>Ga0102589_1001052_pt1 | contig 42007 bp, 36 predicted proteins | sample AraplaMF_Col_mLB_FD_76858 | JGI IMG/M metagenome (GOLD analysis project Ga0102589, IMG submission 76858) | Arabidopsis root microbial communities from the University of North Carolina, USA - plate scrape MF_Col_mLB | ecosystem: Host-associated > Plants > Roots > Endosphere | place: USA...
GAAAAACAAAGATTTATATCGAGAGCTCATGCGCCAGCGCGGTTGTTTTTCTAAATAATATATGTGGCGGGCCTTTCAACAAGGCCTGCCTTTCCTAATATAGGGGATACAGACATAAGGGGGAAGTAAAATGTATGATTTTCTAATTATCGGCGGAGGAATTGTCGGCCTTTCAACTGGAATGGCCTTAACGAAAAAATTTCCTCATGCCAAAATCGCAGTCATCGAAAAAGAGGACGAACTTGCGCATCATCAAACAGGACATAATAGCGGTGTCATTCATTCCGGTATTTATTATAAACCGGGTAGCTATAAAGCGAAATTTGCGAAAGAAGGAAACGCAGCGATGGTGGAGTTCTGCAAAGAAAATGGCATTGCCTATGACATGTGCGGCAAGGTGATCGTGGCGACAGAAAAAGAAGAAATTCCTCTTTTACATAATCTGTATGAAAGAGGCCTGCAAAATGGGTTACGTATTTCGAAAATCGACAAAGGAGAACTAGCGGAAATCGAGCCTCATGTAAAAGGATTAGGAGCCATTCGCGTTCCTTCCTGCGGCATTGCCGATTATAAAGGAGTTAGTCATGCATTTGCACGTTTCATAGAGGAAAGCGGGGGAGAAGTACACTTAGGCACAAAAGCAGAACAAATTTTTGAACACAAAGATTTCGTTACAATCGAAACAAACAAAGGCGCCTTTGAAACGAAATTTCTCATTAACTGCGCCGGACTACATAGCGACCGAATCGCCAAAAAAACAGGAATACTAACAGACATGAAGATCGTCCCGTTCCGAGGCGAATATTATGAACTCGTTCCAGAAAAGCGTCACCTTGTAAAACACTTAATTTACCCTGTTCCAAACCCAGACTTTCCGTTCCTTGGTGTTCACTTTACAAGAATGATAAATGGGGACGTACATGCAGGGCCAAATGCAGTACTAAGTTTCAAGCGCGAAGGCTACACAAAAAAAGACTTTAACATAAAAGACTTCATGGAAACAATGACATACGCCGGCTTTTGGAAAATGGCAATGCCAAACATGAAAGAAGGCATGAAGGAAATGATTCGTTCTTTTAGTAAACAATCCTTTCTCAAAAGCTTGCAGCGCCTCATACCAGAACTTACAGAGAAAGATATCGTTCCGACCCACGCTGGTGTAAGGGCGCAGGCGATTTTATCTAATGGGAATATGGTAGATGACTTCTGTATTATCCCGGGCATAAACTCTATGCATATTTGTAATGCCCCGTCTCCAGCGGCAACGGCGAGTTTGAAGATTGGGGAGGAGATTGTGGGGAAGGTGCCGGATGTGGTTGTGGATCGAGTGAGTTCGGATGGGATGTTTCGGGTGAAGGTTTAGATAGGAGGAGGCTACCTTTTGGGGTGGTCTCTTTTTTGTTTAAGATGAGGGTGATATTATCCCCTTAAGGTAGACAGTGTAAAAAGACCATGAATAAACATGGATGCTACACTTTTACTTGGAGGGGATTTTATTATGGTTAAAAAAGGGATAAATTTCAAACTTATTCAGATGAATTAAAGATACAAGTTGTAAAAAGTTATTTAAATGGTGAGGGCAGCCAAACAGCTTATGTAATATTGCATATTAAAATGTATTGATATATATGTAAGCGCTTACTATAATAAGAGTATAAAGATTTACAACATCTTACTATACAAAATAAGAGGAGGAAATAAAATGGCAATCGCAATGGCAGTTTTAAAATTTGTAGGTGGAATCATCCCATTCGTAGGAGAGCTTTTAAAAGCAGTAATGTAAGTTCATTATTCCGCAATTGCAATTATATGTAAAAACATCATACAAATGATCTGTATATCAAGAATGGATTGATGTGCAGATCATTTGTGTGAGCAAACTTTAAACAAGAAAAAGAATCCCAGAAATCATAAGGGATTCTTTTTCTTTATGTAATTACGGCATTAACATTTTTGCTACAGATAATGATAGATTATGTAAACCTCACTAGCATAAGATATATATTCATGATAATTGAAATGAAAGGTTTTATTTGAAAATAATGTAATATATATAAAAAAATTAATATTATAACAAAGCGGATTAACTCCCTAATTTTGGACACATACTATCCTTAACTCATTGTTTCATAGAATTGCTCTTTATTTCATAAAATTACTTCTTTTTATGTGAGACAAGAAAAAAATCTCGCCTCATACTCTAACTTCTTTGATTTGTAACGGTTCTGTTTGTATTCGTCGATAAAATTCATTTGGTGATAAATCTAAAATACTAGAATGAATCCTTCGGTTGTTGTAAAACTCAATATATATAGCTACTTCTTGATAAGCTTCGCCATGCCTCACGTACTATTAAAGGTATAGAAACTGTTCATGCCATATACAAACAAAAGCGAAGTCTTCAACCGAACTTCGTTTTTTCGACGTATAACACATTACATGAATTATTAATAGTTTCATAAAACTAGTCCGCAATATTCCCCATCTCTTTATGTCTTCGGAAACTTTGCAACAAAACCTAAAAAAGCTATATGATAAGGATGTCGGAAGAGATAAGATCTTTTATAACATACATTACCCTGTTATTTCATGTTTATTAAATTATACTTTATGGCATATTGAACAAGTTCACTTTTTTTAGAAAGATTAAGTTTGTTCAACATTCTCGTCTTATGAGTATCAACCGTTTTTATACTGATAGTTAATTCTTGAGCAATTTCAGACAATGAAAATCCTTTAACAAGAAACTGCAATACCTCCCGTTCACGTGGGCTTAGAATTACATAAGGATTTCGGGACTCTGTTTCGTTTTGCAATCTTTTTAGCATCGTTGAAATTTCCTTTGGGCGAAGGTATAGGTATCCATCCATAACGGAATCAATAGCAGTGTATAATTCTTCATCTACGGCTGCTTTAGGGACGTAACCTGAAGCTCCCGCGTTCATGATTAATGTTATATAGTCTTCGTCTTCGTGCATGGTGAGCACTATGACTTTCGCTTGTTCATAACGTAATTTAATCTCTGTGAGAACTTGGATTCCATCTAAGCGCGGCAAAGATATATCCAATATCAGAATATCGGGCCTTAAAATGTCGTAAAGCCGGAGTGCTTCAAGTCCATCAGAGGCTTCACCTACAACTTTTAAGGACGGTCTTTTTTGCAATAGGAGTTTTAAACCTGATCTCATCAAGGCATGGTCATCAACTAGCATTATGTTGATTGTCTTTTTCATCATGACACCCTTCTCTCTGTTTTAATGGGATAGACACCCTAACTTCGGTCCCACCGATATTGTGAGTTTTGATAAAAAATGAACCATCCAGTAATTCGGCTCTTTCCTTCATTCCATATATTCCGATCCGATTTTGCTGGCGAGCTTTTTCAAAATCGGTCTCACGTATACCGTGACCGTTATCATGGATGCTCAACTCGATAGAACAATCCTTGATTTCCATGTTAATCACAATCTCAGTTGCTACTGTATGTTTCACTACATTGGTAAGACTTTCTTGAACAATTCGGTATAGTGCTACAGCAGTATGACTATCTATGGCAGCAATGTCATCATCGGGAGCGTGTAGAATTACAGTAAGAGCGAATTTTTCTTCAAACTTTCTTGCATGTTTCCTTAATGCCGGAATTAAACCTATATCATCAAGGATGGGTGGTCTTAATTCTACCGCTAAATCTCTAATTTCTCGCAAAATACTTGCCGCAGTTTCTCGGCTTACATTAAGTAGCTCTTGTTGCTCGATATCTTTAACTTCATTAGCCAAAATCCGCATTGTAACCATTAGAAAAGTAAGGGCTTGGCTTGTTTCATCATGAAGTTCACGAGAAATTCTTTTTCTCTCCTCCTCATGAGCGGATAATAGTTTCAAAATCAACGTATCTCGAAGGGCATCCTTTTCTTGAAGTTCCTTCAATAATTTTTCTACTGCAGTGCTGGAACTAATTAGGTTGTCAGCCATTTCATTAAAAGCCCGTGCTAATTTTCCAACTTCATCGTCACTCTCTGCTTTAGCCCTTAAGGATAAATTACCGGCTGATATGCCTGTTGCTGTATCAACTAAACTATTGATTGGTCGAGTAATGATACGAGTCACATAATAAGCTATACCTGCAGCCCCCATACAGACCAAAAATGTAGCAACAACCAATTCTATAATTTTAGTAAAAATATAGCTTTTCGCCTGTTTTTCTGCCATTCCAACTCTAACAAATCCTACATCTCCCTCTTCGATTGGAACCAGTATGTCATGGATATTTCCTTCATCTGAAGTTAGTATAGCGTAATTTCCATTATTGATATCATCAGGCTTATGTGCGTTTAATATTCCTTTCGGTAAGTGTTTGGAGAATGTATTTCCGACAAGAACATTATTATTGTTAATGACCAGTATATAACGAACGTCTTTGTTAGCTTCCTGTGCCCGGGTAATGAGAAGATGAATCGAATAGTAGTCATCAGTCAGAATGTAATCCGAAGACAATGCCGCAATATTTTCAGCGATATTTACACCACGTTTTTTAAGGTCCTCTGTCATGATTTTTGTGAGTGATTCCCAAATGATACATCCTAATACTAGAGCGAGAAAGAGTAGCGAAACGAATATAGCTCCAAATATCTTTTGGTTTATTTGTAATTTATTCAGCCATTTCATAGGTGACCCTCATATAATTGGGGTTCAAATGGAACAAAACGATCAATGAACAGTCCCTGAAACGCTGGTTTTATTATTTTTTGTTCGTGCATAGAAATGAAACTTTCCTTGATAATTCGCTTCTCTTCATCAGGTAAATTACTGCTGATGACAACAGGACCGGTACCAATCGGTTCCGTTTTTGCAATAATTTTCAAATTCTTAATCAGTTCTGGATTTTTAAGTTTGGTACGCTCAAAGACTAAGCTATCAACAGCTGCAGCGTCAACAACACCATTTATCACAGCGCTTAGGGAGCTTTCATGATTATATGTAAAAACATAACGACCAAAGAAATGCTCGGGCGTTTCACTTAATTCAGCTAATTTTTTCCTCACAAAAATATATCCGGAATAACTGGTTGGATCGCTAAAAGCAACGTTTTTCCCTCTTAAATCATGTATACTGGATAGTTCATTTTTGCGGTTTACGACGACATAACCATAATAATATGGAACTCCCATTCGCTCTTGCATGGCAATTGCTTCAAGTCCTTCAACATGTCTGTAGGTAATATATGCTCCTGTTGAAAGTATGGCTATATCAGCACCTCCATTCATCATCAACATACTAATTTCATTATAACTCTTGCGCTGAATTAGAATTGCAGGTCTATGAAGCTTCTCTCCGATATAGTTAGCTATTTTCCTATAGTACATAATTGTATCAGTCGGTGATAACACACTTGAAATTGCGATCCGTACAGGAGAGGGCTTGTCACCTTGTGAACTAACAGGCATGGTGTCAGATTCGGAGAAAATAATTTGAGGGCTTGAACGCTCATGCTGACATCCCATTGAAAGTAAAGTAATAAGCAATATAAAAAAAAGCCTCAACCAATTTATCATACTTTCCTCCATTCTTGCAGGCGAGGGATTTATGTAATATGTGAAAATACCCTAATTGAATCCGATTTACCGAATCCTACTCGATTCAGGGTTTTCAAAATTTATATTTATATATTACTTCAGAACGATCCACGAAATCTATGGAAGATTGTATACAAAACTATTATTTATGTCGAAGGTGTGACAGCAAATAGCCATAAATGGTTTTATGTAGGATATTATCTTACATAAAATCAGATATTTGCTGATAGTTTAACGAGTTGACATATAAGATAATTTAACAAAGGAGGGATGATATAACACAAGTATTTTTGAAAACGTTTCCGACAAGTTGGCCTCTATTGAAATACTAAATTTCATGCCAATCTAAGTTTTTTCCGTAAATCAAAGTAAAGAAATCGAGGTAGATAGTATGTTCTCATTTTTGAAACCTAAAATCGCTACTACAAAAATAGCATCAGACCAGGTTCAAAAAACCTATAGGCTTTTCCGGCTACAATCTTTATTAGGCGTGTTCTTCGGTTATATAGCTTACTATATAGTACGTAACAATTTTGCCTTATCTACTCCTTATCTGAAGGAACAACTCAATCTTAGTGCTACAGAAGTAGGATTATTAAGCAGTTCCATGCTTATCGCTTATGGAATTAGTAAGGGGTTAATGAGTAGTATAGCAGACAAAGCTAATCCTAAAAGGTATATGGCGCTTGGTTTGCTTCTGTGCGCTATGGTCAATATTATGATGGGCTTCAGCACCGCATTCTGGATGTTTGCAGTTCTCGTTGTTCTCAATGGATTTTTTCAGGGAATGGGAGTTGGACCTAGCTTTATTACTATTGCAAACTGGTTCCCGCGTAAGGAAAGAGGAACTGTCGGTGCCATATGGAATATTTCGCACAATATAGGTGGAGGCATCGTAGCGCCTATCGTTGGTGTCAGTTTTGCTATGTTAGGCTCCAATCACTGGCAAGCGGCAAACTACCAGGTTCCGGCTGCAATAGCTATTGTTATTGCAATGGTGATACTAACCCTTATTAAAGGATCACCGGTAAGCGAGGGCTTGCCTCCGTTAAGCGAAATCATCAAGGATGAACCCGATTCGAAAATGCAACAAAGGGCTGATTCCAAACCGCCAGTAGACATGAATGCTTGGCAGATTTTTAGGAATTATGTTTTATTTAACAAAAATGCATGGTTCGTTTCCTTGGTAGATGTTTTTGTTTACATGGTTCGTTTCGGCATTATAAGCTGGTTGCCCATTTATTTGTTGAATGTAAAACATTTCACTAAAGAAGAGATGAGTGTTGCCTTTTTATTCTTTGAATGGGCAGCCATTCCTTCTACTCTTCTGGCCGGTTATCTATCAGACAAGTTATTCAAAGGGCACCGCATGCCTCCAGCAATCATTGCTATGACATTGATATTCATCTGTATCATTGGTTACTGGCAAAGTACATCTTTACATTGGGTCACTATTTTCGCTGCTATTATTGGATGCTTGATTTACATTCCGCAGTTTCTGGCTTCAGTACAAACTATGGAGGTGGTTCCACCTTTCGCCGTTGGTTCTGCGGTTGGTTTGAGAGGTTTTATGAGTTACATTCTAGGTGCATCTTTAGGTACTACACTCTTTGGTGTAATGGTTGACAAGGTAGGATGGAATGGTGGTTTCTATGTATTACTAGCGGCAACTGTATGTTGCATCATATGCTGCATATTGACCCATCGAGGAGCAAAAGAATTTAACAAAAAACAGGTACTTCAATCCTGAAACAACTATATTCTGAGGATATTTCCATTATACAGTACTCAAAGTCAGTGTGCTGCTCAACGTAACCAATTTGGTGTCGATGCAGATATAAAGGTGATCAAATTGCAAACAGAGGCGTATATCATAGATAAAAAGACAATAGCCCTAGGTAGCCTTGAGCATTTAGAACCAGAAGATGAAAAAAAATCAGAGGAAATTGGCAACGCTCTTGGCCTATTATTGGGAAAAAATCTATTCACATTTCAGATATACAGTTAAGGAAGTGCAGAAATTGGTGGATTTTCCAATTAAAAAACCAACTTATACAGCAAAAGGCTATGAGCTAAAGAAGGAAAAAGTTGATACAGATATTACACTTGGAAAATCAAAACCAATTATTAATTCAAGATATAAAAAAGGGGAGTTCAGTTATACGATTTATCAATCAGCGATTATGGAAAAAGGAAAGGATCCATTTTACTTTTGGGTTAATGACAACGATAAGATAGAACATTATGAGCTCAAAGGGGCTAAATTCACCTTTGCAAAGACGACGGGAAGTAATGTAAAGGGTATTAAGATGATTGTTCCAGCAAAAGGAAAGGACAGTTCCTATCAAATTGTAATCATTGATGATATTTTAAATAAGGCTGAATTAGAGAAAATCATGATTTCCTTTTTGAAATAAAAAATAGAGTCTCAAGAAAAGAATCTTGAGACTCTATTTTTGTTTAGGGGATACTTCAAAATATTAGCTTGATGGGCATGGGATGCTACCCCTTAATGTACTTACAAAGGGTAAAAAATATTATGATCCTGAATATAAATCAACAGTGTATTACTACAATGGAGTAGCATGTTCCATCGCTTGTATTTTTGAACATGAAAAACAGGCCCGAATGGAAAGTGTAGCTACAATTGAAAAGTTTAGAGGTAAAGGGTTAATGGGTGAACTTATTCACTTTATTCAAAGTGAAGTAATGAATAGAGGACTAGATAATCTTTAGGTGATCCCAATTAACGAAACAGTAGAAAAAGTGTATGAAAAGTATGGATTTGAAACAGTAGAAAAAATTAAAACGGGACATGCGTTTTTAGAAGGAAAAAGTATTAAAGAAATTCACGAGGGATAGAAAAAATCAACTTAGCAGTTTTATATTAGTTTAAATAATTACCATGCTTTAGACGATGTCAAAGCATGGTTTTTGTATATAACTTAAAAATATTTATGGAAGTAAAAAACTTACAAAGCACTCCTGAAGTTGTTATAAATAGAACTGGTAACTAAATCTCTTTTTAATCTTATTGAACAACGGTGGGCTTTTTAATATTGAAATTTCCTTAACGTTTTAAATCCGTATTTTCCTGACGATACCCCGCGTAGAAAGCTATTCTAGAGATCATTCAGAAGCTTCACCATTACTGTATGAGGATGGAAAATTCCGCATGGATGTTGGGCCGATTGAGTTTAAGAATGAAGATGATTATGAGAAGTATTTTAAATAATACAAAGAGATAAGTAATTGCTGAATCTATTTAGAGGCAGTAGTTTAGACAACACATTGTTACTAACAAGATAGAAAGTTTACTTATATGGATGGTGAAGGTTGCTGAATAATATTTATAAAAATTCTAGTTTTTATTAAATAGAAACTTGAATGACCCCGAATTATGGCCTCTTTAATAAAGTCCATAATTCGGGGTTTTGATGTATTAAATATCCGCTTTATCAAAAGTAATCCTATATTTTTTGATTTTCTTATACAAATTAGCGCGCGACATTCCTAATTTTTTCGCCGTAATGCTTTTATTCCCATAAGTCTGTTGCAAGGTTTGAAGAATGCGTGTTTTCTCTAGACTTTCTCTTTCATCAGTAAGTGAAAGCGTAGTTTGGCTAACGGGCTCTGAAAAAGATTTTGCTTGCGGCAGTAGCTTGAGAATGTCTGATTCGTATATTTCGCTACCTTCGTGAAGAACAATCAGTCGTTCTATGAAATTACGTAACTCGCGGATGTTACCTGGCCAAGAATATGCATGTAATCGCTTCGTTGCCTCTTGATGAACGAAAGGGGTTGGTTTGTTATATTTGAAAGAAAATTCTTTGAAGAAATGATGAGCTAAGTAGGAAATATCGTCTGTTCGTTCCCGAAGTGGCGGGATGCAGGCAGTAAATACGTTAAGTCGATAAAATAAATCAGATCGGAAGGTTCCGTTTAATACCATATCTTCTAATATACGATTTGTTGCGGCGATAATTCTGACGTCGATTTTCTTAGGTGTTTGTCCTCCGATTCGATAAATCTCTTTTTCTTGTAACGCTCTAAGTAGTTTCACTTGCATATCAAGTGGGAGCTCTCCTACCTCATCTAGAAATAAAGTACCTCCGTCTGCTAATTCTATTTTTCCAGGTTTTCCTCCTTTAGCAGCTCCGGTATATGCGCCTGATTCATAACCGAATAATTCACTCTCAAACAAAGCGTTAGGAATGGCACCGCAATTAATCGGAATAAATGCTTTTTTACTTCTTAAACTTGCCTCGTGGATCGCTTGTGCAAAAAGTTCTTTTCCAACGCCGCTTTCCCCAGTAATCAAAATCGTCGCATCTGTCTTCGCTACTTTTTTCATGTCATGAATGATGTGCTGGATTGCTAAGTTGTTTCCTTTTATATTGCTGAAGGGATCGTCTCTATTATTTTGAATCATTTGTTGTTTTAGTTGCTGAAGTTCTTCAGATGTAGAGGTTAACTTTTCGTTTAACTTAATCGTAGCGGTAATATCTTTTTCTACGGACATAGAACCAATCAGTTCATTGTTCTCATTATAAATTGGAGTTGTGCTAATCAATACATGCTTATCTGGTCGCGGGAGGTGATAAATATCCCGAACAGGTTGCTGATTCTCAAGAACTTTTAAATTCATAATATCTTCTTTTAAGAAAAATTCCTGAACATTCCTTCCGATAATCTTTTCCTTCTTTATGTCATACATTTTTTCTGCTGCTTCATTCCAATAAAGCATTATCCCTTTCGTATTTACAATAGAAATCGCTTCTTCTACAGAAGAGAGAAGTGTATGCAATGTAGGAATCGCAAAGGTATCAGATTGTTTCATAACATATCCCCCAATGATTTTAAATCGTATACAAAAGTAGACACTCGTAGACAGATTTGTTGCTAAAAGGATACAACTTTTTCAAAACAATGTAAAAAAAATTGATTGAATATTAATAATGTTAGGTTAATTTATGTTTGGCACGATACTTGCTAATAAAAAAGCAAGACACTTTTAAAATACAAACATGGAGGAGATAGGAATGAAGATTAGCAAAATATACACAACAATTGACGCACACGTAGCGGGGGAACCATTACGTATTATTACAGGCGGAGTGCCGGAGATAAAAGGGGAAACGCAATTAGAAAGAAGAGCTTATTGTATGGAGCACTTGGACCATCTTCGCGAAGTTTTGATGTATGAACCGAGAGGGCATCATGGGATGTATGGTTGTATCATTACGCCGCCGGCAAGTCCTCATGCTGATTTTGGGGTATTGTTTATGCATAATGAAGGCTGGAGTACAATGTGCGGTCATGGAATTGTCGCTGTCGTCACAGTAGGAATTGAAACGGGTATGTTCGAAGTGACAGGCGAAAAGCAAAAGTTCATTATTGATAGCCCTGCAGGAGAGGTTATTGCGTACGCAAAATATAGTGGAAATCAAGTAGAATCCGTATCATTTGAAAATGTTCCTTCTTTTGTTTACAAGAAAGATGTTTCTATAAAAATTGATAGCTATGAATTTCAAGTAGATATTGCTTTTGGAGGAGCATTTTATGCTGTTGTAGACAGTAAAGAACTTGGTTTGAAAGTGAATTTTAAAGATTTATCAGCTATTCAAACGTGGGGCGGAAAAATTAAACACTACATTGAAAGTCAAATGGAGGTAAAACATCCTCTCGAAGAAGATTTAAAAGGAATATACGGCGTTATCTTTTCAGATGAACCAAATGAAAAAGATGCAACGTTACGAAATGTAACCATTTTTGCTGATGGGCAAGTAGATCGATCTCCGTGCGGCACAGGCACTTCCGCAAGACTTGCAACTCTTTTTGAAAAGGGTGCCTTGCAGAAGGGAGAAAGTTTCATCCATGAGTGTATCACTGACGGACAATTTGCCGGAGAAGTACTGTCAGTGACAAAAGTAGAGGAATACGAGGCGGTTATTCCAAAAGTTACTGGCCAGGCGTTTATTACAGGGTTTCATCAATTTTTATTGGACCCAAGGGATCCGCTGAAGCGAGGGTTTTTATTGGCTTAATGTTTGATGGAGAGGTTGCCTGTTGGGGTGGCCTCTTTTTTATTTGGGGTTGGGGGGCGGAATTTGTCGGCTGGTCGATATGTTGCGTCGAATCGCTGATATATTGGATAGAATGTTCGATATCATTTTATTTAGATGAATATAAATTGTAATCCAACAATTTAGCTTTGAAGGAAAAGTAGAGTGGCATATGGAACAAAATAAACATGGTGAAATATGCTATTATCTTCATATAAAAGTGCGCAAAAAAGATACCGTGGCAAGAGTGGAAGTGGTGTATCTGGTGGAGAGTTCATGATGGCTATATATTTTGTGTATTGTTTATAATGACTTTTATAAGCTATGAAAAAAAGAAGGTGTTTCAATATGTTGATAAACAAAATCGTATTAGATCTGATTGGGGAAATTAAAAAAACTGATCTTTGGAGAGTAATGCCTCCTGCTGAAAAGGAACGTTTAGAAGAAATTATAAAGTTTGTCGGTGGACAAGATATAGATAAAGTAAGAGAGGGAAAGCCTGTGAAACCCGCTATCTATCAATTTAAAGTTACATTAAAGGGAATTCGCCCACCGATTTGGAGAAGATTTCTGATCGATAATCAAATGACATTTGTAGAGTTACATGACATTATTCAAATTGTAATGGGATGGCAAAATTCTCATTTATATCGTTTTGACACTGGAGATGCGTATGTTGAAATCCAAGACGATTCATTTGATTTCTTCCCATCTTCTGTTGAAACATACGATGCACAAGAAACACAGGTAGGAGAATTAATAACAGAAGAAAAACAAAAATGTGTATATACATATGACTTCGGTGATGATTGGGATCACCAGCTAGTACTAGAGAAAATATTACCAATTGATGAGAAGATTACTGTTCCTACATGTCAAAAAGGAAAACGTGCATGTCCACCTGAAGATTGCGGAGGCGTTTATATGTATAACGAAATCCAAACCGCATTAAAAGGTGAAGATGAGCTAGACGAAGGAATGGAAGAATGGCTCGGAGAATTTGATCCAGAGGAATTTGATTTGGCGTTTGTTAATGGGGTTTTGGAGATGTATGCTGCTGGGGAAGTAATATATGGTGGAAATGATGAGGGAGAGTGAGGGTATGGCGCAAGCTGTCTCATTACAAGATTTGTGTAAGGAATTAGAGAAAGAAGAATTGATTGCATTAGTGAAGCATTTGGCAGATCAGTATATGGATATTGATATGGCTGTAATGGAATGGTATGCATTACAGAAGGGAACTGAAAAGAAAGCACCTGTATCAAATAAGCTACTTTGGGAATATTGGGACCGAGCAGAAGCAATTATTAGTGACTTTAACGATTACGGCGGTGGACCTGAACATCTTGAATATGATGTTTATGAATATTTGGAGAAAATGACGGACGTATTATCTCAGTATTCGATTTCTACTGAAGAGAAAAAGTTACTCATTAATAGAGTGTTTACGCAATATGCAATCGGTAATTCTGGATTTGATGATGTGCTAATGGACAAAATCTATGAAATATGTGAGTCTGATTCGGATTGGAGACATATGGTTCAGTTACTTCAAAAACACCCTAGTGATTGGAATCGAACGCTTATTATGCGCATTTATAAAGATCAATTACAAGATGGAGAAGCGTATTTAGAGTTGCGCTTACAATCTTTAAAATATGGGATGGACTATTGGGATTTAGTAACATATTACCTGTCACAAAGTCAAATCGATCAAGCAGTTGAGGTAGCAGAAGCAGGAGTAGAGAACGGACAAGGTAGACAAACAGAATTATTCGCATTTCTATTAGATTACTATGCGGAGCAAGAGAAACTGAATCAATTGCAAGCTTTAATAGACCGTGCTTTCCAGAAGCAATCAGATATTGACCTAATACGTGACCGCGCATTTATATACTTTAAACAGAAGAATGATTATGAAGAGGGAAAAAACATTTTAATACGAGCATTTCGCACGGATTATCGCGATAAAAGCCATTATGAAGATTTTCATTTCATGAAAGAGCACCTCGCAGCTGAAGATTGGGCAGAAGTACAAGACGAGATGATAGGAATTGTTCAAAAAGAAAGTACAAAGGATTACTTGGAAATTTGTTATGACAGTGAAATGTATGAGGAGATATTAGAAGTCATTTTAGATACTAGAAGAATAGCGTTTGAATCTCCCTATACAAACTTTGATGACTTGGCAGATAAACTCATAGACAAGTACCCGAGGGAAATTATTGAATACTATTGGATCAAAGGCTGTCTTCTTATCCAAAACGGCAATCGCAAACGCTACAAGCAAGCTATAAAACACTTCGAAAAAGTAAAAGATATTTACGAAACGAAACTACAAGAACAAGACGTATGGAAAAAACGTCTAGAAGCACTAAAAATACAGCATAAAACGAAGCGAGCATTGTTAGATGAGTTGAGAGTAATTGAATGAATGAAGGAGCTATTTCAGTTTGAAATAGCTCTTTTTTGTGTTTAGAGTCGCGAATTTTGTCGTTTGGCCGATATATGGTGAGAAATGGTCGATATATTTGGAAAAGCGCTGATATATTTGAAGGAACGGTCGATATCGTTTTATTGATTATGATAGTTATGCGAATGTATGTTCTTTTTGAGACGTTTTGTAGTACAATTGAAGACAGATGATAGGGAAGAAAATCTTACTGCAAGAAAAATATATAATCTATTAAAATTGGAGTAGGCGTAGTCATAAATGATACGTCTACTCCGCAAACATAAATGATTACAGCCAGGTTTACCATAACTTCATATAGAACATGCCTCCATGTAGATTGAATCCCAATCATAAGTAAGGAACAGAAATATAATGTTTAAAATTCCAAAAAATGAAAGAGGATGATTGTAATGGGAGAAAAAGAAATCGATTTGCTTCTTTCTCATATGATTATGGATGTTATAGACGAGCATGTCGCTTTTAAATGGGAACCTATAAAAGAACCGTTTATCAATTCGTATACGGGAAGAGTAAGCTATGATTATTCTGGGGAAGTCAAGAAAATGACAAAAGAGGATCTAAAAGAGATTGAAAAGACATTGGGGGAAAATAATGTTTCCGTTAATTTTGATTCTAAATTGGACGAGCTGTTAGGTACAATTCATATTAATAGCTGGACTGCCACTTATACATCAAACTTCGGAAAACATTGGATTAGTTTTAGAGATTTAGTTGAGGAAAAGTATAATGAATGGAAGCATGCTAACTTTGAATTGTCTGATGAAGAAGGTGAGGAAATAAACGAAGAGTTAGCAGAAGAGCTAGATGATTTGTTTTTTTCCTTTTTACGGGATACTTCTCATGAAATTTATTTAGCTAAGCTGTTGAAAAAAATGGAATGATTATATGCTGAAAGCCCGGCAATAGCTCTTTGGTACCATTCATTATATACGACGGGTAGGTTTGTGTGCAGTTTTACAAGAATGAGTGTAACTAACTATTTTGTTGCCCTTGCTTCGTGCAGGGAGAATAGAAGTAAATCCGAATTTAGAACAAGGCCATCGTCATATGGCATTAAAGATGATTAAGTTAGTAGGTTTAGATAAAGAACCGTCGGATAATCCAAATGTCAATGCAGAGCAAAAGGATAGAAGATGGAGAGAAAGAAGAGATGCATGGCAAGTAGCGAAGAGAGCTCTAGATCGTTTGAAACGAAATGATTCTATAGACTTTAGAGAACAAATAGTTGAAACGGCGATAGCGAGAGGGTATTTTTCTATTTGGATGAGTGTTTTTATAAATGATTTAGAAATGTTAAAACTACTCCTGAGAGGCTTTATAGGTACTGCTATTGAATGTTATGATGACAATGGTAACTATTTAAAAAGGGATCAAGGTGCGTTTTAAAATATATTGTAACTGTATGAAATAGGCCCCTTTTGCTTATATCTTTATCTAATAATAGCTCCAAAAACTTCATTGTTAAAGTAAATGATCAAAACTTATTAGTAAATAAAATTGGAAGCTATGAAGGTTCTATATTTCAAGTATTCAAAAACACAGGCACATACAGTTTTTGAGTACATACGGATGGAGATTAGAGCATTACAATAGAAATAGGAAACAAGTAGAAGGAGATTCCTTTAACTGTATTAGGGCCTCATATACGATGTTTTCATAAAACCAGACAGGCCATGATTATTTATTTCGTGGTCTGTTCTGTTTTATAATCCCTTTGTAGCATTATGATTTTTAGGATTTTTTAATTTTGGAAAATTTAAAGAGTGGATTCGTAGTTTTTTGGAAGATGAGTTATTATAGGTAGGGTTTAAAGTGTTTTGTGAAGTGAGAAGAGAGTACCTCTTAATGATAGAAAGATAAGTGGAATTCCAACTTTTCAGCCGAAAGTTGGAGTTTTTTTATTCAATATACTGATGTTTATTACTTCTACATTACTGCTGAAAAATGTAAATAATCAAGAAAGGTTTCTTACCTAAAAAATCCCTTGATAAACAAGGGATTTTTAAGCTGAATTATCGTTTTAAAATAGCTATTTATGACATTTAAGAGTGTCGTGAACCAGACTTGTGAGCAGCTAACGTATTTTCATCGGTCAGTTCGGCCTCGATGTGAGAGGTTTTAGATGACTCAGCCATACGCCAATAAGTGATGAAGCTTATGGCAATGCAGCCAGCTACGTAGAAGTAGAAGAGCGACTCGAGCCCAATACTTTTCAGCCATAATGCGATGAACTCCGCCGTTCCGCCGAACACTGCAACAGTGATTGCGTAAGGGAATCCCACGCCAAGGGCACGGATTTCAGTTGGGAAGAGCTCAGCTTTCACGATTGCATTGATGGAAGTATAACCGGTGACAATAATGAGACCTACCATCATAAGCAAGAAAGCAACGATAGGGTACTTCGTTTGCTCCATGATTAGGAACAGTGGGACTGTCAGTAAAGTTCCGAGTATGCCGAAACCAATCAATAGCGGACGTCGTCCAATCCGGTCGGATAACATACCAGCGAGTGGTTGAAGTACGACGAATACTAATAAGGCAATAAAGTTAATCCAGCTAACAACTTCCTTAGGAAGGCCCACAGTATTCACCATGAACTTCTGTAAATACGTCGTGTAAGTATAGAATGCAACAGTCCCGCCGAGCGTTAGCCCAACGACTGTTAATACTGCCTTAGGATGTTTCATCAGAGCACGAATGGTTCCAGCACTCTCACGGCTTTCAGAACCCATTTTTGAGAATTGCTCCGATTCATCCATCGTGCGACGCAGCCACAATACAGCTACTGCTCCCATTGCTCCGATGATGAAGGGAATACGCCAGCCCCAAGATTTCATATCCGGCTCGCTGAGTATTTGCTGGAGGATGATCTGAACACCAAGTGCTACTAGCTGTCCCGCAACAAGTGTGACATACTGGAAGCTCGAGTAGAAACCACGTCGGCCGCTGCTTGCCATCTCGGATAAATATGTAGCCGAAGTTCCATATTCTCCACCTAATGACAAACCTTGAAGCAGACGTGCGAGAACGAGAATAATAGGGGCCATTATACCAATGGTGCTATAACCTGGGGTACAGGCAATGATTAACGAACCACCGGCCATGATGGTGATAGAAAGCGTCAATGCAGCGCGACGACCATGACGATCGGCATAACGGCCCATCAGTAGGCTTCCTAGCGGGCGCATCAAGAAGCCAACGGCGAAGATTGCTGCCGTGTTAAGCAGTTGACTCGTCGAATCTCCCTTAGGGAAGAACTCTGCTGAGAAATACACGGCGAAAGCAGAATAGACGTACCAGTCGTACCATTCAATCAGATTTCCAACTGAACCTTTGAAGATGTTTCCTGTAATGCGTCGCGTATTTGCGCGCTCAATGGATTGAGACATTATGAATCCCTCCTGTTAAAGAAATTTTGTTTTCCCGTACTATAGATGCACATTCAATACAAGCGTTTTTAACATCTGAAAACCATTATGTATACGCTCCTGTTTAACACCCGCATTGGCCTCTGTAAATATATCAACCTCCCTATCTGATTGACATGCTTTGAAAAACATCACCATGACTTATAAATGAAAGCGTATTCAGTATAAGAGGATTATATTATTTAGTCTTAAAAGTCGCAATATAATGAAAATTTTGTTCTTTTTGTACTTTATGTACACGATATTTTCTATTGCCCAAAAGATGTATGGTATTTACCTTTACTTTAAAAGTCGCTCTTATAACAGTGTTCGCGTTCACTAGTATGACCTATGCTCTTTGAATCAGAAGAAAGAAATCCAGTTATTGCCAAACGAGCGTTGTGTTTATAAAAAGGTTGATTAATACTGGGCTTTATCATAATAATTAAACAACAGATTGATATTTTAGAATATTTACTTTATTTGCAGAAAAATTTATGTAGGTACAACGTACTGTTTTCGTATAAGTTAGCGGTCATATGTGCCGAGTTGTAGATTTTGCTATTACCTCTAATCTATATGTAGATAATTTTTTGTTAAAGGGTGCAAATATGAATAAATCGCTTAAAGTCTCGTTACAAACGAAGATACTCAGTTTAATTATTACGCTGATTTTATGTATCATTTTTCTTCTGGCAGGAATATTTGTTTATATACAGTCTGTTGACACGAAACGCCAAGTTGAGCAACTGGCTCTGCAGACAGCCAAATCTATTTCTTTTATGCCAGAAATAAAAGAAGCATTTCAAACTGGCAATTCTAAAAGCTATATCCAACCAATCGCTGAACAAGTTCGTGAGCAAGCAGGCGCAGATAATGTAATCGTGGAAGATCGTCATGGAGTTATTTATTCACACTCTGATCCTAATTGGATAGGTAGAAAAAGGGCCAATCTGTATAACGATCAAGCACTCAGTTTTGGAGGATATTATACGCTAGAAGGAACAGGAACAACTGGTCCTGCTTTAATGGCAAAAGCACCGATCATTGTTGATTATGGGGACTATGATCAAGTAGTAGGGGTCGTTACAGTAGAGTTTTTGAAAAAAGGCATTCAGTCCAATATATTAAATAGAATCAAAGAAATTATTTTATTCTCGCTAGCTGTCTTGCTAGTTGGAATAATTGGAGGGACTCTTTTAGCACGAAGCATCCGAAAAGATACACTGGGTCTGGAACCGAATGAAATTGCTTCGTTATATCGAGAACGCAATGCGATACTGCTATCCATAAAAGAAGGAATCATTGCCATTGATCAAAAGGGTCTCATTACTATGATGAATACTTCTGCAAAGGATATGTTGGATTTAGATAACGATTACATGTATCGACATATTAAGGAAGTTCTCCCGAATTCTCATATGATGAGAGTACTGGAGACTGGTATCCTGGAAAACAATCAAGAAATGCCGCTTAAAGATAAAGTGTTTATCTTGAATATGACACCTATAGTGGAAAATAACCAAACTGTTGGCGTTGTATGCAGCTTCCGAGATAAAACAGAGTTACAAAGATTAATTGACACGATCTCTGAGGTGAGAAAATACTCAGAAGATTTGCGTGCTCAAACTCATGAATTTACAAATAAGCTTTTTGTGTTATCAGGTTTACTTCAATTAGGCCATTATGCAGAGGCATTTGAATTTATCCAACAAGAATCCAGTGTTCATCAAAGTCAGAATCATATTTTATTTAATCAAATTCTTGATACGAAGGTACAGACTATTTTATTGGGGAAACTTGGAACAGCGTCTGAGAAGAAAATTCAGTTTCATATTGAAAGCGATAGCACGCTTAGCCCATTACCAGATCACATAGAAATCTCACATCTTATTACCATCCTTGGAAACATTATTGACAATGCATTTGATGCTGTTCGTAATCAATCGGAAAAATGTGTCTCTTTTTTTGTCACTGATATTGGCAATGATGTTGTCTTTGAAGTGATAGACAGTGGGATAGGTGTGCCAGGTGAAAAAATAGATACTATCTTCAAAAAAGGTTTTTCTACTAAAGGAAACAATCGTGGTTACGGGCTAGCTAATGTTAAAGAAATGGTGGACTCCCTGCAAGGAACGATTGAAATCACTAACCAAAAAAATGGGGGAGCTATCTTTACAATCTATCTTCCTAAGAAATTGGGTGAGAATAGATAAAATAGGGGGGATGTACATATGTTAAAGGTTGCAATTGTAGAAGACGACTTCCGAGTAGCCCAGATTCAGGAAGGATTTTTATCAAAAATAAAAGATGTAAAAGTTATAGGAAAGGCATTGAATACAAAAGAAACAATGGAATTGTTGGAAAAAGAAGAAATTGATTTGCTTCTATTAGATATTTATTTACCAGATGGAATTGGGACAGACTTGTTGCCGAAGATTCACGCCGATTTTCCAAATGTTGATGTGATTATGGTTACCGCAGCTAATGAAAAAAGTATGTTAGAAAAAGCGATTCGAAACGGAGTATGTAATTATCTGATTAAACCAGTTACGCTAGAAAAATTTGTTTGTACCATTGAAGATTATAAGAGAAAGAAGCAACTATTAAATAGTCGCAGTGAAGTCAATCAGCCGTTAATTGACATGTTTTTTGGCACTGCACAAACAAAGGATGCTAGTCAGAAAAACTTACCTACAGGTGTTGATCCACTAACACTGCAAAAGGTAAAAACAATCATACGGGATTTAGAAGACGGCATTACAATAGAAGAAATGGGAGAACAGATGGGTGCTTCAAGAACAACAGCGAGAAGATATTTGGAGTATTTAGTTGCGACTAATGAATGCACAGTAGAGTATACATATGGCATTATCGGGCGTCCGGAACGTAAGTATCGCCTTGTATGAAGGAAACCATAGGGGAACAAGGCACAAGCAACGGGGGATAGGAATCATGAAAAAAAGATTGTTACCATTCATATGGCTACTTACAGGGGCGATAGCAAGCTGCTCTCTGGAAAAGCCTCAAGCTACTAACAAAATAGATATAGATCAAGTGGAATTCGTTGCGCCTAATGTCGTAGGCGCGGGATGGGACTTAACTGCACGGGCGATGCAAAGAACTTTGCAAGAGGAGAAAATTTTTACAAAACCAATTGTTGTGACGAACAAAGTAGGAGGCAGCGGTGATGTAGGATGGAAATATACAAAGAAGAAAGACGGTCATGTACTTGCTATAAATTCGAGCTTACTCATAACCAATCATCTATTAGGTCATAGTAAGCTGACGTATAAAGATTTCACACCAATTGCTACCTTAGCAGCCGAATGGGAAGTCGTTGTCGTATCAAAAGATACTAGCATAGACAATGCAAAAGAATTAATGAAAACACTGAAGAAAGACAAGAAAATGATTAAAATTGGCGTTGCACCCGGCTTAGGAAATGACGATCATTTATCTTTTGTGCAAGTAAGTAAAGCATTTGGAATCAATCCTGCAGAGCTTGAGTTTTTCGTCTATGAAAATAAGGAGAACGTTATAAATGCTGTAATTGATAAGCAAATTGATGTGGCGACACTAACCTTATCAGAAGCGGAAAAACAATACAAAGCAGGAAAAGTGAAGATGTTAGCTGTATCTTCTCCCGAAAGATTAAAAGAACTACCAGAAGTTCCAACCTGGAAAGAACAAGGCATTGATGTAGTATTTCAACACTGGAAAGGCATCATGGGACCTCCTAATATGACAGAAGAAGAAATTGCTTATTGGGATGCAGTTATTGGGAAAATGGTTGGAACAGATACGTGGAAAAGTATTCTGAAGGAGAAGGGTTGGGGTTCTTTTTATAAAAATAGTACGGAGACGAAATTGTTTCTGGATCAAAAAAGTAAGATGTATGAGGAGTTAATGTTTGATTCAGGGGTGCGGAAATAATGAGGTGAATTCAAATGATAAGGTGTAAAAAGTTATTTAATTATACGGTGTAGTGGATGATTTTTCTTTTATCAGGCCTTGCAACAAAGCATTTAGCTCGTCAAAGTACGAAAAACTTATGCATGATTGGTACAGAGGAACAAGCGAAAGGAATTGCTGCGGTTGTGCTTACGATGTGAGATACTGAAAGAATTATGCTTTACAATTTAACAAAACAAAAAGCTTTTGAATTTGCAGCGTATATACAAGAGAATTTTAACAAACCTGCTTATGTATATGGGGGATCCAAATGAAGTAGTACGTGAAGCAGATATTATCGTCTCAACAACGAATTCTTTCACACCAGTCTTTTAAGACGCATTAAAACCTGGCGTTCACGTAAACGCTGTTGGTTCATTGAGACCGACCATACAAGAACTTCCCATGTTATCTCTTCAGCTGATAAAGTAGTGGCGAATCAAAAAAGCAGCACTAGAAGAAACTAGCGATCTACAAGTTCCAATAAAAGAAGGAATTTTCACAGAAAGCGATATCTATGCAGAACTTGACAAATTATTGGCAGAGAACGAAATGGTAGGGAGAGTGATCAAGAGATTAGTGTATTTAAATCTGTCGGATTAGCTGTTGTGGAAAATGAAGTTGGAAGAAGTACCTAAGTTTGATGATATACTTGCTACATTCTCGAATCTTTGTGTGATTCGAACATTATATAATCCCTAAGGAATTTGATATTCAAAATAAAATTCCGAAGTTTGGTATTATGAATGAACTATTCGAAAGAGAATTACTTATCTATTCACCATTTTCTGTATCTGTACCAGAATCGATAAAGGGGTGGATTCTTAGGAGGGGGACGTCTGCAAAAGTAGTAGCGCCTAAATCTTTACCAGAGGAATTTATTAAGGGCGGTTGGAAGTTGCTGGATTTACATGGAATGTTTTAACTATGAAGAGTAAGAGAATGTTTTGAACAAATTTTTTTTGAAAGATAAATGAGAGAGAAGTGAGAGCATGGGATAATTCCATGCAGTACATGTATAGAGTGCATAAAAAAATAGATGAAGCATTCTTTCTTTTAATTTTGAAAATAATGAGGAGAAACTTTATAAATGATTTCTAATATTAAGGGGTGGCAACTTAAATGCCATCCCTTAATATTGTATCCTGAACTTTAGTTGAGTTCAGCTATGCTATTTAATAGCTTGTTTTGTAGGTTGGTTTCATTTTCATGTACATAAGCACTTAAAGCAAACTCGACATCTAGTTCAAAAGCTAATATCTTTCCAAATCCTTTGTGCTTATCTTCTAATCCTTTTACAGCAGCGAAACCGAAATGTCTAATTTTCTCTGCACGGGTGGAAGGAAATAAAAATATGTTATGGATATCTTGGAAGGTATTGTTGTTTTTCGGAAATCCATTATTTTTAAATGATTGTGCATAAAATAGCTGTTTAACAATATCTTTCCATCCTGGTAATTTATCCAATCCCTCTTTAATTCTGTAGTATTTTGCATCTAATACGTACAGTTCATGATTTTTTGTGAAAAGTATGTCAGGTATTTGTTTTGTTTCATATTCCTTATTATCTACTATCCAGTATGGATTAGGTACAAGCTTATGAAGCGATTCATCATCTTCAAATATCTGGGCACACATTAGTTCCCAAATGTTATGGAAATATTGTGTAGCATATATTGAAGGTGTACTTGAATCCTCTTGGCTCATTTTTTTCAAGTAGTTGATTAACTCTTTAAAAAGCTGAATTTCTCTTTCTACAAAAGTTTGACTAAGTGCATTTGTCAATATGTGAATCATAAGTTCTGTGTTAAATAACGCTTCGATGTTGTTTGGATAGAATTCCAAATCAAATAACCAGCCAAATTGTAAGGAAATATGATGAAGAACATATTCATGAATATAAGAAATTTCATGTTCAGAAAAAAATTGAGTTCGGCTAGTTATCAAATTTAAGTATAAAGGAACGTTTTCTTGCATGTAAGGCTGAGTTTGTTTAATCGTTTTTCCCCAATTAATTCGCCCCTTTCCATTAATTTCTTGTTTTCTCTCTTGGAATTTAATGATTCCAAAATTTTGATAATCCTCGATAAGACGAGTTATATTGGAAAAAGATTGGGCTATTACATCATCACCATCACCAAGGAAATGGCTTTTAAGTGTTGATTTCTCATATTTAATTAGGGTCTGTAATAATAATTTAGCTTTTTTCTTATTAACATTAATATCTTTGGATAATTGAAAACCTTTAGGAAATACTATAAATAAATTTTCCTTATAGGAACTAAAACCAACAAATTTAAATCTTATTTGATTTTTTTGTTTTTCGCACAGACCTAGTTCATAAAAATTTTGGGGAACTGGTGTGTTTAAGGTAATCCATTCGTATTCTATAAAAAACTTAGGCTCATTCATCTGCATCAGTCATCGGTTCTGTATCTAGGTTGAAGATCTCTTTTTTGAAAACATCTTCGTTATTTAAGAATCCATTCAGTAGCTGAGAGAAAATTAAATATTGATCTTGTCTAAACATTTGATCTTTTGAATGTCTTAGTACATCATCCCAAAGATACATTAGTAGCTTTGAGGCGAATATTTCTTTATTTTCAATTTCCTCTTTTTTCATAAAATAAGGACCAATATGTTTATCCTCATTTACTTTTAACTTAGCTAGGTGTAGGTTTACTGGTTCAACAAACTGTTTCCAAGTAAATGTCTTTCCAGCATAGATAAGTTTAGTTTTACAAATATCATCATTTCCATCAAATACAATAGGAATATATTTAAATTTCCATCTGCGCTTGAAGGCAGAGTCCATTAGGAAAACTCCTTGGTCTGCGCTATTCATAGTAGCGACGATATTTAAGTTATTAGGAATTTTAATGTTTTTTAATTCTAAATCGGTATCTTCATTTAAGTATGTAAGTAAGTCATCATTTTCAATACCATATTCACTACTTCCCTCAGTAGTTCTGTCTAACAATTGGAATAGGTCCCCAAATACCGCAGCTGTGTTCGCTCTATTAATTTCTTCAATGATTAGAGTTTTAGAGCCATTACCTAAATCTAGATATGCTTCTTTTAAAATTTTTGCAAAAGGGCCAGGTGAGAACTTATAAGTTACTTTATCATTCTCATTTTGGGGTTTTAGACATCCTACAAAATCTTGGTAAGTGTATTCTGGATGAAATGTGACACGCGGACAATCCTCTCCATACTTTGTTTTTAAGTAGTGGCTTTTTCCAGTACCTGGAGCGCCATATACAATTAAATTAACACCTTTACCGTATACCTCTTTTTCCATGTCCTCTACAATTATCATAGAAGATTCAACGAGGCTAGAGCGGTTTTGAATTGCTCTAAAAGCAGAATATTCGACAAAAATTTTATTAAATATAGGCATTAAACTAGAGTAGTCTGCAGCTTTTATGAGTAAAGTATCATAGTTAAAACTTTCTTTGTGTTTAAGGAATATTAAAGCATCACCCTCTGCTAGTAAATATCTGAAGTTTGTAAAGGCTTCAGAATCAGTACTCATTGAACCTAACTCCGATTGGTTTCCTCCGCGGCTTAGATAGTGAGTAGTAAAGCAATGAGAATCTTCATGTTCGTTGCCATCAATGTATTCTAAATTCTCCTTAAACAATTGAATGTTAATTTTAATGCCATATCTTCTTTTGAATGCTTCTGTTGGATATTCATTTTGAACAATCATTTGCACATAATTGTCAATGTAAGGGAAAAAGTTAATTTCTTTTTCGTTACTCAAAGCAATATGCTTTTGTTTTCCACTATTTCCCGTCAGAGTGTTACTTTTGGCTAATTTCTTTATGAAGATACCTTCATAGATATCTTCTGATAACTTGATTCTATGTGATAAAGATGGAATCGTTTTTTGTATGAATTCTTCTAAGTGTTGTAAACCTTCGTTAAATGTAATACTCATGTTTTCCTCCAATTGCATCGAAATTTGTAAATTCTCTATAAATAAAATATCATATATAAGCTGCTTCTTCTGTGATATTTCTGCAATTTTTTCATGTTTTTATAAATTTACACCCTGATGTAAATATGTTAATATTAGAACGTATTTTCGATTTTTTAGGGGAGTAATCAATTTGAGTGATAAATCTGTAGGAAGACCGAAAGGGAAAAAGAAAACTGCAAAGATAGAAGTAACAATTGAGCCTCAATTAAAAGAAGAATTTATGAATATGCTTCATAAAAATAATGAGTATGCATCGATTGTAATTAGAGACTGGATAATTGATTATATTCATAGGAGAGGTGAAATCAATTGAATGTTGTATCTTTATTTAGTGGTTGCGGAGGGTTAGATTTAGGCTTTATACAAGCTGGATTTAATGTAATTTGGGCCAATGATTTTGACAAATTTGCTGTTCAATCATATGAGCATAATATTGGAAAACATATTGTTCATGGTGATTTAAATGATATAGATGTAACAGAGATACCAAGTCATGATGTGTTAATAGGTGGATTTCCTTGCCAACCGTTTAGTATGATGGGGCAACAACAAGGATTTAATGATACAAGGGGGACCTTGTTTTTTAATATTGAACAAATTATTTTACATCACAGACCGAAAATTGTTGTTTTAGAAAACGTTAGAACTTTAACGACACACGATAATGGTAGAACTTATGCGGTGATAACAGAAAGGTTACAAGAAGCTGGCTATAATATTCATGCTCAAGTATTAAATAGTGCTGATTATGGTGTTCCTCAAACTCGTAATCGTATTTTTATTGTATGTTTCAGAGGAGATTTAAATGTACAATTTGAATTTCCTCAACCAATTCCTTTAGCTAACACATTACAAGATGTTTTAGAGCAAAATGTATCAAGTAAATATTATTTATCTTATAGAATACTGCCAACTATACTTGCCGAGGGAACAAAGACTTATAAAGCGAAAGCTGAGATTGATTTAAGCGTCGCTCGTCCTTTATGTGCAACTATGGCAAAGATGCATAGAGCTAGCCAAGATAATTATGTTACACAGCCTAGTCAACTAGCAGAAGAGGCAGGGAAAACTTCTGTTAGAAGACTAACTCCTAGGGAATGCGCTCGCTTACAGGGATTCCCAGAAAACCCGTATTATGAAATAGTGGTTTCTGATAGTCAAGCTTATAAACAGTTTGGAAATGCTGTAACTGTTAATGTAGCATATCACCTTGCAATGCAAATATTACACACAATTAATGGACAAGTTGGTGATATTAATGAATTACAAATTCATGGAAGTTACCAGTAATAAATTAAAAAAAGTTTTTATTACTGAACTTAAAGAATTGCTAGATGTTCTGTCGAAAACAAAATCAAATACAAGTAATGTGAGTGAAGAAGAAGTCATTAGCATTCTGTTAGAATTAGGAATGATTGAAACCAGAAGTGAATTTAACCCATTGTTGGATTTTGTTGAAGATAGTTTGAATGTTAGTTCTAAGGAATTCTTTGCATTGATAAGTAAAATTAACCATAGTAAAGATCAGCAATGCTCAGTATATAAGTATTGTGAGTACTGTAGATCAAATTTGGTGCAAGAAGAAGAAAAAGCTAAAAAACCTATACTAGTTGATTTATTTTGTGGTGCAGGAGGAATGTCTCTAGGCTTTAAGCAGGTGGGGTTTAAAATTGCATTTGCAAATGACATTGAGCCAGCTTGTGTAGAGACTTATTCATTTAATCATCCAGAAATTTCAAACGAATTTATTTATGAGGATGATATCAATAATATTATTGATGAGATCCAAAATAAATTGAGGTTTAAGGAAGTAGATGTAGTAATAGGTGGTCCACCTTGTCAAGGGTTTAGTACTGCCAATCGCCAAAGGCTAATTGATGATCCACGAAATAAACTATATAAAAGTTTTGTAAAAGTTGTAGACAATATACAACCAAAGTTCTTCGTAATGGAAAATGTAACTGGAATGCTTTCAGTAGCAACGCAAGTTGTAGAGGATTTTGCTTCTATTGGTTATGATGTTCATTATGAAATTCTAAATTCTGCTGACTTTGGAGTTCCTCAAAATAGAAAAAGATTAATTTTTATTGGGAATAGATTAGGAGTCCACAATGCTTCTATTTTTGATGAAATTAACATTGAAAATAATTTCTCATCAAAAAGATTTGTCCTTGAAGATGCGATAAGCGATCTTCCTAAACTAGAGGCTTTACGAATTAAAAATGCAACGGATTTAGATACAGAAGAAAGTGGTATGAAAGTTGCCGTACATCCTAATTATCAAAAAAATGAATACCTATCTTTGATTAATGATAAAGCCAGCAATATAATTTTTAATCATAAAGCCCGTTATAATAATGATAGGGATATTGAAATTTTTGGACGTATGCATCAAGGAGATAAATCTGACGATCCTAAAATAGCTGATATTATGCCTTATAAAAGCCGGAATCATATCTTTAAAGATAAGTATTTTAAATTGGTGTATAAAGAACTGTGTAAAACGATTACAGCACATATGAAATTTGATTGTAATATGTATATTCATCCGACTCAAGCTAGGGGATTAACACCTAGGGAAGCTGCTAGAGTTCAATCTTTTCCAGACGATTATTTTTTTAAAGGTTCTTTTACAAAAACTTATATGCAGATTGGTAATTCAGTTCCACCGCTTATGAGTAGAGGAATTGCCAATGCCTTATTAAAGTATATACATGAAAATTAATATGAATTTTATAAAAAATAATATAAAAAAGCAGCAATTCAATTGCTGCTTTTTTATATACCAAAACAACAAGTGTCTCTTTATAGAATCTCCAATATTGCTACTGCTGAGAGGGGAGAGGGATTTCTTTTAGTGGAATATATTAATGTTATTTCCAAAATTGTGTTTATATGACTGAACTGCATATTAGGTAATTAATAATCCAATTTCTTAAGATAACCACTGTTTGTTTATTTTAATAGTATTATAAAATTCTCTTTAATTTTTGGTTCAAGTACTATCTCTACCTTAGCAGCTTTTTACGTTTCCATAAGATTTTCCTATCGGTTTGTTATATCGATATAATTTATGTACGAATTTACCGTTAATCGTTGCACTATATTTTCATTAAGGTGTAAATTATACAAAATATTAGACGTAAGGAAAATTTTACTATAAACTTTTTCATAGATCTAATCTGGAAAATGACTATTAGAGGTGAAGTGATGTTAAAAGATATTTTAGAAAAAGTTAATGAGATTTATAAAGACGAAGGTTTCTCCTTAGATTTAAAAGTAAGTGATTACGATGCTATTGTAGTAAAAAAAATAGCGAAAACTGAAATATTAAGAAGAAACTCACTTGATGATCATACAGGGGTATTAAATAATTTATTGTGTTCAAGAGTTGATCCCACTTTAACAAATGGTAATGGGGCTACGCATTTCTTTTTATCTAAATCAACATACGGAATTTTACCACCTTTACTAAGTAATATTGAAAGTATGAATTATGCCTTAACTATTCCTGTTATACTACCTTTCATAACTATCCATTTAATGTTAAAAAATATTCCGACTGGATATTATGACACATCAAAAGTTGATGCCTTAAAAAATGAATACTCATCAGATGGATCAATGGTATTACAGTTATCTGCAAAAGAAACATCAGGATCTCGTTTAATGTTTGCTAGTAAAGAATTTATTCATGATATTAGTCAACAACGATTTTTTATGGAATTAAAATACACACAATTTGAAAAAGATTATATGATTTTACTGAAATACAAATCATCATTTAGATACTTATTATTATTTATACCTCAGCCTTTGGGTTATGCTAAAAATCTAGATGGGGGATTATATAATATTTCATCTAATACACCTGTTTCTTCTACATATTTTCAAAGCACAGGGGCGAAGAATTTAATAGTTTTAGGTGCTCCGGGAACTGGTAAAAGTAATTGGATAAAGGAAAATTTTGAAGGTTTAACAGAATCAAAGCGTGTAACATTCCATCCAGAATATACTTATAATGAATTTATTGGTAGTTTAAGACCGGTAAATGATCCCGCGGATGGAGTTAAATATATGTTTGTACCCGGACCTTTTACAAAAATTCTTCAGTTAGCCTATTCAAATTCCTCTAAAATATATACGTTAATAATTGAAGAAATAAACCGTGCAAACACAGCAGCTGTATTTGGTGATGTATTTCAAATATTAGACAGGAATATAGAAGGCTTTAGCGATTATGGAATTGAAAATGAAGAAATACTTAATTATATAAATAAAGATCTATTACACATTCAATTAGAAGAAATAAAGTTACCGCCTAATCTAAATTTAATTGCAACAATGAACAGTGCAGATCAAGGAGTATTCCAGATGGATACAGCTTTTAAAAGAAGATGGAATATTCAATACGTTCCAATTGAATTTGATGAATGGCATGATTCTATATATTTTACATATAATAATAAATTTATTTCTGCTAAAAACTTTATTACAACCTTAAATACATATTTATCTGAAAATCAATATTTACAAGTCAATGAAGATAGACTGATTGGTCCGTACTTTCTAAGAAGGGAAGAAGCGGAAAGATGGTTTGACGAAGAAAAACAATATGATTACTATAAGAAGTTATTTTTATATCTATGGGATGATATTGCTAGAATAGACAGAGGCTCTTTATTTAAAAAAGATTATCGTCAGTTCTCTTTATTATGTAAAGCTTTTGAAAATGGAGAATCAATATTTGTAGAGGCTTTACATGACACATTAACTACACAATTACTTGACGATCTAAATATGAATAATAACGGTGCTGAAGCTAATTCAGTAACTGAGTCTGAACAGGAAACGGATAGTGAAGCAGATCCAAATAATACAGATGAAGGTAATGGAGAGTCGCAACAAGTATAAGCAAAAAATTACGAAGATGATACACGTTCTGATACAGACGTAAATCAAAGTAACTTTGAACAAGGTAATTAATTAAGTCCAATGGATAATTCGTAAGGAAAGGCACTCTTAATAATGGAGAATAAAGTATATTTTTTCACAGAATTAAAACCAGAAAAAGTATCTGTGCAAATTCCAAATTATTTTTTTAAACAAGGACTATGCGAGGAAGAAAATGATCATATAAAGTTTAAAATTACAGGATTTTTAGTTAGTCAGCAAAATACTTTTGTAATTTTTCCTAAAGGTATATTTAAAAGTGAGAATGCTAGTCAAAATTATTTCGCCGCACAGACACTGTTTAAAGCTCTACTAAAATATAATAAAAAATCTATACAAAAATTTCATATTAATTTTGGGGAAAATAATGAAGATGGTAGTTTACTATCATTAATTAATTGGATAGTTGAAGATTATAAAAGGTATGGATTAATTAGAAGGGAATTCAAAAAGAAGGATTTTAATGGTAATACAAAAATAAATTGGAGTAAAACTATCAAAGAAACTACTCCTTATATTATTAATGGGAAATTTTTATATTTGGATACAATAAGTATAAAATCTTTGAGAAGTTTAAATAATGAAATAACTACTGTTCAATATCTTATTTTAAAAGATATTGAAGAAGAATATGGATGGTTATTAAATTTTAAAACTAAACATTCACCTAATCTTCTAAATAATAAATATACTTATGAACGAATGAGATTTATCCTTAATAATGCCCTAAAAGTTACTTTTAATCAAAAGGAACTAACCTTATATAAAAGGTTGTTAAATTATGTTGATATTAAATTAAAGGAAACAGGGAAGAGCCATTTTCAATTACTATATACAAAATATTATCAATATATTTGGGAAGCTTTATGTAAACAATTGTTTGACGATAATTCAAACCTTAAAGATTTACTTCCTAAACCATATTGGAAGGTTAATAGCGAATTTCATGAAACGGAACAGATACCAGATATATTAACAGAAGATGGTTTGGATAATCTGTATATTATAGATGCTAAGTATTATCGATCCTATGACGGTATAAACAACTTGCCGGGATGGAAGGATATTGTAAAACAATTGTTCTATGCTAAGTCTATAGATCGTTCTAAATTTAAAAAAATATACAATGTTTTTGTGTTCCCGTCACCAGATAGTGATAGGAACAGTAATCTTCTAAAACATGGTATATCCTCTGTAACAGGTAAAGAGAGTGAATTCGGTGAAATTTATTCATTTAATTTAAATTCACTCTATGCAATGCATTGTTATGTACAGAATGAACAAGGTAACGTTAAACAGAAGTTACTAAATTATTTAGATAATAAAAAAAGGGACAAATAAATTTTGTTCTTTGGTCTTATCCCTGTCAAGTAGACAGTACAAAAAAGACTAAGCAGCCATCGAGATTGAATCTGCTATCGGAGCTCGATGGTTGAGTCGTTTTTGGAATCTTTTATAGTTATAAAAATAAATATATTCTTAATTGCTAGTATTGAATCTGTTTCTGTTTTAAAATGATGCAAATACAACATCTCGGATTTTAAATGGGAGAGAAATGACTCGATACAGGCATTATCATGACAGTTTCCTTTAAGAGAGTGGCTACCAATGATACCTAAATCGAAAAGTCATTTGTTGTAGGCATGAGATGTGTACTGGAATCTTTGGTCTGAATGGAGAAGGGTTCCGCGCACATCTCCTTTTTATGCCAAAATTTCAATTGTATCTAATACGAGTTCATTGTCATTGCGTTTAGAAATTCTTCAAGAAATAATCTCGATATTATACTACAGAAAGATAACAGAACTCCTCTTGGAATTGTAGATAGGTAATATCGGTAGCGAGTGCTAATGTTCAACAAAACATTTTTAAAAACGTAGAATCCATTTTGATCGATTTTTTTCAAAATGAATTCTTTTTGTTCACTGTTAAATCAAAGTTTTTTATCAAACTTTATTTCAAAAACTGCAATTTTAATTCGCTTCTTTTTTGTTCCTCAAGATACGCTTTCTTCTCCTCTGAAGTAGCTAAACGGTACGCCTTCCCATTCGTGCTTCCACCTGCTCGTTCCCACATGTCATTATGCTCCTCAACAGCTTGTGAGAAATCCCCTTTTTCCCAACGGTCTAAGATCTGGCTGTATTTTTCTTTGTCTGCTAACATACCACTGTCATTTACTAGTTGGCGGAGTTTTTTTATATTATCAGAAGACATTACGATAAAACCGTTTTTCTCGTTGGCCATTACTTTTGGGTGAGTCATTTTGTGCATAGAGTCGATGATAACTCCTTCAGCGTTAGTTATATCATCAATTTCTTCACCTTTCGCGACTTGTTTGTTGTTACTTTTAGGATTAAAAAAATTCCCAATCATCCCCCCTACAAATACACCAAGTAGCATGATACTGATTGTGATTATTAGGGGTTTTGCCCATCTCTTCATGTTTTGAATCCTCCTTGTTCAGAAATCGAGCCATAAATTTTATAAGGTAGATTAATATTTGCGTTTTGTAGTATACACTCGATTTCTCTTTTCAGTACACTGCAAGAATTCCTTATCTGTCCTATTTTTCCTTCTTTGTATAAGAAAAGATAGAAAAATATACAGTTTTGGAGAAGATGTGTAATTCGTATGTATTCATTTCAAAAGAATAGGTGATTTTCATATAATATAATAATAGAACTGAAAATATTGGAGGAATTCAAATGCCAACCTACAACAAACTAGTACGTGACCGCATCCCAGAAATCATCAAAAATAATGGGAAAACATCCACAACAATAATACTAGACGAAAAAGAATACATAGAAGAAATAGGCAAGAAAATAGGGGAAGAGTTAACGGAGTATTTAGAAGCAGAAAATAAAGAGCATAAGGTAGAGGAACTAGCAGATTTATTAGAACTCGTAAATGCATTGGCACAGTATGAAGGTGTAACGCTTGAGGATGTGGAAAAAGTACGGAAACAAAAAGCAGAAAAACGCGGTTGTTTTCAGGAACGAATCTTTTTAGTTGAGGTACATGAGGAGTAATGTTTAGCTTAACTTCGAAATCATATGTTGGCTGTTTAGTATGAACTGTTTTAGAAGTTTCAAGTATTTCACAAGGTGTTGTAAAATGGATATATATTACATGCGAGAAAGAGCACGATTTGATAGGGAGGCTTCCAAATGCATATGGATGAAGGGATAAATTTGCAGTTAACAAGTCAGGCTCTTCAAGTAATGAATAACGGAATTGCTGTTACAAGTCATGATGGAATCATCACGTTCAGCAACCAACCATTCTGCAGCATGTTAAACAAAAACGAAAATGAAATAAAGGGTAAACACATATCGACGATTATCCCTAATCGTAAACAGCTAGTAGTGAATCAAAGTGATAGTTTGCATAAGTACGAGTGTAAGATTGGCAACCAAGTGTTTATTGTGAATGAATCCCATGTGTACCAGGATGGAAAAGAAGACGGATCGATTGTCATTCTAGAAAACAAGGAAAAAAGTGTGCAGTCCTTGGAAACAATCATTAGTCGGTATGAAAATGCCTTGAATTTATTGTCGGAGTGTATTCTAGGGGTGAATGAGCAAGGAATCATCAATTTTTTTAGTGGTGCTTATGCGCAATTTTTGGGGATTGATGATCCAAAGGAAGCGATTGGTAAGCATTGTACGGAGGTTGTTGAGAATACGAGGATGCATATTGTCGTGAAGACGGGACAGGTGGAAATTGGGCATATTCAACATATAAATAATCAGAATATTATTGCAACTCGCATACCTATTGTTAAGGACGGTAAGATTATTGGTGCGATCGGTAAAATTATGTTCCATGATATCCAGCAGTTTAAAGCTTTGGGGGATCAGATTCGTACAATGGAATCAAAGTTATCTTACTATCAAACTGAATTACAGCGGCTGCAAGAAGGGAGGTTTTCATTTCAAAGTATTGTAGGAGAGAGTGCGAAAATGGAAGAAGTGAAAACGATGGCTTTGAAGGTTTCGAAAAGCCGTTCTACCGTTTTGATAAGAGGAGAAAGTGGAACGGGAAAGGAGCTTTTTGCTAATGCGGTTCATCATGCGAGTCCACGTGCAGATGGTGCATTTATTCGGTTGAATTGTGCTGCGATTCCGAGGGATCTTTTAGAAGCCGAATTATTCGGATACGAAGAGGGGGCTTTTACGGGAGCGAAAAAAGGTGGTAAGCCTGGAAAGATTGAGCTAGCTCATAAGGGAACGTTGTTTTTAGATGAAATTGGTGATATGTCTTTGGACATGCAGGTGAAGTTGCTTCGGGTGCTGCAAGAGAAAGAGATTGAAAGAATTGGTGGTACAAAAACTCATAAGATTGATGTCCGTTTCATTGCGGCGACACATCGAAATCTCCGTGAAATGGTGCAAAGCGGGGAATTTAGAGAGGATTTATATTATAGGTTGAATGTGTTTGCGATTGATATACCTCCGCTAAGAGAACGAAAGGGAGATATGGTACATTTAACGGGATTTTTAATTCGAAAATTGAATGAAGAGTTTGGTAGTAGCGTTCTTTCATTGGACGACAGGGTAAGGGACATTTTTATGGAGCATGATTGGCCAGGGAATATAAGGGAGCTAGAGAATGTGCTGGAACGAGCGCTGAATGTTGTGGAAGGGACGATCATTCAAGTGCATCACCTTCCTGTCTATTTGCGGAAAAAGGATTTGGAAGAAGAGTTGTATCATGAAACATTTATGGTGGATCAAGAGAAGAATGAGATGAGTTACTCATTGCAGACGGAAGTGGAATCGGCTGAAAAACGGGTGATTACGAGAGCTTTGAAAAAAACAGCTGGAAATATAAAAGAGGCAGCAGGGCTTTTAGGAATTCATCGGGCCAGCTTATATCGAAAAATAGAAAGATACGGAATGTGATGAAGGAACGTAAAGGGCAAACAGGCCCTTTTTTTGTTTGGTTTGCAGTAATACATGCTGTCGCGTTTTTGCGACACTTTCTTATATATGCGACATGATCGCTATCATTTGTAGCATAAATGCGACATGTGAAGGTGGATATGTAAGAGAGATTGGGGGCTTGTCCGTGAAAGAATAAGGAAATGGGGAATGAGTCGATTTTTGGCATAACTCTTGCTATATAAATAAAAAGGATTTTAGCAGGAAGGGGATGGAATCTAGTGCTGGAGAATCATAGTTTGCCGTATTTTCTTATGCAAAGTATCGAAAAGTCGCCTAATAAGGTGTATTTACAATTTGAAGAACAAAGGGTTACGTATGAGGAACTCTATCATCGGATTGCAAGGGCAGCCGCGGGATTGTGTGAACTCGGTATTCGAAAGGGTGACAAGGTTTGTATTATGCTTCATAACACTCCTGAATATCTGGATGTATGGTTTGCTTTATCTTTTATGGGAGCAATTGCGGTGCCTCTTAATGTGCATTTAAAGGGAGAAGGTTTGCAGTATATTGTATCCCACTCTGATTGTAAATTAATAATCGTTGATAAGGAATTTGTTCCTCAAATCGCTTCTTGTTTACCGTTTATAAAAAGGGAAATTGGGATTGTCGTCTACGGAAATAATGAAAACGCAATCAATATGGGTGATGGTAAAGAACGACCGGTAATCGGATTGAAAGATGTATTGCATACAAATCATCACTATCTTCCAAATGAATGTGTTTCCTCCTCTTCTATCAACAGTATCCTTTACACCTCTGGAACGACTGGATTACCGAAAGGGGTCATGTTAAGTCATTCTGCTTATGTCAATTCTGCAAAGTCATTCGCTACTTATATGGTCGGCGCGAATTCGCAAGATATTTTATTTACAGCGCTGCCGCTATTTCATATTAATGCTCAAGCCCATACAGTACTCGGTGCTATTTCTTCCAATGCGACGATTGCTCTTGGAAAGAGGTTTAGTGCTTCACGTTTTTGGGATGAAATTCGGGGTCATGGCGCAACTATTTTCAATTCTTTAGGGTCTATGATTCCGATTCTCTGTAAGCAGCCGGAGAAGGAAAACGATTATGAAAATCCAGCAAGGGTAACGGCTTGTGCCGCTACGCCTAAGGAATTTTGGAAGCCGTTTGAGGAGAGGTTTGGCGTCCGGATTGCGGAAGGCTACGGATTAACGGAAACGACTGGCTTTTGTGTAACGAATCCATTGAATGCCAATAAGCCGCCTTCTATTGGGAAACCGTATTCCTACGTAGAGACGAAGATTGTTAATGAGGATGGAAATGAAGCGAGGACTGGTGAAATCGGAGAGATTTTCATCCGTTCCTTACAGGGACAAGCATTCATGGAAGGCTACTATAAAATAGAGGAAGCGATGGAAGGGGGATGGTTCCATACAGGTGATCGAGGTTATCAAGATGAGGAAGGCTACTTATATTTTTGCGATCGAATCAAACAGTGTATTAGGAGACGTGGAGAAAACATCTCTTCTTGGGAAATCGAAAAAGTCGTGAATAATCACCCGAAAGTGCTAGAATCAGCAGCCATCGGCGTCCCGTCGGAAGTGGGAGAAGAGGATGTCAAATTATATGTGATTATAAAGCAAGGGGAAACGTTGTCTCATGAAGAGATTATCGATTGGTGTCAAGAACGTATGGCTTATTTTATGGTGCCGCGATATGTTCAGTTCAGTGAATCTTTCCCAAAAACCGCGACGGAACGGATTCAGAAGTTCAAGCTGCAGGAAGAAGGAATTGGTACTGCTTGGGATCGCGAGCAGGCCGGGTATGTCATTAAAAGAACGAGTTGAGGATTATCTCATTACATATTAGAAAGTAGGGATTGCATTGGAAAATAAGCGAGTTGTTTCATGGTCCAAAGAGAAAGGAATCGCCACTATTATCATTGATAATCCTCCTGTGAATGTACTGAGCTATGCGGTGATTGAGCAATTGACGACGGCGGTTGATGAAATTGAACGGGATGATGAAGTAATTGTTGTACTTCTAACTGGCGCTGGGGAAAAAGCTTTCGTTGCCGGAGGGGACATTAAGTCATTTCCGGAATGGATTGGGAAGGGGAGTGAATATGCAGAGGAAAAATCATTGTGGCTTCAGAAACCATTAAATAAAATAGAAAGATTGCCGAAGCCTACAATCGCTGCGATTAACGGATTGGCGCTTGGGGGCGGGTGTGAGCTAGCTTTATCATGTGATTTACGGGTTATAGAAGAACATGCCAAAATCGGGCTTCCGGAAGTGAAACTAGGTTTGTTTCCAGGTGCGGGAGGAACGCAGCGTTTGCCTCGTTTAATCGGAATTGCAAGGGCAAAAGAAATGATGTTTACTGGTGAACCGCTGGGTGCTGAAGAAGCCCTGCAAGTTGGTTTGGTGAATCATGTTGTCCCGCGTGGTGAAGCACTGAATAAGGCGAAGGAACTGGCTGCGAAGATGGCTCGGTTTTCTCTTCCTGCTTTATCTTTGATGAAGCAATCTATCAATAAGGGATTATCTTATTCTCTTGAGGAAGGGCTAAAAATAGAGGCTGAAAATTTTGGCCATGTCTTTCAAACGAGTGATGTAAAAGAGGGAGTGGGTGCTTTTATAGAAAAGAGAGTACCGCTTTTTCAGCATAAATAAAAAGAGTACGATGTCCGCCTTTGGTGGGCATCGTAACAACATATACAAGCGTAAAACAAATTTGGGAGAATTGAGGGGGGACTAGGGATTATGGATTTATTGATTGTACTGTTATCGCTCGGTTTGCTTATATTTGTGGCTTACCGGGGTTTCTCAGTTATTTTATTCGCTCCGTTATGTGCCTTGCTGGCTGTGTTTTTAACAGAGCCGGAGCACGTTTTACCGTTCTTTTCTAATGTTTTCATGGCGAAGATGGTTGGATTCATAAAATTATATTTTCCTGTGTTTTTGCTTGGAGCGATATTCGGTAAAGTGGTAGAAGTCACTGGAATCGCAGAAAAAATTGCGAAAATTATCATCCGCTTCATAGGTGTGAAAAGAGCTATTCTTTCCATCGTCTTAATGGGAGCGATTCTTACATACAGTGGTGTCAGTTTATTTGTCGCGGTATTTGCGATTTATCCATTTGCGGCGCAATTATTTCGTGAAGCGGATATTCCGAAACGTCTCATTCCAGCGACGATCGCATTTAGTGCATTCACGTTTTCTATGGATTCGCTTCCTGGATCTCCTCAAATCCAAAATGTTATTCCAACTACGTTCTTTAAAACTGATATTTATGCAGCACCGACATTAGGAATCATCGGGGCATTGTTTATCTTTACATGCGGTATGCTGTATTTGGAAAGGTGTAGGAAGAAGGCTGCTGCTAAAGGGGAGGGGTATTTCGGAAAAGGCGGTGCCACTTCTGAACTGGCTGCCACAACTAGCGCACAAGCGGCGCCAACGCCGATTGTTTCCAGCGATGTCATTCCAGCTAGTTACTGGATAGCTTTTCTTCCGCTTGTACTGGTTGGAGTGATGAATAAAGTCTTTACAGAATTCATCCCCGTTTGGTATACAAAGGGATTTGATTTTGCATCCATCGGTTTGAAGGAGTACGGAACGATTGATATGGGACAAGTCGTGGGTATTTGGTCAGTGGAAATGGCACTTCTTATCGGAATACTGTCCGCTATAGTATTAAACTTCCAAGCGGTAAAAGAACAGTTTCAATCGATTACAAGCGTGGGGGTAAGTGGTTCCATTTTAGCTGCGATGAACACCGCAGCAGAGTATGGGTTCGGTGCTGTTATAGCGGCTTTACCTGGCTTTGTTATGATTCAAAATTATTTAACTGGGACATTTTCAAATCCTTTAATCAGCGGAGCGGTCATGACAAATATATTGTGCGGGCTGACGGGATCAGGATCAGGCGGAATGAGTATTACATTAGGCTTAATGGCAGAACAATATATTGAAGCGGCAGCGAACTTTGGTATTCCATTAGATGTACTGCATCGCGTAATTGCGATGGCAGCAGGAGGTATGGATACTCTTCCTCATAACGGAGCAGTTATCACTTTACTTGCAGTTACAGGATTAACACACAGGGAAGCTTATAAAGAGATTTTCGGTATTACTTTAATTAAGACGGCTGCTGTTTTCTTCGTTGTTGGCGTGTATCTAATGTTTTCTATTGTATAGGAGGAAGATTGATTGGCTGTTATAAATAACGCAGCCATCAAGTTAAGATTATGTATAATGGTAAACAGAAACAGCCATCATTCCATAAAACGATGGCTGTTTGTATGTTTTCAATGAATTTTACAAAAGAAAATAAAGTCGGTACATTTACTTGTTACAACAATGCTCTTCTTCTCATCCATTGCGTCGCAACCCATTTTTCACCTTTGATAACAGGTGCACCGCCATGTAAAGTAAGTTTGTTTATTGACTCATCCTGATAAAAATACTCGAAATATACCGCCATTCCTTTTTTCGGAGATACAGAAAGATTGAGTTTTGGAAAGAAGGTCTTTCCACCTTCTTCTACATGATTTAAATACATCACAAGTGTACTCATACGATTGTTACTTGCTGCCGCACTATTTTCTACAAAAAAATCATAATGCGCTTGATATTCTTGGCCAACTGTATATTTTAAAATCTGCAACCCTTCTCCATGTGGGGCAGGAACATTCATGATCGAAGCGATTCGTCTTTCGATTCTAGTAGTAATCTCGCTTTCTTCTAAAAATGCACCACTGCTCGTCCGAATGTCATTTGTTTTGCGCGAAACACCAATTTTAGAACGTTTCATTTTATTTTTAGACATTTCAATTAACGTTTCACACTCTTCATCACTTAATACATTTGCTAAAACGACAATAAGAGGCTCTTCTAGTCTTGAAATAATTTGTATTTCTCTGTCTTCTGTCACAATGGTGTTCCCTGTGTGGTTAAAAATCGTTAGTTCTGTATTTTCAACTGTTTCATTTTTCGTTGACATTTGCCCCATCTCCCTAAAAAAATGATTAGATAGCATTAATATATCACATTTTTCTAACTATTCATTCTTTACAAAAAAATAGAGTGATGATTGAAAAAGAGGACATGTAGTTACCTATTCAAACTAACTATTCCCACACCAAAATTTTGTTAAGTTAACACAGTTTAGTGATACACTGTACTTCTTTTGTTCATAAGTGCAGAAGTCGGCCATGTACAGATTAAAAGAACCCCTCCCAAGCCCCTTACAACCCCCTACCAACAAATAAATCACTAAAAAGAAACAAAATAAAAAACAAAAAAACTACTACAAGCATTCCTTCAAAAGAAAAGTAGTTGTAGTAATCGTAAAAAATATAAAATAACCCCGCCAAACTTCCTCCCTTATCCCTATATACATTAAGGAACCACCGATTACATATGTTTCATTAAGGGATAGGAGGAATAAACATGGCAGTATACCGTAATGTGCAGGTGAATTTTTGGCAGGATGATTTTGTACTCGATTTAACACCGGAGGAGCGGTATTTTTATATTTATTTGCTGACTTGTTCGAAGACGACGCAATGCGGGATTTATCCGTTACCGAAGCGTTTGGCGGAGATGGAGACGGGTTATAACCGGGAGACTGTTGAGAAGTTGCTGCAGCGCTTTGTTGAGTATGGAAAGATATTGTATGATGCGGAAACGAAGGAGTTATGTATTTTAAATTGGCTGCGCTATAACCCGGTTACGAATACGAATATGGAGAAGTGTGTGTTACGTGAGCTGAAGAGCGTGAAAAGTAAAGCGTTTGTATATATGTTTCTGCAAAAATGTTTGGAGGAAGAGATGAATATTCCGCTACTTTTAGAGCATTTCGGTATGCCGGGTGAGTTGTCTGAGATGATTCCACAAGCATCTATTGAAAGCTATGAAGAGGATGAGGAAGTAGAAGAGATGGAGCAAGGTGGTGGTGTGTTCATGTTTTATGAACAAAACTTTGGTAGTTTGTCGTCGTATGCAGCGGAGGAATTAAGTGAATGGATGGCAGATTTATCGGAGGAGCTTGTCTTAAAAGCGCTCCAGATCGCTTTTGAAAATAATAAGCGGACGCTTGCTTATGTGAAGGGGATTCTGCGGGATTGGCACGGTAAGGGATATACGAAGGTTATTGAAGTAGAGGAAGCGGCAGCAAAGTTTCGGAAGAAGGAATCGACTGCTTTGTATGAGACTGAGAAGTTTCTAGAGGAGTGTGAAGAGTGGGAGAAAAACGTGCCGTCTGAAGAAGAGTTGCAGAGGTTCTTGAAAGAAGAGGGATGGCGGCCATGAGCATTCAAAATATTGAGGCCGAACAGACGGTATTAGGGTCTTTGCTGCTTGATGGTGAACTGATTAAGGAGTGTAGGCTGACCGATCAGCACTTTTCTACAGCTGTGCATCAAGCTATCTTTAAGTTGATTCGGAAAATAGAGGAGGAGGGACAGCCGCTGGATCTTGTTGCGCTTGTTTCAAAAATGGAACCTGCTTTTTTGGCGCAAATTGGTGGTATGGAATACCTTGTAAATATAATTGAGAGTGTGCCTACTACTGCTAATTTCTCCTATTATGAGGGGCTTGTTCGGAATGCCTGGAAAATGAATCAGGCGGGAAGTATGGCGCACAGCATGTGTGAACGGCTTCTTGCGGAGAAGG
>Ga0102589_1001053_pt1 | contig 41962 bp, 40 predicted proteins | sample AraplaMF_Col_mLB_FD_76858 | JGI IMG/M metagenome (GOLD analysis project Ga0102589, IMG submission 76858) | Arabidopsis root microbial communities from the University of North Carolina, USA - plate scrape MF_Col_mLB | ecosystem: Host-associated > Plants > Roots > Endosphere | place: USA...
AAAAATAAAAACGCCATTCTTTCTAAAATGAAAGAATGACGTTATCTACAATCCACGCCTTATCTCTCATGTTAAAAACATGCTGGATTTAGCACTTTTTAGCTAAAGCTAAAGTTGCCGGGTTTCAAAGGGCCAGTCCCTCCACCACTCTCGATAAGGAATATTCAGTTATTTTTTAATATGACTAGTGTACTATACTTAAACAATTAAAGAAACATATTTTATGAAAATTTAAAATATGGACACAATTTATTATATTACGACTCGTTTTAGTTTACATAATTATATTATTAATTAATCTTATAAACAAATAATATTATTATTTCTGAAGATAATGTGCCAATGCAAGTAAAGGATATATATGTTGATAACTATGATAATGAATATAAAAACCACCTGGTAAACCGAGACCTGTTGGATATATTACTTCTTTTTTGGTTTTATTTTTTTGAGCCAGTAAATAATGAATCCCTTTTTGTATCACTTCATCTTCTTTATCTACTATCGTTAATAATGCGTCAACTGCCCATGCTGTTTGACTAGGAGTACTAAACTTTAGTGGTACATACCTTTTCTTTACTGCCGAATAACCAGACTCTCCCCATCCTCCATCATCATTTTGCACACTGATCAGCCATTTTGCAGCCTTCTGAATTACTTCATGATTTTTCGGTATTCCAATCGAGCTTAGACCAGTTATAGCTGCCCATGTTCCATAAATATAACAAATCCCCCATCTACCATACCAGCTACCATTTTTTTCTTGATTCGCTAACATCCACTCTACTGCTTTCTTAACCTTTACATCTTCTCGCTCAATTGTTGTATAGTTTCCAATAAACTCCAAAACACGACCTGTCAAATCTGCGGTTGAAGGGTCAATAATAGCATCCTTGGCATTTTCAATCGGTAAAAAAGTTAACCATTTATTTGTTACATTTTTTTCAAATGCGCCCCATCCACCATCATTGTTTTGCAAGCCTAATAAATACTGAATTCCTACTTGCCATTTTTCAAGCTGGGTTGGATCTGAGATTGCACTTCTTGTTAATGCTCTTAGGGCTGCACTTGTATCATCATTATCTGGAATAAATGAATTAACTTCCGAAAATCCCCATCCTCCTGGACTGATTTTTTTTGCATGCTTCGACCAATCGCCTTTTAAGACCTGCTGTTTTTTATTTAAATAATCAACGGATTTTTTAATTAATACATCTGTCGGGGGTACGCCTGCTTCTTGTAATGCATAAGAAAGTAACGCCGTATCCCAAACCTGCGAGGGAGAATTTTGAATATGAATACCGTCTTCTGTATCAAATGAATATGAGATTAACCCACTTAATGCTTGTTGAATTTCATTTGAACTAGTTTCATAGCCAAGCGCTAATAATGCATAAATCATATAAAATGTTGAACTAGCGTAGCTATAAAAAGTACCGTTTGTTTCAATTCTTTCTAATATAAATTTTTCTGCTTTTTCATATCCTTTATCATGAAAATATAACGGATAGGAGGCAAGCTTCTTCCCCTCTTCTACTAAAAAATGAAAAAATGTATCTCTCTCATCATCAAACCACTCTATCTCTTTAGTAGAGTGTAGATGATCTAGATGAGTTATATGATTTGATTTTATAATATATCGTTTGTTAATACATAATATCATTGGAATTAAATGAACTCGGGCATAACTACTTAGTTCAAATAAACTGAGAGGAAAGTTGTCAGGAAGTAGAAAGTAACTCATCGGAAAATGAAATAATGATGGATATTGGATGAATCCATGTATGGCTAGTATCATTTTTGTCATGAAATGTACTTTTCCCAGTCCACCATTGGAAATGATAAACTTTTCTGCCTTCTTCATACTAGGATGGTCTTTTTCGAATGTTTTAGAAAGTAATAATGCAACATATGCTTGAACTGTAGCGGATAAGTTGCCACTTTTTTCATCTTCATACAATTTCCAAGAGCCATTTTCTTCTTGTAACTTGATTAACCGTTTTGCAATTTTTTCACATAACTCTTCTTCTTTATCTAATAATGCTAAGTCATGTAAAAGTATTAACATAAAGCAATCTGTCATAATCGAACCTTCAAAACAATATTCCCAAGAACCATCTGCTTTCTGATCTTTTCTTAATATATTAATGCGCTCATTTACACTTTGAATGACTTCTTTATCGAGGTTCAACAGTTTCACCTCAAATCTTTCAATATTTAAGTTTGATGGTATTTATCCATCCTGCTTTTCTTTTCACTAGATTCACCTTCAATGTCAACCAATCTCTTATTCTTTACTTTAATTTCAGAGATTAGGCTTAAAACAAATACAAATAGACTCAATGGGAACACAATGATTTTATAGCCAAAGAAAGTAAATGCAGGAAGAATATCTAGAAAATAACCTAAGGAAAATAAAACAATGACTAGTAATATATTAACCCCTATAACAGTGAGTAAAGCTTTAAATGCTGAGTTTAAGCTAATTGAATACTTCAAAATGATCACACTCCATTACAAATCTATGTTGATCATAAGAAAATCATGAATGTAAAAACCACTTTTGTTAGGAATATGTGAACAGTTGTGAGACAAAACAAAAACTCGCAAACAATTTTTATTGTTTACGAGCTTTTGTTTATCGATTCAATTTAACTTTTTCAACAAGAAAATTCAATATGACATGTGCAGCAATTCTACTAGTCATATCACGGAAATCAATTGTAGGATCTAATTCTACAATATCCATTCCACATACTTTTGGATGAGACGCTAGATAACATATTCCATCAATCAATGTTTGACTATCCATTCCACCAGGGCCAATTGCAGGACAGCCTGGCGCAAAAGCTTGGTCTAACACGTCCATATCGAGACTAATATAAATAGCATCAACTTCCTGGGATAATTGACTTATACTATCTAGGATAATTTTTTGAATACCTAATTCACGAACATCACGCATTGTATAGATTGTGACACCATGATTGATTCCAAACTCAGTATAAGGTGCACTATTGGAAAAATTACGTAAACCAATTTGTATTAAATGTTCACCGTTTAATATACCTTCATCTATTAAACTACGAAATGGCGTTCCGTTTGACCTGCCACCGTCATTTATATTTCTTAAATCGTGATGTGCATCAAATTGAATGACCCCAATTTTCCCCCTTGCTTCTGCAAATGCAGAGATACTTGGAAAACTAATCCCGTGATCCCCACCCAAAATAATTGGCATCGTATCTTTAAATTGGTTCAATAGTTCAGCAATCGTCGATTTAATACGATTTCTTGACTCATCAAAATCAGTGACATGCATCGTGATATCACCAAAATCTGTAACACGTAACGATTTCAAGTCAATACCATCTTCGATATGATACGTACTATAGCTACTTAGCATTTTACGTATAGACGCAGGTGCAAAACTAGCCCCTGAGTGACTAATAGATGTTTTAGATAATGGAACGCCTATGATTGAAAAATTAGATGCATCATTTCCATCCCAAGCAGTAATTATTTCATTCGCTTTTGTAACTGATGAATCAACGAAAACTGCATCTCCTGCTTTTTTAAGATGTGATAGAGACATCATATACACCTCTATTTACAACTAACTTTCCATTTTTAAAGACTGATTCAACATGATTTACACCAAAATGATATGGTACATACGTATAATTAGGTGCATTCCAAATAACAACATCAGCTTTACGTCCAACTTTTAGTTTACCAGCTTGTTCCCCACGATTAATTGCGTAGGAAGAGTTAATTGTAACAGCATTCCAAATTTCTTCAGGAGTCATTTTTAACTTTAACATTGCAATGGTCATGATTAATTGTAAATTCTCTGTCGGACAGCTTCCTGGATTAAAATCTGTAGCCAATGAAACTGCAGCATTTTGATCAATCATTTCTCTAGCAGGTGCGAATTCAGGTTTATTTAAATAGAAAGTTGTACCTGGTAAAATAACAGCAATTGTATTACTATCACCAAGCATTTCTACTCCTTTTGGTGATGCGCCGCATAAATGATCAGCTGAAGTCGCCCCAATTTCTGTTGCCATTTCTGTTCCACCAAGTGGATCAATTTCATCCGCATGAATTTTGACTAAGAATCCTTTTTCTTTCGCTTTTAATAGAAATTCTCTAGATTGTTCAACAGAAAACACACCAGTTTCTGCGAAAATATCAACAAACTCCGCCAGTTCTTCTTCTTTAATTTGATCTAGTAACGATAGCATTTTCTCTAAAAATGCTTCTTCGTTACCTTTATAATCCTTAGGTACAGCATGAGCACCTAAAAATGTAGAAACAATATCAATCACATGCTCAGATTGTAACTCTTTCGCAACCTTTAATTGTTTCAATTCAGTTTCCTCATCAAGACCATAACCACTTTTTGCTTCAACAGTCGTAACACCATAAGAAAGCATACGATTTAAATGTTGAATTGTTTTTTGCTTCAGTTCTTCATGAGATGCTAATTTTGTTTGACCAACAGTCGAGTGAATGCCTCCACCCATTTCTAAAATTTCTAAATAAGATGCACCTTGTAATTTTAAGCTTACTTCATGCTCACGTGATCCTCCAAAGACCACGTGAGTATGAGGATCAACTAATCCAGGCGTTACTAATTTACCTTGACAATCAATGACTTCATTTGCATCAATTTTAGCTTCATTCATTTGACCAATATAAATAATTTTGCCATCTTTCCAAGCAATTTCTGCGTTCTCTATTACTGGTAAACTATTCATCTCTTTACCACGAACTGGACCGTTACCGTGATCCATTGTCACAAGCTGGCCAATATTTGTTAATAATATATCTGCTTTCATTCTTTACACCTACTTCATCATTGGGATATTTACGCCTTTTTCTTTCGCCGTTTCAACTGCTAAATCATAACCAGCATCAACGTGACGAACAACACCCATTCCTGGATCTGATGTTAATACTCTTTCGATACGTTTTGCTGCTGCATCTGTTCCATCTGCAACGATAACCATACCAGCATGTAAAGAGTAGCCCATTCCAACACCACCACCGTGATGTACACTTACCCAGCTTGCGCCATTTACTCCATTAATTAGTGCATTCAGAATTGGCCAGTCAGCTACAGCATCACTGCCATCTTTCATGCTTTCTGTTTCACGGTTTGGAGATGCTACTGAACCACAGTCTAAGTGATCACGACCAATTACGATTGGCGCTTTTAATTCCCCATTTTTAACCATTTCGTTAATGATTCTTCCAAATTTAGCACGCTCACCGTATCCTAACCAGCAAATACGTGATGGTAAACCTTGGAATGCAATCTTTTCACGAGCCATACGAATCCAGTTACATAAATGTTCGTTATCTGCAAACTCACGAAGAATAACTTCATCTGTTTTGTAAATATCTTCTGGATCTCCTGAAAGAGCTACCCAACGGAAAGGACCTTTTCCTTCACAGAATAATGGACGAATAAAGGCTGGTACAAAGCCAGGGAAATCAAATGCATTTTTAACGCCTTCATCAAATGCAACCTGACGGATATTATTACCGTAATCAAAAGTAATTGCTCCACGTTGCTGCATTGCTAACATTGCTTCAACATGTACAGCCATACTATGTTTAGCTTGTTTAATCACTTCATCTGGATTTTCCTTACGAAGTGTTTTAGCTTCTTCCATTGTCATTCCAATTGGCAAGTAACCATTTAATGGATCATGAGCTGAAGTTTGGTCAGTTATTAAATCTGGTACAAAGTTACGTGCAACTAATTCTGGTAAAATTTCAGCTGCATTACCAACTAAACCGATTGCAAGAGCTTTCCCTTCATTTTTAGCATCAGTTGCAAGTTGTAAAGCCTCTTCTAATGAATGAGTTAGAACATCACAATATCTTGTATCGATACGACGTTGAATTCTTGTTTCATCAACATCAATACCAATGACAACGCCACCATTCATCGTTACTGCTAATGGCTGCGCTCCGCCCATACCACCAAGTCCAGCAGTTAATGTGATCGTACCTTTTAAGCTGCCACCGAAATGTTGTTTAGCTGCTTCTCCAAAAGTCTCGTAAGTTCCTTGAAGTATACCTTGCGTTCCAATGTAGATCCAGCTTCCTGCTGTCATTTGACCATACATCATTAATCCTTTTTCATCTAATTCGCGAAAGTGCTCCCAAGTAGCCCATTTTGGAACTAAATTTGAGTTCGCTAATAATACACGTGGTGCATCTTCATGTGATTTAAAAATTGCGACCGGCTTACCAGATTGAACTAATAAAGTTTCATCATTTTCCAATTTTTTTAAAGACTCAACAATTGCATCGAAGCTTTCCCAGTTTCTTGCTGCTTTCCCAATACCACCATATACAACTAGATCTTCAGGTCTTTCTGCTACTTCCTCATCTAAGTTATTTAATAACATACGAAGTGCTGCTTCTTGAATCCAGCCTTTTGTATTTAATTCAGTTCCTGTTGGTGCTTTAAGTGCTCCTTTAATCAGTTCCATTTGATTACCCACCTTTTTTTATATTTGTTTTTGTCCTACAAAACTATCTGAGACGAAATTCTCTTTTAAATAACTAGTTAATTTTTCAATATCAGTTGAAAACACGCGATCCTTCGTAATTGAAGGTACAGTTTTACGTGCATCCTCCATAAATCTACGTGTGATGACAGACATTTTTTCAATACCTTTATACTCAACACCTTGCATTGCACAAATACATTCAATTGCTAATACTCTTCTTGCATTTTGCAGAATTTGATATGCGTGACGTGCGCCAATTGTTCCCATACTTACATGGTCTTCTTGGTTAGCTGATGAAGGAATTGAATCTACACTTGCTGGATGAGCTAACGTTTTATTTTCAGAAACTAATGCCGCTGCAACATACTGCATAATCATTGCTCCTGATTGTAAACCAGGCTCTGGACTTAAAAATGCAGGTAAATCGTTTAACTGAGGATTAACTAATCTCTCAATTCTACGTTCAGAAATATTGGCTAATTCTGCAATACCTAATTTGAAGAAGTCCATTGCAAATGCGATTGGCTGTCCGTGGAAGTTTCCACCTGAGAATACATCATCACCAAATAATAATGGATTATCAGTAGCCGCATTCATTTCTATTTCTAATTTTTCTTTCACATAATTTAATACTTGCCAGCTTGCTCCATGAACTTGAGGAATACATCTTAATGTATACGCATCTTGCACACGGATTTCACCTTGTTTAGTCGTTAATTGACTCGTCGATAAAATGTTTCGATAACGCTCAGCTACTTGAATTTGCTCCTTAAATCCACGAGCAAAATGAATTCTTTCATCAAATACATCTGTAATTCCTTGTAGGGCTTCAAATGTAATAGAAGAAATTAATTCACTTTGATAAGCAAGTTCCTCACCTTCGATATATGTTAAAATGCCCATCGCCGTCATTGCTTGCGTACCATTAATTAGAGCTAACCCTTCTTTAGCTTCTAAAGTAATCGGTGAAATTCCTTCTTTTTCTAAAGCTTCTTTTGTGTCCATTCGGTTTCCTTTATAGAAAACCTCACCTTCACCAAGTAAAACTAGTGCTAAGTGCGATAATGGTGCTAAATCTCCACTAGCTCCAAGTGATCCTTGAGATGGAATCACAGGATGAATATGAGCATTAATTAATGAAAGTAATTTTTCAACTACAATTAAACGAACACCAGAATGTCCTTTTAACATTGTATTTGCACGAAGGACTAACATCGCTCTTGAAACTAACTCAGGGAATGGCTCACCTACTCCACAAGCATGAGATGCAATCAAATTATATTGAAGAGCAGAAACATTTTCTTTCGCAATAAATACATCACTAAATTTACCGAATCCAGTAGTAATTCCATAAACAACTTCGCCATTATCAACGATTTGTTCTACTTTTTCTCTGCATTTTTTTACAGCATGTAAGCTGTCTTCACTTGCTTGCACATAAACATTCTCAAATAAAATTCGTTTCATCTGATCCATTGTTAAACTATTACCAGTTAACGTAACCATTCCAGCACCTCCAAATTTGGTTAAAAAAACGCAGAAAGAGGCTATGCAACGTAAATAATCATTTACGAAACATAGCCCCCTATAATCTCTAATACACTATGGGCATTTAAATATGATTGATACCAAGACCTGCAGATTCATGCTCAGATCCCTTGATCGGCGCACCGATTGTACCGTATAAAGCGACAGCAATCCAGTCACCTTCGTTGGCATTTTTATAAGGTTTTCCTCTAACGACAGCAAATCTAAGACCAACTGTTCTGAGTACGCCACCTAATTGCAAATGACCTCTAGTGACACCTTGAATAGCTTCTAAAATTGCATGATATAATGAATGAACTTCTCTATACAAAGCACCATTTATTACACCATTTTGTTTGGCAGCGGTTTCAATTGCAGCTACAATTTTTTGAGAATCCATTGTACCAACTTTACCTACACACCAAACTACATTTTCATTTAGATTAATTAGTTCTTCTTCTTCAGTCAAAGCAAGCATCATTGCTGTTCGACCAATTCGTAGACTTTGCTCTGCCATGTACTATTACCTCTTATGCTTAATCTCTAATAAACTATTATCTATTTCAAGTATATGCTAATAATTACTAAACTTCAATATTTTCAGATTATTATTCTAAAAAAAATCGCAGCTAGATCTTAACTGCGGTTTTCAATCATTTTATCGAAGGTTTCTTTTTAAAATTTTCCCTGTACTATTTTTTGGTAACTCATTCATAAAATAAATTTGCTTTGGAACTTTATAATGGATCAAATATTGATGACAAAAGTTTTTGATTTCCTCTTCTTTTAAATCTTGATTCACTACAAGATATGCGCAAACAATTTCCCCTACTACTAAATCAGGCTTGCCGACAACGGCTGCTTCAATAATGTTTGGATGCTTATATAATTGTTCTTCAATTTCTCTTGGATACACATTATATCCATTTGTGATCATCACGTCTTTTTTTCGATCTAATAAAAATAAATATCCATCTTCATCTTTCTTACCGAGGTCGCCAGTTTTGAACCAGCCATTAATAAATGTTTTTTCAGTTTCTTCTATTTTATTGTAATAACCCATCATTACATTTGGTCCTTTTGCTACTACTTCTCCTATTTCTCCAACTAAAACTTCCTTGCCTTTATCGTTGAAGATTTTTGTTTTTACACTCGGTAAGTCAATTCCAACTGACCCAGGCTTACAAAGTCCACCATAAGGATTAAATGTCAAAACTGGTGATGTTTCTGATAAGCCATATCCTTCTAACATATTGACCTTAAACTTTTCTTGTAAAGATTCAAGTAGCTCAATCGGTATAGATGACCCTCCCGAAATACAAGCTCTTAAACTTGTAAAATCTTCAGATGAGACATTAGATAATTGATGTAAAACATTATAAATTGTTGGAACAGCTGCAATCAACGTTGCCTTTTCTGTTTTAATCAGATCAACCAATTCAATTGGATTAAATTTTGGAACGATGATTGTTGTCGCTCCATTTAACAAAATCATATTTACACAAATTGTTAAGCAAAAAGAGTGAAACATAGGCAGTACCGCAATCATTTTATCAGATTCATGTAATTCAATCATCGAAGAAAAGTCATTCACATTTTCTATCATATTACGATGGGTAATGACTGCCCCCTTTGGATTTCCAGTTGTCCCTGAAGTATACAAAATAACAGCCGGGTCACTTTCGCTGAAAAATGGACTGTTATATAAATCAATACGTAGTTCTTGTTGATTTACTTGTTCAATTGCAATAACATGCTCACATAAAGGACAAGAACTTTTTACACTCAATAATTTATCTTGTTGTGCTTCTTTTGTGATAACAAGCTTAACATTCGCATCATTTAAAATATAAATTAATTCATGTTCAGTGAATGCAGGATTTAAAGGAACTGCAATTGCTCCAATCTTTAAAACTGCTAAATAAGCCTGAATGAACTCCGGTGAGTTTCCAAGTATAATAGCAACTTTGTCATCTTTTTTAATATTTCTATTGATTAATTCAATTGCAAACCGATTTGTTTCCAAAATTAATTCATCATAAGTTGAACTCACGCCTTCAAATACATAAGCTATATGATTAGCTCGTCTACTCTCAGCAATGCTTTCAATCATATTATAAATATTCATTTTCAGTTCATTCCTTATTATGTTTTCGTAGATTGTTTATGCTTAAGCTAGTTTATCATTTTTTAGGAAAATGAAAAAGTTAGTTTAGTTGATTTGATTTATTGATATCGATGCTGTTTCAAGATTTATGATGTTTCATTTACGTTTGGAAAACCATTCACTATATTTTCTGTTGACATAATAAATGGGCTACCGAAGCAGCCCTTCTTATTGTTCAGATAACGCATGAGTTGGTTAAATAAGTAACTTAGAATTGGTAATGAAATTAGTAAAAATAAGCCTACGGACGATTATGTGTTAGTTTGACATTTTCAACTTAACTTTTTATATTTTTTTCCGATAAATTATTAAGGAATACAATTAAAAAGGTACAATCAGGGAAACTTGATCTCACAAAGCTATCGGGGCTAAGGATGATCATCTATGCCAGCCGGCTGCCGTTACCAGGAGGAGGAAAAGGTAATGAAAATTAAGTGGTTTTCAAATGTAATGAGTAGTTTATTTGCTTTAACATTGATTTTTGGTTCAATGTCTATGGCAAGTGCGAAAGGTCCAGATGGTGGTAAATCACAAGAGAAACCTGCCAAAGGCCACGAGCAACAAAAGAAAAAAATTGTTATTAAATCTAGCGTTGGAAAAAACTGGAAAAACGATTAAAAACTTCAGAAACTACTATAAATAATATTACAAAGTCAATTAATACGTATTTCAGTGTAAATGAGGATGGTACGACAGATCAGGAAGTAAGCAAAAAGACAGCATTATCTCTTTACAATAGCTATAAAGGAAAACTTAATGCAGAAATTAATAAGCTACGTGCATTTGACAAACAGCTTGCTGGGGATAAGAAAAAATACAAATCAATTTCTGCTGAATTCGAAGCTCTAGACCTTAAGTCAAAAGAACTTCAGAAATTAGCAGGAGATGAAATAACACGAGTTAAAACGTTAATAGAAGAGGCTTCAAGTCCAAAAACAACAACAGATGAAGAAACTCAACCAAGTGAACCAACAACACAACCAACTGAACCTACGATTGAACCATCACAACCAACAACATGATCAAGTTTCATACAAAGCAAGTTTAATCATAATGGCCAGCATTCATGTAATGTTGGCTTTTTTTAATTGTATTCAAATTTACCTTTTTTTTACTATAACGATGTACTTGTCGTGCCCTTCACACAGCCTTTATAATTTTTTACATTTTCAGAAATCGGAAAGCTCGCATGTGTAGCTAATGATTTAAATGATGTTAGTTGTCTACAACCCTACTAACAAAGCTAATGAAACGTAAAAAAAGAATATTGATAATCCCATCGGAGTTTCTCCTAAAATATATAAAATAGTACTTATCGATTATATAGAAATACTTAAAGATTACCTTTTCTGATAGTACAAATAGTTTTGGTTAGAGATTCATACATTCATACTTTTTTTATTTTCTTTTTTATTTTGTTCATCAAATATAATTGGCATTTCTTTTAAGTAAAAAGTAAGAACACAACAAATAAAAAGAAGAATCAAAACGAAATAAACTGAATGAATCCAAGTAGGTTGACTTCCTTTCACAATTTGCATTGCTGCAATGACAATGACTGCTCCAAGATTTCCGGCCATTAATAAAAGACTTGTTGCTGCACCGGATTGCTTTTCACCTACTAACTCTTCTGTAACTGAAAGTAATAATGCAAAAGCAGGTAAGAAAAAGAAACCTAGTAAACTACCAATTATAAGTAAGATCGTTAAATGTCCACTTGTACAAAGAGGATAAGTTAGAAGCAATGGAAAAATGATTGTTAATAATAAAAACGGTTTTCTTTTACCTACTAAATCCGATAGGATCGGTATAATAACAGAACCGATGATTCCTCCAATAATTAAAGAACCACCTACTAAACCCGCTTGTTCAGAAGATACTCCATATGGTTTTAAAATTTGTTCAATCCACGAGGTTAATCCATTAAAAACACCTAATCCCAAAAATGAAATGATATTTAGAAGAATAAATTGCTTATTTTTAAATAATACGAATTGATTCCGAAAAGTAGGAGTAATATCAATTTCCTGTGCGTTTGAATGAGTCGGAATGCCAATAAAGAAGAAGATGAGTGTTGAAATGATTGTAAGACAAGCCATGATGATTAATGTTTGTTGAAATCCAAAATGATTTACTAAATAAGGTGTAGTTGATAATGCGAATGCCATTCCCATAAACATTCCTACAGTTCCAATTCCCGTCGCAGTAGCTTGTTGATTTTTAGGAAACCAATCTACAACTAACCTTGAAATCGCATTAAGTATATAAGGCTGTCCAATTGCAATTCCGATTTGTCCTATAAGCAAAATTGAAAAACTAGAATCGAAAACTCGTAGACATGCAAAAACTGACATAAAGACTCCGCCAATTAATATACTGTACCTGTATCCCCTACGATCAATTACTTTGCCAGAATGGATCGAAAGTAAAATATAAATAAGAGGAAACAAAGTTAAGAGCCAATTAATATCTGATTCTGATACATTATAATGAGACTTTAAATAAGATATTAATGGGGCAAAATTCAGCCAAAGCATCTGACTAATTCCAGCAAGTAAAGCAAATGCCAATAAAACCGTCCAACGGTTAGAAACTGGTTTCAGTAATTTAATAGGATTCAAACTAAACACATCCTCATGGTATTTATATTCATAGTTGAATATATGACGAGATACATCTTGAATAAAACCTTTTAAACTATTATTTTATTTAACCTTTTAAACTATTATTTTATTTATGACGAAAATGGAGAAACAAAAAAATTTGGTGTTCACTTTATTATCACTAGCAACCATGATACATCAAAGCCGCTCTATCCTTTATTAACAGTGAGCGGCTTTGTAAATAAATGATTATTTTTTGTGATGTTCTTATAATCTACTTATTTTTCTTCATACTCTATGAAAGAATCAAAACCTGCTTTTTTTAATTCCTCTACTCTTTTTTCCGCATTTGCTTTTTCTTCGAATGATCCAGTAACGACTTGATAATAACCAGTTTTTGTGTCTGTTGATGTTTTCTTTTTTAATTTAAATGCTTTTGCAATGCCTTCAGCTGATGCGATTGCTAATCTTTTTAAATTCTCATCACTTTTTAACCAATTTGCATCTTCTTTGTTATCGATAAATAAATTTTCAAGTAAGATTGCGGGCATATTCGTTTCTCTAAGTACCGCAAAATTAGCTTCTTTCTTTCCTCGGTCATAAAATCCTAGCTGTGAAATAATTTCATCATGAATGATAGAGCGATAATTAATCGTATTGCTTGAGACATTCCCATTGTAAATATAACTTTCGAAGCCGTGCCCTCCACCTGCATTGACATGAATTGAAACAAAATAATTAGCTCCCCAATCATTCGCTAAGTCCGCTCTTTTATTTAATTCAACAAAAACATCTGAGTCTCTTGTCATTTGTACGCTTACATTTTCATAGTCGTTTATCAAGATCGACTTTAGTTTCTTTCCAATATTTAAGACAATATCCTTTTCTTTTAATCCGTTCGCCGCTGCTCCCGAATCGCTTCCTCCATGCCCTGGATCAATCGTAATTTTCATTTACTTCCCCCTATAGCTCATTAATTCAGTAAGTTGTTTGCTCTCAAATCGCATGTAATTGACCTAGACCTAGACTGTTCCGTTATTGGCAGCTAAGCTGTTTGCGATATTATTTATGAGCGCTTTACCAAAGAAGATAACAGTTTTGTTATTTCATCGCTACCTTAATAGACTGATATTTAGTATGAAACAATGATAAATATCGCTTGTCTACTCATCTTATGTTTGTCCGATTCTCATGGTGAGTAGAATTTTAAATGATTTTGGTATTAATTTGGATAATTATTACAGATTAATTGGACAACTATTCTTCTAATAACAAAAATAAAAAAAGCAGCTAATAGCTGCTTTCATTGTTCAACTAAGGCACGTTTTACTTCAATCGAAAAATATTTATTCATAGGTTCTCATCTCCTAGATGCTTTATAACAGGAATTTCAATTGGCAAAATTCCTTCCTTAAATTTTAATCTAGAATTTCTCTCCAGTCATAATTGACATGAAATCCTTATAAAATCCTTCATAATCTAAGCCTACTGCAATATGTTGTAGTGGTCTCCCATCAAATTTCTCGGGATTAGCTGTTGCGCGAAAATCTGCAATGCTTTGACCTCTAGCCACATCTGTTGAATTAACTACGACAGCCGATTGATAGAACGTAAAAAGATCGCTTCGAATGACTGCCATGAGCGTTAACGCATCATGAACAGGACTCCCTTGTATGCCAAGTACCTTCTTTTGATAAAAGTTATAATAATAGTAATCTAATAGTGGTTTTACTAGATCAGTTTTTCCTTTCGAGTGTATATAATTGACCATTGCAGGTGTAACTATGGCTTTTTGGGTAACATTTAATGGGAAAATATATGCACCGTTTACATACTTCATTACGATATTAGCTGCGATTGGATCTCCATGAAAATTTGCTTCTGCAATTGGCGTAACATTTCCAGGATATAGAAAAGCTCCACCCATGATATAATACGAATTCACACTTTTCATCAGATCTTCGTATAAGATAAACAAGGTAGCTAGCGAGGTCAACCTCCCAGTAGTCACGATCACTAGTTCATGCTTATACTGCTCAATCAGATTGATCACTTCACAAAAGTTTTCTAAGTTCTCAAACTTTAAACCTGGATCGATTGGACCTAAACCGAACGGACCATGTATATCAGGGTAAAAGGTTGGGACCTCTCCCGTCATTGGATGCTCAGCACCTCCATAAACTTTCACATATTCTTTTTTTGACCTTTTCAGTAAAAAACGAACATTCCTAGTCGTTTCTCTTTTAGATACATTCCCATACTCTGCCACAATCCCAATCACTTCAATATCTTCTGTTAATCGTGCATAAACCAAAGCAATCGCATCATCAATTCCTACATCACCGAAGAATAACACTTTCTTCCCCATTAGCTTATCTCCCTTTATATCAAAACTTCGGAACATTTCTATTATGATTAATTCCTTTGATATAATGGTATGTTGTTATCTATTTATAAAGTATAAAAAACATTCTAGATTTTCACTACAGGGTGATTTTTTACTTTATTGAACAACAATTTGATTTATTTTTATGAATGGCATACAAATAATCAATTATTTATGTTGTAGTAGGAACGCTTATTTTTTGAATGATTTTTTTTCTTAAAGTAACCTTTTTCTCTGTGATATAAGACAAGTGTGATGAATAATACAACTGAAGTTAAGCAAATTGATACATTTCCAATATAGATGGTCAAAAATGTGCCGGATAAAGCACCCGTTATGAATGAGAGGACAATAAGAGTAAAATTAATAAACTGTTGTTTTGACTCTTGGTCTTGTTCTACAAATGATTTGTAACCAGATTGGATTACTGTCCGTAAATTCCCTGTTGTCATAGTGGAATTATACGGCCATTTTTCCAACTTATTAAACGTAGAAATTTGCAGAGAAGACACAAATGAAATTGATGTGGTTACTATAATGTTAGGTGTACCACTTGGTAATACCCCAACAACGATCAACAATAAACACTCTATTAATAAGATTGAACGCCTAGTGCTATAAATTACTTTACTTAATTTTGGGATTTTAACAATTTCGTATGTCAATACACCTAGGATAAAAGCAAGAATAGGTGGTAAATAAATGAAAGATTGCCCCCACTCTCCTTGTGCTATTTTTATAGAAAGAAGTACTACGTTCCCAGTTTGAGCATTTGCGAATACTCCATCCCTGCTTACAAATGTGTAAGCGTCCAAATAACCTCCAACAAATGCAAGCAATACACCTATTACAATTGAGTTTGAAGCCAATGATGGAAGTGTATTGGGATTTAATTTCATGTTCATTGCTCCTCAAACAAATTACTTAAACCACAATTGCATAACGAATGCTCACAAACTTATTTCTTCCAAATCCATAAAACCAATAATGAATAACGATGATAATCCAATATTTATCATTGCGAACACATTACCGATCTAACTAATTATGATTTGTAAGAAAAGAACCCAGTACGAAAAATAATGTACAGGGTTAAAATGAATTACAAGACAAGGTTCATATGAATGTACTATATCACGCTTGTTATATTAATATACTAAATGATTGTGACAATTTTTAAAATTATATCTCTCTTTTGAATCCAATAAAGAAAATATTCCTCAACATTTATTTATCCTTCATAATATATGTATTTGATTGCCAGTGTTTAGAGCTTGCTTTTCCATCTGAATTCCAACCATTCTTTTGTAGCTCTTTCGCAATCAATATATTAAAGAAACCATGTCCGATCAAAACAACATCTTTATGCTCTTGTGCAAATTTAATTAGAATCTTTGAAGCTCTTTTTGCTCTCATTTTAGCAGCACTTAGAGACTCGCAATCCCTTGAATAACCAATTAACCATAGGCATCGCAATATCACTGTCCAAACATTAGGTTTCAATTTTATTCCCATAAGTTTTTTATTAGGAAATGGTAATTCTGTTTCTTGAAACAACTGATCTGAAATTGTAACGCAATTTGGTTTTAAAATACCTGCTGATTTTATTGACCTTTCCAAATTACTAGTAATGATTACTTTAGCTGAGGCTATCTTTTTTATTGTTTCAATAGGATAGTTTTCCTCTTCAAATACGCCATTCATATCATATTTTAGAACCCAATCTTTAAACTCTTTACAAGTAATAGCTTTATTTTCAGTCCATACTGATTTTCCATGTCTTACCAAAGAAATTTCCATAATAATGCTCCTATTAATACTAATTAGCAAACTAAAACAAAATGTTTTCTACTATTCTCTTAGTAAATTATTTATACCATTTCTGGAGAATATCTCAATCAAAAAAGTTGCAAATAGGGAAATTATATTAAACCCATGCATACACTAGTTACATAAGTTTTACCTTTTAAATTTTTTGTACTCATCAATATAAAAAGCTATATTACCACAATCTGGGCATACAGCCGCTTTTGTCTTTGCTGATATATTATTGAAAAGTCCTTTACCTTTTTGACTAATTTTAATACCACTTAAGTCACCTTCAACAGTTACTTTGCATTCTTCTATCATTTCAGTTTGGCATTGATTACAAATTCTTTTCATCTCATACACTCCTTTTATATTAATTACATAATTTATCTATTAAACTTTTCGTCAATAATGTTTCGCTTTCCTTGTTCATTGTTTGGCTATTTAGTGCAACGCCAGTTAAAACAAGGATTTAACAAAATTTGAAAGAATAATATAAATCTAAATGAATTTTTAAGGGTGAATCTCCATGTCTATAGATAAAGTGAAGACCAATAAGGAACAGTATGATGGTGTACATTTTTTAGTATTTTTTTCTATTGCAGTTTTCTGCGATTATATTAATTTTGGTGATATTATTTTTCCAATTTTATTTATTGTATATTTCGTTATTTCTTTCTATTTCTTAGAAAAATGGACTAAAGAGAAAATTTTTAAGCAGGTAGCTCTATTTTTTTTACTTTTTTGTAATTGGAAAGATCATCAATTTTATTTTTTAGGATCATACATAACAGTTCTTATGTCATAACATTCACTCTAATTTTAGCTCATAAATAAAAAAAGGATCTTCGCTAAGATCCTTTTTTGTCTGTACTTCTATACGTTACATTATTCTTCGGTTTCGCGTTTTTTGATTTGTAATAGCGTTTCTGAGATGATTTTCAATTCCTCTTTCAGTCGAATTGTTTCATTTGCTATTTGTTCGGATGAAGTTTCTTTAATTCGCTTGTTTAGTACGTCTACCACTTTTCTTAGCTTTCCGATCGATTGTTCCAGTTGAACAGTTGATGTTGTTTTCATCATTTCTACTCCTTGATTGGTTTTTCATTTTGCATACCACAGTTTATTTTACAATAAATCATACCATTTTTCAGACCCTTTTTTAAAGAAAGGATCCTAAAATAGCCCTCTACTAAATAGAGGGCTTGAGATATTTTTGATATTACCTACTACTAGATACTTCATGTGTCTGATTGTAAGCGTCCTTCTGACTAAAGGCTACAATAATAAAACTGACAATGACAAGTAAAAACCAAGAACTAATTTTACCAACGTGGACGATTTGCCAATGAGCATGTTGATCCGGGTATTTCCATGCGCCAAAAAATGTGGCTATATTTTCAGCAATCCAAATGAATAATCCTATTAAGAAAAACGAGAGGACTAAATGCATTCGTAATATGGTCAATTTCACTTTAAATTGTACAGTCGTTTTGAAGAAAACAAATGGTAGAATCAGTATAAAAAGCCATCTCAGATCGTAAAAATAATGATGTGTAAAAAAGTTTAAGTAGATAAGGCTACCAAAAAATAAAACGACGATCGGGTTTGGATAATTTATTAATTGAATATGCATTCTTTTCCAAGCTTGGCAAATATAACTTCCAACACTTGCATACATAAAGCCACTATAAATCGGAACATCCATAATTTTTAAATACGATTGCTCTGGATATGACCAAGATCCCATTCGTACTTTAAAGATTTCAAGAATTAATCCAATTAGATGGAAAATACAAATCATCAAAAATTCCTTTTTGGTTTCGAATTTTGTCATGATAAATGTAATTTGTATCAATAGGCAAACGATAAAAATAAAATCATATCTAGGTAAATATGGAATTGATACGAGTTTTGATATTGCCAGTGTAGCAAAGATTAGTAAAGGGAAAAGACAAGAAAGTGCTTCTTGAACAGCAAATTCTATTAAAAGTAAAAAGTAATGTAAAAATCTAGTTTTAGTTTTCATGAAAGAATCCCTATTTTCTTTTAATTTAACAATTTTTTAATATATAATGTTATAATTTTAAAAAAATAATAACTTTTTAGGTTAGAAGGTGAAATGTATGTCACAACCAATTATTAGTCAAAAAACGAAAAAGAATGCTGCTAAAATTGGAATCGCACTCGCTTTTATCGGTGCAAAGTTTAAACTGATTTTGCCCCTATTAAAAGCCGCTAAGTTTATGTCGTTTTTAAGCATGATTTTCTTTCTATTCACCTATGGATTAACATTTGGTTGGTATTTTGCATTTGCGATATTATATTTGTTAATTTGTCATGAGGGTGGGCATTTAATTGCCGCTAAAAGAAAGGGTTTACCAACTTCCCCTGCCTTTTTTATACCATTCGTCGGTGCAGTTATTTCTTTAAAAGAATTGCCAAAGGATGCAGTTACAGAAAGTTATGTTGCTTTTGGTGGACCACTGTTTGGTCTGATTTCAATTCTGCCTGCAATCCCTTTATATCACTATACAAATAATGAATTCTTTGGTTTGGTCATTGCGCTTGGTTGTATTCTGAACCTATTTAATTTAATTCCAATCTCACCACTCGATGGAGGAAGAATTTTAAGTGTATTACCTCCAATATTTTGGTTCATTGGCATTATGTTGATGTTTGTATATGTGTTTTACTACCCTAACTTTATAGCATTTTATATTATTTTCTTAGGTATCATGACGTTTATTAAACGCGTAAGAGAATCATTTACATTAAAAGTGATCAACGAAAAAATTAAGCTATACGAACATACAATTAAGCAATTTCAATTTGGAATATTTAATTATCAATATGATATCCATATAAAAGACAGCTTTTTCTTTCCTTTTTTTGAAGATCAGAAAAAACTAGAACATGAACTTCATAAAGAAAGATACTATATCAACAATTTAATTAGGTCAGTTGGTATAAGAATCGATCAAACAGATAGCGAGTATCGTAGTCATATTGATCAAAAAATTGATGAAATAAGAAAAAATAAAATTCAACCTTTATTAAAGGAAAAAGAAACGCTAGAAACATATTACGTAACAAGTAATCGTAAAAAGTGGCAAATTTTCCTTGCTTATATCTTACTCGCTAGTTGTTTAACCCTATTAGGATTTTGGGGCTATGGTTTAATTGAGAATGTAATGATGTAAAATTAAATCAATTAATTTCTCTTATGAAACGCTTGGAACATAATATGATCCAAGCGTTTTAAATTTGTGTACCAACGATAAACACTTTATTTTGAACAATAAGTTATCTTAGAAGTGTTCATTCTAACTATTTTCAGAATCCTCTTCAGTTTTATACTCTAAAATATCCCCAGGTTGGCATTCTAATGCTTTACAAATTGCTTCTAAAGTTGAGAATCGAATTGCTTTCGCCTTACCATTTTTTAATATGGAAAGATTCGCCATCGTAATTCCAACTCTGTCTGCAAGTTCTGTAACACTCATTTTCCTCTTAGCCAGCATCACATCGATATTAATTATAATTGCCATGTTATTCACCTCAGACTATTAAGTCATTTTCAGATTTTATATCGATGGCTTCTTGTAAAAGCCTCTGAAGTACTGCTGCAAATACTGCAATCACCATTGAAGCAAATATAATGACCAACCCAATTAATATGATACCTGGAGCGTCGTCTTTCTCTGCAATAAGATAGTAGATTGGCATTCCTAATGTAATAATGCCACTGATTGCAATTGCACAAGACTTTATTATTTTTAATGCTTTTACAGATAATTCCGAGAATGCTTTGTTCTTGTCAATGTAAATTAACAGTTTAAAAGCTTGAACTAGAGCAAAGTAAAAAGGAATCGCGCCAACATACAAATCAATAAAAACGAGATATTTTAGATAAGACATGTTCGGATACAATTCAACTGCAAAATTTGCAATCTCTGGCACTACAAATATACATAAAGCAAGAACTGGTATACCAATAAGAACGACCGCTATCTTTAAAAAGAGCGTTGACACTTGTTTCATAAAAGCACCTCACTTATTTATTTTCATTTTGAATTTATCATACAATTTATCGTTTTACAATAAATTTTTATTTATATTTATAACATTTTTATTGTTTGATATGCAAATTGGTTTGTTTTTTCAGTTTCATAAGTATAAAAAAGGTGCCTCATTGTCATAAATTTGACTAATGAGACACCTTCTTTTAGTGTTTATCTTTGATTTGCTTCAATCCAAGTAAAATCTCGAGTATAATTCTTTAAAAACATAAATTGCTTTATAAAAATGTTCATTATACGTACCTTCATCTTCCAAACTCCAGCAAGTAGATAAAACTGCATGAGCAAATCCCCATAATAAAAGCCTTTTTCTATCTAATGCCAATTGTTCAACAAGTAGTTCAACTCGTTGATCTATGATAGTAAGGATATCTTTGTTTTCAAGGTTATTTAATAAAAATTGAATTGTATCGTATTCTCTTTCGCCAATTAAACCTTTTGGATCAATTGCTAACCATTTATCTTTACTTGCTTGTAGTATATTATAATGATGTAAATCGCCATGTAGTAAGTAGAGATCGGTTTGAGTAGTCACTAGCTCATTGAATATATCTACTGCTTCGAGCATTATTTCGATCGTGATCGGACCAATTCCGTCTGGATTTTCTTTAGAAATCCTCATTAAGTTATTTTGACGGTCAATAATTGACTGCACATTACAGTTTTTGGGAGCTGGTCTCCATAACTTTTTCATAATACTTGATGCAATTAAAACTGCTTCGTCTTCATTCTCTATTGAAATCAAAGTATTACCTGGAATCATTCCCTTTTCAAGATCGGTATCGATTAATGATACCATTCCATTACCATTAAATTCTTTGAGAGCAGAAACTTCAGAAAGAAATTCTTCATTTGGAACTGTAAGCTTCATAACTAGATCTGTACCAACATTAGCTTTAGCAGGTGCAACAAAGTTATACGATAATTCAAAAGGCGGCATAATTTTCATCTTCCATCGCTCTTCACACTCATTTATTAAACGATCAAAATCTGCTAACCACTTCTCTCCTTTATCCTTATGTATATCCTTAATTGTTTTGACAAATTTTGAAGGTAAATGAATCATAGAATCTCCTTTTTTGATTTGATGCAATTCAGGATTAATGTCCAGTACTTTCATAATGTTTTACACCAAAATTCCAAAATTTATATGCTACAACAAAACTAATGATTGCAACCAATGGTGTAATAATAGCTAAAATGGAAACTCCATGTGCATCTAAAAAGTAATTTGCTGGATAAAACGCTGTAAATCCATATGGTATGATCCACGTAATCACTAAAGTAATAGATTTATGATAGATTGTTACTGGGTATCGGGCAAATTCACTTAATCCGAAAACTGATACAACAATTGGCAAACTATCAACCATCCAAAATGAAAGAGTGATAAAAAATAAATTAATCGCTACAAATATCATTCCACTTGAAATGATAAATAGGATTAGCATTCCGATTTCAGTCATACCCCAATCTATTCCTATATGGCTAGTAGAATAAAGTAATATGATGATACCAATGATAAATTGCCCAAAACCATCTTGCTGAAACCGTTCTGAAATAACTTGAAATAATGGATTGACGGGTCTTAGTAATAATCTTTCAAAGTTACCAGATCGTATATATTGCCATCCTAAAGTCCATAAATTATCAAAAAAGATGTGATGAATTGATCTCCCTAAAAATGCGATCGCAAATATAAATAGGATTTCATAAAAAGTCCACCCTTTTAATACTTGAATATTGCTAAATATAATTTTCAAAAATATAATGCTAATTCCTTGTTGGATAATCGTTGAAAACATGCCAATCAAAAAATCTACTCGGTATTCAAGCATTACTTTTATATGTTTACTAGCATAATGGAGATATAGTTTGATATATCGTATAAAGTTTTTCATTACTACCCTCCAAATATTGTAATTTTACGAATGGCAATCGACCATAGAAACCGAAGCAGTGCATACATGCTTATTAACCAAAATAATTGAAGTCCAATTGAAGACATGATTTGATTTGTATCATGTATTTGACCAGTAAAAATAGCCGTAGGGATATATACCATTGCTTGAAATGGCAAGAACAAACTGACATCTTGGAACCAATTTGGAAATAAGCTTAACGGAATTAATGCTCCTGAGAAGAATTTAATAATGGCTTCCCTTAGGACTCTGACTCCCCATACATTTACTGTCCAAAAGGCAACAATTCCAATCATTAAATCAATTTGAGCTCCTATTAATACACCTAGTGCAAAACTGATGATGAAGTATAAATAAGTTACTATACTAGTAGGAAATGATAGCGATAAAAATAAGAAAGCGATTGCAATTATTGGTAATGTTGCGCGGAAAAATGAACTGATTTTTGATCCGATATCTAATGCAATCATCTTATTTAGCATGTGATATGGTTTTAATAGCTCTAGTACGATACTTCCATCTTTTATTTGTCGCGCTAGCCCATCACCAACACCAGATACATATTGTTCGATAATCATTGCTACGACGATATAAGTTAACATAGACTGAAAACCGATTCCTTTAATTGAATCATTGTTTTCATAGACTGCAAGCCAAAAATAATACGTGATTAATAGTCTTAAAATTGCCGAGCAAGTTTCAGCCCAATACCATGCCGTATAGGCAGAATCTACCTTCATTTGCGATTTCGCTAGTTCCCAGTATTTGACCATGAACTAGCACCTCTTTCATACATCTCTTTCACAATTGCTTCAATTCCAGGTTCTGTTAATGTAAAATCCTGAATTGTATAATGTGACATGATTTCTTGAATGATATCCGTTGCGGATACGTTTGCACTGTTGAACGCAAGAAGGTAACTATTTTGTTGTCCTTCAATTTTTTCAACTTTTATATGATCTGATAGGCTGGTTGGGAGTTGAAAATTTTGTTGTTTGTCAATTTCTATTTGAATCATTCGGTTATAAGTAACACCTTTTTTTAATTCTTCTAACAGTCCATCAAACATGATTGTTCCTTGATCGATAACAATAATTCGATTGCAAAGCTCTTCAATATCTTGCATATCATGTGTCGTTAAAATAATGGTCGTTTTATACACTCGGTTCATATCTTTTATAAACTGACGAATTTTTTCTTTGACAACAACATCTAATCCAATTGTAGGCTCATCAAGATATACAATTTTCGGATTATGTAAAAAGGCAGCCGCTAATTCACATCGCATTTTCTGACCTAAAGATAGCTGTCTAACGGGAATATGTAATAATGGCTCTAAATCTAGGATTTCCTTAAATAATGCGATATTTTTCTGGAAATCTTGTTCAGGTATTTCATAAACATGTTTTAATAATTCAAATGACTCTTGCACGGGAATATCCCAATATAGCTGTGTTCGTTGACCAAAAACCGCTCCAATCGTATAAGCGTTATTCATCCGATCTTTATAAGGTACAATTCCATTTACAGTAATAGACCCTTCATCAGGAGTAAGCACTCCACTGATCATTTTAATCGTAGTTGATTTCCCAGCACCGTTTGAACCAATATAGCCAACGATTTCCCCTTCGCTTATATGGAAATTAATGTCTTTTACAGCTGTTTTTATTTCATAAACTGGTTTAAATAAAGCTTTGATGAACCCTCTTAAACCAGGGTCTCTCTTTAGGATTCGGTAATGTTTCTTTAAATCCTTTACTTCAATCATTCTGTCACCTACTTATCTTCTTCATTTTGTAGAATCTATTAAATTAGTTGTCCCTTTAAAGCATATTCCTCAATTAGTCGATTATTAACATATTGTCCTTTTGCATAATCAATAATGTATTCTTTGATATTTGGAAACAAAACTATATCCTTTAATTCCGATAATGGAACCCATCGCACGCCTGATTGATTTGGGTCAGGATTAGCTGGCATTGTAGGTTTTGAACCCGCTTTCAAATAACATCTGAACATTAAACTTAATCCGTGCGGTTCATGTGTTCGACCTGTCATATGTGGAGCATTTTCTGAAACAAAAACAAGCTCACCAACTTCTACTTCGACACCAGCTTCCTCAAATGCTTCTCTTTTTACAGCTTCCACGATTGTTTCACCAGGTTCAGCTCCACCAGCAGGTAAATTAAAGTGAACCCCATCATCGTCAGTAAACTCAATTAATAAAACTGAATCCTTTTCAATGATTAAAGCACAAGCTCTTACTCGAATATGATACATTTTCATCCCTCCAATTACAGTGGTTATTTCATTATGTTTGAAACTGGAAAAATTTTCAATATATTTTTACATGAACATAAAAAAGGCTTGCAATGGCTTAAATGCCTTTACAAAGCCTTTTTCTTTATATAACCTGTTCTTTATTTAGACTAAATTGGGCCATAACTTCTTTCATATAGAAAACCGCTTCATTTATTTCTTCGTAGGATATCGTTAATGGCGGCAATAATCTAAGTGTGTTTGGCCCTGCTGTTCCAACGATTAGTCCCTTCTCTAATAGCTGATCGACAAGTAGACTAACATTATGATTAAATTCGATTCCAATCATTAATCCTTTCCCACGTATGTCCTCTACAATTGGAAACTGTACCAAGATTTCACTTAACTTATTTTTTAAATAGTCACCTTTTTCTATTACAGTCGCCAAAAACTCTTTTTGATTGATTATATTCACAGTTTCATATGCACTTGTCATTGCTAAATAATTCCCACCGAATGTCGATCCGTGTGAGCCATATGAAAATGCAGATGCTAATTTTTTATCGCCAATCAAAGCCCCGACTGGAATGCCATTTCCCAATCCTTTTGCTAACGTAATGATATCAGGCTTTAATGGTGTTTGTTCATAGGCAAACATTGACCCTGTTCTACCAATTCCGGTTTGTACTTCATCAACAATGAGTAATAGTTCATACTTTTCACAAAGAGCTGTAATACCTTCAAAAAAGTCTTCTTCACCAACGATTACACCACCCTCACCTTGAATGACTTCTAAAATGATTGCACCTGTATTTTCGGTTATTTCCGCTTGAAGTGCCTCTAAATCATTAAATGGTACATAAGTAAATCCATTTAACATTTCTCCAAAGCCTTCATGAATTTTTGACTGACCAGTTGCAGCCATCGAACCGAAAGTCCTTCCATGGAAACTTTGTTTAAAGCTTATGATATGTGATTTTCCTGTATATTTTCGTGCTAATTTAATCGCAGCTTCATTTGCTTCAGTCCCGCTATTACAGAAAAAAGCTAAGCCATGTTCAAAGGATTTACAAAGAATTTTAGCTACTTCTTCTTGTTTTTTGATCGTAAAAAGGTTTGAAACATGCCAAAGTGATTCGATTTGATTATGTAATGCACTTACTATTTTCGGGTGACAATGCCCTAAATTACATACAGCAATTCCACTTAAAAAATCTAGATAATGTTTATTTTGTTCATCAATTAAATAAGAACCATTTCCTTTTACAAAATGAATATCTTTTCTTTGGTAGGTTGGAAATAAATTACTCACTAAATACAACTCCTTTTGAAAACACAGTTCCATTCATTGACCCATCTTCATTTAGAAAGTTTTCTCCCACAATTGCAACCGATTGTACTTCATCCAACGCTTCTAATGCACTTTGTACTTTCGGAATCATTCCACCAGTAATTGTTTTACTTTCAATTAAAGCTTGAACTTGATCTTTTGTAATCTTTTCTATACTTTTTCCTTCACTATTTAAGACGCCATTTGTATTCGTTACGTAGCAAAGTACTTCAGCATTTAAAGCTTTTGCAATACTTTTCGCAGCTAGATCCGCATTAATATTATACTTTTGACCAATCTTATCGACACCAATTGGAGAGATGACAGGAAGATAATCATTCGTAAGTAGTAATGCTAGTAAACTTGTATTTACATTCTCTACTTCTCCAACCCAACCTAATTTTCCTTTATCATATAATGAAGCTTCCAAAAGAAGATTGTCACAACCTGAAAGACCGATCGCAGATAAATTAAATTGATTACACATAATAACTAAATCTTTATTTGTTTTCCCATTCAACGCATATTCAACAACTTCTAAAACTTCATTTGATGTTTTACGAAGGCCATCTTCCATCTCCACAGGAATTGAAAATTTTAATAGTAAATTATTAATTAACGGACCTCCACCATGAACAATGATTACCTTTTTACCATTTCGTTGTAGTAGATTAATATGTTCAAAGAAAGTATTTGATAAACCTTGTATTAAACTTCCACCTAGTTTTATGACAACAATTCCCATATTGTTCCTCCTTACGTTCGATAGCTTGCATTTATTTTGACATAGTCATACGTTAAGTCGCAGCCCCACGCTGTTCCACTTGCATTGCCATCATGTAAGTGAACATCGATATAGACTATTTCATTTTGTAAAGCAGCCTTGGCTTCAGCTTCGTTAAATGCTACAGGTTTGCTATTATATAACACTGTTACACCATTTATTGAAATATCAATTTGATTATATTCCCCTTTTAGTCCACTATAACCAATTGCACCAATTATTCTTCCCCAGTTTGCGTCTTCTCCGTATACTGCCGTTTTCACTAAGTTTGATCCAACAATTGTTTTTGCAATGATATTGGCCATTTTAGTGTTGGAAGCACCATTTACATTTACTTCAATTAGTTTTGTTGCCCCTTCACCATCTCTAGCAATTTTTTTCGCTAAATCCTCACAAACTAGTTGAAACGCTGCTTCAAAGCATTCCCAATCTGAATGTTCTTCTGTTAATGGTTCATGCTGGATACCACCATTGGCTAAAACTAGGACCATATCATTTGTAGACGTATCACCATCGACAGTAATTTGATTAAACGTTTTATCAGTTACTTTTTTTAATAATCCTTGTAATACTTCTGAAGAAATAGTTGCATCAGTCGTAATAAATCCAAGCATAGTTGCCATATTTGGATGAATCATACCTGAGCCTTTTGCCGTACCTGCAATCGTAATCGTTTTCCCATTCACAATCACTTCATAGCAAGAATGCTTTGAGACTGTATCGGTGGTTAATATAGCATGACCAAAATTTTCACCATCTTCAGTTTGATTACCAATTGATAGTTTTTTGATGCCATTATTCATTTTCTCCATACTTAGGAATTCTCCAATTACACCTGTCGAAGCGATCCCAACTAAATGGTCAGGTAAGTCAAAATGCTCGGCGCACCATAATCTCATTTGATAAGCATCATCTTCACCTTTTTTCCCTGTACAAGCATTTGCACATCCACTATTCACTAGTACGGCCTGAAGTTTATTGTTGTATGCAATACTTTGTTTCGTAATGGCAATCGGAGCTGCAGGGAATAGATTTTGTGTATAAACTGCAGCAACTGAAGATGGTTTATCAGAATAAATGACTCCTAAATCCATTCTTTTATAACGAAAACCTGCATGAACACCTGAGGCAAAAAAACCTTGTGGTGTTATAATTGTACCGTTAATTTTTTTTATTTTTTTCTCTTTAGTTATCAATTTCACTCGCTCCTTATGGGAATATAGGCGTAAATGTTAAACCAGTTTCTTCTGGTAACCCAAGCATAATGTTCATATTTTGAATAGCCTGCCCTGCCGCTCCCTTTATTAAATTATCAATAACAGAAATTACAGTAATTCTGTTCGTTCGCTCATCAAATGACGGATATATATCACAAAAATTAGACCCATAAACATCCTTTGTACATGGGATTGAATCTCTTATTCTTATAAAATATGAATCTTTATAGATTTCTTTATACAACGCTTGTAATTCCTCACTAGAAATTCTTTCATTTGCAGTTGAATAAATAGTTGCCATTATTCCCCTAGTCATTGGAGCTAAATGAGGCGTGAATGTAATATAATTTTCTTTCGGATTGATCATTTTTAAGAATTGTTCAATTTCAGGAATGTGTTGATGGTCATGAATTTTGTATGCTGCGAAATTATCATTTCTATTTGTAAAATGAGTAACTTCATTTGAACCTTTTCCAGCACCTGATATACCAGATTTCGCATCAATAATAATTGTATTTTCAACAATTAGATTCTCTTTTAATAGAGGAGCGATTGCTAATATTGAAGCAGTTGGATAACATCCTGGATTGGCAATAAAATTTGATGTTTTGATCTCTTCTTTATTCCATTCTGCCAACCCATATGTAAAATTTGATATCTTCGAAAAACAAGGATGATTCGATTTATACCATTTATTGTATTTCTGCTCTTCTTTTAAGCGAAAATCACCTGATAAATCAATAATTTTCACATTTTTTTCACTTATATTCATAACGATTTCACTACTAACTCCATGTGGAGTGGCTAAAAATACGATATGATTCTCGTTTATCGACTGATCTGCATCCCATTTCTGTATTGGTCCGTTAACGATTGATTTTAAATGCGGGTACGATTCGGAAATGTCATTCGTATTACTTGTTAATGCATAAAAATTCAACTCTTCTATAATAGGATGCAAATGTAGCATTCGAATCAATTCAAGACCACTATAACCACTTGCGCCCACAATACCTACTTTCATCTTTTTTCCCCTTTGATTTAAATTTATAATTTTCATTATAATTATGAATAAATATAAAATCAATTGTATTTTTATAAATTTTTAAAAAATAAAAAAAGATTAACCATTTTACATGATTAATCAATTGGTATTATTTTTATATATTCAATTATGTGATATAAAGAACATTTCAAAATAAAATTTTCATTTTATAAATAAAACTCCACTAATTTCGCAATTCGTTCTTTTATTCGGTCTTTCCATGGTCTGTTATTTAGATATGATTCGGTGATTTGGAAAGACTGATTAAATTCATTTAATAATTTCGGTTCTACTGATTTAATAAAATCTTGATCATAAATATAACAATTTATTTCATCAGTTAAGTGAAATGAGCGCGAATCAAAATTTGTCGTTCCAATCATAAGAAGAGAATCATCAATTTGCATTACCTTCCCGTGGAAAATGCCTGGTTTATATCCATAAACTTGAATACCATGTTTGATTGCTTGTCTTATATATTTTGTTGCTGCTTGTTCAACTAAAATAGCATCAGATTTATGGGAATATAGAATTTTGACATCTACTCCTCTTTTTGGCGCATCGAGTAGAGCATCCCAAATCATTTTATTATTTGGGATAAAGTAAGGCGAATATATGGTAATCGATTGTTTAGCATTTTTAAATAGTTTTACATATTCATCCTGAATGCCAAGTTTCGTATATGATACGAATTGGTGTTCACTTTTTCCGGCCAAAGAAGTTATATTCATTGGGCTGATTTTTTGAGACGAGTTTCTTCTCCAATCAATAACGAATTGATCCTCTAACCCTTTTACACCGTTTCCAACAAGACGAAGCTGTACATCTTCCCAGTGTTTTAACTTCTTATTTTCACTGATATACTTTTTCCCTATATTGAAACCACCAATATAACCGATTTCACCATCAATAATCGTCATTCTACGATGGTTTCTATGATTGATTGATGAAAAAAAGTAACTAAGTGTCGGTTTATTAAAATATGTAAAGTGAACACCATGTGCCTTTAATTCTTTTTTTTCTTTGTTTGATAATAGTAATCCACCTAAACGATCGACACCATAATAAACTGGTACACCTTCATCACTTTTCTCTTTTAAAATATCTAAAAATTGATGTGAGATTGCATCATTGGAAATTGAAAAAAAGTATATATGTACAGCTTGTTTTGCATTCTGAATATCGGTAAATAATTGCTTATAAAATTTTTTACCATTCATATAAATTGACAAATCACTATGACCAATTGGATACTCTATTGATTTCTCTGCATTTATATTTTTCTTCATTGCGAAATGCATTTCAATTTCATGTAACGCTAGTAATATGATTAAGAAACTAAAAATTGTTAACAACACAACTGTCAAAAATCTAAATAACTTTTTCATCAAATGCCTCTAATCTTTTACAGGATATAGAGTATTTTTTGAAAAAATTGGTTATATTATCCAAAGAATTTTTGTTTTTTTTCTAAAGTTTACTTTGGTTGCATTCTAATTGCACCATCTAGTCTAATTACTTCACCATTTAACATTGGATTTTCAATGATACTTTTCGCTAAATGCGCATATTCCGATGGTTTACCAAGACGAGAAGGAAATGGAACCATATTACCTAATGATTCTCTTGCTTTTTCAGGTAAAACATCAAACATTGGTGTCTCAAATATACCAGGTGCAATACTCATAACTCTTATGCCATATCTTGCTAATTCCCTAGCAATTGGTAAAGTCATGCCAACAACACCGGCTTTTGAAGCACTATAAGCTGCTTGACCAATTTGTCCATCAAATGCAGCAACAGAGGCTGTATTAATAATAATACCTCTTTCACCAAATTCATTCGGCTCATTTTGATTCATATACTCACTTACCAATCGGATTGCATTAAATGTTCCGACTAAGTTTACATTGATGATTTTTTGAAAAGACTCAAGTGCATGAATTCCCTCTTTTTTGATGACCTTTTCACCAATTACAATACCTGCACAATTTACTAATGTATTAACTGGGCCGAAATCACTTTGGATTTTCTCGATGGCTGCACGAATACTTTCCTCTGAAGTGACGTCTGTTTTCACAAATAAAACATGATCAGCACCCAATTTTTCAATCAACTGATTTGCTCTTTCTTCAGATAAATCAAAAATTACAGCTTTTCCACCATTCTCAACAATCGTTGTGACAGTCGCTTCACCTAATCCAGAAGCTCCACCAGTCACTACTGCTCGACAATCTTGTATTTTCATTTCAATTCCTCCAATCTATTAATCTAATCTTTCAATGATTGTTGCATTTGCCATTCCGTGACCTTCACAAATTGCTTGTAAGCCATATCTACCGCCTGTTTTTTCAAGTGCATTACACAAAGTAACCATCACCCTTGCCCCACTTGCACCTAATGGATGGCCTAATGCAATTGCCCCACCAAATACATTTAACTTTTCAAATGGTACATTGAATTCCTTTTGCCACACTAAAGGAACTGTCGCAAACGCTTCGTTTATTTCAAATAAATCAATTTGATCGATAGTTAATCCGCTTTTTTGAAGAACTTTACTTGTAGCCTGTATTGGACCCGTTAACATGAAAGTTGGATCTGACCCTACAACTGATCTGCCAATAATTCTAAATTTAGGTTTTAACCCTAACGCCAATGCTTTTTCTTTACTCATAAGTAATAGACCTGCAGCTCCGTCACTAATTTGACTAGCGTTACCAGCTGTAATTGAACCATCTTCTTTAAATACCGGTTTTAACGTTCCTAGTTTTTCAACTGAAGAGTTTTCTCTTGGACCTTCATCTTTCATAACGGTAACCATATTATTTTCTTTATCTTTTACATCAACAGGAATGATTTCACTTTCAAAATAGCCTTTATTTTGTGCTTTCAATGCTCTTTGATGACTATTAAAAGCAAATTCATCCTGTTCTTCGCGACTTACATTCCATTTCTCATTCATTCTTTCTGCAGAAATTCCTTGATTGAATACGCCAAACTTCTCTTCTAATTTTTCATTCCATTTTGATCCTTTTAAATTAGAAAACATCGGTACACGAGTCATACTTTCAACACCAGCTGCGATAACGATATCCATATCACCACTTAAAATCGCTTGTGATGCAAAGTGCACTGCTTGTTGACTTGATCCACATTGACGATCAATTGTTACTCCCGGTACTTCAATAGGAAGACCGGCTACTAATGATGCGACTCTTGCTATATCCCCAGCTTGTTCACCAACTTGCGTAACACAGCCCATAATGACATCATCTATTTCTTTTTGATTAAATTCATTTCTAGTTACAAGCTCTTTTAATACTAATGCAGCTAAATCATCTGGTCTTGTTTCACTAAAAATCCCGCCTCTTTTTCCGATAGGTGTTCTAAGTGCATCAACAATCACTACTTCTCTCATACTTTTTCTCCTTTTTTCCTGAAATGTTTAGTTTAAGCCCATATTTTTTGCGATGATCGTTTTCATAATTTCATTTGTTCCAGCGTAAATAGACATAACTTGAATATCTCTAAAACGTCTAGCAATCTCATATTCTTCCATATAACCATATCCACCATGTAATTGTAGGCATTCTGAAGCTACTTTTTTACCTAAATCTGTGATCCACCACTTTGCCATGGATACTTGCTTCACAATATCTTTACCTTCCATATGTTCCATAATCAGTCGCTCAATAAAAGTTCGACCGATTTCAATCTCAGTTGCTAGCTCTACTAGCTTAAATTGAGTGTTTTGAAATTGTCCGATTGACTTTCCAAAAGCTTTCCTATTTTTAACATATTCCGTTGTAACTTTCACCATTTCTTCTGATGAAACTAATGCCTCTAATGCTACGACAAGACGTTCCTGCTGTAATTTATCCATTAGATAATAAAAACCTTTACCTTCTTCGCCTAATAGGTTTTTAACTGGAACTTTTGCATCTTGGAAAATTAATTCTGCAGTGTCTTGACTATGAAGTCCTACTTTATTTAATTTTTTGCCTCTAGAAAATCCGATTGTATCCTTTTCGACTACTAGTAAGCTGATTCCTTTATAAGCAGGCTGAATTGATGTATCAGTTTTTACTGCAATGATAACTAAATCTGAATGGATTCCATTTGTGATAAATGTTTTTTCACCATTAACAATATAGTGATCACCTTGTTTAATGGCAGTCGTTTTTATATTAGCTAAGTCAGATCCAGCTCCTGGTTCTGTCATCGCAATTGCAGTTATATATTCCCCTGAAATACATTTTGGAAGCCATTCCCTTTTTTGTTGGTCATTACCATACGCGTCGATATAAGGAACGACAATATCATTATGAAGAGAAACGCCAACTAAACTTGATCCGACCTTTTCTAGCTCTTCGATGATGATTACGGAGTAGCCAAAGTCAGTGTTTAAACCACCATATTCTTCATCAATATATGGACAAAGGAAACCTTCATTACCTAATTTTAGCCAGAATTCCCTTGGGACTATTCGATTTGCTTCCCACTCTTCGTAATATGGTACCGCTTCTTTTTGTAAAAACTTTCTAAGAGACGTGCGAAAGATTTCATGCTCTCTTGTTAAGTAAAATTGTTTCATAATTAGCCTCCTATTCAAAAGTAAAAGTAAAACGCTTACATTATGCAAAATACTAAATATTACAAATTTTAAATTTGTTAATATCTTATGATTGAGTATTCATTTAATGAATGTACTATAAAAAAAGAACTGAAAATGATTCAGTTCTTTTTTAAATTTATAAAGAGAACTCAATTGAAATTTTACCAAATTGATGACCTTCACCCATATGTATTAAAGCTTTCTGTAAATCCGAGAAAGAATATACGGTGTCAATTACTGGTTTAATATTATGTTTTTCAAAAAATGCTAGCATCTGTTCAAATTCTCTCGGACTGCCCATTGTTGTGCCTCTAATATCCATATTTTTAAAGAATATTTTTGGCAATACAGTATTCGGTACAACTCCATTTGTTGCACCATAACTTACGATTCTTCCACCCTGAGCTGTGACATCTATTAAACGATTAAAAGATTCGCCACCTACACCATCAATTGTTAAATTTACCATTCCAATTTCGTTTCTTAATTTTTTGAACCAATCTTGTTCCTTATAATTAAATCCCGCAACTGCGCCAAGTTTTTTTGCTTTTTCAATTTTCTCATCACTGCTGGAGGTTACAATCACTTTCGATCCGTGTGCAGCGGCAATTTGTAAAGCATATAATGCCACACCACTACCGATTCCCGGTATTAAAACGGTATCTGTTTCTGTTAATCCACCTCTTGTGAATAACGCACGATAAGCCGTTAAAGCTGCTAGAGGAATGGCCGCTGCTTCTGACCAGCTCAAATAACTTGGTTTTTTCTTTACATTTTCTTTATGTACAATAATGAATTCTGCAAATGTTCCATTTTGAGGCATCCCAAGTACATTAAAAAGCTCTGAACAAATATCATCTCGTTCACCCCAATTTAGACTTGGATTTATGATGACCTCCTCACCCACAGATAGTTCATTTACTTCTTCGCCAACTTCGACAATTTCTCCTGCTCCATCAGAACCTAAAATTGAAGGTAGACTCATTCCTGGATACATACCATGAGTGATAAAAAAGTCGCGTCTATTTAAAGAAGCAGCTTTTAATTTAATACAAACTTCATTTGGCTTGATTGTTCCTAAATCAAAATCTTCTATTTTTAATGACTCAGGACCATTCGTCTCTCTCAATACGTATGCTTTCAATACAATCACTCCTATGAGATTTATTATTATTAATTATCTATATATCAAAATTAAACCATAACAGGCCAATAAAAAAAGATGATAAAGAATTAGTTTTCTTTACCATCTTATCAAATAGTTGGACGAAAGTTTCATGCAAAGTCTTTATTTAAGAAAAAAACGGCAAGCGTTCCAGGACCTGCATGTGCTCCGACTGTTGCGCCAATTGTTGTAATCACAAATTCCTCGCAACCATAGCGTTGATTAATCATATCCTTCAACAAATTTGCACCTTCAATATTATTACCATGAGTAATCCCAATTAATTGATTTTGCAAATCACTGCCTCTTTCTTCCATAATTGAGACAAGTCGTTCCATTGCTTTTTTTGTACCTCTTGCTTTTTCAATTGGTGTTAGGAGTCCATCTTTTAAATGTAAAATCGGCTTAATATTTAAAAGGCCACCGATAAATCCTTGGAACTTACTAACGCGACCACCTCTAACAAAATATTGTAGATCTTCAACTGTTACAATATGTTCCATATGTCTAGAAGCCATTATTGCAAAATCAATAATCGCATGTTTTGTTGCATTTTCTTGTGCCATTTTGGCTACCTCAATCACGACTAAGCCTTGACCTAATGCACCACATTTTGTATCGATAATATCAATATCCCATTCTGGATATTCTTCTAATAATTCATTTTTTACTAACACCATTGATTGATGGGTTCCTGATAGTTCAGAAGTTAAAGATAGATGTACTACTGGGATATTTAATTTAGCGTACTTTTCAAAAGTAGAACGAATTGATTCATATGACGGTAATGATGTCTTAAAAACCTTCCCTTCTTTCATCTCATTTAAAAGCTTCTCTGGTTCTAAAGTTACTCCATCAAAGTATTCATTAGCTTCTTCATCAAATACTCTAATTGGAATGACGTCGATGTCATATTGCGCGTAAAGCTCTTTCGTTAAATCAGCAGCACTATCAGTAATAATCTTTACTTTCATTATAGAACCCCTTTAATATATTATTTATACCTTATATTATTACATGGTACTAAAAGTGTTGCAAACTTATTTTTATAATCCCTTAATTCGAACTAATACGGTAATTGAAATTTTACAAACCGTCATAAAAAATGCTCAAATATAAATGAGCATTGATTACAGTAAATGAAATTTTCTATCAAAATGTAGTATTTTACATATTAGTAAAATACTATTTTGATAAAAAGAATATCCCTAAAGCACTTGGTCCAGTATGCACCCCGACTGCTGAGCCAACTGAATTGATCATTAGCTTTTGGTTGCCGATTGTTTTCTGTAATTGTTCAATAAAATTTACGACTAACTCATCCTGATCTCCATATACAATACCGATTGCTTCATCTTGTTGTTCACTTTTTCTATGTTTCATAATTTCAATGATTCGATTCAACGCTTTTTTCCGTCCGCGAACTTTTTCTAATGGTTTAAATTTTCCTTCTGCTACTTCCATGATTGGATTTATATTTAACATTCCACCAAAGAAACCAGCAAATTTCCCTATTCTTCCACCTCTTATTAAGTACTGTAAATCTTCTAATGTGAAAATATGATTTATTTTTTGAATCTTTTCATGTAATTTTCGAAGGAGTTCATCAAAGGAATTTCCATTGTGTATATTTTTTAGCAAATCATCGACTAAAACCCCGATTCCTAATGAAACCGAACGTGTATCAATGATTTCTATTATTGCATTTGGATATTTTTCTAGAATATCTAATTTAACTAATTGGGCAAAATTATAAGTTCCTGATAAGTCACTAGAACAAGCTAAATAGATTGTTGCATTCCCATCTTCACAATTTCGAATCAAAGCATCGTATATTGCGTCATAAGAGGGTAATGAAGACGTAAAACGCTCACCATTTTTCATTCGTGATAAAAGTTCCGTAGGTTTTAAAGTGATTCGATCAGTATACTCCTTTTCCAATTCATCATAGATTCTCAGAGGAATGACTGCAATATCATTTTGCTGTGCCAAATCATCTGGTAAATCTGCCGAACTATCAACAATAACATGAATGTTCATTGTAAACCCCTCTCATTAAACAATTATTTTATGAAACGATTATTTATTTTTTATATACTTTAAGATTGTATTTCAAATTACACTACCTAAGTATTCAACAACTAAATCTGAAATTATATCATCATAATTCTATTCAAAAGTAGAATAATCCTTCTTTTTACATTCTATTAAAGCGATCGATAAATTTGCTCATCATACGATTTTACATAAAAAATTTTTTCCAAATTTATCCCTCCTGTTACTTCTATACAACAGTAAAAAAAGACAAAACACTTTCCTAAGAAAATGTTTTGCCTTTACCTTATCCTCTTACCGATTCATATTGTTCAATTTTATCTTCATATTGCATTGTAATGGCAATATCATCTAATCCATTCAGTAATTTATCCTTCCAAACAGAATCAATTGAGAATTCATAGTTGCCGAATGGTGTTTTTACTAGCTGATGTTCTAGGTCAATTTCAATTTCTTGGTCACCTTTTAGTGTGACAAGTTTTTGACGAATTGTATCTTCTAATACAATTGGAAGCATGCCATTTTTAATGCAATTATTATAAAAAATATCTGCAAAACTTCCGGCAATAACGATCGTAAAGCCGTAATCATGTAAAGCCCAAGGCGCGTGTTCCCTTGAGGATCCACAGCCGAAGTTTTGTCCACTAATTAATATAGAAGCAGTCTTTCTTTCTTCATTATTTAATACAAATGATTGATTTGGGCTACGATCGTCATGATATCGCCATTCGTCAAACAAGAATTCTCCAAATCCTGTCCGCTCAATTCGCTTTAAGTATTGTTTTGGGATGATTTGGTCAGTATCGATATTATCTAACATGATTGATACAGTCGTTCCTTTATGCGTACGTAACGGTTTCATTTGTTTGCTCCTTTCGAATGTCGATAAAATGACCATGTACTGCCGCTGCTGCAGCCATTACTGGACTAACTAAATGTGTTCTTGCACCTTTTCCTTGTCTTCCTTCAAAATTACGATTCGAAGTCGAAGCACAGTGCTCTCCTGCAGGTACTTGATCCGGATTCATTGCTAAACACATTGAACAACCAGCTTCCCTCCACTCAAATCCTGCTTCAATAAAGATTGAATGCAAACCTTGCTTCATTGCTGCATTTCGCACTTGTTTAGATCCAGGTACGACTAGCGCACGGACGTTTGAATTTACTTTTTTACCTTTAATATAAGCAGCCGCTTCTTCTAAATCCGATAATCTAGAATTTGTGCAAGAACCAATAAAGACATGTTGGACTGGAATCTCTTTTGGCGTTATTTCAGGCTGTAAACCCATATATTCATATGCTCGTTCATCATTTTCATCTTTAATTGAAGGAAGAGCTTCATCAATTCTTACGCCCATACCAGGATTTGTTCCCCATGTTACGTAAGGTGCAAGAGTAGATACATCAACAAAAATCTCTTTATCGAAACTTGCGCCTTTGTCGGTATATAGTTTTTTCCATTCAACTAATCTTTCATTATATGAATCAACTGTATACCTTCTACCTTTTAAATACTCAAATGTCTTTTGATCTGGTGCGACAAGTCCTGCCTTCGCGCCGCCTTCAATTGCCATGTTACATATTGTCATTCGCTCTTCCATTGACATATTGGAAATTGCTTCTCCATAAAACTCCATTACATGCCCAGTACCCATCGACACACCGTAAGTAGCTAATAAGTGTAAGATGATGTCCTTCGCATAAACACCTTTTGGAAGATTACCTTCTAAACAAACACCCATCGATTTAGGTTTTACTTGCCATAAAGTTTGAGTAGCTAAAACATGTTCTACTTCACTAGTACCAATACCAAATGCAAGAGCGCCAAATGCACCATGTGTTGATGTATGGCTATCTCCACAAACAATTGTTTTTCCTGGTTGAGTTAAACCAAGCTCAGGACCAATTACGTGGACAATTCCTTGCTCTTCATCAGTAATATCTGCTAGAGGAATATTAAATTCTTGGCAATTATTACGCAATGTATCCATCTGCTGCTTTGCGATCATATCAGTAATGACCAATTGATTTTCTGTTGGGACATTATGGTCCATTGTTGCAAATGTTAAATCTGGTCTTCTGACTTTACGGTTTGATAATCTTAACCCTTCGAATGCTTGGGGAGAAGTTACTTCATGTACTAAATGTAAATCGATATAAAGGAGTTGCGGTTTTCCTTCATCTCCAGTGACGATATGCTGTTCCCATAGCTTATCAAATAACGTCTTTTTCATCGGTTAACTCCTCCTACTGCAAATGCTTCAATGTGTGAAATAACATGCTTCGTAAATTCAGTTGTAGTTGTATCTCCGCCTAAATCACTTGTCAAATAGCCGTTATTAAAAGTTTTAACGATTGCTGATTCAATAGAATTTGATTCTTCAAGTAAGTTAAAATCACGTAACATCATAGATACAGATTTTAACATTGCAATCGGATTCGCCATATTTAATCCAGCAATATCTGGAGCTGATCCGTGGATTGGTTCATATAATGAAGGGCCGTTTCCTGAACGACTTGCTGATGGTAACATCCCTAAAGAACCAGTTATCATCGACGCTTCATCACTCAAAATATCCCCAAATAAATTTTCAGTTACAATCACATCGAAACGCCTTGGATTACGTATGATTTCCATTGCTGCGGCATCTACTAAGACGTGTTCGACTTCTACTTCTGGATGTTTTTTACTTATTTCATTCACAATTTTCCGCCAAAGTTTACTAGATTCTAAAACATTTGCCTTATCTACAGAAGTTAATTTCCCTTTTCTAGTTTTCGCTAAACTAAAGGCATATTCCACGATTCTTTCGATTTCTTTTCTAGAGTAAGATAATGTATCTGTCGCCTCATTTTCAGTATGGAAACGTGGTTCAGAAAAATAAATGCCACCTGTTAACTCACGCACGACTACAAAGCTTACATCCTTTACACGATCCGACTTTAATGGTGAGTAATTAATCAACTTGTCGTAAACATCTACTGGACGAATGTTTGCAAATAAATTTAGCTCTTTTCTTAATCGAAGTAATCCACTTTCAGGGCGTTCGATTCCATGATCCCATTTAGGGCCACCGACAGCTGCAAGTAGTACAGCGTCAGCAGCTAAACAATTTTGTAATGTATCATTCGGTAATGCAGTTCCTGTTTCATCAATTGCATGACCACCAAATAAATTATGAGTAAATGTAAATTGATGATGAAAAGTTTCAGCAATTTTATTTAATACCTCAATTGCTGAAGCCATAATTTCTGGACCTATTCCATCTCCTTTTAGACACGCTATGTTCACATTCATTTTAAAACCTCCTTATTGCTCCATTTACTAATAATACTCATTAAATCTTCCTCGGTAATGTCTTTCTTTTTATCCGTTAATGCTTTAAATTGAATGAACGCTTCGTTAATAATTTCAGTGGAAAATTCGTATCCTAGTTCATTTAATCGATCAGTAAATGCATGACGGCCCGAATGTTTTCCTAAAACTAATGAATTTGTTGAAAGTCCTATTAAAGCTGGTGGGATAATTTCATAGGTTGTTGGTTCTTTTAATACACCATCTTGATGAATGCCTGATTCATGTGCAAATGCATTAGATCCGACAATTGCTTTATTTTTCTGGACAACCATACCAGTTAGACGACTAACAAGTTCACTTGTTTTCGTAATTTCATGTAATCGTAAATTGGTATTTTTTCGATATACATCTTCTCGAATATGTAGCGCGACTGCAATTTCTTCTAATGCAGCATTTCCTGCTCTTTCTCCAATTCCGTTTACAGTACATTCTACTTGTTCAACGCCTGCTTGAATTGCAGCTAGAGAATTTGCAACTGCCATACCAAGATCGTCATGACAATGACATGAGAAGATTGCTTTGTCGTATGAAGGTACATTTTCTTGTAAATATTTAAATAAATCATAGTATTCAGATGGATTGATATACCCTACCGTATCTGGAATATTGATCACATCTGCTCCTGCTCTAATTGCAGTTTCAACAAATTCAGCAAGAAATGCGCGATCACTTCGACAGGCATCCTCTGCGGAAATTTGAACTTTTGGAAAGAAAGATTTTGCAAGTTGGACACAATGTTTAGCAGTCTCCAAAACTTCGCTTCTAGTTAAATTCAATTTATGTTTCATATGAATATCACTTGTCGCTAAGAAAATATGAAGTCTTGGTTCTGCAGCCTTTTTTAGGGCATCCCATGCTGTTCGAATATCTGAATCCTTAGCTCGAGAAAGGCTTGAGATGGAGACAGATCGAATCTGTCTCGCAATCTCTTGTACTCCTAAAAAATCACCTTCCGATGAAGCAGCAAAACCAGCCTCAATGATATCAACACCTAAAGCCTCGAGCTGTCTCGCAATTTCGAGCTTTTCAAATCGATTTAAATTAACCCCAGGAGATTGTTCGCCATCACGTAATGTTGTATCAAGAAACTGAATTTTACTCATAA
>Ga0102589_1001055_pt1 | contig 41877 bp, 37 predicted proteins | sample AraplaMF_Col_mLB_FD_76858 | JGI IMG/M metagenome (GOLD analysis project Ga0102589, IMG submission 76858) | Arabidopsis root microbial communities from the University of North Carolina, USA - plate scrape MF_Col_mLB | ecosystem: Host-associated > Plants > Roots > Endosphere | place: USA...
TTTTCTTCCGGAGCAGCGTCGATCTGGTCGTACGCCTTGAACTCGCCGAAGTACTTCGTGATCGCTGCCGTCGTCGACGTCTTGCCGTGGTCAACGTGCCCGATCGTGCCGATGTTTACGTGAGGCTTGTTGCGCTCAAACTTGCTCTTTGCCATTTCCGGCTCTCCGTTCGTGATCCCTGGACGGGAAATTCATACAAATTGGGTGGGGCGTACCCCGGTCACTTCTGACCGGAGTACTTTGCCTGGATTTCCTGTGCGACGTTCGAGGGAACCGGCGCATAGTGGTCGAAGACCATCGAGTACTGGGCGCGGCCCTGCGACATGGAGCGCAGGTTGTCCACGTACTTGAACATGTTGGCCAGCGGTACGTTGGCGGAGATCACGACGGCAACGCCGCGGCTCTCCTGGCCCTGGATCTGGCCACGACGGGAGTTCAGGTCGCCGATAACGTCGCCGACATAGTCTTCCGGCGTGACGACTTCGACCTTCATCATCGGCTCGAGCAGCTGTGCGCCAGCTTCGCGGGATGCTTCACGGAAGCAGGCACGCGATGCGATTTCGAAGGCGAGGACCGAGGAGTCGACGTCGTGGAAGGCGCCGTCGATGAGCGTCGCCTTGACGCCGAGCATCGGGAAGCCTGCGAGCGGACCCGAGGACAGAACGCTTTCGATACCCTTCTGAACGCCCGGGATGTATTCCTTCGGAACAGCACCGCCGACGATCTTGGATTCGAAGAGGAAATCTTCGCCTTCCGGGTTCGGTTCGAAAACGAGCTTCACGCGGGCGAACTGGCCGGTACCACCGGTCTGCTTCTTGTGCGTGTAGTCCTTCTCGGTCTTGCGCGTGATCGTCTCACGGTAAGCAACCTGCGGAGCACCGACGTTGGCTTCGACCTTGAACTCGCGACGCATGCGGTCGACGATGATGTCGAGGTGAAGTTCACCCATGCCGGCGATGATCGTCTGGCCGGATTCTTCGTCGGTCTTGACGCGGAAGGACGGGTCTTCTGCGGCCAGGCGGTTGAGCGCGAGGCCCATCTTTTCCTGGTCGTTCTTCGTCTTCGGCTCGATGGCGATCTGGATAACCGGCTCCGGGAACTCCATGCGCTCGAGGATAACGGGCTTCAGGGGATCGCAAAGCGTATCGCCCGTCGTCGTGTCCTTGAGGCCGGCGAGAGCAACGATGTCGCCTGCATAGGCTTCTTCGATGTCTTCACGGGAGTTGGAGTGCATCTGAAGCATACGGCCGACGCGCTCGCGCTTGTCCTTGACCGTGTTCATGACCGACGTGCCCTTTTCGAGCTTGCCGGAATAGATGCGGGCGAAGGTCAGCGAACCGACGAAGGGGTCGTTCATGATCTTGAACGCGAGCATGGAAAGCGGCTCGCTGTCATCGGCATGACGCTCGATTTCGGCTTCGGTCTTGACGTCGATGCCCTTGATGGCCGGGATATCGACCGGCGACGGCAGGTAATCGACAACGGCGTCGAGAAGCGGCTGAACGCCCTTGTTCTTGAAAGCCGTACCGCAGAACATCGGGTGGAACTTCACGTCGATGGTGCCGCGGCGAACGAGTTCGCGGATCTTGTCGTTGTCCGGATAGGTGCCTTCGAGATAGGCTTCCATCGCGGCTTCGTCGATTTCGACGACCGTCTCGATGAGCTTCTCGCGGTACTCCTCGGCCTTTTCCTTCATGTCTTCAGGAATTTCGACGACGTCCCACTGGGCGCCGAGCGATTCATCGCGCCAGACGAGAGCGTTCATCTCGATCAGATCGATAACGCCCTTGAATTCGCTTTCAGCGCCGATCGGCAGCTGCATGACGACGGCGGTCGCACCGAGACGCGACTTGATCATGGAAACCGAGCGGTAGAAGTCCGCGCCGGTCTTGTCCATCTTGTTGCAGAAGATCATGCGCGGAACGTTGTACTTCTCAGCCTGACGCCAGACGGTTTCCGTCTGCGGCTCAACGCCGGCATTGGCATCGAGAAGGGCAATCGCACCGTCGAGAACGCGCAGCGAACGTTCGACTTCGATGGTGAAGTCGACGTGGCCGGGGGTGTCGATGATGTTGAAGCGGCGGGTCTTGCCGTCACGGCCCTTCCAGAAGGTCGTGGTGGCAGCGGACGTGATGGTGATGCCGCGCTCCTGCTCCTGCTCCATCCAGTCCATGGTGGCGGCGCCGTCATGGACTTCGCCGATCTTGTGGGACTTGCCGGTGTAGTAGAGGATGCGTTCGGTCGTCGTCGTCTTGCCGGCGTCGATATGCGCCATGATACCGAAATTTCGGTAGTCTTCGATTTTATATTCGCGAGCCATTGGAGCTCCTTTCGAGACGTCTAGTTTCGGTTACCAGCGGTAGTGCGAGAAGGCACGGTTGGCGTCAGCCATCTTGTGCGTGTCTTCTCGCTTCTTGACGGCGCTGCCGCGGTTGTTCGAAGCGTCCATGAGTTCGCCGGAAAGGCGCTCGACCATGGTCGTTTCGTTACGCTTGCGGGCAGCGGCGATCAGCCAGCGGATGGCCAGAGCCTGACGACGCTCCGGACGAACGTCGACCGGAACCTGGTAGGTCGCACCACCGACGCGGCGCGAACGCACTTCGACGTGCGGCGCAACGTTGTCGAGAGCCGAATGGAACACGCCCAGCGGGTCGGCCTTGGCCTTGCCCTGAACGACGTCGAAGGCGCCGTAAACGATCGTTTCGGCGACGGACTTCTTGCCGTCCAGCATGATGGCATTCATGAACTTGGTGACAACGAGATCGCCGAACTTCGGGTCCGGATTGATCTCGCGCTTTTCTGCTCTATGGCGACGGGACATACTTTTCGTCTTTCTTCAAAAGGTTCCGACCAGCGAAATGGCGCCGGTTACTGTATTATTTCGGACGCTTCGCGCCGTACTTGGAGCGGCGCTGCTTGCGGTTCTTGACGCCCTGGGTGTCGAGAACGCCGCGGATGATGTGGTAACGCACACCCGGAAGGTCCTTTACGCGGCCGCCACGGATCATGACGACAGAGTGTTCCTGCAGGTTGTGGCCTTCGCCCGGGATATAGCCGATGACTTCGAAGCCATTGGTCAGGCGGATCTTGGCGACCTTACGCAGAGCCGAGTTCGGCTTCTTCGGGGTCGTGGTATAAACGCGGGTGCAAACACCACGCTTCTGGGGGTTTTCCTGCAGGGCAGGAACCTTGTTGCGCTTTACCTGCGCCTGGCGCGGCTTGCGGATCAGCTGGTTTACGGTAGGCATAGAACCATCCCTTGCAAATCTAGTCTCGTTACCCTTGCGGGCGGATACATGGCCACACGCGTGTTCATGCGCAATAAAAGGCCGATCCACTTGAGTGGATGACCCCAATAGGCAGAGGACGCGTTATAACCGCGTCATGCGTGCAGCATTCATGTTCTCAACGTGCGTCGAGCCCTGTTTGAGGCGAACTCCAGAACGAGTCGTTCCGAACCAGCCAGCCTCACATAGGCTCTGATGGCGTGCGGAATACTGACTTAAGGGCAAAAGGTCAAGGGGCGCGGCGAAAGAATCCCGGGCCGCGGCGGCAGATATGCCTGAAATGCAGGGCTTTCGGCCTTGCCTCCTGCCCTGTACGGGCAGCGGGCCAGCCATTAATCCATCACGAATGAATATTAAGAAAGCGTGAAAGCGGAATCAACCGGGAAGAGTCGGCACTCGCCGCCTGCATCCACTGATTCTCTCAACCGGCTGGCCACTGGTTGCATTTTGCCATTGGGCGCGGCCGCCCTACCCTCTATAAAGTGTCCAGAACATAATCCCGAAAGGAGACCGCCATGGCGTCCAGCGCCGACAACGACAACAATACGCTCGACGAACCGATGGTCTTCATCATCATCGGCAAGGCCTATGAGCGGGAGGGCGACGATGGCCTCGACATCCACGTCATGCTGCGCGCGCCCGACGACGACAGCGCCGTGCGGGAGGCCCTCAACGCGCTTTCCGAGGAAGGCTTCATCGAGGCGGACCTCGACCAGATCGGCACCCTGACCGGCGAACCGGAAGAAGAGCCGCACGCCTCCGCCTACAAGGGTGCGCTGGAAGGCGAAGTGGCGATCATCCGCTTCGCCTGAACGCCTGCCGCACTTCGCTATTCATAAGCCGCCCGGCCACCCGGGCGGCTTTTCTGTTTCTTCGAACCGCCCTCCCCGGCAGAAACAAAAACGCCGGGCACGAGGCCCGGCGTCTTCATGGTCATAGGATTCCAGCCTTACTCGGCTGCGGCACCTTCGCCACCGGCGAGCTCCGTGAGCATCGGGGTGGCGACGCCGGCGCCCGTCGACTTGCGGCGCTCGTCGAGGATCATCTCGTCGCGAGCCGTCGCGATACGGCGGATCTGGGTCATGGTGCCACCCGTACCGGCCGGGATGAGGCGGCCGACGATGACGTTTTCCTTGAGGCCCTGCAGGCCGTCGGTCTTGCCGGCGATCGCAGCTTCCGTGAGAACCTTGGTGGTCTCCTGGAACGAAGCGGCCGAGATGAACGACGGGGTCTGCAGCGACGCCTTGGTGATGCCGAGAAGGACAGGTTCGCCGTATGCCGGCTTCTTGCCTTCCTCGATCAGCGCGTCGTTGACGTCTTCGAGCTCGATACGGTCGACATTGTCGCCGACGATGTAGGTCGAGTCGCCGGCATCCGTGATCTCGACCTTCTGCAGCATTTGGCGAACGATCACCTCGATGTGCTTGTCGTTGATCACAACGCCCTGCAGTCGGTAGACTTCCTGGATTTCGTTCACGAGGTAGGAAGCGAGTGCTTCCACGCCCTTGATCGCCAGGATGTCGTGCGGCGCCGGGTTGCCGTCGAGGATGTAGTCACCCTTTTCGATGAAGTCGCCGTCCTGAAGGTGGAAGGGCTTGCCCTTCGGGATCAGGTACTCGACCGGTTCGACACCGTCTTCCGCCGGCTCGATCATCACGCGACGCTTGTTCTTGTAGTCGCGGCCGAGACGAACCGTACCATCGATCTCCGCAATGATGGCGTGGTCCTTCGGACGACGGGCTTCGAACAGTTCGGCAACGCGCGGCAGACCACCGGTGATGTCCTTGGTCTTGGCGCTTTCCAGCGGCGAACGGGCAAGAACGTCACCCTGGGAGACCTTCTGGCCCGGCTCGACCGAGAGGATCGCGTCGACCGAGAGCATGAAGCGGGCTTCGCCACCGCGGGACAGCTTGGCAACCGCGCCATTCTTGTCCTTGATGACGATGGCCGGCTTCAGGTCCGAACCGCGCGGCGTCGAACGCCAGTCGATGACCGAACGCTTGGTGATGCCGGTAGACTCGTCCGTCGTTTCCAGAACCGAGATGCCGTCGACCACGTCTTCGAAGTGAACGGTACCCTCGACTTCCGTCATCATCGGACGGGTGTAGGGGTCCCATTCGGCGAGACGCTGGCCGCGCTTCACCTTGTCGCCGTCGTCGACGAAGATCTTCGAACCGTAGGCGACGCGCTGCGAGGAACGCTCCACGCCACGCTCGTCCAGGATGGTGATCGCCATGTTGCGGCCCATCGCGACGAGTGCGCCTTCGGAGTTGCGCAGCATGTTGCGGTTCTTCATCTGCACCGTGCCTTCATACGATGCTTCCAGGAACGACTGGTCGACCACGGTCGCCGTGCCGCCCAGGTGGAAGGTACGCATGGTGAGCTGGGTGCCCGGCTCGCCGATCGACTGTGCCGCGATGACGCCAACGGCTTCGCCCATGTTGACGGGCGTGCCGCGTGCGAGGTCGCGACCGTAGCAGACGCCGCAGACGCCGGTCTGGATTTCGCAGGTCAGCGCCGAACGGATGCGGATCGACTGGATACCAGCCTTCTCGATCTCGACGACATCGGCCTCGAGGATCATCCTGCCGGCATCGACGATGCGCTCACCCGTGACCGGATGATCAATGTCGTCGAGTGCGGTACGGCCCAGAACACGGGTGCCGATCGAAGCCACGACCTGGCCGGCATCGACGATCGCGGTCATGGTGAGGCCCTTGTCGGTGCCGCAATCCACGTGCGTGACGATGCAGTCCTGCGCGACGTCGACGAGACGACGGGTCAGGTAACCGGAGTTCGCGGTCTTCAAGGCGGTGTCTGCAAGACCCTTGCGGGCGCCGTGCGTCGAGTTGAAGTACTCGTTCACGGTCAGGCCTTCCTTGAAGTTCGAGATGATCGGCGTTTCGATGATCTCGCCCGACGGCTTGGCCATGAGGCCACGCATGCCGCCCAGCTGGCGCATCTGGTTCGGAGAACCGCGGGCGCCCGAGTGGGACATCATGTAGATGGCGTTCATCGGCTTCTGACGACCGGTTTCCGGGTCGAACTCGACGGCCTTAATGCGGGCCATCATGTCTTCGGCAACCTTTTCGGTCGCCTTGCCCCAGGCATCAACGACCTTATTGTACTTCTCGCCCTGGGTGATCAGGCCGTCATTGTACTGCTGCTCGTATTCCTTGACCAAGGTTTCGGTGTCACCGACGATCTTCGCCTTGGTTTCCGGGATGATCATGTCGTCCTTACCGAACGAAATGCCGGCGCGGCAGGCATGGGCAAAGCCGAGCTGCATGATGCGGTCGCAGAAGATGACCGTGTCCTTCTGGCCGCAGTGACGGTAGACCGTGTCGATCATCTTGGAGATGTTCTTCTTGGTCATTTCCTGGTTGCAGATGTCGAACGGAATGTTGCCGTTCTTCGGCAGCAGTTCGCCGATGATCATGCGGCCGGGCGTCGTTTCATAGATCTTGGTGTACGGCTTGCCGTCGGCATCGACCGACTTGAAGCGTCCCTTGATCTTGGCGTGCAGCGTGACGACCTTGTTTTCCAGCGCATGGTGCAGTTCGCCCATGTCGGAGAAGGCCATGCCTTCGCCCGGCTCGTTCTGGTTCATGATCGCCAGATAGTAGAGGCCGAGAACCATGTCCTGCGAGGGAACGATGATCGGTGCGCCGTTCGCCGGATGCAGGATGTTGTTGGTCGACATCATGAGCACGCGCGCTTCCAGCTGGGCTTCCAGCGAGAGCGGAACGTGAACAGCCATCTGGTCACCGTCGAAGTCGGCGTTGAAGGCCGTGCAGACGAGCGGGTGCAGCTGGATCGCCTTGCCTTCGACCAGGATCGGTTCGAAGGCCTGGATGCCTAGGCGGTGCAGCGTCGGTGCGCGGTTCAGGAGAACCGGATGCTCGCGGATGACCTCGTCGAGGATATCCCAGACTTCCGGCTTTTCCTTCTCGACCAGCTTCTTGGCCTGCTTGACGGTCGAGGAGAAACCCTTCGCGTCGAGGCGGGCGTAGATGAACGGCTTGAACAGTTCGAGCGCCATCTTCTTCGGCAGGCCGCACTGGTGCAGCTTGAGTTCCGGACCGGTCACGATGACCGAACGGCCGGAATAGTCGACGCGCTTGCCGAGCAGGTTCTGACGGAAGCGGCCCTGCTTGCCCTTGAGCATGTCGGACAGCGACTTCAGTGGACGCTTGTTGGCGCCGGTGATGACGCGGCCACGGCGGCCGTTGTCGAACAGGGCGTCAACCGATTCCTGAAGCATGCGCTTCTCGTTACGGATGATGATGCCCGGTGCGCGCAGCTCGATGAGACGCTTCAGACGGTTGTTGCGGTTGATGACGCGGCGATAGAGATCGTTGAGGTCCGACGTCGCGAAACGACCGCCGTCCAGCGGGACGAGCGGACGCAGGTCCGGCGGGATCACCGGAACGACCTTCATGATCATCCATTCCGGACGGTTGCCGGACTCCATGAAGTTCTCGACGATCTTCAGGCGCTTCATCAGCTTCTTCTGCTTCAGCTCCGACGTGGTGTCCGCCAGATCCGAGCGCAGGTCGCCTGCGATCTTCTCGAGGTTCATCGAGGCGAGCATCTCGTAGATGGCCTCGGCGCCGATCATCGCCGTGAACTGGTCTTCACCATATTCATCGACGGCAATCATGTACTCTTCTTCGGAAAGAAGCTGGTTTTCCTTGAGCGCGGTCAGGCCCGGCTCGGTCACGATGTAGTTCTCGAAATAGAGAACGCGCTCGACATCCTTCAGCGTCATGTCGAGCAGCGTCGCGATGCGCGACGGCAGCGACTTCAGGAACCAGATGTGGGCAACCGGCGCAGCGAGCTCGATATGGCCCATGCGCTCACGGCGAACGCGCGACAGCGTGACTTCCACGCCGCACTTTTCGCAGATGATGCCCTTGTACTTCATGCGCTTGTACTTGCCGCACAGGCACTCGTAGTCCTTGATCGGGCCAAAGATGCGCGCGCAGAACAGACCGTCGCGTTCCGGCTTGAACGTGCGGTAGTTGATGGTTTCCGGCTTCTTGATCTCACCGTAAGACCAGGACAGGATCTTTTCCGGAGACGCGATCGAAATCCGGATGGAATCGAACGTCTGCGCAGGCACCTGCGGGTTGAAAAGGTTCATGACCTCTTGGTTCATGCCTATCTCCTTCGTGGGCCAATGGCCCTCTGCTTAGCAGCCAATTGCGGCGATACCCGGGTGCCGCAGGCTGCTTGAAACGGATGAGCCGCCCCCTGCCGAACGGGCGGGAGGCGGAAACGGTGCGCGCCTTTGCGGCGCGCACCCGATCAGATCACTCTGCCGCGTCGGGAAGCTGGCCGGCTTCCGCGTTCGGATCGACCTTGGAGTTCTCGAGTTCGACCGACAGGCCGAGCGAGCGCATTTCCTTGACGAGAACGTTGAAGCTCTCGGGAATGCCCGCCTCGAACGTGTCGTCGCCGCGAACGATCGCCTCGTACACCTTGGTGCGGCCCGCGACGTCGTCCGACTTCACGGTCAGCATTTCCTGCAGCGTATAGGCGGCGCCGTAGGCTTCGAGCGCCCAGACCTCCATTTCCCCGAAGCGCTGGCCGCCGAACTGCGCCTTGCCGCCCAGCGGCTGCTGGGTAACGAGCGAGTACGGACCGATCGAACGGGCGTGGATCTTGTCGTCCACGAGGTGGTTCAGCTTGATCATGTACATGTAGCCGACGGTGACCTTGCGGTCGAAGGCTTCACCCGTACGGCCGTCGTAGAGAACCGACTGACCGGAGGAGTTGAGGCCTGCACGCTCCAGCATGCTGGCGACGTCGGGTTCATGCGCACCGTCGAAGACCGGCGTTGCGATCGAGACACCCTTGCGGGACTGCTCGGCAAGCTTGACCAGGGCGTCGTCGTCGAAATGGGCGACTTCGTCCTTGGCTTCGCTCTCGTAGACTTCCGTCAGCTCGCGCTTCAGGTCCGAGATGTCCATCGTCTTGCGATACTCGTCGAGCAGGTCGCCGATCTTCTTGCCCATGCCGGCGCAAGCCCAGGCAAGGTGGGTTTCGAGGATCTGGCCGACGTTCATACGCGAGGGCACGCCCAGCGGGTTCAAGCAGATGTCGACATGCGTACCGTCTTCGAGGAACGGCATGTCCTCGATCGGCAGGATGCGCGAAACCACACCCTTGTTGCCGTGACGGCCGGCCATCTTGTCGCCCGGCTGGATCTTGCGCTTCACAGCGACGAAGACCTTGACCATCTTCATGACGCCCGGAGGCATTTCGTCGCCGCGCTGGACCTTCTCGACCTTGTCCATGAAGCGCTGTTCAAGGCGCGACTTGGATTCGTCGTACTGGCCACGAAGCGCTTCGATCTCGCCCTGGACCTTCTCGTCCTCGACGGCGAACATCCACCACTGCGAGCGGGGATATTCGGAGATGACGGCGTTCGACAGCTCGGTGCCCTTCTTGAAGGACTTCGGGCCGGCAACGGCGACGTGGCCGCGCAGCATGTCGATCAGACGGCCGTAGACGTTACGGTCGAGGATCGCCTGCTCGTCGTCACGGTCCTTGGCCAGACGCTCGATCTCTTCACGCTCGATCGCCATCGCGCGTTCGTCCTTCTCCACGCCGTGGCGGTTGAAGACGCGAACTTCGACGACGGTACCGAAGGTGCCGGGCGGCATGCGCATGGAGGTGTCGCGAACGTCGGAGGCCTTTTCACCGAAGATGGCGCGCAGGAGCTTTTCTTCCGGCGTCATCGGGCTTTCGCCCTTCGGGGTGATCTTGCCGACCAGGATGTCGCCTGGCTGAACCTCTGCACCGATATAGACGATACCGGCTTCGTCGAGGTTCTTCAGCGCTTCTTCCGAAACATTCGGAATGTCGCGCGTGATTTCTTCCGGGCCGAGCTTCGTATCGCGGGCCATGACTTCGAATTCCTCGATGTGGATCGAGGTGAACACGTCGTCGGAGACGATGCGTTCGGACATCAGGATCGAGTCTTCGTAGTTGTAGCCGTTCCACGGCATGAACGCGACGAGCGCGTTGCGACCGAGTGCCAGGTCACCGAGGTCGGTCGACGGGCCGTCCGCGATGATGTCGCCCTTGTTGAGAACGTCGCCGACGGTGACCAGCGGGCGCTGGTTGACGCAGGTGTTCTGGTTGGAGCGCTGGAACTTCTGCAGACGATAGATATCGACGCCCGACTTCGACGGATCGAGGTCTTCGGTGGCGCGGATAACGATACGGGTCGCGTCGACCTGGTCGACGACACCGCCGCGGCGGGCCGCGATGGCAGCACCCGAGTCACGGGCCACGATCGGCTCCATGCCCGTGCCGACGAACGGCGCTTCCGCCCGCAGGAGCGGAACGGCCTGACGCTGCATGTTCGAACCCATGAGCGCGCGGTTGGCGTCGTCGTTCTCGAGGAACGGGATGAGCGCCGCCGCGACCGAAACGAGCTGCTTCGGCGAAACGTCCATCAGGTTGATCTGGTCGCGCGGGGCGAGCATGACTTCGCCGGCGTGACGGCAGACGACGAACTCTTCAGCGAAGGAGTTGTCGGCTTCCAGCACGGAGTTGGCCTGGGCAACGTGGTACTTGGCCTCTTCCATGGCGGAGAGGTAGACCACGTCCGTCGTCACCTTGCCGTCCACGATCTTGCGGTACGGGCTCTCGATGAAGCCGTACTTGTTGACGCGGGCGAAGGTGGCGAGCGAGTTGATCAGACCGATGTTCGGGCCTTCCGGCGTCTCGATCGGGCAGATGCGGCCATAGTGGGTCGGGTGAACGTCGCGGACTTCGAAGCCGGCGCGCTCGCGGGTCAGACCACCCGGGCCAAGAGCCGAAAGACGGCGCTTGTGGGTGATTTCCGACAGCGGGTTCACCTGGTCCATGAACTGCGACAGCTGCGAGGAACCGAAGAACTCGCGAACGGCGGCAGCCGCCGGCTTCGCGTTGATCAGGTCCTGCGGCATGACCGTGTCGATCTCGATCGAGGACATGCGTTCCTTGATCGCGCGCTCCATGCGGAGCAGACCGAGACGGTACTGGTTCTCCATGAGTTCGCCGACCGAACGCACACGGCGGTTGCCGAGGTTGTCGATGTCGTCGATCTCGCCCTTGCCGTCGCGCAGTTCGACGAGCATCTTGACCACGGCCAGGATGTCTTCCTTGCGCAGCGTGCGGACCGTGTCGGCGACGTCGAGGTCAAGGCGCATGTTCATCTTCACGCGGCCGACGGCGGAGAGATCGTAACGCTCCGCATCGAAGAACAGCGTGTTGAACATGGCTTCGGCCGAATCCATGGTCGGCGGCTCGCCCGGACGCATGACGCGGTAGATGTCGAACAGAGCGTCCTGACGGTTCTCGTTCTTGTCGGCTGCGAGCGTCGAGCGGATGTAGGCACCGACATTGATATGGTCGATGTCGAGAACCGGGATCTCGTCGAAACCGGCCGACAGGATGACCGGCAGCGTCTTCTCGTCGATTTCGTCGCCGGCTTCGAGATAGATTTCACCCGTCTCGTAGTTGACGATGTCCTCGGCGAGGTAGTTGCCGTAGAGATCCTCGTCGGTCGCCTTGAGAGCCTTGAGGCCCTTTTCGGAGAGCTGGCGGAGCAGGCGCGGCGTGAGCTTCTTGCCGACTTCGACAACCACTTCGCCGGTATCGGCATCGATCATGTCCGCGACGGCCTTCTGGCCCTTCAGCACGTCGGGATTGAACGGAATGCGCCAGCCTTCGCCGTCGCGCTGGTAGAGCGACTTCGTGTAGAAGGTCGACAGGATGTCTTCGCCGTCCATGCCCAGCGCCATGAGGAGCGAGGTGACGGGAATCTTGCGGCGGCGGTCGATGCGCGCATGCACGATGTCCTTGGCGTCGAACTCGATGTCGAGCCAGGAACCGCGATACGGGATGACGCGGGCAGCGAAGAGCAGCTTGCCGGAAGAATGGCTCTTGCCCTTGTCGTGATCGAAGAACACGCCCGGCGAACGGTGCATCTGGGAGACGATGACGCGCTCGGTGCCGTTGACGATGAACGTGCCGTTGTCGGTCATGAGCGGCATGTCGCCCATGTAGACGTTCTGTTCCTTGATGTCCTTGATCGACTTCGCGCCGGTATCCTCGTCGATATCGAACACGATGAGGCGCAGCGTCACCTTGAGCGGCGCTGCATAGGTCAGATCACGCTGGCGGCATTCCTCGACGTCGAACTTCGGCTGTTCGAATTCGTAGGAGACGAATTCGAGCATGGAAGCGCCGGAGAAATCGGTGATCGGGAAGACCGACTTGAAAACCGACTGAAGGCCCTCGTCCGGACGACCGCCGGCGGGCTCTTCAACCATCAGAAACTGGTCGTAGGATGCCTTCTGAACCTCGATGAGGTTCGGCATTTCTGCGACTTCGGGGATTTTTCCAAAAAACTTGCGTACGCGCCTACGACCGTTAAACGAAAGGGTCTGAGCCATCGTCGCTCCTTCAAATTAAGCATCCGGGCCTGCAACGGACGGGGTTCGCTGGCCAGTCGATCCCGTCTATCATGGGTTGGTTCAAACTCGTCTCGCCTGCCGCGCACCGGGCCGGATTGCCCTGACTTGCGGGGAAAGACCATCCTCTTGAAGAACCCATTACCCAAAAGCCGTTTTTGCGGCTTTTGGGTAATCAGTCCGGAGGAATCATCAATGGGAGAGGGTCGAAACCCTCTCCCATCGCATTCCGGTATTACTTGACGTCGACCTTGGCGCCGGCGTCCTCAAGCTTCTTCTTGAGGTCAGCGGCTTCAGCCTTGGAGACGGCTTCCTTGACCGGCTTCGGAGCGCCTTCGACCAGGTCCTTGGCTTCCTTGAGGCCGAGGCCGGTGATGCCGCGGACTTCCTTGATGACGTTGATCTTGTTGGCGCCAGCGTCAACGAGGATAACGTCGAACTCGGTCTTTTCTTCCTCAGCAGCAGCCGGAGCAGCGCCACCGCCAGCAGCGGCAACAGCGACCGGAGCAGCTGCAGAAACGCCCCACTTCTCTTCGAGCAGCTTGGAAAGCTCAGCAGCTTCCAGAACGGTCAGAGCAGACAGGTCTTCAACGATCTTTGCGAGATCAGCCATTGTAGTAGTTCCTTATATTCGGTTCGAACTGGTTAGTTTGATTTACAGCGAAAAACCGCCTCAAGCGGCTTCGTCCTTCTTGGCGTAGGCTGCGAACACGCGGGCAAGCTGGCTTGCCGGTGCTGCCGTGACCGTTGCAACGCGCGTTGCCGGGGCTGCAAGCAGGCCCAGAAGCTTTGCGCGCAGCTCGTCGAGCGAAGGCAGGGTCGCGAGCGACTTGACTGCATCTGCGTCGAGCGTGGTCGAGCCCATGGCGCCGCCGAGCACAACGAGCTTGTCGTTGGTCTTGGCGAAATCCATGGCAACCTTGGGAGCAATCATCGGATCATTTGCGTAAGCAATGAGCGTCTGACCCTGGAAGAGATCAGACATCCCTTCCGACTCCGTACCCTGAAGGGCAATTTTGGCCAGGCGGTTCTTCGCGACCTTGACGGTGCCGCCGGCAGCACGCATCTTCGTACGAAGATCGTTCATCTGCGCGACGGTGATACCGGCGTAGCGGGCCACGACAACCGAACCGGAAGCCTTGAAGACTTCGTTCAGCTCCGTGACGAATTCGCGTTTTTCCGCTCTTTCCACTGTGCCTATCTCCAGTTGACAGGACCGTGAGTTCTCACGGGACCTGCCGGGTTTACCTTTGCCGCCAGAGGTCCACTTTGAAATGGACCCCGAGCGACGCTCGAGGATCCTGTCCCCCCGCGCTCGGCCCTTTCAGGCCGCGGCACAAGGTAAGGTAGGTTCGAACCGAATTCCGGCGTCATCCGACGCTGAGATGAAATCCAGGTCTCACCCCGTCTCATGCAGGCAAAGTGATTAAGGTTAAACCACCTGCAATCTCGGACAGGAGTTCCGGGGTTTGGCCCCGGAAATCCCCGGCCAGACAAGGCCGGGAATTCTGTTGGGTCCGGCCTGAGCCGGACCCTTGTCTATCAGGCGACGGTCGCCGGGTCGATCTTGACGCCCGGGCCCATGGTCGACGAGATGGCAACGCGCTTGACGTAGTTGCCCTTCGCGCCGGCCGGCTTCGCCTTGACGACGGCGTCGGCGAACGCCTTGATGTTTTCTTCCAGAGCCTTGGCGTCGAAGGAAGCCTTGCCGATGCCGGCGTGGATGATACCAGCCTTCTCGACGCGGAACTCGACAGCGCCGCCCTTGGATGCCTTGACGGCGCCTGCAACGTCCATGGTGACGGTGCCGACCTTCGGGTTCGGCATCATGCCGCGGGGCCCAAGAACTTTACCGAGACGGCCGACGAGCGGCATCATGTCCGGGGTCGCGATGCAGCGATCGAAATCGATCTTGCCGCCCTGGACGATTTCCAGCAGGTCTTCGGCGCCGACGATGTCAGCACCGGCAGCCCTGGCTTCGTCAGCCTTGGCGCCACGGGCGAAGACGGCGACGCGAACGTCACGGCCCGTGCCGTTCGGCAGGTTGACCACGCCGCGGACCATCTGGTCTGCGTGACGCGGGTCGACGCCGAGGTTCATGGCGATTTCGACGGTTTCGTCGAACTTGGCGACCGCACGCTCCTTGACGAGAGCGATGGCATCCGAAAGGGCGACCAGCTTGGTGGGGTCGATGCCTTCACGGATCTTCTGGATACGCTTTGCAATCTTGGCCATGGTCTTAACCTACCACTTCCAGGCCCATGGCGCGGGCAGAGCCCTCGACCATTGCCATCGCGCCTTCGATGTCGGCGGCGTTGAGATCCTTCATCTTGGCTTCTGCGATCGACTTGATCTGAGCCTTGGTGAGCTTGCCGACCGTGGCGCCCTTGCCCGGGGTCTTCGAGCCGGACGTGATCTTGGCTTCCTTCTTGAGGAAGTAGGTCACCGGCGGCTGCTTCATCACGAACGTGAAGGACTTGTCCTGGTAATAGGTGATGACGACCGGAATCGGCATACCCTTTTCCATTTCCTGCGTCGCTGCGTTGAACGACTTGCAGAATTCCATGATGTTAATGCCACGCTGACCAAGCGCCGGGCCGATCGGCGGGGACGGGTTTGCCGATCCTGCCTTGACCTGAAGCTTGAGCTGGCCTGCAACTTTCTTAGCCATTTTCTCTGCCTTTCAGAATGCGGCCGGTTGCCCGGCCCTTGATGCCGATCCGGGGATCGGCGGCTGCGGTTGCGTGGTGCGGTTTTCAGCGCCCGGCTACAGGCCGCCTTCCCTTCCACGCGATTGGCGGAAACTTCCGCCGCCGATCCTGCGGGCAGGACCGGATTTCAGATGGACGGCCCCGCGGTCGCAAAACCGGGAGCCACCGAAATCAGATTTTCTCGACCTGGGCGTATTCCAGCTCGACCGGGGTGGCGCGACCGAAGATCGACACCTCCACCTTGAGGCGCGAACGCTCCTCGTCGACATCCTGCACCGTGCCGTTGAACGACGCGAAGGGACCGTCGGAAACGCGGACCTGCTCGCCGATCTCGAACGAGACGGAGGGCTTCGGACGATCGACACCGTCCTGCACCTGCGACAGGATGCGCTCCGCCTCGCTGTCGGGAATCGGAACCGGCTTGTTGTCGGAACCGAGGAAACCCGTGACCTTCGGCGTGTTCTTGATGAGGTGATACGCCTCGTCCGTCAGGTTCGCCCGCACCAGCACGTAGCCGGGGAAGAACTTGCGTTCGGAATCGACCTTGCGGCCGCGACGCACCTCGACAACCTTTTCGGTCGGGACGAGGATCTTTTCAAAGAGATGGTCAAGTCCCTTCTGGCGGGCCTTGTTCTCGATGTCCTCGGCGACCTTTTTCTCAAAGTTCGAATAGGCGTGGACGATGTACCAACGCGAAGCCATGTTCATCTCCAACCAATCAGACGCCGGCGTTCAGGACGAGCGCGATCAGCCAGGCCAGCAACTGGTCCGCAGCGAAGAAGAACACCGCGGCAAGGAAGACCATCACGAACACCATTGCGGTCGAGATCATCGTCTCGCGCCGCGAGGGCCAAGTCACTTTTGCCGTTTCGGAGCGTACCTGCTGCAGAAACGCAATCGGATTCGTTTTCGATGCCATTGAATATCCACGCCATTACGGCGCGTAAAGCTGAATTATCAGCCCCACGCACCGCGTGTCTGTTTTGCCCTACATAAAGCCCGATTCCCTTTTTCACAAGAGGTAACCGGACTTTTCACGAATTTAGACGGCTCTCGCCGCCGGTGCCATGTTCCGCCGTCGCTGCTGGTGGTCCGCGCCATCAGGCGAAAATGGCAGGGGCAGAGGGGCTCGAACCCCCGACCTGCGGTTTTGGAGACCGCCGCTCTACCAACTGAGCTATACCCCTTTACGCCTGCCGCATCCGGGTGAAACACCGCTCGCCGGCAAGGCATGGCGTCTTTACGGCGCGCAGCCGGACTTGGCAAGGGCGAAGACGTGTTTTTTTCACAGCTTAGCAAGCCGACACCCCTCCCCGATGGATCACCAGTCCATGCGGAACCGCGCGCGGATGGCGCCGACCAGTTCGGCATCCTGCCTTTGCACGGTCGCGGCGACGTTGAGACCGCGCATGACGTTCTGCTCGACGCGGAACTCCGTCTTTACATGCGGCTGACCGGAGACGGCCGTACCCGAAGCGATCAGGGACGTACCCGTCGTGACGGACTGAAGCTGCGCTTTCTGCGTCACGCGTACGGATCCCGAATGACCGTGCCGCATATCCGAATCGGCCCAGACGGACGGATTGATGAGAATGTCGACGGAGGGCGTGGCCATCCAGCGGTGCGAAACGCCGGCGCTTGCCGTCGCACGCCCCGTGGCGGGGTTGTACCCGGCCGCCACGTTGCCCTCCGCACCCGATGCGCCCCTGCCCTGCATTTCCGCCCAGAGCCGCGCATTGTCGCGGGTGCGTCGGACGCTGCCCGTCGAGGAGGTCGTGACGGAGAAATCGACACCGGCGCGCGCAGCGCTGCCCGGCGGGGTCTTGGCGCCCATGCGCAGGCGATAGGCATTGCCGGAAATCTTGCTCGGTGACCAGATCAAAAGGGAGCCCTCCGCCCGGGCAACCCCAGCCGGAAGAATCACAAATGCCATCGAAAGGGCGAGCGCTGCGCGCGCCGCACGAAAGAAAGGCGTCATGGGAAACGGGTCCGTCTCGTGTGGGCGTTGTTGCGCGCGGCAGGGCCTCATGCCCGCCACGCGCACGGGCGCCTTTTGCAAAACAGAGGACCGCGGTCCAAAGGCGCCGGGCCTTGGCGCATGCCAGGGCCGGTCGCACGAAGCGACGCCATGACCCTATACATCGGCGCCGGATGCCTCCATCCCCAGAACTGGCGAGTTATCGGCGATCCCTAAAGTATAAAGCCATAACGAAAAACCCCCGCTGCTGACCAGCGGGGGCTTTCAGACCTGTCGTAATCCCGGAAGGATTACTCGACGATGGAGGCGACGATGCCTGCGCCGACGGTACGGCCGCCTTCGCGGATCGCGAAGCGCAGCTTTTCTTCCATCGCGATCGGAACGATCAGCTCGACGTCAACGGTGACGTTGTCGCCCGGCATGACCATTTCCGTGCCTTCCGGCAGCGAAACGATGCCCGTCACGTCCGTCGTGCGGAAGTAGAACTGCGGACGGTAGTTCGTGAAGAACGGGGTATGACGGCCGCCTTCTTCCTTCGTCAGGATGTAGGCTTCGGCCTTGAACTTCTTGTGCGGCTTGACCGAACCCGGCTTGCACAGGATCTGGCCACGCTCAACGCCGTCACGGTTCACACCGCGCAGCAGCGCACCGATGTTGTCGCCGGCCTGGCCCTGGTCGAGCAGCTTGCGGAACATTTCAACGCCCGTGCAGGTCGTCTTCGTCGTCGGACGGATGCCGACGATTTCGATTTCCTCACCGACCTTGACGATGCCACGCTCGACGCGGCCGGTCACGACCGTACCACGGCCCGAGATCGAGAACACGTCTTCGATCGGCATCAGGAAGGGCTGGTCGATCGGACGCTCGGGCGTCGGGATGTAGTCGTCGACAGCGGCCATCAGGGCGCGGATCGCGTCTTCGCCGATTTCCTTGTTCGAATCTTCCAGAGCCGCCAGAGCCGAACCCTTGACGATCGGAATGTCGTCGCCCGGGAATTCGTAGGACGACAGAAGTTCGCGCACTTCCAGCTCGACAAGCTCGAGAAGCTCGGCGTCGTCAACCTGGTCGACCTTGTTGAGGAACACGACGATCGCGGGAACGCCGACCTGGCGGGCCAGCAGGATGTGCTCGCGCGTCTGCGGCATCGGGCCGTCGGCTGCCGAAACAACCAGGATCGCGCCGTCCATCTGGGCAGCACCGGTGATCATGTTCTTGACGTAGTCGGCGTGGCCGGGGCAGTCGACGTGCGCGTAGTGACGGTTCGCCGTCTCGTATTCGACGTGGGCCGTCGAGATGGTGATGCCGCGCGCCTTTTCTTCCGGAGCAGCGTCGATCTGGTCGTACGCCTTGAACTCGCCGAAGTACTTCGTGATCGCTGCCGTCGTCGACGTCTTGCCGTGGTCGACGTGCCCGATCGTGCCGATGTTTACGTGAGGCTTGTTGCGCTCAAACTTGCTCTTTGCCATCTCTTATTTCCTACTGAACGAAAGTTGGGCTAACCGGCCCGTCCGGTTTGGCAGGCGTTTAAGGGTTTCACAACGAATGCGCAAGCCTTAAATGCACGGGAAAAGGGACCGGGAGGGGGCCGGGCTGTGCCGGATTTCCGAAATATCGTGATGAGGAATCGCTTTTTCAAGGCAGGGCTTTACAGCGGCTGCTTGATTCTTCGTTTCAACTCGACGATTGGAGCGGGTAGCGGGAATCGAACCCGCGTATTCAGCTTGGAAGGCTGCTGCTCTACCATTGAGCTATACCCGCGGGGGTCTTGATCCGTCTGACAGAATGGTGGAGGGAGTTGGATTTGAACCAACGTAGGCTGAGCCAACGGATTTACAGTCCGTCCCCTTTAACCACTCGGGCATCCCTCCATATTCTGTCGGGATCAAGCGACCGGTATCGATCTCGGCTGGCGCTTCGCAGCGGCGCCTTCGATCTGGCGGCGTATATGACGGGCACAGTTCATCCTGTCAACACGACGCCACGGAAAAAATTGCGAAAAATGCCAGCATCTCCGCTTCGTGCCGCAAGCCTGTGGATGGGGCCGTTGCTGCCGCCCGATTTTTCCCGGGCCCTTGCCGCAAAACCCCTGCACACTTTGCCGGGACATGCTTTATAAGGCCCCCATGAGCAAAGACGATACCGGCGGCAAGTCCGCAAAAGACACCCATTATGCCAAGCTGCGCCGGGCGCATCGCGACCAGCGGCGTGAGCGTGGCGAGATCCCGACACCGAAGGACGACCGCCGCCGCAAGCAGGCGGAAGGCTGGAAGGCGCCGGCCCTCGCGCCCGACCAGGTCTATCTCTACGGCCTGCACACGGTGCGCGCCGCCCTCGACAATCCAGAGCGGCAGATCATCAGGCTCTCGGTCAGCCAGAACGCGGCCCAGCGCCTGGAGCTACCCGACATCTCGACCCTGCCCTACCCGGTCGAGACCGTCCTGCCCTCCGACCTCGACAAGGTGCTCGGGCCGGAAGCCATACATCAGGGCGTGATGCTGGAGACCCGTCCCCTGCCTGTGCGCCGGCTGGAGGCGCTGAAGGACAGCCCGCTGCTGCTCGTGCTCGACCAGGTGACCGATCCCCACAATGTCGGCGCCATCATGCGTTCGGCCGTTGCCTTCAATGCCGGCGCCGTCATCACCACGCAGCGTCATTCGCCTACCGAATCGGGCGTGCTCGCCAAGACCGCGTCCGGCGCGCTGGAGCTCATCCCCTATATCCAGATCACCAACCTCTCGGACGCGCTGGAAGAGCTGCACAGGCTCGGCTTCCTGACGGTCGGCCTCGATTCGGAGGGACCGGCACCGCTCGAGGGCACGCTGTCGGGCCAGCGCGTCGCGCTCGTCATGGGCTCCGAGGGCAAGGGACTGCGCCAGAAGACGCGCGCCACCTGCAAGGCGCTCGCCCGTCTCGACATGCCCGGCGCGATCAAGTCGCTCAATGTCTCGAACGCTGCGGCCATCGCCCTTTATGCCACGCACCGCCATCTGTTCGGCTGATGACACATCCCAGAATACAGAAAAGCCCGCCGGTTTTCACCGGCGGGCTTTTGCATGAAGGACGGCAGGATTAGCTTGCAGCCTTGAAGCCGCCGCGGGCGGAAATGCTGCGTTCGGCTTCCGAGATCGCCTCGATCTTCGAATCGGCGCTGAGGTTCAGGCCTTCGGCACGGACGATTTCGATATCGGTCACACCGAGGAAACCGAAGACGGTGCGCAGGTAGCTTTCCTGGTGGTCCATGGCAGCGGCGGGGCCGGCGCTGTAGTGGCCGCCACGGGTGGACACGATGATGACCTTCTTGCCGGTGGCGAGGCCTTCGGGGCCTTCGGCGGTGTAGCGGAACGTCTTGCCCGCAACGGCGATGCGGTCGATCCAGGCCTTTAACTGGCTGGGCAGGGAGAAATTGTACATGGGCACGCCCAGCACGACCGTGTCGGCCGCCAGGAATTCATCGAGCACAACAGCGCTTTCGGCAACATCGGCGGCAACCTGCGCGTCAACGTCGGCGGGATTGGCATTGGCAGCCATGAGATGCGCACCCGACAGGTGCGGCAGCGGGTTGGACACGAGGTCGCGATAGGTCACGGAGGCGGCGGGATGTTCGGCCTTGATCTGCGCGACGACAGCGGCGGTCAGGCGAGGCGAAACGGAGTGCTCTCCGAGAATGCCGGAATCGATATGGAGGATGTTCATGGGTTCAGCACCTTGGTTGAATTGGCTGCCAAACATATGTTCTTAAAACAATGCGATGATTAGACAGCAAAAATCCAATTGACTGTTTCCTCAAGGAAACAATAAATCCAGGGCGATCCCGGAGACGCGCGCCATGCAGGACCTCAACGACCTCGCCCTCTACGCCGCCGTGGTGCGGCACAAGGGATTTACAGCCGCAGCCAATGCGCTGGGGGTCCCGAAATCGAAGATCAGCAAGCGCGTCGCAGCACTTGAGGAGCAGCTGGGCGTGCGGCTGATCGAACGGTCCACACGCAAGCTGAGCGTCACCGACATCGGCAAATCCTTCTACGACCGCTGCGAAGCGGTTCTATCGGGCGTTGAGGCTGCCGAGGCGGTCGTGGCGGTCGCGAAGGCCGAGCCGGCGGGCACGGTGCGCATGTCCATGCCTCCGGGCTTCGCGCCGATGATCGCGGCGGTGCTTCCCGGCTTTATGAAACGCTATCCGCTCGTGCGGCTGTCGATCATCACCACGGGGCGGCCGGTCGACCTGATCGAGGAGCGGATCGATATCGCGTTGCGCGTCCGCGATACCTATGACACCGACCAGTCGCTGGTCGTACGCCGCTTCGCCAGCACGCGGCGTCACCTGGCGGCAAGTCCCGCCTTTCTCGAACGCTACGGCCACATCGATTTCGATACCATCAGCCGCGTGCCCACCCTGTCCATGCAGGAGAACACGCCGCGCGCTATCTGGACGCTGCACAACGCTAGCGGGGACGTGCGCGACATCGCGCATTCACCGGTGCTGTCCTGTTCCGATTTTGCGGTGCTGGAACGGGCGACGCTGGAGGGCGTCGGCCTTGGCCTTTTGCCGGACATGATTGCCGAGCGCGGCTTCCGCGCCGGTGTCCTCACGCATGTCCTGCCGGACTGGTCGAGCGCGGAAGCGGCCGTCCATGCCGTCTTCACATCCCGGCACGGCATGCTGCCTGCGGTGCGTGCGCTCATCGACCACTTGGCGGAAAACCTGCCGCGATCGCTTGAGCGCTGCCAGGAAATTAACCCCGGCGAGCGCTCGCACGGCACATGGTCGATCTGAGCCGCCCGTTTTTGCTTTACAGCGGCGGAGAATATGCTAACTCCCTCCACGCAGTGCCCTTATAGCTCAGTTGGTAGAGCACCTGATTTGTAATCAGGGGGTCCCGGGTTCGAGTCCTGGTGGGGGCACCATCTTTCCAAGTCCTTGGTCGTGAATGCGCGGGAGCCTGACGCCGGCTTACGTGGAACGCATCACGCCTGTTCGAATCAGGCGCTGAAGGCGCACGACCGGTGGCGGTTCGCTTATCGTTCGGTCGTGATCGTTTTCAGGTTGGTGACGACTTCCGCCTGTTCCTTGTCGCTCAGGACTTCCACATTCTCTTTCCAGAAGGCTGCGGCTTCGGCGGGCTCGTCGTCCCATTGGCGGGTCGAAACCAGGTTGTCGTCGAGCTTGGCCAGGCGCTTGCCGCCCAGTCTTTGATATTCCTTCGCTATATCCGCTGCATGGGTCATGACGGCCTCCTTTGTTGAGGAAGGAAACGGGATTGCCCTGCGGAGGTTCCGGACGCACGGCGATCGACAGCGAAGACGTGTTTATCGGCAGCCATCCATCTCCATTCACTCCGGCGCCCACGCCGCGAACGCCGCCCTTTTGGCGCGCTCTTGATTTTCGCTCCAAAATAGAACATATAGAGAACAAACGGAGATGCGATATGCAGAACGATACCCTTGATCGCGCGGTTGCCATCATCGAGGCATGCCGGTCGCTTCGGGAGCGACAGGTCCAGAACCGCATGGAACTCCAGCGCAAGGCTGCGGCGGCCGCAAAACCCCTCTATGTGCTCAAGCACAAGACGCAACTCGAACTGCCGCTGCAGTGAACACCCCCATGTGGGGATACGCCGCCGGACGCGGGATGCCGACAGCGTGCATTGCCGCGGGAGGCCGACTGTCCTATAGGGCGTTCCACGGAGCGATGCGATCGGGCATCGCGACCTGCACTTGCCTGGAGGAACGGACGTGGCAGACAAGGAACCGGTTTCGAAGGTCACGGTCGAGAAGGACCGCAAGGGCCAATATTTCTTCGCCCTCACCTTTCGTGGCGTGACCTATCCCGTGACGGGTCCCTTCACCAATGCGTTGCAAGCCGCGGCCGCGGGACAGTCTGCGCTCAAGAACCTGGAAGACCGCACGTCTGGCCGGAAGGCCTGACGCCCTGAGACCACCCTGCCGCCGATCGGCAGCTCGTCCGGTCTGTCATATTTTTCAGATGCATATCGCGTAAAGGCGTGCAACAAAGACCGCCCGGCCTCTTGGTGCCGGCGACTTCCTGGAGGGCGCGCCGTTTTCGCCGATGATGGCAACGCCCTGTCGATAGCATGCTTGACGTCGGGCGATGGGATTCGGCCGGCACGATACCGAGAGGAGACGGACGGACACATGGCGCGCCAGTTCAACACCTTCTCCTTCGTCGCGTCGCAGGCAGCCGAAGCGCAGGAAGCGCGTGCGGAACTGATTGCCGCCTATGGCAATACCGATCCGGAAGAGGCCGACGTGATCGTCGCGCTCGGCGGCGACGGCTTCATGCTCCAGACGCTGCATACGACGATGAACACGGGCAAATGCGTCTACGGCATGAACCGGGGCTCCGTCGGCTTCCTGATGAACCGTTATGATGCAAAGGATCTTCCGGCCCGCGTCGAGCGGGCGGTGGAGAACGCGTTCCGTCCGCTGGAGATGGTCACGAGCGACGCCAGCGGCCTCGAGCGGCGGGCGCTCGCCATCAACGAAGTCTATCTGTTTCGCCAGTCCTACCAGGCGGCAAAGCTGCGCGTCAGCGTGGACGGCCGCGTGCGGCTGGAGGAGCTGATCTGCGACGGCCTGCTCCTGGCGACGCCCGCCGGCTCGACGGCCTACAATCTCTCCGCCCATGGGCCCATCCTGCCGCTGGAAGCGCCGCTGCTGGCGCTGACGCCGGTCAGCGCCTTCCGGCCCCGCCGCTGGCGCGGTGCACTGCTTCCCAACAAGGTCACGGTCGAGATCGAGGTACTGGAGGCCGAAAAGCGCCCGGTGAACGCCGTCGCCGACAATACCGAGGTCAAATCGGTAACATCGGTGCGCATCGCCGAATCGGTCGGCCTGGCTGCGCGAATCCTCTCCGATCCGGATCATTCCTGGTCCGACCGGATTCTCGCCGAACAGTTCGATTACTGATCGCACGACACTGCCGGGAAGGAGTTCGCCATGAATGCGCCGATCAAACGGTTCGCGCCAGCCGCCGCCATCGCCCTGCTCGCCCTTGCCTGCGCACCGGCCCAGGCCGCCGGCGACGAACCGCCCGTTGCGGAAACCATCACCTTCGTCGTCAGCACGGGCTTCTGGGAGGAGCCTGCGGAGGAGACGGGATCGGAGGCGCGGCGCGGCTACTACAAGCTGATCGCCGTACGCCAGCCGGATGGAACGGCCGAGGTGCATCTCCAGCAGATCGAGGCCACCACGGAAGGGCCGAAGATCGCCTCCTCCACCGCGCTGGAGGAGTTTTCCGCGATGAAGCCCTATGTGACGGATATCCGCCCGGAAAATTCGTCCGGCATCACGGCGCAGCCGGGTTTCTTCGCGACGGTCTACCTGAAGACCGATCCCAAGGCGACCGAACCCGAGAGCTGGACGGTGCTGATCGACGATCTCGGCGAGATCAAGGTGGAGCGCGCCACAAACTGAAACGGGCGCCGAAGCGCCCGTCTGCAATCGCTCACCTGTCCATCAGGTATCAGTTCAGGTCATCGACCACGGCATCGCTGCCGCCGTTCACGCGGTGCGCCAGCGCGGCTTCCATGAACTCGTTGAGTTCGCCATCGAGCACGTCCGACGGCGCCGTGCTTTCGACGCCGGTCCTCAGGTCCTTCACCAGCTGGTAGGGCTGGAGGACGTAGGAGCGGATCTGGTGACCCCAGCCGATATCCGTCTTGGAAGCGGCCTCGGCATTGGCGGCATCTTCGCGCTTCTTCAGCTCGGCTTCGTACAGGCGTGCACGCAACATGTCCCACGCCTTGGCGCGGTTCTTGTGCTGCGAACGCTCCTGTTGGCAGGCCACCACGATGCCGGTCGGAATGTGCGTGATGCGTACGGCCGAATCGGTCGTGTTGACGTGCTGGCCGCCGGCGCCGGACGAACGGTAGGTGTCGATCCGGCAGTCGCTTTCGTTGACCTCGATGTTGATCGAGTCGTCCACGACCGGATAGACCCAGATCGAGGAGAACGAGGTGTGGCGGCGCGCATTGCTGTCATAGGGCGAGATGCGCACGAGGCGATGCACGCCCGATTCCGTCTTCAGCCAGCCATAGGCATTGTGGCCCTTGACGAGCAGCGTGGCAGACTTGATGCCGGCCTCTTCGCCGTCGTGGATTTCCAGAAGCTCCACCTTGTAGCCCGACCGCTCCGCCCAGCGCGTATACATGCGCAGGAGCATGTTCGCCCAGTCCTGGCTTTCCGTGCCGCCGGCGCCCGAATGCACTTCGAGATAGGTGTCGTTGCTGTCGGCCTCGCCCGAAAGCATGGCCTCGACCTGCTTGCGCGCGGCCTCGACCTTGACGGCCTTCAACGCCTCCTCGGCTTCGCTGACGATGGATGCATCGCCCTCTTCCTCGCCGAGTTCGATCAGCTCGATATTGTCACGAAGCTGCTGTTCGATGGCCTTCACGGCATTGATGCTTTCATCCAGCTGCTGGCGTTCGCGCATCAGCTTCTGGGCTTCCTGGGCATCGTTCCAGAGGTTGGGATCCTCTGCCTTGTTGTTCAACCAGTCCAGTCGTCTTACCGCCTGATCCCAGTCAAAGATGCCTCCTCAGCAGGCTTATGGCCTGCTTGATTTCGTCGACGATATTCTCGATTTCCGCGCGCATGTCCGTTTCTTCAATGCTCGTGTTTCGGTGGCCCCGAAATAGAGAGGGCGGGCGCGGATGTAAACCCCCGCGCCCGCCCTCATAGGGATGCAATATGGATCAGAACAGGCCGCCGCTGCCGCCCGTTACCGCCTGGTTGGCCTGCGGCGAGCTCTTCAGGATTTCCTCCGGCGTCGCGTACTCGTCGCCGCCGATGACCGAGAAGACATCGGCCGGGCCCGTGCCGGGCTTGAAGGCTTCCATGATGGTATCCGGCTCGCCTTCATAGGCCTGCATGCCGGTCTTGCGGTTGACGGCGATGAACTGCATGCCCTCGGGAACGATGAACTTGGTGGGACGCGTGCCCTCCAGTGCCGCCTGCATGAACTCGTTGAAGATCGGCGAGGACAGCGAGCCGCCGGTCGCGCCACGGCCCATCGGCGCCGGGCTGTCGAAACCGATATAGAGGCCGGCCACGAGATCCGGCGTATAGCCGACGAACCAGGCGTCCTTCTCGTCGTTGGTGGTGCCGGTCTTGCCGGCGACCGGACGGTCGAGCTTGATCTTGCCGGCCGCGGTGCCGCGCGTAATGACGCCTTCCATCATCGAGGTGATCTGGTAGGCGGTCATCGGGTCGAGAACCTGCTCGCGATTGTCGACGAGTTCGGGTTCGGCCTGGTTTTCCCAGTCATTGGCATTGCAGTTCTCGCAGGTGCGTTCTTCGTGACGAAAGATCGTCTTGCCATAGCGGTCCTGAATACGGTCGATCAGCGACGGCTTGATCTGCTTGCCGCCATTCGCCAGCACCGCATAGGCCGAGACCATGCGCATGACGGTCGTCTCGCCGGAGCCGAGCGACATGGCCAGAACCGGCAGCATCTTGTCGTAGATGCCGAAGCGCTCGGCATATTCTGCGACGAGGTTCATGCCCATGTCGTTGGCAAGGCGGACGGTCATGAGGTTACGCGAACGCTCGATGCCGAGACGCAGCGTCGACGGGCCGGCGGAGCCGCCGCCGTAGTTCTGCGGACGCCACACCTGGCCGCCGGCGACAATCTCGAACGGCGCGTCCATGATCACCGACGCCGGCGTATAGCCATTGTCGAGAGCGGCCGCGTAAACGAACGGCTTGAAGGACGAACCCGGCTGGCGCATTGCCTGCGTGGCGCGGTTGAATTCCGACTGGCCGTAGGAGAAGCCGCCGACCATGGCGAGCACGCGGCCCGTATGCGGGTCCATCGCAACGAGGCCGCCCTGTACTTTCGGCGGCTGGCGCAGGCGGTAGCTGCCGCTCTCCATCGGCTCGACATAGACAACATCGCCGACCTCAAGCACGCCCGCTGGCGATTTCGCCGTCTTGCGATCGCCCTTCGCAGAACGATACGCCCAGGTCATGCTCTTGGCGTCGATACGGCCGGTCACACGCTGCTCGACGACCTTGCCGGATGCGTCCTTGCTCGGCTGAAGCCCGATATCGGCGCCGCTATCATCCGCGGAAAGCACGACGGCGAGCTTCCATTCCGGCACATCGGAGAAACTATCGATCTTGGCGAGTTCCACACCCCAGTCGCCACCGATCTGGATGGTCTTGATCGGGCCGTGGAAACCGCGGCGCTCGTCATAGCTGATCAGGCCGTGCTGCAGCGCCTTGCGCGCGGCGACCTGGATGCGCGGATCCAGCGACGTGCGAACCGAAAGGCCGCCTTCATACAGCGCGTTGTCGCCGTAACGCTCGATGATCTGGCGACGCACTTCTTCGGAGAAGTAATCGGAGGCAAAGAGATAGGTGCCGCGATGGCGCGGCGTCACGCCGAGCGGCTGCGCCTTGGCGTCGGCGCCGTCGCTCTGGGTGATGTACCCGTTCTCCACCATGCGGTCGATGACCCAGTTGCGGCGCTCGAGCGCGGCCTCGGTCCGGCGGAACGGATGGTAGTTGGACGGGCCCTTGGGCAGCGCGGCCAGATAGGCCGTCTCGGCGATCGTGAGTTCCGTGACGGACTTGTCGAAATAGGTGAGCGCCGCACCGGCGATGCCATAGGAATTCAGCCCGAAGAAAATCTCGTTGAGATAGAGTTCGAGGATGCGGTCCTTGGAGTAGGCCTGCTCGATGCGGAAGGAGAGGATCGCTTCCTTGACCTTGCGGTCGATCGTCTGGTCGGACGAGAGCAGGAAGTTCTTGGCAACCTGCTGGGTGATCGTCGATGCACCGACGGGACGGCGACCGGAACCCATGTTCTGAAGGTTGACGACGATGGCGCGGAAGAGGCCGGTCACGTCGACGCCGGGATGCTGGTAGAAATTCTTGTCTTCAGCCGACAGAAAGGCAGCCTTCACCCGGTCGGGAATGGCCTGGATGGGCAGGTAGAGGCGCCGTTCGCGGGCATATTCGGCCATCAGCGCGCCGTTGCCGGCATGGACACGCGTCGTCACCGGCGGCGCATAGCTGTTCAAGACCTCATAATCGGGAAGATCCTTGGTGACACTTCCGAGATAAAGGGCGACCGCGCCTGCCACGACGAGGAAGAAAACGGCGCCAATCCCGAAGAAATATCCAATCAGTCTGATCATGAGCCAGTTACCGATGCCTTATGTCTTTATAATTTCGTCGCGCGGACCTGCCGGCCGGTCTTCACCGACACGACGACATGCGTCACGCCGGCACTCTGAAGACGAGTCACGCCTCAATTTTCTCGAACCCGTCTAGCGATCGGAATGTGAGGAAAATAGGGCTTTACAGTATGCTTGCCCGCTTCGCCACCGCACATTGGCGACCGTTGTCACTTTTCCGGCACAGCGGTCAGACTAGCATATCGCGCATCGCCCCGCCGCTACTATCGCACGAAAGGCTTAACCGCCGTTGGAGGCAACGGTTGTGCGGTAATCCTTCACGGCCTCGGCGATGAGGCCGGCGACCTTCTTTTGCCATTCCGGATCGGTCAGAAGCTTCTCGTCTTCCTTGTTCGACATGAAGCCGAGTTCGAGCAGGATGGACGGCACGTCCGGCGCCGTCAGCACGCGAAAGCCGGCATGCCGGTGCGGATTGTTGATCAGCAGGACCTGGTCCTTGAACTTGCCGACCACGCTCTGCGCCAGATTGATGGAGAAGGCCTGGGTTTCGCGGCGCGTCAGATCGAGCAGGATGTCGGCGACCTCGGCCGGTTCATCGACGAAGGCGATGCCGGCGATCTGGTCCGACAGGTTTTCCCGCTCGGCCAGGCTTGCGGCAAGGCTGTCGGAGGCCTTGTCCGAGATCGTATAGACCGTCGCACCACGGATATCCTTCTGCCGCAGCGTATCGGCATGGATGGAGATGAGAAGGTTCGCGCCTTCGCTGCGGGCAAGCTGCACGCGCTGCGAGAGCGAGAGGAATTCATCCTTGTCGCGCGTCAGGATGGCGCGCGTATCCGGCAGCGCGTTCAGCGCTTCGGCCAGCTGCTTGGCAAAGGCGAGCGTGACGTGCTTTTCCTCCATCTTGGTGACGCCGCCGCGCGCCCCGTTGTCGATGCCGCCGTGGCCTGCGTCGACCGCAATGACGAAGGGACCGTCGGCCTTGCTGCCGGGCAGCTGGACCGGCAGGTCGCTGCCGGCCTGCGCGGACACTTCCTTCCAGCTCTGCTTTTCCATCTGCGCCTGGAAGACCGTCTCGGTGACGATGGCCGCGTCGATGACCAGACGGTGGCTGGACGCCCCCTCCTCCTGCTGCACCTCGGCCAGCGCCACGCCGACCGGACGAGTTGCCGTCAGCACTATGCGGGAGCGGCCGGCGGCCATCGCGCCGTAGCGGATGTCCGTGAAGATGCCGCGCGCCTCCAGCTCCTCCGCCTTGATGCCGAAATCCGTCTGCGGCAGGTCGATGAGGATACGGTAGGGATTGGCGACGTAGTGCACCTCGAAATCCGGCTTGCGGTCGAAATCGATGATCAGGCGGGTGCGCGCGTCATCACCGGCGATGCGGGCGGCGAAGGCGAGCAGCGGCGACGTGTCCGCAGACGCCGCGACAGCCGCTGCGGGCATGCAAAACAGCAGCGCGGCGAGAAACAGGCCCGGGACAAGCCGGGAAAATCTGTGGTTGAGGGAGCGTAGCATCACCACTGGCAGTCCGTTCAAACGCGTGAAAACCGCGCGATGCGGCGCAGGACGAGGCCTATAGATGCTATCATATGGTTAATCAAATCTTGCGATCCCGCGCACACGCTGCAAGCGCGCACACAGACCGGCAATTGGATCAAGATTATGACGCAAGGGCTTTTCCCTTGCCATTGTGACATATCCGCCATAAAAGCAAAATCAGGGAGAAAGAACAGACGGGATAGAATCGCTTAGAGCAGGCAGCCAATCCATCGGAACTTGGCGCCGAACCGGGCCTTCATCCGCCGTCGCAAACCTTTTTCCCGGCCGATTAGATCGCGTAAACCGGCGGTGGCCGGAACAGTCAAGGTGGTTATCCACCGCTCGCCCTTACCCAAGGGCATTTCATCGGACCGAACAGGTCTATGGCACTGGCATTCTCGTTGGACGTTGATGTTGTCACGGCGGATTCATTCAGAGGGTAACAGGCAACGGGACGCTCGCGTGCCGGCCTCCCTTCGTCCGCTTACCCCTCACCGGGGCCCGACGAGACCTTACTTATCCGGCGCATCCCTCTCCTCCCCCGGCTCGTTCCCCTCAGGGAAAAGCTCGCCGCCAGGATTGCGGCTGCGCCGAGGAGCACAATTTAAATGGCAGAGAAAATGCTTATCGACGCGTCTCACTCCGAGGAGACGCGGGTTGTTGTCGTACGCGGGAACCGCATAGAAGAGTTCGACTTCGAATCCGAACACAAGAAACAGATCCGCGGCAATATCTACCTTGCCAAGGTGACGCGCGTGGAGCCCTCGCTCCAGGCCGCCTTCGTCGATTACGGCGGCAACCGCCACGGCTTCCTGGCCTTCGCCGAAATCCATCCCGACTACTACCAGATTCCGCTGGCCGACCGTCAGGCTTTGCTCAAGGCCGAGGCCGAGGATCATCGCCGCGACGACGATATCGAGCCGGTCGAGACCGCCCCGCACGCATCCGGCAGCGGCGATAACGAATCGATCGCCGATACGATCGAGGCCGTGGAAGTCGAAGCCGTGGAAGCCGTCGAGGAAATCCAGGCCGAGCCTGCCGCCGAGCCGGAGGTCATCGAAGCCTCCGCCGATCTCGCGGCAGAACCCGAAGCGCCCGCCGAAAAGCCGAAGAAGGCACGTCGCCCCCGCAAGGCCAAGGCGAAGGCCGAGGAGGCCCCGGCCTCCGAGGAAGCCGCTCCGTCCGAAGGCAGCGACGACGAGACGCCGGGCGGCGCCATGGCCATGGCGGTCGATACCGACGAAGTGTCCGAGCCCGCCGAGCGCAAGCGCGGCCGCCGTCACCGTGACGATGACGACGATGATGACGACCACAATGGCGAAGAGAAGGAAGTCATCGAATCCGTCGGCGCTGAAGACGCCATGGAAGAGGTTCCGGACCGCGTGAGCCGCAAGCCGCGCAAGCAGTACCGCATCCAGGAAGTCATCAAGCGCCGCCAGATCCTGCTCGTGCAGGTCGCCAAGGAAGAGCGCGGCAACAAGGGCGCTGCTCTCACCACCTACCTGTCGCTTGCAGGCCGTTACTCGGTCCTCATGCCGAACACGGCGCGCGGCGGCGGCATTTCCCGCAAGATCACCAACCTCCAGGACCGCAAGCGCCTGAAGGAAATCGCCCGTGACCTCGAGGTCCCACAGGGCATGGGCGTCATCCTGCGTACGGCCGGTGCCAACCGCACCCGCGTCGAGGTCAAGCGCGACTTCGAATACCTGATGCGCCTGTGGGAAAACGTCCGCACGCTGACGCTCGCCTCCACGGCTCCCTGCCTCGTCTATGAGGAAGGCTCGCTGATCAAGCGCTCGATCCGCGACCTCTACAACAAGGACATCAGCGAAATCGTCGTTGCCGGCGAGGAAGGCTACCGCGAAGCCAAAGCCTTCATGAAGATGCTGATGCCGAGCCATGCGAAGGTCGTCCAGCCCTACCGCGACGTGCATCCGATCTTCTCGCGTTCGGGCATCGAAGCCCAGCTCGACCGCATGCTGCAGCCGCAGGTGACGCTGAAGTCCGGCGGCTACATCATCATCAACCAGACCGAGGCGCTCGTCTCGATCGACGTCAACTCAGGCCGCTCGACGCGCGAGCACTCCATCGAGGAGACCGCACTCCAGACGAACCTGGAAGCGGCGGAAGAAGTGGCGCGCCAGCTGCGCCTGCGCGACCTTGCCGGCCTCGTTGTCATCGACTTCATCGACATGGAGGAGAAGCGCAACAACCGGGCCGTCGAGAAGCGTCTGAAGGACCATCTCAAGAACGACCGCGCGCGCATCCAGGTCGGCCGCATCTCGCATTTCGGCCTGCTCGAAATGTCGCGCCAGCGCATCCGCGCTTCGGTTCTCGAATCGACCATGCAGACCTGCCCCCACTGCAACGGCACGGGCCATATCCGCTCGCAATCGTCCGTGGCGCTGCATGTCCTGCGCGGCATCGAGGAATATCTCCTCAAGAACACCACGCACAACATCACGGTGCGCACGACGCCCGATATCGCGCTCTACCTGCTCAACCACAAGCGCGGCACGATCATCGACTATGAAGGCCGCTTCGGCGTGGCCATCCTCATCGATGCGGACGCCCATGTCGGCGCGCAGCATTTCGCGATCGACCGTGGCGAACCTGTCGAGAACCCGGTCAAGATCGAGCAGATCCTGCATTTCGAGCCGGAACCCGAAGACGATGACGTCGTGATCGAGGACGAGATCGACGAGGAAGAGGAAGAAACGGCACGCCCGGCCGCAACCGCCGCGGCGAGCCAGTCCTCCGCATCCGATGAAAACGGCCGCAAGCGCAAGCGTCGCCGCCGCCGTCGCGGCCGTGGCCGTGAGAACGGCGACGGTGCCGATACCGCCTCCTTCGGCGGCGAACAGGCCGGCGACGAAGACGCACTGGATGACGACGACGCGGAAGGCGATGCCGAGGGTCTTGAGGGCGCGGAAGCCGCCAAGGCCGACCAGTCTTCCGAAGACGGTTCGGATCGCCGCAAGCGCCGCCGCCGCGGCAAGCGCGGTGGCCGTCGCAACCGTCCGGAAGACGGCAGCGTCGAGGCTTCGGCCGATGGTTCCGACGAGGATGACGATGACAGCGAAGGCGAGTCCGAAGAGGTTGTAGCCGTCGAAGTCGACGTGACCGAAGTCGCCGCCCCCGTCGAGGAAACTCCGGCCGAGGTTGCAGCCGAGGACGCATCGGCCAAGCCCAAGCGGGCACGCCGCAGCCGCGCCAAGGCCAAGGAAGAGGCCGTGACCGACGAGGTTGCCCGCAGCGAGATCGAAGCGCAGCCGGCCGCTGTCCCTGAAGAGGCGGAAGTGCCTGCGGAGCCGGAAGTCGAAGAGGCCTCCGAAGACCTCGATGCGCCCGCCAAGCCGACCCGCGCCAACCGCGATATCAACAAGATCGCGTCAGAGCCCGTCGTGAAGTCGTCCACCGCCAAGGAGACGCCTTCGGACAACGAGGCCGACAAGCCCAAGAAGGGCGGCTGGTGGCAGCGCCGCGGGTTCTTCTGAGAACCCCTGGACAATCTTGATTTCAGAAGGCCCGGTTTCGACCGGGCCTTTTTCGTTCTCGGGTACCCGCACCTGAATCGGGTGGTTGTCCGCCCTGTCGTCTGCGACACGGATGTCCTTGGACATAGCAAGGAGACATTCCATGACACGCCTTTCCGGCAAGGTCGCCATCATCACCGGGGCCAGTTCGGGCATCGGCCGCGCCGCCGCATTGCATTTCGCCCGTGAGGGCGCGAGCCTCGTTCTTTCCGCTCGCGGCCGTGAACGGCTCGAGGCCGTCGCGCAGGACATCTGCGCACAGGGCGGCACGGCGATCGCCCTGTCCGGCGATGTCGGCGAGGAGGCGCACCACGAGGCGCTCGTCGCCGCGGCGCAGGCAGAGTTCGGCGGCCTCGATATCGCCTTCAACAATGCCGGCACCACCGGACCCGTCGGTGCGCTTCCTGCGCTTCCGCTCGAGGACTGGCAGGCCGTCGTCAACGTCAATCTCACCAGCGGTTTTCTTGCGGCGAAGCATCAGCTGCCGGCGATGGAGGTGCGCGGGGGCGGCTCCATCGTCTTCACCTCGACATTCGTCGGTTACACCGCGGGCTTTCCGGGGCTGGCGGCCTATGCCGCCTCGAAATCCGGCCTCGTCGGCCTCACCCAGGTTCTCGCTTCGGAGTACGGTCAGAAAGGCATTCGCGTGAACGCACTCCTGCCCGGTGCGACCGACACGCCGATGGGCCGCCACGTCGCCAATACGCCGGAAGCGTTGGAATTCGTGGCGGGGCTCAATGTCTTCAAACGCATCGCCGCGCCGGAGGAAATTGCCGAAGCCGCACTCTTCCTGTGCTCGGATGCGGCCAGCTTCATGACCGGCACGGCGACGCTCGTCGATGGCGGCGTATCGATCAACAGGGTCTGAGAAAGCGATTCAGGTGCTTGAGAAAGCGAGTCCGCCCGTCGCGGCAAGTCCTTGAGACGGAATCTCTTTATGCCATCAGGCCAGCCAGCGCGCGAGGCGGTCGACCGCCTCGTTCATCTCCTCGAAGGCGCCGGCATAGGAGAAGCGCATGGTGTGGTTGCCGTCGCGCGGGTCGAAATCGATACCGGGCGTGGCGGCCACATCGGTTTCGGCCAGCATGCGGCGGGCGAAGGCCATGCTGTCATTGGTGAAACGGCTGACATCCACATAGGCGTAGAACGCGCCGTCCATGGGCGACGCGATGGAGAAGCCGATCTCGGGCAGGCGCTTCACGAGAAAATCCCGGTTCACGCGGTAAGCGTCGCGATAGACATTCAGCTCCGCCTCGGCCCCAAGCGCCGCTTCCGCCGCGATCTGCGACAGTTCCGGCGCCGAGATGTAGAGGCTTTGCGCGATACGCTCGACGGGGCGTACCAGCTTTTCCGGCAGCACCATCCAGCCGATGCGCCAGCCGGTCATGCAATAATATTTCGAGAACGAGTTGATGATGACTGCATCCTCGCCGAATTGCAGCGCCGTCGCCTCCTCGCCGACGAAGGTCAGCCCGTGATAGATCTCGTCCGAGATGAAGGCGATGCCGTTGTCGCGGCAATATGCGGACAGGGCGGCCAGATTGGCCCGGCCTGTCACGGTGCCGGTCGGGTTTGCCGGGCTTGCCAGGAGCACGCCATCGATACGTCCGTGCGCGGCAGCCGCGGCCTCCAACGCCGCCGGTGTCAGGGTAAAGCCGTTTTCCGCATTCACCTCGATTTCCACCGTCTCGATGCCGAGTGCGGCAAGGATGTTGCGGTAGGCGGGATAGCCCGGGCGTGCGATCGCCACCCGATCGCCGGCATCGAACAGCGCGAGGAAGGCAAGGTTGAAGCCGGCGGAGGAACCCGTGGTGATGGCGATACGGGCGGGATCGACCGCCACGCCATGTTGATGCCGGTAGAAATCCGAAATGGCGCTCCGCAGCGACACGAGGCCGAGCGCGTCCGTGTAGCCGATGCGGCCCACGTCGAGAGCACGGCGCGCGGCCTCGCGGGCGGCCTGCGGCGCGGGATGGACGGGCTGGCCGACCGCCATGGAAATGACGGGCCGGCCGGCGGCGCGCCGCCTGGTCGCTTCGGCAAGAACGTCCATGGCGTGGAAGGGTTCAACGGCGCCGCGCGCGGAGAGCTTCATGAGGTTGCCTTTCGCTTCCTGACTGCGGCTTTCCTGCCGCAAGATGCCGACATTCACAATCCCGCGAGGGCCGAAAATCCGCCGCTTTTTCCCTGTCGTTTGCGTCACCGCGCCCATAAGGTCGTTGAAAGTGGCCGCGCGCGCATTGACGCGCCGGCATGGCCAATGGCACTTCTGCTGCGCATCACGACGAGGACAGGACAGACATGACTTTCAAGACGAAGCTCGCGGCCACCGTAGCCCTGACACTGGCGGTCGCAGCACCCCTTCCGGCGCTTGCCCTCGACGCCGCGCAGAAGAAGGAAATCGGCGAGTTCATCAAGGAATACCTCGTCGAAAACCCCGAAGTCCTCCTCGAAGCACAGGAAGCCCTGCAGAAGAAGCAGGAAGAGCAGCAGCAGGCCAAGGCCCAGTCCGCGATCACCGACAATACGAAGGCGATTTACAACTCGCCCTACGATATCGCGCTCGGCAATCCCAAGGGCGACGTCACGATCGTCGAGTTCTTCGACTACAATTGCGGCTACTGCAAGCGCGCCCTGTCCGACATGGAAGACATCCTCAAGGACGACAAGAACGTCCGCTTCGTCCTGAAGGAACTGCCGATCCTCGGCCCCGATTCGCTGGCTGCGCACAAAGTCAGCGCCGCCGTGCGCGATCTCGCGCCGGAAAAGTATGGCGAGTTCCACCGCACGCTACTGGGCGGCGAAGGCCGCGCGACGGAGGAAAGCGCCATTGCGCTCGCCGCCAGCCTGGGCATTTCCGAAGCCGACGTGCGCAAGACGATGACAGAGAAGCCGCATGACGACGCGGTGCGTCAAGCCTATTCGCTCGCCAACGATCTCGGCATTACCGGGACCCCCTCCTACGTCGTCGGCGAGGAAATGGTCTTCGGCGCCGTCGGGGCGGACGACCTGCGCGAAAAGATCGCCAATGTCCGCGCCTGCGGAAAGGCGAGTTGCTGAACGCCGCCATCTTCTCGCCATGCTGGCGGTGTTGGAGCCTAACCGCTTGTGGACACGTCCCTTCGACCGGGAAAGCCCGCGCCTTGGGGCTTTCCCTGCGCAAACCGCCGGTCTATAGGTAATCCTCTATCAAGCATGCGGAATTTCGAATGGCTTCAATAGTTTTCGTGCTCAACGGCCCCAACCTGAACGCACTCGGCAAACGCGAGCCCGGCATCTATGGTGGCCAGACGCTCGCCGATATCGAGGCGCTGTGCCGGGCCGAAGGCGAGAAGCTGGGCCTTGCCATCGATTTCCGCCAGTCCAACCATGAAGGCGACCTGGTCGACTGGATTCACGAGGCCGGCGATGTCGCCGCCGGCGTCGCGATCAATGCCGGCGCCTACACGCATACCTCGATCGCGCTTCACGACGCCATCCGCGCCGTGAAGATACCGGTGGTCGAACTGCACCTTTCCAACGTGCATGCCCGCGAGGACTTCCGCCACAAATCGATGATCGCACCCGCCGTGAAGGGCGTGATCTGCGGTTTCGGTGCGCAGAGCTACGTCCTGGCGCTTCATGCGCTTTCATCCATCACGAAATAAGAAGAACCAGAGGCTCATTCCCATGGCTGACAAGAAAAACGGCATCGATCAGGCCCTGATCCGCGATCTCGCCAATATCCTCAACGAGACGGATCTGACCGAGATCGAAGTGGAGCAGGATGAACTGCGCATCCGCGTCTCGCGCGCCGGCACGCCGCAATATGTCCAGGCGCCGATGGCCGCTCCGGCGCCCGTTGCCGCTCCCGCCGTTAGCGCAGCAGCCGCCGCACCTGCCGCCGACGCGCGCAGCAACAAGAATGCCGTCACCGCGCCGATGGTCGGCACGGCCTATCTGTCGCCCGCCCCCGGCGCCCGCCCCTTCATCGAAGTCGGCGCGACGGTCAAGGAAGGCCAAACCATCCTCATCATCGAAGCGATGAAGACGATGAACCAGATTCCTGCGCCGCGTTCGGGCAAGGTCACCGAAATCCTCGTTCAGGATGCAAGCCCGGTCGAATATGGCGAACCGCTGATCGTTATCGAATAAGGCGGGTCCCATGATCTCCAAAGTCCTCATTGCCAACCGCGGCGAAATCGCCCTCCGGGTCCTTCGGGCCTGCAAGGAGCTCGGCATCGCCACGGTCGCCGTGCATTCCACGGCCGACGCCGACGCCATGCATGTGCGCCTCGCCGACGAGAGCGTGTGCATCGGCCCGCCCCCGTCGCGCGAAAGCTACCTCAACATCCACCAGATCGTCGCGGCCTGCGAGATCACCGGCGCAGACGCCGTGCATCCGGGCTACGGCTTCCTGTCGGAGAACGCCAAGTTCGCCGAAATCCTCGACGCACACGGCATCACCTTCATCGGCCCGACGGCGGAACATATCCGCATCATGGGCGACAAGATCACCGCCAAGCAGACGGCGCAGGAACTCGGCATCCCCGTCGTTCCGGGTTCCGACGGCGAGGTGAGGCCGGAGAACGCGCTGGAAGTCGCCCGCAAGATCGGCTTCCCGGTTCTCATCAAGGCGACCGCCGGCGGCGGTGGCCGCGGCATGAAGGTCGCCAAGACCGAGGCCGATCTGGAAGAGGCCGTCTCGACGGCGCGTTCGGAGGCGCTTGCCGCCTTCGGCAACGACGCCGTCTACATGGAAAAGTATCTCGGCAAGCCGCGCCATATCGAAATCCAGGTCGTCGGCGACGGCATGGGCAATGCGGTGCATCTGGGCGAACGCGACTGCTCGCTGCAGCGCCGTCACCAGAAGGTTTGGGAAGAGGCGAACTCGCCTGCCCTCAATGTCGAGCAGCGCATGAAGATCGGCCAGATCTGCGCCGACGCCATGAAGAAGCTGAAGTACCGCGGCGCCGGCACGGTCGAATTCCTCTACGAGAACGGCGAGTTCTATTTCATCGAAATGAACACGCGTCTCCAGGTGGAGCACCCGATCACCGAAGCGATCACCGGCATCGACCTCGTGCATGAGCAGATCCGTGTCGCGTCCGGCGCGGGCCTCTCCGTCACGCAGGAGGAGATCGTCTTCTCGGGCCATGCCATCGAATGCCGCATCAATGCCGAGGATCCGCGCACCTTCGTGCCCTCGCCCGGCACGATCACGCATTTCCATGCGCCGGGCGGTCTGGGCGTTCGCGTCGATTCCGGCGCCTATGCCGGCTACAAGATCCCGCCCTACTACGACAGCCTCATCGGCAAGCTGATCGTGCATGGACGCACGCGCGTCGAATGCATGATGCGCCTGCGCCGCGTGCTCGACGAGTTCGTCGTCGACGGCATCAAGACGACGCTGCCGCTGTTCCAGGACCTGGTCGCCAACCAAGACATCGCAAACGGCGACTACGACATCCACTGGCTGGAGAACTATCTGGCCAGCACGACCGACGCCTGAGAGGCGTTGGGCCATGGCAAGGCGTCGCGGCGGCAATCCGGAAATAACACCGGATCTTCTGCTGCGCGCCTACTCCATCGGACTCTTCCCGATGGCCGATTCCGCCGATGACCCGGAGCTCTTCTGGGTCGAGCCGGACATGCGGGGTGTCATCCCGCTCGACGGCTTCCACGTCTCGCGCAGCCTCGCCAAGGCAATCCGTCAAAAACCCTTCGAGATCCGATTCGACACGGCCTTCGACGCCGTTGTCGCGGCCTGCGCGCAGGCTGCGCCGGACCGGCCGTCCACCTGGATCAATGCGAAGATCAAGTCGCTCTACGGCACGCTGCACCGCATGGGCCACGCCCATTCGGTCGAGGCATGGGAAGGCGACCAGCTCGTCGGCGGCCTCTACGGCGTGTCGCTCGGCGCCGCCTTCTTCGGCGAGAGCATGTTCTCGCGCCGGACAAACGCCTCCAAGATCTGCCTCGTCCATCTGGTGGAGCGACTGAGGGCAAACGGCTTCCGCCTGCTCGACACGCAGTTCACCACCGATCATCTGAAGACGTTCGGGGCGATCGACGTGCCGAAGATCGACTACGAGGACATGCTGGCAAACGCACTCGCTTCGCCGCATCTGCCGTTTTGAAATGATGAATTGTGCTGTGAGACTTGGATCCTCGGGTCAAGCCCGATGATCGATAGCCGTAAACGCAGCCTTTACTGCGCCTTCGCCTCGGAATCGTCCGGCGGTGGGACGTCGGACTTCGCCTTGCATTCGGTGAGCCAGACATCATAGACGGGGTGCTCGACGGCATTGAGGCCGGGACTGTCGGCGAACATCCAGCCGGTGAAGATGCGGCGGATCTTGCGGTCGAGGGTGATTTCGTCGACTTCGACGAAAGAGGTAATCTTCTGCGCTTCGGTATCGTCGCGGCTGTAGCAGACCTTCGGGGTGACCTGGAGGGCGCCGAACTGGACGGTCTCGCCTATGTAGACATCGAAGCTGGTGATGCGGCCGGTGATCTTGTCGATGCCCGAGAAGACGGCAACCGGGTTCTCGATACGGGCGGCCTCGGCCGTGCCGGGCACGAGGGCAAGCCCCACGGCCACTGTTGCCAGCATGGCCGAAAGGAACCGCCGTCCGGCGCCTGTCCGCGAAAACCCTGATGTCATGAAAGCCGTCTCCTGCGATCTGCGCCAGCGTTCGCCGGCCGCTTCGGGCTACCGGCGAAATGTGGCCAAATCGGTATCAGTTGCCCGGTGTCCAGGCGTCATAGTCGCCCGTGACGCGCGGACGCTCACCGGTCGCGGCAAGCGAACCCGGCGGACGATAGGCTTCGGACGTGCCGGTCGGGTTGGCGCGATGCGGCTTCTGCCATTCGCGCGCCTTGTAGTCCTCGTCAGCGGGCGAGACATCGGTGCGGTGATGCATCCAGCCGTGCCAGCCTGCCGGAATGGCGGAGGCGTCGGCATAGCCGTTATAGATGACCCAGCGACGGGTGCGACCTTCGGAATCCTTGCCGCCCTGATAGTAGACGTTGCCGAACTCGTCCTGCCCGACCTTCGTGCCGAAGCGCCAGGTGTGAAAGCGGGTGCCGATCGTCTGACCGTTCCACCAAGTGAAGATCTGCGTGAGAAGGCTCATGGCTGGCGTCCTTGGCAGGGCCATGCCGAACACGGCCCGAGACTGATATTTCCTCCGCTTATGGCGCGGCAGGGTGTGAATGTCCAGCGATTCCCGCGTCTTCGCCCACGGCTTTTCGCTTCTCCAAAGTCCGTTCTCTCACCGCCCGCCGATGCTCGAAACACCCGAGAAAAAGGCGTTGGAACGCCGATGGCAATATTCAAGGGCGATCACGCGATTGCGATAAATTATTGAAATACTGTTCTTTTTTTCCGAACGCTGTGGTCACAGTTCTTGCACTAGTAACCATTTAATGAGGGCCCTAAATTCTACTCATCGAAGCGGCCAACACGGCGCTTCGGCAGACACACAGTAAATAAGGTGAATACCATGAAAAAGACCGCTCTCTTCGCCGCCGCCCTCGCTGTTCTCGCAGCCGGCTCGGCTTCTGCGGCATCCGTGAGCGGCATCGTTCATGACTACGATGCCCGCACCGGCGTCATCCGCCTCCAGGACGGCAAGGCGATCGCCCTGCCCGTAAGCGTTCCTGTTCCGGCCAACCTGACGTCCGGCTCTGCCGTCAACATCCTGCTCAACGCAGACAACAACCAGCCGCGCGCCGTTCTGGCCCGCTGAATTTCTCACGTCCAAACACAAAGGTGATTAAAATGAACACTGTAGCTCTCTCCACCGCCGCCCTCGCCCTCCTCGTTGCCGGCTCGGCTTCCGCAGCATCGCTGAGCGGCACCGTGCAGGATTACGATGCCCGCACCGGCGTCATCCGCCTCCAGGACGGCAAGAGCGTCGCCCTGCCCGTAAGCGTTCCCGTCCCGGCAAACCTGGCGTCCGGCGCTTCGGTCAACATCCTGCTCAACGCAGACAACAACCAGCCGCGCGCCGTTCTGGTCCGCTGAATTTCTCACGTCCAAACATAAAGGTGATTAAAATGAACACTGTAGCTCTGTCCACCGCCGCCCTCGCCCTCCTCGTTGCCGGCTCGGCTTCCGCAGCATCGCTGAGCGGCACCGTGCAGGATTACGATGCCCGCACCGGCGTCATCCGCCTCCAGGACGGCAAGAGCGTCGCCCTGC
>Ga0102589_1001056_pt1 | contig 41811 bp, 43 predicted proteins | sample AraplaMF_Col_mLB_FD_76858 | JGI IMG/M metagenome (GOLD analysis project Ga0102589, IMG submission 76858) | Arabidopsis root microbial communities from the University of North Carolina, USA - plate scrape MF_Col_mLB | ecosystem: Host-associated > Plants > Roots > Endosphere | place: USA...
TTTCCCAGCGGCGCACTGGAGTAGATAATAATCTTTCCAACGTCCCACTTAAACGTTCTCGTACAAAGGAAACTCCTGATAAAATAAAAACAAAGAAGAATGTAAAAAAGCCAATTAATACCGGTCCGAGTCCATCAAACATCGTGAAATCTGCGGAACCATGTAAAAAATCAATTTCTGGTTTCATACCAGGCATATCATTTTTTTCTGTGGCCTTTTGTAATGTCTGTAGCACGGCACGATTTTTTGAAGAATCACTACCTTCTAGCAACACATTCACTTTTCCATCTTTTAAAGTGATAATGGCATCTACTTGTTGATTTTTCAACTTAGAATACGCTTTATCTTTATTATACTCATAGATGGTAGCATCTTGCTTTTTCATTGATTCCACTATAGGTGCTGGAGCATCTATTAATGCAATATGAGGAGTATAATCCTTTTGTGTAAACACAAGCGATAATAACCAAAGGAGTAACATTGGCGCTCCGAACATCATTGCCAACGATCGTTTATCCCGGAAAAATTGCCGAATAATCCGAATAATTACACCACCAATTCTCATGATTCAACCGCTCCTTCCAATAGAAAGACATCTTCAATCCGTCCTGATGAAGTTCGATCTTTTAAATCATTTGGGGTTCCTGTTGCAATTAGCTTCCCATCTCTAATTAATCCAAGACGTTCACAAAATTCAGCTTCGTCCATAATATGTGTTGTCACAATAATCGTTGTTCCTTGTCCTTTGAGTTCATGAAATTTTTCCCAAATAGATTTACGAAGAACTGGATCAATTCCAACCGTTGGCTCATCTAAAATTAAAAGCCTTGGTTCATGTAAAAGTGCCATCGCTAGAGATAACCGTTTCTTCATCCCACCTGAAAAGTGTTGCACTTGTTTTTTAGCATGCTCTGATAATTCAACTAATGTAAAAACTTCTTCAATTCTCTCTTTCTTACGTTTACCTTTCAATCCATACATTGTTGCGATAAAATCTGCATTCTCATAAGCAGATAACTCTTCATACAGTGCATCAGCCTGTGCCATATAGCCTATTTGCTTCATACCGTTTAAATTAGGCATTTTCGTTCCTAAAGCTGTTACTTCACCTGTCGTCGATTCACTAATACCAGCAATCATTTTGATAAGTGTTGTTTTGCCAGAACCTGAAGGGCCTACTAAACCAAAAATTTCTGTTTCTGCTACAGATAGTGAAATATTATGCAAAACTTCTTTTTTTCCAAAACGCTTTGATACATCTTGCAAAATAACAGAAGGTTGTTGCAATAAAATCTCCCCCTTTTATAAAATGAGTGAGTACTCACTTTGATTATACGCTTGAATTATTATATGTCAAATTTCTTTTATGAGTATTATTTTTTTTCAATCTAAACTTCTAACAACTAAGTTTGTTATAGAAAATGAATCAGAGTCGACAGTAGAATATATTTTCTCACTGTCGACTCTGATTCATTTCAAATGATTACAAATTAAGTCTTTAAATTTAAATATTTTCTAATTCTAGCAACATCTAAAGAATATTCAATAATTAGTTGTTGTATAGGTAAAATAACTTTTTCTGGATACAAATGTGCATATTTTAAAGTTTCCGTATATTTTTCTAGCCTTTTTTCCAAATACTTTATTATTTGCTCAGGATGATTCACTAATAAACTTTGACTATAATAATGAATTTGCTCCTCAATTGCAGTGTATTCCTCAATTTCAAATTCTTTATACATGTGTACACCCCTTTATAATATTTTTTATATGCACAAGTCATAAACATCTTTATCCGAACGAAAACTGATTATTTTAATTATTTAAACTATAACAAAGAAAGGACGTCAAAATTTGTTAGTTTATGTAGCGTTGAAAAAATTTAACAAAACTGTAATGGATACTTGTACTTTATAGAGAATTTCAATCTTTCATGTAAATTTCCCCATCATCAATACTATTTTCTATCAAAAGAGTATTGGTGAATAGATAACAGTAATTTCATCGAAAACAAATAAAAAAGTCGTACAAATTAATTAAACTGTACGACTACAATCTCCGGTCTATTAAAAACCCTTTGAGGAATGATGCTATTCCCTAAACCGCTACTTTTTTACTTTCTCAATTAAAACTTTCTGATTTTCTCCAAATTTTTTGCTATGTAAATCCGACAACTGGACCATTTTAAACCCTTTAAAATTAGCAGGTATTTTACTTGATGTTGCCAATACTTTTCCTATACTTAATACATTATTTTATAGATATGAAAATGCACTAACTCCTACTACTAATATACTTATAATGAATAACCTTTTATATCTTTTTTCATATTTCCCTTCCTTATAAAGGTGCAATCAGTATGTATTTTTTAGCATTCCTTTTCAAATCGTATTATTAGTATTTTATTATATAACTTATCTTGATAGAATAGATAATATAATGTTTTATTTTCTTTTCAATACAGTACATGAAATTATCACCTTCTTAATTCCCTTGCCAGCTAAATTTGCAAATACTGACATCACCTATTCACCCTATCCGTGTGAGAAATCCTATAAATACATCAAAAAACTGCCTAAGAAAATCTTAGACAGTTCGATTCATTCATATTTATATTAAAGATTTTGTTTCTCTCATTACATCAATGAAGTATCCCCAGTTATTAATAACAGAAGAAATACTAATATGTTCATCCGGCGTATGAACGTTGAAAATATCTGGTCCAAATGAAATTGCATCTAATTCAGGCATTTTTTGAACAAATACACTGCATTCGATACCAGCGTGTACTGCGAAGATTTCAACATCTTTATTATATTTTTCTTTATGCACTTTTTCAAACAAATCACGAATCGATGAATTTGGATTATATGGCCATTCTGGATACTCTGATTCCTTCTCAAACTTTGCTCCGACCAATTCTGCAATATGCTTAATTTCATTCGTAATATGCTGCTTTAGACTACTTACTGAACTTCTTACTTCGTTTCGTAATTTAATTTCATTATGTAATGTTTCAATAACTCCTAAATTTGTTGAGCTTTCTACAAGCCCTTTAATATCCATACTCATACTTTGAATACCATTTGGAATTAAGAATAAAGAAGATATAAGCTGTTTTTGTGTTTCTTTCGCAAATACTTTTTCTACTTTTTCTTCTAATTTCGTAAGAGACACATGTACATCGGGATCAATAGCACGTAGCTCTTCTTGTAAAATGCGTGTCCAATCTGCAACTTTCTCTTCTGCCTTATGTACATCATTTGCAGATAATAAAATTGTTGCTACACTTTCACGTGGAATTGCATTTGTTTTTAATCCACCATGGATTTCACTCATGTTAAATTGGATCTCATTCGATAAATCATGCAATACTCGTCCTAAAACTTTGTTTGCATTACCGCGTTGCTTATCAATTTCCATACCCGAATGGCCGCCTTTTAGCCCTCCAACATATAAACGATATGCAGCTAAATCAGCAGATATTTCTTCCCAAACAACAGAAATTGTTTCAACTGCTTTTGCTCCTCCTGCACTGCTCACTAGTAATTTATGATCTTCTTCAGAATCAATATTAATAAATATTTTTCCATCAAAGTGCTTTGGATCAACAGCAAAAGCTCCGCCCATTGTTGTCTCTTCTTCTGTTGTAATCACAACTTCTAGTGCTGGATGATCGATATCTGTTGAATCTAAAAGCGCTAATGCATATGCAACTGCAATTCCATTATCCGCACCTAAAGTCGTTTGATTTGCATACAACATGTCGCCAACAATTCGTAACTCGATTGGGTCCTTTTCAAAATCATGAACTGTTGCCTGATTCTTCTCACAAACCATATCCATATGACCTTGGATAATAATTGCTGGAACATTTTCATACCCTTTAGTTGCTGGCTTTTTAATAATTACGTTTAAAGCTTCATCTTGTACAACTTCTAAATTACGATCTTTTGCAAATTTCACTAAGTAATCACTAATTTCTTTTTCATTTCCAGATCCTCTTGGAACCTTTGAAATTTCTGCAAAATGATAAAATACAGGGTGCTTTGTTAATTGTTCTAAAGTAGAATACATTGTAAAGCTCCTCTCAAATAAATCTTTGAATTTTAAATTATTCTTTTCTTTATCATTATACCACGCTTCATCATTTTACTTTTTATGAAAGATGTAAACCTATCGATCCTATTTAACAAAACTATCCTACACTTTTTTCACAGAATATTGTTATAATTTTTATAATACATAAAAAAGGAGAATGTATATGTATTTTACAGACAACCTCCCTGATCCTGAACATATTTTCGATTTATACGATTCCGTCGGTTGGAATGACTTTTTAAAGCTTTCAAAAGAGCGATTGCATCATGCTCTAACTCAAAGTACTTTTGTTATAAGTGTTTATGATAACGATCAATTAATTGCGACAGGGCGTATCATTTCAGATGGGGTAATTAACGCTTACCTATGTGGATTAGTCGTTCATCCATCCTACCAAAATCAAGGGATTGGAAAAGGTATAGTGCAAAAATTAATAGTGAAATGCCAAAAACGGAATCTGCATTTACAATTAATTTGCACAGAAGAAAATATTCCATATTATAAGAAACTGGATTTTGAGGAATTCGGAGTAGGAATGAAGAAGAAATAAAAAAAGAAAATGCTTTTATACATTTTCTTTCAATTTTTTCCTTTGTATATATGATGCATCATGATTCATGAGCTTTTCTAATCGATTAATATTTTCTGTTAATGCACCTTTTACAAGAGAGAAATCTGTATTTGGTGCTTCTTTTTTTTCCTTAAAAAAAGAAAGTTTTTGTTGTTTCATTTCTTGCATTTTTTCCTCCCCCTTTTATAAAAGAGATACAACCTTTCTCTCTTAATTATATCTCAAATATAAACCAGACGCACTTTTATCCGTTTCTTTTTAATTCTTCTTCTAAACTTTCTACTTGCTGCATTGTATCTCCTTTTATTAAAGAGAAATCTGTTGTATCCTCAGTTTCTTCTTTGAAAAATTCATTACTATATTCTTTTTCCACTACAATCACCTCTACCTGCTAGTGTTGGGATGATTGTCCAAATTTATTCAATTATGTTTCATTTTCACGAACTTTGTCTATATTTATGTATGAAAGAAGGACAGAAACTTTTGCTTCTGTCCTATTTACTAAAATAACTATGATGAATCGTTAAATTATATACATTTTCAAAATCCCGATCTTGAAGATTGTTCTTTTGACCATCAATAACAATACAAACATCTTTTACTATTTTCGCTGGTATAATACCAACATTTTCAACCTGCACTGCTTTTTGTGCATTTAACTGCTCTATATGTTCTAAAGGTACTGTAATACTAAATTGAGAGCGGATACCACGGAAATTTGTATTTAATTCATTGGCTGTCACAAATACAACGATTTTTGCTCCAATTTTTTCACCATACGTATCAAGAAATACATTTAAGCTTTTTGCATACTCTGTTTCAGTTTGCCACTCCATTGTCCCAAATGCCACTGGGTTTACATTTTGAATAATTGTTGTGTAAATTTCACCTCGTGCTTTCGAAGCAATTAATGATCGTTTAATAGATTGAACGGTCTTTCCAATATCACTAAATTTCGCCCCCCATATTTCCGAAATGTTTGGAGTTAAAATAAACGCAATATCAACAAATATGACCATTGCAACGAACATTAAAATGTTTTTCCAGAGGGTTAAATCAATTCCTTTCACCATGAAATAAATTGTAACTGATGTAATAAAAACACCATACCATGTTTTTCGAATCAGCTGTTTTTTCTCTTCGTACAACTCTTCATTTTTCCAATAAAAGAAAATAAGAAATAAAAAAACTAGTACAAGAAAAAACAAACCAATTCGAATGTTAGAGACTGTCAATTACATCACCCTCCATTCAAAAACTTCTCACGATATCATTACATGCTCAACCCTCTCTCATTATGACAAAAGACATGGACAACCTTCTAAAATAAGCTATACTGCATATACATGAGAAGAAAGCCACGTCTTTTATAATGAATCTACATTTTACATGTAGACAAGCATGCATTTCAAACTTTCACAAATATTTTTTATCAAGATATATGCTTTGGAATTACACCTTTAGGTACTGCACCGTCCATACTTAAATAATAATGACGAATGGGTTGTAAATTGTCATCTAATTCATATACGAGTGGTATACTCGTTGGAATATTCAATGACACAACACCATCATTCGATAAATCATCTAAATATTTCACAAGAGCACGAATCGTATTCCCATGAGAGGAGATTATGACCCTTTGTCCTGATTGTAACATCGGTGCAATTTCCTTATGCCAAAATTCCAGTACTCTTTGTTCTGTATCTTCTAGACATTCTGTAAGCGGGAATTCGCCTTTTTTCAAAAATTTATATCTTGGATCATCAGCTTCATACCTTGGATCATCTTCAGTAAGAGCTGGTGGTCTTACATCCGTACTTCTTCTCCATATTTGAACTTGCTCATCACCATATTTCTTTGCTGTCTCATCCTTATTTAACCCTTGCAATGCTCCGTAATGTCTTTCATTTAACTTCCATGATTTATGTACAGGAACCCATGCAAGGTCCATTTCATGCAGAATAATCCACAACGTTCGAATTGCCCGTTTCAAAACAGACGTATATGCAACATCAAACGTATATCCATTGTTTCTTAATATTGCACCTGCTTCCCTTGCTTCGGTTAATCCATTTTTCGATAAATCTACATCTGTCCATCCTGTAAATCTATTTTCAAGATTCCATAAACTTTGTCCGTGACGAATGAGTACAAGTTTTATCATAATAATTCCCCTTTCGGAAATAACTATTTACATTTTGTAATGTGTACACGTAATAAAGTATCTGGTAATGTGAATTTTTTATCCATTTATTCTATGATTCATCCCTAGTTGTCAACATTCATGGATAAAATTGTTTTTTCAAACTCTAAAAACAGACGAATAATTTATTTACTCATTTTAATCAACTGGCTCTTCACGCTTAGATAACCATGCATCAAAACCTAAACGATTATTTGCTAGTTCAGTCATAACTTGATGCCAATTTTCTTCACATGTTTCACCAAATTTCGAAAAAATCCTTCCCATTTGTTTTCTTTGCACATCACTCAGTTTTTTTTCTAACTCTGCTCCTTTTTGCGTTAGGACAAGCTGTTTCACACGACGATCATGTTCTGCTTCATTACTTTCGATAAGCCCCTTTTCAAGAAGCTGACGAAGTGGTCCATGAAGAGCTTGTTTACTTATTTCTAACAGAGATAACAATTCATTTATACTGAGCCCTGGAAAACGAGCAATAAAAAATAAAATTCGGTGATGCACCCGCTGTATACCATATTCTTTTATAATTTCATCTGGTTTTTCTGTAAATGTTTTATATGCAAAATAAAACAATGCAAGTGCTTGATTCATTTGTTCTTCTTTATGTTGTGTCATCTACTGTCCCCCTATATGTAAATTATACCACAATTTATTTCAGAAATATTAACACACCTGCTTTGACTTAATAAGGGGTATTCCAGGTGAACTTACTAGTAGTGCTATGAATAAAAAAGTCGTTTCCTTCTTTAAAAGAAAACGACTTTTGTTCTTAACACGTACTCTATATTAACGACCTCGTCTTTGCTGTCCTTGCTTTATACTACTTTTCTTCTTACTTGGTTTATGAAATGATCGCTGTTTTGAATTTTTCGATTCTCCGTGGTTATCTTTTTGACGATATTGACCTGTTTTCATTGGCTTTTTCATTTGTTGCTTTTGTTTTGTTTCATTCACTTCATTTTTTTGTTTAGCAGGCTGTTCGATTACTTGTCTTTGTAGTGTTGCACCAATACCTTTTTCAATTTCTTTTAAATACATTTCATCTTTTGGTGCAACGAATGTAATTGCAAGGCCCGATCCACCAGCACGTCCAGTTCTTCCAATTCGGTGAATGTAACTTTCTACATCTTCTGGAATATCGTAGTTAAATACATGTGTTACACCCTCTACATCCAATCCACGTGCTGCTACATCTGTTGCAATTAAATATTGAATTTTCGCATCACGGAAACTCTTCATCACTCGTTCACGTTTTCCTTGAGATAAATCACCATGAAGTTCATCGCAATTATAACCGTAGCCTTTTAAATCAGCATATAACTTACTCGCTCTACGCTTTGTACGGCAAAAAATAACTGCTAAAAACGGCTGATCACGGTCCATCACATAACGTAGCGTATCTTGCTTTGCACGATCTGTCGTTTCAATCACACGTTGTTTAATATTATTCACCGTTACTTCTTCACTTTGAATTCGAATCATTTCAGGTTCTTTCATATAGCGCTTCGCAAGCTTTTTAATATCTTTTGGCATCGTCGCTGAAAATAACATCGTTTGTTTACTCTCAGGTGTCTCATCTAAAATATCTTCTATATCGTATAAAAATCCGAAATGAAGCATTTGATCCGCTTCATCTAACACAACCATAGAAACATTGGATAATACAATCGTTTCACGGCGTAAATGATCTAATAAACGTCCGGGTGTTGCTACAACAATATGTGTACTTCCTTTTAACTTTCTCATTTGCTGTGCTACATCTTGACCGCCATATATCGCAAGAACATTAATATCTTCTTTATGAACAAGCATCTTTTCAATTTCAGTTGTAATTTGCAGTGCTAATTCTCTAGTTGGCGCAACAATTAAAGCTTGTACATCACTTGACGTAGGATCGATTTTTTCTAAAATTGGCAAGACAAATGCAAGTGTCTTACCTGTACCAGTTTTTGCTTGCCCAATTATATCTTTTCCAGCCGTAACGACCGGGATTGCTTGCTCTTGAATTGGCGTTGCTTCAGCTATCCCGTTTTCACGTAGTGTTTGATTTAACGTCTCACTAATTCCTAATTCTAAAAAGGTTTTCAAACAGATCACTTCTTTTCCTTATTTTTCACATTAAGGTTTCATTGTACCACTTGTTACAGCAAATATGAAAAATAAAATAATTCTTAGATCCTTTTTCATGTGCGCTATGTATTAATTGAAGAAATTCTTTCTGTTCCTTTTTTAACATTGGTAATAATGCCTTATTGGAAACAACCAAATAACTTTCTTAATTCTTCGATTATTCTAAATAAAACTTATGTATCTTATACCTTCATTTAACTTTACAATATGACACTTTAGCTTCGAGTCAGTCCTGGGATAAAATTATATACTATCTGCTATTACCTCAAACAAAAGCCACATGTTTTCTCCTCCTATCTTCTTTTTTATTCTTATAAAAATGAGCAATAAGAATAAAACGATAAAAAGGATGATTTTGTCGATTGTTTGTCTATCCTTTTAAAAAATCTATATTTTTACGTGTTTTTACATAATGTTAAATATACATTTACAATATGAACGAAAAAATAAAATGAGGAGTGAGAATATGGAGAAGCAGAAACTATGGAAAAAACTAAAAAAAGGTGCAACCAAGTTAGGTAAGTCCGGTGTGTATGAGAGCATTATTTTATATTACACCTTAAAAAAGAACGGATTGCCTTTTAAAGCTAAAATGATTATATTAGTTGCACTCTCTTATTACGTTTGGGCAATAGATTTCATTCCAGATTTAGCAGCTATTATCGGGATTGGTCTGTTAGATGATGTTATCGCAATTGCCTGGGCACATAAATATATCATGGCACATACAAATGCAGAAATTCGAGAAAAGGGAAAAGTGAAAATGGAATCCTTATTTGATTCAGCACATACATAATACATGAAAAAAAACTCGCCCTTCATAACCGTCTTTCACTATACATTCACTCGTTTCACATGCATCCGTAAACAATCCAACATTCTTTTCATTTCACGTTCTTTATACTGATTTAAACAAGCAATTTGGATCCAATTATTTTGTTGTAAATAGGATGATTCATAATGGATAATAAATCCTTACAAAGCTAATGAATCTCCTATTTCCTTAGAAGAAAGTTTTTTATCCACTGCAACTGTAAGAATGATAGATGAAGCATGCTCTTCTGAAGATACAAGTTGTAATCCCATATTAGTAACAGCTTCTTCAATAAAAGCATATGTTTGATATATCTTCTTATACTCGGTTTCATCTTCAAATTTCTTTAGCGCTTCTTGTAATGCATATATTAAATTCCAAGATTGAGAATACGGTACACTCCCGTTTTCCTCATACATTCCTATGTCCATGTAGGTAGGTAATGTTTCATTTGCATTCACAATATGATTGTAAAATACAAAAGATAATCCCGTGTATGCTCCAATCGCTTTTCCGCTAACTCCGCTAGCAAAATACACATCTTCTAGAGAGGGTTGTATTGCTCCAATAGAACTAATACAATCTACACATAATTTAATACCGTACTTTTTACTAATTCCAATTAACTCTTCTAAATTATTTAGCATACCAGTGGATGTTTCGTGATGAACAAACCATAACCATTCATACTCTTGATGTTTCACTAATTTCTCTATTTCATTGTATAAAAATGGTCTCCCAATTTCTATTTCATATGTATCAAACGATAAGTTTACTCGAATCACCTGCTTGATTAAACGATTCCCAAACTCACCATTTGTTAAAATGAATCCACGTCTCTTTAATAACTTTAGCTGCAAAGCGATTGAATCATTTGCTAATGTCCCTGTCCCAAGCATGATTTGCAAATGCTTAGCTTTTGTCATTTGCAATAGTCGTTTTTTCACATTCTCCATCGCAGCTTAAACCTCAAATCTGTTGAAATATCGGCTTTGCAGCTGCATCATATGATATTTCAACAAATTGGCAGGTAAAAGAAAATGCAAGCAAATCCATTCACTTATATATTGGACAAGCTGCATACAAAATTAACAATAATTCCGTTCCCGCTTAGTCGAATCCTGAAGAATAGTCAAGACGAATTGCATAAAATCCTCAAACAAATAAAAGGTAGTTATGTAGATAAAACAGCTACCTCTTGAGAGACTTATATGTATGTAGTAACTACGGTGGATTAGTTGCACAATGAAAGTACCCCTTCTAGTAAAACCGCTGTTAAAGCTAAGTAATAATAAAAAATCCCCCACTCCATCTTGTAGGGGATTATATCTTGCATATGTTTTAAAAAGAAAGTGCTATTTTCTTAGTTCACTATACTGAATGTGGATTCTATTTTCAGGATTTTCATCTACTGTATACAATACGAGTAAGAAAAACCATTCTAACGGCTTCATTATTATGTAAATGAGATCGGCTGACCACTTTGTGTTGATATGTTTGCTAATTGGATAACCATATTTATCGTAAAAATTCCGAATTACTTTATGACATTTTGGGGCACATTCCTCAATAACGTTTTCAAAAGCATTTGCGATTAATAACTGCCGATTTACAGTAATTCTTTCTCCATGCCTAATACCAGCTCTAAGCGGTTTAACAATTTTCTTATGTCCTTTAACCGAAACTGTACACAGGTAATGTCCATCACCAGAAAGTATTTCAGGACTAGGTGCAGCGATTTTTGAATAATTAAAACTACTCGTTTCTAAAAACACTCGAATAAAACTATCTGGTCTTTGTCCAAAAAGCACTAATATAAATTGAACAATCAATAAAATAGGAAATAAACTAATCATCCAAATTCTCGACATCTTTTCATATCCAAAAGAAATACGATATAAAAACTTCATAAATTTGTTTTCCTGTTTATAATCTCTATTCTGCCTACATTGAATCAAATAGCTCAAGGAATCTTTTAATTTAGATATAAATAATAAACTGATTGAAAGAGCACTAACTTGAATAAACAAAACGGAAATATATCTTAATCTTAGAAATTCTGCATAAACAGTCCTACCCGTATGTGTTATATAAACCACTGTAAACACAACATTTAAGATTAATAACGAACTATAAACAATATACATAACAGGCGAAAGCTTTTCTATATCTGAACTTAATTTCCAATATGAAAAACCTCCTAAAATAAACAAAAATACGACAATGAAAATATGATCTGGGGCTAAAGAAGCATATTGATCTTGCATAACACCATTATATTCATATTTGTGCAAAGGCTGTCCTGCTTGTACGTCCCTTAGATTTCCCATTATACCTAACCATAATATAAAATAGCTTATACTAATAGATATAAATTCCCAATTCTTAATTTGTAATACATTTACGGTAATCTCTCTTTCTTGTAGAAAACTTTTCCAAATCCTTTCAATTGGGATAATAAGTAATAACAATACGAGAAAAATAAAAATAATAATTAACACAATAGGCTGATCTCCTTATTTTGATCTATTTTTCACAAGAGATATTTACTATTTTTTAAATTAGCGTTTTTTCAAAGCGATCTTTCTCTTTTTTATCGTTCTCCTCAAAATGATTTTTCATTTTAAGTCCCTCATTTTATCTGATTCATAGGCTACCATACTAAATGTGCAACTTATAACCACTTTCCACTTAGCATTCTAAAATCTCAATATAACATTGTATATTTTACCATTTTATAATCCGAAAATATACAATATCCCCCTTAAATGTATATTAAAACCAAAAGCCTCTTGAGTAAATTACTCAAGAGGCTTTCCTTTACTTATTCTTAAATTTCTCCTTCGCCGCTCTCATCTTCACATTCAAATCATGATCAATAGAGTCCCGAATATCTCGTTCTACCGCTTCCATTTCTTTTTGAAAGTTTTGTAAGTAAACTTGCAATTCTTCTTCTTTTTCAGGACGTTGTGATGGCGGCAGCTGTGTTACTAATGACAACATAGCGATTAAGTCTTTCATTAAGAATGTTTCCAGTTTGTGTTGTTGTTCAAACATACGTTGTTCTTGATAGTAAGGAAGTGCATTTAAGACCGAAATCGTAATCTCATCAACCATTCTTTGTAATGAAGGATTAACAGATCGTTTATACACCTGAATAGTATTTAATGCATCCGGATAACGGTCGTAAAAATACAATTTATAAAACGATAGATCCGTTGGCTTAGATGATTGTTGTGCTTCTTGCCGTAAGAAATCCTTTACTTTCACTGCAGTTATATCAATATCTTCATTTGTAACTTTTTTCGTTGTTTTTGCCATTACATGTACTTTTTTCTGTTTATCTTTCGGTAACATAGAGAAAACTTGTTCTCTTGTACGTTGATCTGCCGCACAAAAAAGTGTGTTAAATGCTTTTTGTTCTTTTTTTCCTTCTGTACGAATCCAGCGATAAAACAGAGGATGCTGCGTAAATTCTTGTAAAAATGGTGTTGATTTATTTGATAATTTTTCAATTGATTCGTGTGCCCGCTTATACGGTTTCGTCCAGGATAAGTAAAATTTCCGACCGAAGTAAACGAGTAAAACAACAACTGTAAACCCTAGCAAAAGCAAAATTCCACCTATCATTAAAACAAATTCGAAGAAACCCATCTTTTCACCTCCTCTAATGACCTTTTATTTCTTTGGACGCTGAATGAGCTTCTGCTTCATTTCATCATTAAATGTATCAAGTTCAATAACAAACTTCTTACTTGATTCGATAATGCGTTCTGATGATTTCTCAGATGCTTCAATAGCTGCAAATACATTTTGGAATGATTCGCGCAGCTTATCCATGCTGATTGCTGGATTTTCAAGCAACTTCGTCGTTTCTTCTGTGTTTTGTTTTAAAGCTTGTGAGTTACTTAATACCATTGATTCGATTGCTTCATTCGTCGCATTAACCGCATCGATTGTTTTACGTTGGTTCGTTAGTGCTAGCTGAATCGCTGCTGAAACAGTAACTACGTTTTGCGTCATTGTAATTGCATTACGAATTGCCTCTGTTAACTTTTCGTTATTTTTCTTAATGATGTCTACTGATGCGATAGATTGTAACAATACACTTTTTGCTTGCTGCATGTTGCGTGTACGTACAAGAATTTTTTCTAACGCATCATTGATTAATGGAATATCCTTTTGACGATCTGGATTTTGCTTTTCTGCTTCAAGCATACTAGCAAGTTTTCTGCCAAGATATACTTGCTTATCCAATGCATGGATTTTATCATGTGATTGCTCTTTTAGCATTTCTAAACCAACCGTGTCTTCTTGGAGATTGTCACGTCCAATAAGCAATGATCTTATAATTTCTTCAATTTGTTTATCTATAGATTGATATTTATGAACATACGTTTCAAGTGGATTTTTCTTAAAAACTTTAAACATAAATTTCTTCATACCCGACGCTTTTAATGAATTAGGATCAAGTTCTGATACGACTTTACGCAGTTCTAGCAATGTATTCGGAATCTCTTCATTCTTCCCGTTCATCATTGCAGTCACAGGACGTTTTAATGCTGATAATGTTTGACCTGCTGCTTGCTGCTCTTTATCTCCTAAATCTCCGAGCTGGGATAACACTTTTGAAAGGTCAGTATTTTGTTCACTATTTAACTTTTTCACATATAAATCAGCTTCTTTATTCAGTTCAACAAGTTCTTCATCTTTAATAACTGTATCAACAACTACTTGCATATTATCTTTCGCTACTGATACAGGTTCTTTTTTCTCTAATTCAGTCAACAAAATCGCTCCTTTATTTATATGTGCGAATTTATTTGCACTATATTTCATCTAAGATATCGTATACCACATGTATGATATTTGTTTGAAATCGATTTTTAATAAACTCCTGCTTATGCAGTCATTCCCTGTTTCTTACCATAAGTATACCTGTTTCGTGCATTATTTTCCTCAGACTTAAGACCTAGAATGCTACGTGCTAAAGGCGGATTCTTCACATATTACCCGGTTTATTGTTTAGTAATTCCGCTTTCAATTTTATTTTGTCTACCTTCCCATTCGGCTTCTTAGGTAATTGTGATAATATAGTCCAATTTCTTGGTTGCTTATATGATATTAATTTCTGACGACACTCTCGTTGAATAGCTAATAATGTTTGAGAAGGTTCCTTTACAATAATAGCGTGTATGACTTCTCCACGATTATCATCTTTTTCTGCAAACACTATAGCTTCTATAACACCAGTAAGTCCCTTCAATACCTCTTCTATTTCACCAGCATACACAAAGCTCCCAGCAGCTTTTATAACGTCTCGGTCTCTACCTATTAAAACAATTTTTCCATCTTTTCTTTGAAAACCAATATCATGTGATGTTACCCAATCTTCTATGAAAGTAGCTTTTGTTTGCTCTTCATTTTCAATATATCCTTCAAAAGCCTGACCAGATCGAACAAATAATTTCCCAAAGTTTTCTTTATCAGTTACTATTCGTTCTTTCTTCTCATTAAAGAAAGCAATCTCCACATCGGGGAATGGTACTCCGACTGTTTCAGGTGCCGTTCTTGCATCTTCTGGTGTTAATAATGAGGCATACCCCATTTCTGATGATCCGTAATACTCATACAAAAATGATTTAGAAAAACATTCCTCAAATTTTTTTCTTTGTATAGGCGATAATTTTGTCCCAACTGAAATCATACACCTCGGAATCATTTCCTGTACACTTTGTTTTTGCTTTGCATAACGAGTTAAAGGTTCAATTAAAGCTGGTGTAATAGAAGCACATGAGCCTTTCGCTTTGAAAAATGCCTCTGGTGTGAAATTAGATAATAAAATAATCTCAGCTCCTGTAGCTAATGCATGAAGTGCCGGGTATAGCTGAGCTGAATAAGATAAATGTAATGGAACTACTATGCGATCACTTTCAGTTAGCGAAAACGCCTTACTCCATCCATTAAAGCTACTAGTCCATGATCGATGACTTTTAACAAAACCTTTTGGTGTGCCCGTTGAACCTGAAGTATAGCCAAAGAAGTATAACTCTTCCTTACTATTCACATGTCTAAAAGGAAATGAGATGGTATTATGCTCCATTGTTTGACATACATTCCCTTTAGATGTGATAATCCAATTAGGCTCCGTTCTACTTACAATTGTTTTCCATTCCATTTCTGTAACGTCTGGATGAACTGGCAGTATAATTCCACCAATTTCTGAAACTGCAAGGGCATCTTGAATCCATTCCATACAATTGTCTAACTTTATAATAAAAATATGCCCTGGTGCCGCTCCTTCTTGCATAAGCACTGATACACGATTTGAAACATTCTGCGCCAACTCTTTATAAGTCCAACTATTATGTTGTTCCGAAAGTGCAACGCAGTCAGGATTTTTTTGTGCCTGCTCATAAAAATAAGAATGTATATGCATTTTTTATTGAATCCCCTTGTTTGTTATGGCTATATTTTTTACTTTTTTCGTGCTACAAACGCTCCTTTTTGAAAACCTAGCAATACTGTTTCAAACGTATCATCTTCTTCAATCATCTGAATACATTCCGCTAACTCTTCTGCATGGGAAGTTGCATTATCGATTACCAGAAATCCCTTAGGTTCTAATATTCGCTTTATATTTTCCCACCACCACATATATTGAGTACGCTCTGAATCTAGGAAAATAAAGTCAAACGAACACTCTACTTGTGTATCTAGAAACGCCCCCGCTTCCTGATTATGAATATCAATCTGATATCTAAGATTTGCCTTTTCAAAATTCATAAGTGCCTCTGCAACTCGTCCTGAAGAAAGTTCAACAGTTGTAACATTTCCTTTCGTTTCTTTAGCCGCATTTGCCAGCCATAATGTTGAATATCCATTTGAAGTACCAATTTCTAAAATTCTTTGAGCACCGCACCCTTTTATTAAAATAGATAAAAATTGTCCCATTTCACGAGAAATATTTCTTAATTTTTCTTCTCGTTTCTCTTTTTTACTATCGTGCTCTTTTCCGTATTTTTCAAGCTCTAACAACAATAATTCTAATGAATTCATACAATCTATCTCCTTTCCAACAAATTTAATGATAAAAAATTGATGAGAAAGTTGATTATGTTTGTCTACCTTTCATTATATGCTAAACGAATAGGTTTTTCCTGTTATAAGACAAAGAATTGAATTTTTTTGTAGCGTATTGTTTCGTTTTTTGGTAAAGTTAATTTCTACGTGTAATTATTCCATTCACATTATTTTACAATCAAAATGCAATTATAAAATCATTTTTAATCGGTATTTCAAATTAAAAAAGCGCCCTTTTCGGACGCATTTTCTTTTGTTTATAACTGTATGTAAGAAAGGATGCTTTGAACATGAACGTGATTAATTTAGACGCTGCTAGAAAACGTAAACAGCACAAAAAGCGAATGATAACTATACCGATTATTAAACGTATTTACGAAGAGGACGGAGAAATTAAGTTCGAGATATTAGGCGAAAAGGATGTTCCTCTTGAAATGTTAGAGAAGTAATTTACATGATTTTAAATCGAAGACGCATCTCTATTGAGATGCGTCTTTTTCATTCTATACATTCTCATTTAAATGCATAAGCTTATCGGGATTCATCATCATATAAATAGATGCTATTTTCTCTTCTTGAAACTCAAACGAAAGCACATACGTAGCGCGATTATTTATATTTACAATAATACCAGGTGTACCATTTACCATTCTAAATGCAATGGAATGTTCTTCTGGTAACGTTTTGATAACTCCTAAGAATAAGCGCACAATCCTTTCAGATGTGTAAATTGGTTTAAGAGCTGTTGTAACCTTCCCTCCACCATCTGATTTGAATATCGCATCTGTTTTTAACACTTCTAGCATTGCCTTTACGTCTCCTCGCTGCAAAGATGCGACAAATCGTTCCACATATGCAGCCATCTGCTTTATACTTAATTTTGAAGCTTTCGATTTATCTACAATGCCCTTTCTAGCACGATGAAAGATTTGCCGACAATTTGCATTGTTTTTATCAACAATTGATGCAATTTCATCATAATCGTAACCAAAAACTTCTCGTAATATAAACACTGCCCGTTCAATTTCAGATAACTGTTGTAAAAGCAAAAGATACGCTGTAGAAATAGATTCCTTCATTATATATGTCATGGAAGGATCATCATTTTCTTCAACGAGTGGTTCAGGTAACCACATGCCAACATAAACATTTCGTTTATGAGCTGCTGAACGTAATTTATCGATGGCGCGGTTCGTAACCATCTTACATAAATACGCTTTTATATTATCAACAGACTCTAGCTCTTCTATTTGATCTAATGAAAGAAATGTATCATGAACAATATCTTCAGCGTCCATAACACTCCCGAGCATACGATAGGCTAAAGAAAACAATAAAGGCTTATATGCTTGATACAATTGCTCCAGTTCCAAACTCACATGACCCTCTTTCAATTTGTGATTTTACTTTGTTCTAAAATTTGTAGTGCTGCTCGTTTACCACTAGAAACTGCAGCGTCAGCTAATAATTCATCATGGCCAGCCCAATCTCCTGCAATATATATCCCTGGCATTTCAGGAACAGCAGGCCCTGGATTTTCAGTACGACCAATATGAGGGAAATCATATACAACTGTTACTTTAGGCAAATATTGCTTTTCAACTAACTCCTGTTGCCACTTCGGGTGTAATAAATCCATTGTATGTTCTAACAAAACTTTATCGTCATTAAAGTTACTAGCTTGTAATGCAGGATTGTGATATTTTATCAATCCCACTACTACCGTTCCATCATCACTTAACTTAGCGGCTCTTGATTGATTCGTAAAAAATACAGGTTGATCTAATCCTAAAGCAAATTGATATGATGGATTGGGTAACCTTCTTAAACCAAGATCTAACGAAGCTGCTGTAACTGGCATAGACTGTTCTTTCCATATTTGTAGTGCAGTATCTTTTGCTCCCTTTATAATTTTACAAGCTTCTTTTGGTGGTATAGTAACAACAACAGTAGGAGCTTCAAAGAGTTCCTCACCAGAACAACGAATTCTTTGAATATGACCACAGTGCTCAATTTCAACTACATTTTTACTCGCTATAAAATGAACGCCAGCATTTGTAGCTTCGTCTCTTAGCTTTGTTATGATCGTCTCCCATCCACCATCGACATAAAAAACCCCTTCTTTCATTGATCGTTGTATTTGTTTTAGTACAGAAGATGCTAACTGTAATGTAGGAGCATATGTGTAAGTCGATGTTCGGCATAATGCATAAAACATATTTCTTACCATTGGATCTTTAATTTCTTTTTCTGCCCATACACTCAAACTCATTTTAGGAATTGTCTTCAAATCAAATTTCCCTAACTTTAACATCAAATGGAAAAATTGTATTTTTGCAGACCATGAAAATAATGGTGTAGCTAAGATTGACCGAAAATCTGTCGGTATTGTATACACATCATTTTTCCATATACCATGTGCACTAGTAGAAGGTATTCCTCCTAGAATGTTGATTCCGAGTTCCTTAAAAGTTGATAGTGCTTCTCCACCGCGATATAAAGCGTGCGCCCCAAGATTCATAAGAACGCCGTTTTTATTCGTTGTTATTGCTCTTCCGCCAAAGCGACTCGATTTCTCTAATACAACAACTTTTTTACCTTCCCTTGCTAAATAAATCGAAGCTGTCAATCCAGCAAGTCCCCCGCCTATAATTGCCACATTAAAGTTCTGCATATAAATTTCCTCCATATTGTTTTACACACAAGACGGATGAAGGAAGTTGAATGTGACATTTTTTAAGATTTATTTTTCCTTCAAAAACAAAAAGATCCTTTATTTCATATTAAAGGATCTTTTTGTTTACATAATGTAATCACCATAAACTTACATAATTGGTAGTCATCAGGGGGACTGGATTCCAACTTTGTTGCATTGTTTGCCATGATTTGACCGTTCCATCTTTACTTTTAATGAACGCTTTAAATTCTATATTTCTTTCAGCTGGCAACACAACATTTCCTCTCCAATCATTACTACGAGAATCATAATATAATTGAATTGGATACTGTTTCGTGTCCCAACTTCCTAATTCCGCACGATTCCCCGTAATATATACAGTATCTCCTATTGTTGTAGGAGCATTTTTTACTACAATCGTTTGCATAACAGGTGTCACACCTAATAAATTCTTAAATTTTCCCATTAGTGAATTATTATACATTACATCTTGATAACGAAGTAAAGTAAATCCAGCAAAATTATAATTAAAAGCCATTTCTGCAACTCGTTTATACTCCTCTTCATTTCCGATGCTTAAAGCATTTTCACCATTTAATACAATTCCCTTTTGATTAGCTAATGTTGCAATATCTTGTACTAATGTTCTAGGCATTGAATATTCCGGATAATTACCTTTATCTGTCATTTCTAGACAAGTAAATGTTACATCTAACTTTGCGCTTTTGAAAGCATCGAGTAAATGGCTGTAATTATTATACCCTGCCGGCTTTTCTGCTCCGTGAGGCATAACCGGATTATTATATTGCCAATGTACTCCTGCAATCTTTGCACCGATTGGTACTTGAAAACTTGGATCAAAAGCATTGTGTGCCAATTCACCAATTAATTTTGCATGACTTTCTAAAACACCTTGATACCATTCTAAATAATCTTTTCCATATGAAGAATTATATCCATTCTTTAGAAACAGTTCCCCATCACTTGGTGGTAAAATTTCTGAAACAGAAGTAAGTTTTGTACTCCACGCTTTGTTCACTTCATTTAAGGAACCATATTTATTTAATACCCAGGAACGGAATTTTGATTTTGCAAATTCTGTATATGCTTGAAACTTTCCACGTGATGGATAACCGCTTCCATCAGCAGATGTGTAGGAAGGATATCTCAGTTCTCCAGCTGGTCCACCAGACAAATATATTTTTGTGATTACATCTTTATACGGTTTCATAGCTGCTGCGAATGCCGTATATAGTTCACCATATTCCTTTTGAATTACATCTGAAGCAAGTGGATTCAATGTTTCTTTATTAACGGTTCCGGTTTCAGATTTAAAGTAAAGACTATCATCATTTTTTTGATTCCAAACCCATGAAGGAATTGGTACGTTGCAATCATCCCCAACATTTCCACCGCACTGATGTGTAGAAATAATCGGAATCATTTTCATACCTGCATTTCTTACCGATTGAGCAAAACGCTGTACGTATGAAAAATCAAATTGCTGATCCCCGTTCTTTTCCATGTCTCCCCACCAAAAATCAACGGTAATAGCAGAAAAGCCATTCTGTTTTGCCCATCTTAGATCATTTTCAAATGTCTCCCAGTTTGTTACTTCTGGAATCTTTTTTAACGGGGCCATTACATATGCTTTGTAGTCCGGATTCATTCCTTTTCCATTTACAGCCGCAAAACTAATTTGCGGAATTAATAATGATACAAATAACATCCCGATAGACAAAATAACAATACAAAGATATTGAAACTGATTTTTCATCGACATTCTCCTCTTTAAATTACATTTTTATGTATCCGTTTTCATTATAAAACAAAATACGCAATCGATTGCATGAAATTATGCATAATATTAAATGAAATGAAAATAAACAAGCTAGATTAATTAACTTGTTTATTTTCAAATCCAACTGCATATTTTCTACTTTCACATACAAATTTAATCTCTTATTATACTGACCTTATTACACTATTATTATAATATTTCACTCAAATATCAAGAAATCCTTTTACCAAGAATGATTAAATCCCTTTCTATTCCATCTAATTCTGCAACGTTAGGCAAATGCGCCCATTTTTCAAAATCAAAACAAGAAAATAACTGAAGACTAGCTTTATTATGAGCAAATATGAATGCTAATAATGTTTTAATCTTGAGTTTCGGACAAGTATCTAACACTTTTTGTATGATATATTTACCTATCCCCCTACCTCTATGCATTTGATGAATGTATACACTTATTTCAGCTGTTCCATTATAAGCAGGTCGACCGTAAAAGGATTGAAAACTAACCCATCCGCATATCTCACCTTGCGATTCTATTACCCATAAAGGTCTAAAAGAAGGTGAATGTTCATGAAACCATTGTTCCTTGCTCGTAACAGTAACAGGTTCTGTATCAGCAGTTACCATTCTGCTTGAAATAGTTGAATTGTATATATCCACTATACTAGATAAATCACTAATTTTTGCATCTCTAATCTTAATATCTTCTTTCATAAACACCTCATACTCCTTAGTCAACATTCTACTTTTTCATATATTAACTGAATTCGTACATACAATTCAAAAAAGTTTTGTAATTCATCTAATATTTTTTCTATTTCCTTAAATATGTACGTTTCACATCTATTCTTACTTTGTAAAAGCAAAAAATAATCAGAATTTCTCAGCGATTTACAAAATAACTAGGTATTTATACCTAGTTATTTTGTAAATGAAGTACCAACTTCAACTTTTCTCTAATTTTTTACGAATCTATCATACTGCATCCGAAAAAGTTCAATGACAAACGGCAGATCCTCTACGCTTTTTATATGATAACTAATCCATCCTGATTCAGGTAATACATGATGTGGACTTACTAATCCTTGATTTACTAATTCATCCCGTTTTGGTTTTGGAAATGGAAGGTCTGCTAATTTGTCACCATGAAGATGACCTAACTCTTTCTTTTTATAATTGAATTCAATTCCCCCAAAGCGATGTGGCTTTTCAGAAACACCCTCCCAGCTCAGTACTTCTTTTCTAATCATTTCACTATATGACATAATCATTCACTCCTTTATCATTTGGATGTAAGAATACAATACCTTTTTTCTTTAAGCGTTACATCACTCAAGGGTATCAATGTATTTACGAAAATAGTTTGATTTTTACAAGGTAAATAAAGCCTATGCTTTTTCAAAAAACATCATTTATTCATTCTAAATCTATTCTTTATATACAAATAGGAAAATCAATACTGCACACTAAAATAACTAGACTCATATCCTAATCCATGTATTTAACCCTATTTCAAAAGAGAAAGGTAGGAAAACCAATGACTTCCAATATAGATTACACTTCTCCCTCTGTCCGTTTTACTCATGATTTAAGTACAAGTAATTTTTTTAAAAAAGATGCGCAAAATTATATAAATGTACTAGGGATTAAACAATTAAATACATTAGACAATACATCTTTATTAGATATTTTTTTAAGCACTGGTAATGTCGTTGAGCCACATGTACATCAAAATGCTGCTGAACTTGTTTACTGTATTTCTGGAGCAGCTATTGTATCCATACTTAACCCATTTACAAATCAACTTCTTAATCTTCCTATTAAACCAGGTCAAGTGGCTAACGTACCCCAAGGTTGGTGGCATTATGAAATTGCCTCTGTAGATCATACACATTTATTAGCAATTTTTAACGCTCCTACACCAGAAGTTATATTTGGTTCAGATATTTTAAGACTGACACCATCAACTGTAATGGCTCATACCTATTGTCTCGATGAACAGGAGTGGAAGAAAGCGGTATCCCCTATTCAATCAACTACCGTAATTGGGCCTCCGACAAACTGCACTCAAAATCGAAATACTTTGTACAATACAACACATCAAAATCCCCCCTATTCCGAACAGCCACCTTCATACTACCAACAACAGTTTCCATTTCATCCATATTGGGGGTATTAATAGGAGAAGTTAGCATTGAAGTGTATTTATATATCAACAGCGCAAATATATTCTTTATCTAGTAAATCAGAGTTTAAGTACCTTTCACTTAAGATTCTATAAAAATTATATTGCACTTTACTTCGGTTAATAAGCTGAAAAATGAGTTCTAAAAAGATGTTTACTTACTCTGTAAGCATCCTTTTTGTTCTTCAAAATCTTGTATGTACGAATCCTCTCATATTTTCATTATATTCATTACCTTAAACTACAGTAACGATGAATAGAGTTTTCACATATACTATCTATATATCAAACTGGAGGTGATGGTATCATGAATAAAGAGTACGATTCTAACAATTATTCTTCTAACAAAGATTCTTCTAATAATAAAGATATCCGCACTTCATCTTCACAATCTTCCAATTATCAATCATCACAAAGCCTATATCGCCAAGGGTATGTAAAGAAAAAAGGATGTAATTGCGGTAAAAACAAATAGAATTTTCGTTTTATCTAGCATTAAATTTACTGTTTACACATCAAAAAAGAGCATCCATAACAGATGCTCCTTTTTATAAAAATAAGTAACTAGTTATTAATTATAGATTAAGATTCTATTTAAAATTCTGTTAAAATTGGAAACTTATATCGATTCAAATCAAACTTTTCACTGTCGCGAATCATTAAATACTTTTCAGACTGAAACTCTTTGCACGCTACCTCTTCAATACCTAATTCATCAGGATAAAAGTAAAATTCAATCTCTGTAAATGGTTCAGTTATTTCGGCACATACATCATCTAAAATCGGAATAATTTGTGCAAAAACACCAAATAATTTTAACACTTGATCTTTCACTTCAAATACAATAAGTGCGTCCAGTTTCTCTGAATAATATAGTTTTTCATTCCATTTCACATCGTACATATTAAAATAAAAAGAAGACTGATAGTTTAATGGTGAAAATTCCATCGAAAGCTGTTGAGCGTTTTGTATTATTTCTTTTATAAGTTGCATATCTTCTTCATTATAAAAATCTAATTTTCGAAGTGAAGATGAACGAGATTGAACTTTATCATATAATAACGTCATCAGATGTTGTTGTACAACTCGAAAACCAAATGGTTCATATAGTTCCGGTTTCTCTGTAAATAACATTGCACATTCATATTGTTTATCTATTTCTTGTAATACTTTACCAAGAAGCTGCTTCATTAAACCTCTTCTCCTATATTTTGGATGTGTCATGACAGATTGAATACCAGCTGCATAAATCTGCTCTCCTTTTATAAACATTGGTAACGCAAACATCGACACATTTGCAATTACTTGCCCTTCTTGTAAATAAGAAAAAGGTTTGTATGTAGCATCCCAAAATCCATTGGATTCAAAGTTTTGCAACGTTTGAACAGGAATATGAAACACCTCTTCAAATAATTGAAACAACAATTCCTTTTTCGGTTCTTCCATCAAAAAGTTTTCAGAAAGAATAAGATTCCCCATATTGTTCCTCCATAAGTTCATTCCTATTAATGTAATCGTTTTCTATTGTGTTTAAATCAAAGAAGTTCACTTCTAACTCAACATATTATCACAAAATATACCAAAATAAGTCAAGAGTTTCAATATAACTTTAAGGACAAATCCGCTCCTTTTTCCCTCTTTATAATCTATCTAAATCCTATCAAATGAATATTTTTTATTCTTGATGTTTTTTGCTCCATAGAATCTTTGTTCCTAGATAACAATGTTTTTCTAGTTGCCAAATTAGACTTTTTTGAATAGTTATCACCTGCTCATCTTCCCTGTTTTTCTCTATATCTTAAAGACGATTACAAATAGCCAGATACATAAAAAGATGGTGAGTTGATTTTCCTTTACGCAAGAAATCAACTCACCTTGTTCATTTGAGAATATGTTTAAGTTGATAGGTATACTTTCCCTTTTACATGATTCTTTCCTTTTTATTAGACATAGTCTTTTCCCTAACAAGAAAATAAATCATCGGCAAAACAAGTAAACTAGCAATTGCGCAAATAATCCCTAAAGTAACAAATGGAAACCCTTTACTCAAGGTAAACGATGAAACACTCGAAGCGATCGTCATTCCAATATACATTGCAGAACTATTCAACGCCATAATTGTCCCTCTAATTGCTGGACTTAATTCAGAAATCAAAGCTGTTAGTGATGCTTGACCAAATCCAATGAATAGGCTCCAAACCATATGTGCCATAATCGCGATTTTGATATTATCAATATAGAGTGAAAATGTAATTACACTAACTGAAGCGATAACACCCGCAATGGAAACCACTATTTTTTTCCCTATTTTATCTGCTAATTTCCCTCCAACTATATTACCAATTACACTCCCTAAACCAGCAAAGAATATTACAATTCCAATCTGTCCAACTGTAAATCCAAAATTTCTTTCATAATACACACCTATGTATGAGAACATACCATGTAAGCCAACAGTCCATAAAAGTGTTGCTGATAACGCAAAGAAAATAGAAAAATTCGTGAATATCACTTTATATGATTTCATCATTGCTTTCTGTGCAGAAACTGATAATTGATTTTTCGGTACCTCTTTTTCTAACAATTGACTTGCAATTATCGTAACAAGCAAAGTCAGTAATCCAATGATATAAAATGTCCATTGCCAGTTTCCTACCTCAGATAAAAACGCACCGATAGGCACGCCTAATACCGTTGATCCAATCATCGCTCCCATAATCATTCCCATCGCTTTTCCGCGAGACTCGTATGGTACTTTATCTCCTACTAGTGCAAATACACTTGGCATGATCATCGCACCTGATAAACCAGTCAATCCACGGAACAATAAGAGTATTTCAAAACGATTCATAAGTCCAGTACAAAATGTAGTGATTGAAAAAATAATTAGCCCTATAACAATCAAATGCTTTCTCCCTACTTTATCAGACAATGGTCCAAAAAATGGAGCCGCTATCCCATAGCACAGTGCATAGGCTGTAATTAAAAGCCCTCCTTTTTCAGCAGGCATTCCTGTTGTCTGTGAAATCACAGGCAATAATGGTGAAACGATTAAACCATCTAAACCAATAAAAAACGCAATAACCGCTAAAATACACAACATTGATTTTCCTTTCATCTTTTTCCTCCACTTTTATTTCATATATGAAATAAATTACTAAAATTGTCCTTTCACCTCAAACTTTATATATATTTTTATTTCATATATGAATGATTTATATAAAGAAAAATGTAACAGAAGATGTTACACTTTTTCTTATACCGTAATTATACTAAATGGTGCTTCCATTTTAATAATAGTTCTTGCAGCTTTCGTTCTTCTTCATCAGTAAAGCAACTGCAATTTTCTTGTAAAAATTTTGCATACTTCCCATCGACTTGCTCTCTAGTTGTTTCTCCCTTTTCAGTTAAATAAACAAGTGTTTCCCGTTGATCATTTGGATTTTTTTCCGTTGCAACATATCCATCCCTCTTCATTCTTTGAATTAGGGTGGTCATATTGCTTGGAACACATCCCATGTTTTCAATCAACTTCGACATCGATACCTTTCCGGATTTCGCAAGTACTTGTATTACACCAAATTGGACATAACTTATATCATACTCTTCTATCGCCTTATCCAAATTTTTTTGCAATTGATGATAAACATCTCGAATACTTCCGTATAATTCCCTTTTTTTCATATCCATTTGAAAAAGCCTTTCTTTTTTATTTCATATATGAATCTTATTCTCATATATTTCATATGTCAAATAAAACAACCTTGCCTTGGTATATTTCTCCACCAAGACAAGGTCTGAACAATCTAATATTTTCAATATAATTATGTATATTTTACAAGTTATTTTTCCCCTTGTTCCCCACCCGCTATTAACGTACTTCCTGAAAATGTCTCTTTTTTCATGAAGACTTTATTAATCAAATCTTTCTGCTCATCCTGTGACATTATCCCCTTACCTTCACCAAGGTTACCGCTTTGTAATTTCCAAATCGTATTATGATCAGCATCAACTTTCTCGTATTTTCCTTGCTTCCATCTTTCTAAAATACCTATATATGCACTTTTTTGATTCATATTTCCACTCTTAACAATCTCAATTAAACTTTCAATTCGTTCTTGTGTTATAAAAATATAACCCCATTTTTGATCTGCTTTTACTTTTTGATGTGCCATTTCATGTAATGCAGTCTGTACTTTTTCATCAGTCCACTTAAAGTCTTTATTAAAATCACTATTCGGCAATGAATAATTTCCATTTTCTAAAATTTTCGCATTCTCTGTTTTTACTTTACTATCAGCTAATACTTCCACTGCTGGAGCTGCAATTGATGTTTTTTTAGCGGTTGGCTTACTATTATTGAGATAGTACAAGATTCCATAAGTTAGTGCCACGCCAATTACTGCCATCCCAGCAATTATCCCTAGTATTTTTAATAGTGTTTTCATTGAACACATTCCCCCCTCAACATTCCATCACTCATTTTCCTTCTAGTGATTTCATTTTTTAAATGTACTCGTTATAAATGATTCATTGAAGATGTTTTTTCATAAAAATTCTCCCCAAAAGTATTATTTTATCAGTTCATCCCCTATGTTTCCTTTTATTGTATTTCTATTCCATTTCATATTGCAAGATTATTCTACAAAAAGAATTAAATTTTCTAAAATTTCAATTATTTTTCACGCACTCTATCTCTTTTCAGCAAAATACGATTAGCTTTATCCTACCTATATTTAAAATCAATTGAATTAGAAAAGCATTTTTATTTTAAATCCATTTAAATATATGATAGGCGATGCTATTACAAATTTGGACCAAGGACATATGGATTTTTGACAATTATTACACTATGTTCGCTCAATAAAAAACCAAACAATCCGATCACGGCTTCGATACTTGCGGTGAATTTTCACCCTCATCACAAACTATCCATATTATGCTGTTTCGATCGTCTGCCCCACAGTTGTTTCCATAATACTATTGAGGCAACCGCAAGCATAATTGTTGTAATTACACTTCCTTCAATTCCAAAAGTTCCTCCATGTAACGATTCTGGTCCTCTTGTTGTTGATTTAAACAAAGGTGTAGAGTATATTGTTGTACCACTTACCGCAAAACCATATATATTATATTGAGCCCAGTTCCATATAGAATGCCAAGCGCATATTCCCCAAAGGCTATTCTCTTTTAATACATAGAACGCTACAAATACACCAACTAATATGATATTTGATATAGAAAGAATTGTTATGCCTGGATTTAACAGATGGAGAAATCCAAAGAGAAATGATGTAATAACAATCCCAATCCATATCCGACTTCTAACTGAAATAACTGGAAATAACCAACCGCGTACAACAATTTCTTCTGCGGCACCTTGTACCAAAAACGCGATTAAAGAACCTAATATTCCTAATATGAATGTACTTGAAATCTGTTGCACATGTAAGGTAACAGAACCACTTAAAACTAAAATTAAAACTGGTATTGTTATAAATATAAAACCAATGAAAGCTCCACGTAAATATTTTTTCAAAGCATTATCTTTCCAAAAACCAATTGATGAAAATCGACGTTTTTCCACAAAACGAACCCATAAAAATACAATTAAAATCGCTCCACCAAATGTCAATAACATCCTTACATTATCATAAATCCCCTTCATAAATGTCGTTTCTGCTTTCGGTAAAAATAATATAAATACCATAAACAATTCGCCAAGAGTCAAAAATACAACCGATAATATTACTGCTAAAATTGGATGTACTTTCTTTCGCCCTTCCTTGGCTGCTTTAATTGTTTTAAATCGACTATTATTCAAAACTACTCCTCCCTCCACCACTTACAAACACTTCCTATTTTACATTAAATTTACTATATTCAATAAAAAGAAGGCAACAAGAAATACCATTCCTAATCATCTGAGGCACTTTATACTAGGCATACTACATTGAAAAGACCTATTTTTATACCTAATTAATAAAGAACTTAAAAACATAAAATACAATCCAATCACTGTACCAGTAGCGTGATTGAAGCACCTCCCTTACTCCACTTACTTCCAGCACTTGCTATTTCTCACCATTTGTTGTAAGATAGGTCTTAAGGTCAAATTTATAGACGTTTCACTTTGCATATTATCAAGCATCTATTAAGGATAATACGTATTCATAATTGATTTTTGATAATATGTGAATTTTTATTTTCATTGAAATAAGACCGATCATATTGTAATTTATTTTTCTTATTTTTAGGAGGCTCTTACCATGACATTAACAGGTAAAGTAAAATGGTTTAACAGCGAAAAAGGTTTCGGTTTCATCGAAGTTGCAGACGGTAACGATGTATTCGTTCACTTCTCTGCTATCACTGGCGAAGGTTTCAAATCTCTTGACGAAGGTCAAGAAGTTAGCTTCGAAGTTGAAGAAGGCAACCGTGGACCTCAAGCTAAAAACGTTGTAAAGCTATAATTTAAACAATAAAAAGGTTGTTACCATCGCACGGTTAACAACCTTTTTAATATATAATTAAAAATTTTTACATAAAAGGAGTGGTCACATGTATCGCAATCGAAAGAACGATGTAGCCGAAGTACCACCAGAACAAACCCCTGTTTGGGAATGCGAATCAGAGGATTGTTTAGGATGGATGAGAAAGAACTTTTCATTTGAAGAAGAGCCAAAATGCCCTTTATGTAAAAGTAACATGAAAAGCGGAGAACGTTTATTGCCTAAATTAGGTTAATGGTTTCATATCCCTCTTATCTTTGGATGAGAGGGATTTTTATTATTCCTTTCCATAACTAATGCGAAAAAAACCATGCATATTATATATCATGGTTCCTTTCCAAATCCGTTCGTATTATAGAATAGATACACGCATCATGTTGTTTTTCTCCTTGTTGAATATATCCGCGCAGTATTCCTTCTTTCTGAAATCCTATTTTGGATAGCATCTTACATGAGATGACATTTTCAGGATATGTAATTGCTCCAATTCTAAATAAATCTAATTCCTGAAAACTATAAGTAATGATTTTTCTAGCAGCTTCTGATGCGTAGCCCTTTCCCCAATGAGAAGGATGTAAATCATATCCAATCTCAGAACGTTTACTCCAAAGTTGTAAATTATTCAATCCAATTGTACCAATTAGCGTACCTGTTTCTTTCAATACAATTCCCCAGCGAATTGCACGTTTTTCAAAATAATTTTTTGAAAAAGACTCAATCATACGTGAAGCCTGTCCAAATTCTGTAAAAGAATTCATTCCATAATAACGCGTTACTTCTTCAAGCGAAAAGATTTCATATATTTTTTGACAATAAGATTGATCAATTTCAACTAAACGTAATCGTTCTGTTTCTAAAACAGGAAATGTCATTAAAACCCTCCTCTTCTTTCTACTCGTTTATTATATCAGAAAAATCTTCTCTTACTGGAAAATTCACCATAAATAAAAAAACCTGTTTTCAAAATACATGAATCAGGCTCCTTAATGATTTTCTTAATTTATTCGGTTTATACACAATATTTCATTCGTTTTAAACCTAACACAATAATAATCAGAATTTTTATCTTTCAGACATTTTAACATAATTGAATTTTGCTTACAAATAAAAATATTATATAAATATTTCAAACTATCCATTTCCCTTTTTGATGATTTTTCTGTCTTCATGCTATAGGTATTTGATTTAAAAAATGATTTAGACTATTAAAAAATAGTTACAGACAGTGAAACTACACGTGCAGACACTCTAATCAAAGTTAAATAGTAAACGATATGTACAATTTTTAGTAACAACAGACAAAATCCCCTTTCTTTTACTAGAAGGGGATTTTGTCAAAAAATATTAAAGGTTACATTACTCAGTACGGTTATTCAATGCGTTCATAATCTTCTCTGCTGTTTTCTTTCCATTTCCTATACAAGCTCCAATACCTACGCCATAGTATGAAGCCCCAGCTAGATACATATTTGGAAAAGCAGCTGATAATTTCTTATTTAAAGATTGAACTGCGTGATTATGTTCTAAATGATAATTTGGCATTAAATCTTTCCAGCCCGTAACTTCAACAGTTTGCGGCTTCCCTTGAATCCCAAGGCTTTTCTCAATGTCAGATAAAGCAACTTGGACCAATTCTTCCTTACTTTTTTGTTTCATTTTTTCATAAGCAGGATTGGAACTTTTATAAAACATTCTTACCAATAATTTTTGTTTATCTGATGTATGCTTCCATTTCCTACTCGTCCATGTACATGCATCACAATGTAAATCACTATTTTCTGAAACAATGAAACCCGTACCATCTGCAGGTAATTGTTCGTCAGGTATTTCAAACCCTAAATAAATGCTAATAAGAGAGGAATTTTTCAGCTTATTGAAATCATCATCTAATTCATTAGAACTTAATACTGTTTGTGCAACATCATGTGGAGCAGCTAAAACAACGTAATCCGCTTTTATTGTCTCTTGATTCAAAAAAGAAACTTCATATCCGTCGTCGACTCTTTTTACATTCGTCGTTGTTACTCCTTTTCGTATGTCTGTCCCAGTCAATTTTTCTTCTAAACGATTAATAATCGTAGAAAGACCCTTTTTAAAAGATAAAAACTTCTTATTCCCAGCAGCCTGAAATTGTTTTTTATTTACTTCAAACCCTTTCATAATACTGCCATATGTATTTTTGTAATCAAGTAAATATGGTAATGTAGATGCCATTGTAAGCTCGTTCAATTTACCGGAATAGACTCCCGAAAGAACTGGAGAAATTTGTTTCTCAACCAACTCTTTCCCTAAAAAACTTTCTAAAAATACAGCAAGTGAGGTATCTTTCGTAAAACCTTTGTTCTTTGTAATAAAGTCTTTCAGTGCAATGATTTTGCCTTTCGTTGAAACTAACGTACTACTAAATAGCGACTCTACACTCATTGGTATACCAAATACTGTGTCAGCAGGAATCGGATGTAACATATCATTTGAGTAAATATAAGAAATACCCGTTTCGTTGTATACCAATTCCTCTTCCAAATGCAACTCTTTTACAAAGGGCAAAACATTTTCATTTCGAGCAACGATTGAATCAGCCCCTGCTTCTATAATAAAATCTTTTTCTTTCACACTGTGAATTTTCCCGCCTAAATATTCATTTTTTTCTACAAGGATTAATTCTAAATCTATATTGTAATCCCTTTTTAGTTTTTCTAAGTAATACATCGTAGAAAGACCTGTAATCCCTCCACCTATGACAACAACTGTTTTCATACTTGCTGCGCTCCTAACCGATACGATAATAAATTCCTTTATTATTATAACCAAAAATTCACTTTCTCGACTAGCAGCTAATAAAGTTCTTAAAATGTACATATTATTTCCACATATACTTTTAACATGTCTAACATTTAATTGTTTAAATATTGAAATTTTCTTTATTTTAATATTTATAGTTGTCTAGGGAATCAATTCATAAGGAATTGTTAAAAGATACTCATCTTTTTTCAAGTGTTATCCATACGAGAAAATGAATGTAATTCTATATTCTTTGTGTATTATGAGGTTCAGAACGTTGATGTTATATTACGAAAAATGGCATTCACTACAAATTATAATAGCTTCTTATTTTAATAACATTATATAGTTAATTAATTTATCTAGTTCTTGACTTACTGTAAGTACTTCTTCATGTTGAAATCCATAATTAGATACTAGCGTAAATAGTTCTTCTTTTTTCATTTCAATGATTTGCTCTAAGTTCCTCAGCTCCATATCGTATTTAATCGCTCCAATTTAAAATGTATGTACTCTAGTATAGAGTATTCACATAATAAGTAAAAGCTTCATTTTCAATTCAATATGACATCTTAAAAACAAATGAGTGGAACTATATACTATGTCAAAATAAAAATTACACTTCATCGCACAACCAACATATCCTACTTAACAATCTCACCGCAACAAAAAAGCATGACCATCTTATATCATGCTTTATGTCCTTTATACATCTTTTTGTAAATTCCTTGTAATTATCCAATCTTTACGTATGTGCAATTAAACCATTTGGCCGAAAACGACTCATCATGAGTTCATCAATGAACTTACCGTGAGATTTTAAACTCCCCTTTTTTATACCTTCATCTTTAAACCCAAACTTTTCATATAGTGCTTTTGCACCAGGATTTATTTCCAAAACACCAAGTTCTACTCTCTCTAGCATTAACCAATTATCTGCAAGATCCAGCATTTTTGTTAATAAAGCTTTTCCAATACCTTTATTATGATATCCACTGTCTACACCGATAAATAAATCTCCCGAATGTGACCTTCTTCCTTGTCCTTGCGTTAAACCAACAAATCCTACTACTTGCCCGTCATATTCTGCAACAAATTCAAATTGATTCGGCGCTAAATTTCGAATTCTATTTTCCATCGCATCTATTCGCATACTAGGTAAGAAAACCATATAAGGTAAAACATCATTTTGGATGCATATACGATGAATTGCTTTAGCATCTTGTATCTCTACTGCACGAATTATAACTTCCATCTTATTCTCCCCTTCCAATCCATACAGTAAAGATTCTTTATAATACAAAAAAATCCTACTTGAACATGGTTAATTTGATAGAATTACAACATTTCTAGCAGTTTTTGATTGTTCATTTAACTTTGGCATTTCAATTAAATGAAATGAAACTCTCTGCCCTTGTAAAAGGTATCTAAAACCATCTGGAAACCTGCTTGAATCAGGTGCGATTGAGCTAAAGTGTACAAAAGCGTGACTATCCTCTTTTCCATCTATTAAAATACTCCCATAGCCTTCATCTTGTTTAAACCATTCCACAATACCTTCGCATTTTTCTTTCATCTGTATCTCCCTTCATTTTCTAAAATCTAGGCTAAAAAATAAGGAAACATCCTGTAAAAAGAAAACGCTACTCCTTCCGCTCTCACATGTCCATATTTATTTACAATCTGTTGAACTTTTTTTCAGAATTATTATATAATTACCAAGGTAAATCTATTATTGTAAGGGGGATACAAAATGACAACACTAGGAATCATTCGGCACGGCAGCACACACTGGAATAAAGAAGGGAGAGCTCAAGGTAATTCAAATATCCCACTTGATCAAGACGGACTCTCTGATGCTTATAAACTAGCAGAACGTTTAGCTACAGAAAATTGGGATTTAATCTATTCTAGTGATTTACTAAGAGCAAAGCAAACTGCCGAACCAATAGGAAAAAGCATTAAAAATATAGAAATCCATTTAGACCCTAGACTTCGTGAAGTGGGTGGTGGAGAAATCGAAGGAACAACTGAAGAAGAGCGAATTTCGAAATGGGGAAAGAGCTGGAGAGAACTCGATTTAGGAATTGAAAGTGCTGACAGTGTTAAAGCGAGAGCTTTACCGTTTATTGAAGACATTACATATAAACACCCTAACAAAAACATCTTAATCGTTAGTCATGGCTCATACATTAAGCATCTTCTTAAAGAATTAGTGCCTCATTTGAGCACGACAGATTCTCCAAAAAATACATCCATAACTAAAATTAAAAAGCTAGAAAATGGCTGGGATTCAGAATTATATAATTGCACGGTGCATTTAGATTAAATGTTTAATATTTAAAAAAGAAGACTTTAGCAACAGGTCTTCTTTTTTATTTTCTAGTTGCTTACTAAATATGATGCCAATTATTATACAGTACTTAAATCTTTTCCCATTATAACATAAGGAACATCATCTTTACTTGGATGAAATGGTTCCATTATATTACTCCATTCTAGTTTCTCATATAACGAACGAGCATGATTGTTACTTACCTGTGTCGTCAAAACACTAGTTTTATTGCATATTCCATCTAATAAATTATTATGTAATGCAGTTCCTACTCCTTTTTTCCGATAATCGGAATGGACCGCTAATTCAACAAATTCAAAACAATCATGTAACCATCGATCCACCTGTTTCGAACTTAATGCTTCCCTTAACAAATGATTGTAGTACTGCCCTTCTAAAGATTCATATCCATAAACAAAACCGATAATTTCATTCTCATCACTTATAGCTACTATACCCTTGAAATTTTCATAATCTATATGTCTTGTAATTCTTTCTACCATTTCATCAAAATCTTTTCCTTCATGCACCATGCAGTACAGTTTGGACATGTTTATAATTAGAGTTTCATCTTTCTGTATTGGTACTATATTCACCACAAATCCCCTCCTAATAAAAAAGCATAGTAATTATTTATGTTTATAAATAATTACAAAATAAAGAATATTAAAATGAAATATTTTATCTAGAATTCTCTTTCTTGTGATGAGGAAAATACATAATCAAACTTTATATTTTTAAGCCTATCTCTTAAATACTCTGCTTGCTCTATGCCATATTCATTTAATGGCAACCCTAGCCTCCCTTGAAGTCTTCATTCTTTCCTCATATCTGTTTGTCCATGTCTAATCACATAAATCATTTCTAGACTCTCCCCTTGATTTATTTTTATAATCTTAACATTTTTCAGTAATCAATAACAACAATAGACCATAATCCTATGATTCGTTATTTCTTTGGTTGTAATAGAAATAACGTTAGACCAATTAAGATAAGTACAATACCTATACCTTGTTGTAAAGAAATAGTCTCATCCAAAATGTAATATGCAAGGATACAAGTTCCGATTGTTTCTCCTAATATACCTATGGAAAGAAATCGATTTTTTTCTTTGATTTATTCAACTAAAACATCTATTTGTTTAATAAAAATGAGGCCAACACTTTCTTATTTCATCATCTTTTTACCGATATACTTTCTTTTAAGTAAACTTCTATTAAAAGCATAATAGAAGTGATTTTAATAATGATTCACTCTCAGTAACAAAGAGTTTGGCATTTCAATATGAAAATGTGTTAGCTTTAATTTCTATGTCGAGTTTACCATTTTTATCAACTGATTTTATCGTTATTACAGTGTTCCCAGAATCCCCCTTTTAACCTAAACCTTTTCTCATTTTGTGTCTCACATTCTGAACGATTTCAAAAGTAACTGTTACTACAAGAGCTGTAAACCTACATAAACAAGGTGCGTTTTTTATTAATTACAAAAAGATGTGTTACTTTGCATGGTTACTCTTTTCCCTTCTCTCCACAACTGAATATATATTCTATCTTTAATATCAATCTCCTTTCCTTCACTAAACAAAAAGGATTTACATATTTTAGTGGAGTATTAATATACATAACAATATTTTAAAATATTATAATTTAAACACTAAGGGGATACAACGATGGAACAAACCATTCATATTGACGGTTTCGTCAAACCTGGATTTGAAAAAGTTAAACATGCATTTATAGAGAATTTTACAAACCGTGAAGAATTAGGAGCTGCTTGCTGCATCTATTATAACGATGAGTGCGTTGTTGATCTATGGGGCGGATATCGTGACCATCATACAAAAAAACGCTGGCAAGAAGATACAGCAATTCTCATTTTTTCTGCAACAAAGGGATTTGCTAGTCTTGCATTGGCCTTAGCGCATTCAAAAGGTTATATCGATTACGAAGAGAAAGTATCTACTTATTGGAACGAATTCGGAGTAAATGGAAAAGAAAACATCACAGTCCGGCAGTTGCTTGGACACCAAGCTGGGTTATGTTGTATTAACAAATTACCATTATATACACTTGGTGATTTTGATACGAAGCACGTTGCTCCTTATTTAGAAACCATGAAACCAGCTTGGGAACCCGGCACAAGACATGGCTACCATACATGGACAATCGGTTGGTATATAAGTGAATTAATTCGTCATGTAGATCCAAAAGGAAGAAATTTGACTCAATTTTTTAGTGAAGAGATTGCACAGCCTTTACAAGCAGAAATGTATATTGGTATACCCACTTCACTGCCAAATGAACGTATAGCGACTATTAAGGGAATCCAATCTATCTTTGACATATTTAAAAGCTTTAGCTCTTTCCCAAAAAGCTTACTATGGGCTTTTTTGAATCCAAAATCCTTAGCAAAGCGTAGCATGGTGGATCCAAAAGGATTACTTGCACATGATAACTTCAACAAAAGAGAATTACGAGAAATAGAATTTCCATCTGGAAATGGCATCGGTGTAGTGCGTGATATGGCAAAAATCTATAGTGAATTTGCTAATGGTGGCCCCATATTAGGTTTAAGCCCATATACTTTAAGTGAACTATCGAAACCACCTGTACAAACGAACGGTTGTTGGCGTGATGTTGTACAAACCGTAGACACCGCTTTTACATTAGGCTTTTTCAAACCGTTAGAAACAGGCTCTCACTATGGAAATTCCTCATGTTTTGGACATCCAGGTGCGGGTGGCTCTTTATGTTTCGCAGATCCAATCAATCGAGTTGGTTTTTCTTATGCAATGACACGCGTTGGTATGCAAATGTTTGATGACCCACGAGAAACTTCTATTCGAAAGGCATTTTATGACACCATTTCACAATCCCAAAAATCACCCAATGCCTTATTGACAGTGATATCAGATGTTACTAAATAGATTGATCTTAAAGAAATTTAACCTTTTATTACATACATCATCATTACCAGATTTAAGTTATATAAAAAATTACTTCCAAATAAGTTGGACTAATCTCTTCTTTCACACAGTAAGCTGAAAATGAAGGCTAGAAAAATGGAGTGTGATTATATGGAGCGACTATGGTTTCCAATGATCGTTACATTTTTTTCGTTTGGTGGATTACTATTAGGTGGCGCAGTTGGACTTGCCACGCGTCAACTTATCGAAGAAAAAATGCATCGTTTATACGCGCTATGTGGAGGCATTTTATTTGGGTTATTATCGCTAGAAATCATTCCAGAAACTTTTTCAAGCTATGAAATCATTGGCCCCACGCTCGGCATTACCATTGGTATATTACTTATGAGTTTACTTGATAATTATTGCCATCACCCTATCATACATAAAAAAGAGCAGCAAGCATGGCAAACTTTTTTATTTCTCTCCTTCGCTATTTTTATTCACAATATGCCGAGTGGTATTGCATTAGGAGCTGCTTTTACAAATCATGACGAAACTGCAATTCCGTTCTTATTTGCGATTGTCACACACCATATTCCAGAAGGATTAGCTTTAATCATTCCTTTTCTATTTACACAGCATAAATATATTTCATTTCTATTAACAATCTTGTTATTATCGATTATCCTCGGTACTGGTACAATCTTTGGGGTGATGATGCACGGGAAAGCACTTCACTTACAAGGGCTGATAATGGGGAGTGCAATCGGTTCTTTAGGTTATGTCACAATACATGAGATGTTATGGAAGGCTAAGAAACACCTTTCTCCTCTCCCCTTCCTTTCTTGGTCTATTAGTGGATTTTTACTCATAACCGTTTTTATTCTTTTCGCTGACCATCATTAAAATAAGGATTCATTTCTTGTATATTTTACCTATTTATCCAAAACATAATAGTATCTCAATGCATAAGGAGGATTTATTATGTTTCGTAAAACAGCCGGTGAAGCACTTGTTGATTTACTTATCGATTGGGGCGTTGACCACATTTACGGCATGCCTGGGGATTCAATCAATTCTATTATTGAACCGCTTCGAAAGAAACAAGACAAAATCAAATTCATTCAAGTTCGTCATGAAGAAGCTGGTGCTTTAGCAGCCGCTTCCTATGCAAAATTAACAGGTAAACTCGGCGTTTGTATGGCAATTGCTGGTCCTGGAGCGATCCATTTATTAAATGGATTATATGATGCAAAACTAGATCAAGTGCCAGTTCTCGCAATTACAGGGCAAGTTGAATCTGATTTACTCGGAACAGGATTTTTCCAAGAGGTAAACTTAGAAAGAATGTTTGATGATGTCGCTGTCTATAATCAACGAATTATGTCAGCTGAACAACTCCCTGCCGTTGTAAACCAAGCGATTCGGATGGCATATACAAAGAAAGGTGTATCTGTTCTTACTATTCCAGATGATGTTCCGAAGTTTGAAGTGGAAGCTGGGGCACGTATAACAAGTTCTTCTTTTACATTGCCCGAACTCTTTCCGCAAGAAGAGGATCTAAAATTGGCAAAACTTGCATTAAATGACGCAAAAAAACCTGTTATTTTAGCTGGAAAAGGGGCAAAACATGCGAAGGAATCTTTACTTACATTTGCAGAACATATTGGTGCCCCTATTGTTTTAACACTACCAGCAAAAGGAATTATTCCTGATGAACATCCTCTCTGTATAGGCGGACTAGGATTAATTGGGACAAAACCGTCTTACGAAGCAATGAAGAATGCGGATACATTAATCATGGTCGGAACTTCTTACCCTTTCACTGGCTTTTTACCCGAAAAAGCAAAGACGCTTCATATTGATACAGATCCTACACAAATCGGAAAGCGTTATGCGACAGACATCGGATTAGCTGGTGATGCAGATAAAACATTGAGATGGTTTTTAGAAAATGTGGAGAAGCATAACGATCATTCATTCCTAGAGCATCATCAAGAATTGATGAAAAAATGGGAAGAAAAATTGCATAACCAAGAAGAGGATTCTTCCACTCCAATCAAACCACAAAGAGTTATGCATGCCTTGCAACATGTTGCTCATGATGATGCCATTTTATCAGTTGATGTTGGGAATGTCACAGTATGGGCTGCCCGTCATTTTCGGATGACGAACCAACAATTCATCATCTCAAGTTGGCTTGCTACACTCGGATGTGGTCTACCTGGCGCAATTGCTGGGCAACTTGCCTATCCAGATAAACAAGTCTTTGCAATTTGTGGTGACGGTGGATTTGGAATGACGATGAATGATTTTGTCACTGCAGTAAAATATAAGTTACCAATTATTGTTGTTGTCTTAAACAACAATAAAATCGCTATGATTAAGTTTGAGCAAGAAGTAATGGGAAATGTTGAATTTGGTACAGACTTAACAAATCCTAATTTTGCAAAATATGCAGAAATATGTGGCGGAGTTGGATACCGAGTAGAACATATTGATGAATTACTTCCTGCCTTTGAAAATGCTGTTAAGCAAAATAAGCCTTGTATTATTGATGTAGTAGTAGACGTAAATGAAGCACCAATGCCTGCAAAAATTACATTCGGACAAGCAGCTGGATATACGAAACACATGCTAAAAGAGTTGTTCGAAGAAGGAAAAATTGATTTACCACCTTTATAAAATCAAAAAAGATAGATGAGAACAGATTATTCTCATCTATCTTTTTTATCTAGATACTTCTTGTTGAAAAGAAAAATCTTTTCTTCCACCTTGTACTTGTTCTTGCACTTTAATGAAAAAACGCGCTTATCCTTCATAAGCGCGTTTTTCACTTTTCCAGTAAATCACCTCATTTAGCATTATTTTGAAACTTGTTCTTTTGGCAAAACCATTCCTTTATACAGTTGCACCGTTATCCAGTAATAGACAACATAAATAATAAGAAAAATCCCAATCGGCATCCAAACTTTTACAAATGGATCAACTAAGAAGAGACGGAACAAGTTAAGCCCTACTAAAACATGTGCAATACCAATGATAGCTGGGAAAATAAAGAGATATGAAATCTCTTTATAGATGCTACGTGATAACATACTACGTCGTACTCCAATTTTCCGAAGCATTTCGTAACGACGTACATCGCGAGAAGCTCCTGTTAATATTTTAAACATGAGAGAGCTCGCCATCATTGCTAAGAATGCAATTCCAAGGAAGAATCCCATGAACATCGTACCGCTCATAAAACTATTCATAAATTGGTAAGTTGTCATTTTTGTATATAATTCTATTTTTTTGCCTGTTTCTTTTTCTACTAACTCTTTTTGTCGTTGATCGATATCCATTAATAAAGGTTTATATTTTTGTAAATCATCTACTTGTACTAGTGTGACACTATGTTCTGTTCCTTGAATATTTTTATATTGATTGTCATCTGCAATTCGTACAGGTTTTCCATTAAATTGATTATGCGTAACTTGAATTTCTCTTACAATCGCATCTTCCCAATCTCTTGGAATACGCGGGAGATTAGGCGAAGCGTCAGGTGCTTCCATAGATGTATATAATGATTCAGTTAAAGGTTCCTTTACGCGTTTACGTACAGGCTCTTTTACATTTTTAGTATCTTGATGATCAGAAATGAGCGGTGGTTTTGCAGTTAAATCGTCTCGTAAATAATAAACTGCTTCCCCGTCCACTTT
>Ga0102589_1001059_pt1 | contig 41726 bp, 39 predicted proteins | sample AraplaMF_Col_mLB_FD_76858 | JGI IMG/M metagenome (GOLD analysis project Ga0102589, IMG submission 76858) | Arabidopsis root microbial communities from the University of North Carolina, USA - plate scrape MF_Col_mLB | ecosystem: Host-associated > Plants > Roots > Endosphere | place: USA...
ATCACGCCCGTCGCAAGGTCTTCCGCGTCGCCAAGCAGGCGGTCACGAAGGCCCTGCAGTACGCCTACATCGGTCGTAAGCAGAAGAAGCGCAATTTCCGTTCGCTGTGGATCACCCGCATCAATGCGGCTGCCCGCATCAACGGCCTGAGCTACAGCCGTTTCATCAACGGCCTGATGAAGGCCGGCATCACCCTCGACCGCAAGGTGCTGGCGGACATCGCCGTGCACGACGCGCAGGGTTTTGCGGCGCTGGCAGAGAAGGCGAAGAGCGCGCTCGCAGCGTAAGTTGCACGCTTCATCGCAGCCGGCCATCGGTCGGCGGCGATCGGAAGCACAACGCAATAACGCATGGGGAAGGGCGCAAGTCCTTCCCCATGTTCGTTTCTGGGGCGCCCGCATCACGAAACACGCGCCGGCATGCTCGACGCCGCGCGCGGCTGGCGGCAACAAATCGCTGGCGCTTCGCAAAACCCACGATCGACAAAAGGTTCGGCAGCACATGACCGGAATCGAATCACTGACCCAGCAGGCGCTGGCCGATATCGCATCGGCGCAGACGCCCGACGCCATCGAAGCCCTGCGCGTATCGCTGCTGGGCAAGAACGGCAGCGTCACGGCGCAGCTCAAGCAGCTCGGCGCTCTGCCGGCCGACCAGCGCAAGACCGCGGGCGAAGCCATCAACAAGGCGCGCGACGAGCTCACCGCCGCACTGGGCGAACGCCGCGACGTGCTGGATGCCGCCGCGCTCGACGCACGCCTGGCCTCGGAAAGCATCGACGTCACGCTGCCCGGCATCGATGCCTCGCGTGGTGGACTGCATCCGGTCAGCCGCACGATGGAGCGCATCGCCGACATCTTCGGCCGCCTGGGTTTCGAACTCAGCAACGGTCCGGAAATCGAGGACGACTGGCACAACTTCGAAGCGCTGAACTTCCCGCCGCACCATCCCGCGCGTGCGATGCACGACACGTTCTACTTCGGCGACGGCCGCCTGCTGCGCACGCACACCTCCGGCGTGCAGGTGCGCTACATGCAGGAACACCAGCCGCCGCTGCGCATGATCGCGTTGGGCAAGGTGTATCGCAGCGACAGCGACCAGACGCACACGCCGATGTTCCACCAGTGCGAAGGCCTGCTGGTCGACGAGCACGCGAGCTTCGCCGACCTCAAGGGCACGCTGGCCGAATTCGTGCGCGCGTTCTTCGAGCGCGATTTCGAGATGCGCTTCCGCCCGAGCTATTTCCCCTTCACTGAACCGTCGGCCGAAGTGGACATCGCCTGGCAGCAGCCGGACGGTTCCACGCGCTGGCTGGAAGTGCTCGGCTGCGGCATGGTCCATCCGAACGTGCTGCGCAACGTCGGCATCGATCCGGAGAAGTACACCGGCTACGCGTTCGGCCTGGGCGTGGAGCGCTTCGCGATGCTGCGCTACGGCGTGGACGACCTGCGCAGCTTCTTCGACAACGACGTGCGTTTCCTGAAGCAGTTCGCGTGAGGAGCGGGATTCGGGATTGGAGATTCGGGATTCGAAAGAAGCCCGCTCCGCTTCCGTTCCCATTGTTGTTGCGAATCCCCAATCCCGAATCCCGAATCCCGGAATTCAAATGAAATTCTCCGAAAACTGGCTGCGCCATCACGTTCCGACCACCGCCTCGCGCGAACAGCTCGCCGCGACGTTGACCGCGATCGGCCTGGAAGTCGAAGAGGTCACGCCGCTGGGCGACGCGCTCGACGGCGTGGTCGTGGCGCGCATCGTCAGCGCGACGCGCCATCCCGAAGCCGACCGTTTGCAGGTGTGCGAAGTCGACACAGGCAACGGCATCGTGCAGATCGTCTGCGGCGCGCCGAACGCGCGCGCGGGCCTCATCGCGCCCCTGGCGACCGTCGGTGCGAACCTGCCGGGCGGCATCGCGATCAAGGCCGCGAAACTGCGGGGCGTGGAATCCTTCGGCATGCTGTGCTCGGCGAAGGAACTGGGCGTAGATCCCGATGCGTCGGGGCTGCTCGAATTGCCGGACGACGCGCCGGTCGGCACGCCGCTCGCGCAGTACCTCGGGCTGCCGGATGCCAGCATCGAGATCAAGCTGACGCCGAACCGCGCCGACTGCTTCAGCGTCCGCGGCATCGCGTACGACGTCGCCGCCGCGCTCGGCGGTGAAGTGAAGCCGCTCGATGCGGCCGATGTTCCCGCGCAGAGCGACGCGACGATGCGCGTCGAACTCGACGCTGGTCCGCGCGTGCCGCGTTTCGCCGGTCGCGTCATCGAAAGCGTCGACGCCGCCGTTTCAACGCCCGTATGGATGACCGAACGCCTGCGCCGCAGCGGCGTGCGTCCGATCAGTTTCCTCGTGGACGTCACGCAGTACGTGATGCTCGAACTCGGCCAGCCGATGCACGCCTTCGACAAGGATTCGCTGGAAGGCGATGTCGTCGTGCGTCCGGCGCGTGCCGGCGAGGAACTCAAGCTGCTCGACGGCCGCACCGTCGCGCTCGACGAAGACTTCCTTGTCGTTTCCGACAGCCGCGGCGGCAAGGCCGCGCGTGCGGTCGCACTGGGCGGCATCATGGGCGGGTTCGACACGCGCGTGACCGACACCACGCGCAACGTCTTCCTCGAAGCCGCGCACTGGATTCCCTCGGCGATCATCGGCCGCAGCCGCAAGCTTGGCCTGCACACCGACGCCGGCCATCGTTTCGAACGCGGCGTCGATCCGGCACTGCCGCGCATCGCGGTGGAATACGCGACGAAGCTCATCCTCGACATCGCCGGTGGCGTGCCGGGCCCGACGCTCGATGTCACGCTGGCCGAACATCTGCGTGCACCGCAGCCGATCGTGCTGCGCCGTGCACGCCTTGCGCGCGTGCTGGGCCTCCACGTCGCCGACTCCGAAGTCGAACGCATCCTGCGCGCGCTGGGCCTTGCGGTCGACACCATCGCAGACGGCTGGCGCGTCGTGCCGCCGAGCCGCCGCTTCGACCTCGAAATCGAGGAGGACCTCATCGAGGAAATCGCGCGCATCCACGGTTACGACGCGATCCCGACCACGCTCCCCACCGGCGCCGCTCGCCTGGTCGCGCCCAGCGAAACGCGCGTCGATGAACCCACCGCGCGCCGTCACCTGGCATCGCGCGATTACCTGGAAGCGGTGAATTACGCGTTCGTCGATGCCGGCCTGCTCGCGACGTGGGGCCTCACCGACGGCAGCGTGCCGCTCGCCAATCCGCTAAGCGGCGAGCTCGGCGTGATGCGCACCGCGCTGCTGCCGGGCCTGGTCGCCTCGCTCGCGCGCAACGCCGCGCGCCAGCAGCCGCGCGTGCGCCTGTTCGAACTGGGCAACGTGTTCCGCGCGAACCCGGGCGATGCGCCGATCGAAACCGGCCGCATCGCCGCCGCCGCCTGCGGCGACGTGCATGCCGAGCAGTGGGGCGCGGCCGCGCGGACGATCGGATTCCACGACCTCAAGGGCGACCTCGACAGCCTCGCCGCGCTGGCGGGCGCCACGCTCGAGTACCGTGCCTCGCAGCCCGCCTGGGCGCACCCGGGCCGCTCGGCCGACGTGTACCGCGATGGCGTGCGTCTGGGCTGGATCGGCCAGCTGCATCCGCGCTTGCAGCGCGCGCTGGAGCTGGACGTGGACGTGGTCGCGTTCGAGCTGGACCTGGCGCCCCTGTTCAGGCGCGCCGTACCGCGCGCCAGTGCGCTGTCGAAGTACCCGTCCGTCCGCCGCGACCTCGCGTTCGTCGTCCCGGAAAACGTCGAATGGGCGGCGATTGGCAGCGCCGTGAAGGCCGCTGCGGGCCCGTTCCTGCGTGATCTGGTGCTGTTCGACCGTTACCAGGGCAAGGGCGTTGAACCGGGTTTCAAAAGTCTTGCTATGGGCTTGATTCTGCAGGATGAATCGCGCACCCTGACTGACCGTGACGTCGATGCCGCAGTGGCTGCGGTAACCGGCGCGCTGCAGCGGGAGTACGGGGCAACGATCCGCGGCTGAGGTTGAGGAAGCAACGATGGCACTGACCAAGGCCGAGATGGCCGAACGCCTGTTCGACGAAGTCGGGCTGAACAAGCGAGAGGCGAAGGAGTTCGTTGACGCGTTCTTCGACGCGCTGCGCGAGGCGTTGGAACACGGTCGCCAGGTGAAGCTGTCCGGCTTCGGCAACTTCGACCTGCGGCGCAAGAACCAGCGTCCCGGCCGCAACCCGAAGACCGGCGAGGAGATTCCGATCTCCGCCCGAACCGTGGTGACGTTCCGCCCCGGCCAGAAGCTGAAGGAACGCGTGGAAGCCTATTCCGGAGCTGAGCATGCTTGACCCCGGCAGCAATCGAGAACTCCCGCCGATCCCGGCCAAGCGCTACTTCACCATCGGTGAGGTCAGCGAGCTGTGCGACGTCAAGCCGCACGTGCTGCGCTACTGGGAGACCGAGTTCCCGATGCTCAACCCGGTCAAACGCCGCGGCAATCGCCGTTACTACCAGCGCCATGAGGTGCTGATGGTGCGCCAGATCCGCGGCCTGCTGTACGAACAGGGCTACACCATCGGCGGCGCGCGCCTGCGCCTGGAAGGCGAAACGGCGAAGGACGAGTCCGCGCTGAGTTCGCAGATCATCCGCCAGGTGCGGATGGAGCTGGAAGAAGTCCTGCAGCTGCTGCGGCGCTGATCGCAGCACGAGGAAGTCGCCGCGGTGGCCGCGGCGAGGTTTCAAACGTTATACTTGCCGCCCGCTCGCAAGGGCGGCACACGCAACACGTCGGGGCGTAGCGCAGCCTGGTAGCGCATCTGCCTGGGGGGCAGAGGGTCGTCGGTTCGAATCCGGCCGTCCCGACCATCTAATCAAAGGGTTATGTAGCGTGTGCAGGCCGCTACACCCTATTTGCACCGCACCAGTCTTCGCAGGTGTGCATCAGAGAGGCGTTCCTTGAAGTCCGTTGGGCTTGGTGCCGTTTGCTGGGAAGCAGCAATAGCACTCGACGGATCAGCCCCTGCTCGGCCTTGGTGACGGCCTCGCGGTTCCACTCGGCGATGTTGCGCCAGATCTCCTGCTCCTTCGGCGTCCCGCCTGCGGCGAAGGCGTCATCCATGGCCTTCGGCGTCTTCGGCCGAGTCTTCCCTTGTCGTGGAAGTAGAGGATCGCGAACTCCTCGACGGAGATCGTAGCGCCGAACTCGCGGACGTATTTGCGTTAGTTGGCCCAGACCTGGGCGGAATAGCACATGGCGCTGCCTCGAGGGAGAAGCCCCGAATATACCGCCGGGTCCGTAATCGACCTCCGGCGGATGTCGGCTATCGGCCAGAAGCGGACATTCGAACGCTCCGGGCGGCAGAAGTCACAAACTCAAGTTGCCGACCAGGTTTTGCCGCGCTCGATTGTGTCGTCAGGTTGGCGATCTTCGAGTCGAACCTCGGGCGGTGCTCCCGACAAGACCTGCAGGATCAGCTCCTCCGTCCACACCAGCCACTCGGAGAACTCTCCCCGGAAGTCGTCGATCGCGCTTAGCGAGCTCCCCGCGAAATCCCGGAACGAAGATGCAGTTACGCATCGAAGAAACCGGCCCTCCTCCATTTCAAGCTTGGGGTCCTCGGCATCGTAGCCTTCGGCGTACGTCAAGACGGCTCTGACATCGTCAAACACAATCGTGGCGCACCTGCTAGCACGCTCAACTGCGACCGGAAAGTACAGGCCTAGCGTTTGATCGCCAATCTGGACGGGTAGTCGCTCAGTCCCCTTTATCCCTTCCGCAAGGCGAATGACGAGTGAGCCATATGGGCCTTGCTGGTAAGACTCCAAGAACCAAGTGTGTGCGCTATCGAGGACTTTGTTCATGAGGCCAAGCTATCAAATTGGCCGCCCAAACGAATGTCCGCTTGGAAACGGACATTAGTAGCCCGACCGACGGCCGTCGTCCTGTCCGAACGTCCGCTATCGGCCAGAAGCGGACATTTGCCTTGATCATTGGACCGGAGCGGCGCACCAACGAAGCAAGTAGTCATTCGCTTCGGACGTATCCATGAGGCCATCGCGGTGCAGTCGCCACACCACATGGATGCCCACTAGCTGGAGGCTTCCGTGATCGATCAAGTCATCCCTTCGCGCAACCGATACACGAACCACTTGGATTGCCATGGCGTCCGCCGATTCGTCGGCACGCAGCCAGGGCGTGACACTGGCATTCGCGGCCTCAAGGAGATCCTGCAGCGCGATTAGCTCGGCAGGTTTGCCGGCCAGATGGATAACCGCATGCCCCCCATCGACGCTATCGCCGACTGCCGAGCAATGCGGTAACCGCCCGATGAGCGCGCATACCTCGTCTAGCGTCCTTCTAATGTCGTCCATGGGTGCTTCGGATGAGTGACCGCTTGGGTCGAAAGCGGACATTAGCATCGCCAAAGCGGGCTCGTCCGGCCGAGCGTCCGCTATCGGCCAGCAGCGGTCATTCGCCAAGCAGGCCGTCGTACGTCTCCGAATTGCTCAATCGCCCATTAGCTGTTCGCGCCGAAAGATCAAATATGCCTTCCCTGTCGGGCGAATGGATCTTTATTGAGGAGCGTTCTGTAGCTCAGCGGAACAAGATCGCGCCCCGATGCCGCCCCAAGTGCCGGATCCGACGCGGCAAGAGCGTCGAGCTGCTCTATCGACGCACTTACCCATGCCCTACTCATGCCATACCACCGCCCGTTGTGGAAAACGCCGGCGGCGATGTCTCCAAGGCCAGTAATCGTTCCGAGCAAACACCGTCCTTGCGGAGTGGTGAACTCAGCAAAGAAGTGCAGATCGTCCAAGGACTCAATGGGTGTGTCGAGATCTTCGAGGGGAAAGAAACGCTCAAGATCTCGGTCGAAATACCAGACCGGGTACGTCCGGAGATCGATCAGGTCCAGCTCCTCCCGTTCGCTGTCCATAGACGCTTTTTGGGTTGTCCGCTTCGGGTCGAAAGCGGACATTTGCACCGCCAAAGCGGGCTCGGTTGGCCAGACCCGTTATGGGCAAAAGAGGTCATATCCCCTCAATCCTCGAAGTATGGTTCGCCAGTTCGGAAGTAGAGGTCGTACTTCCTCTGCAGCGCCCGCAGTCGTGGCTCGACGTCCGAAGCGAGCTGGAGCGCCTGCAGGGAATCCACGCCGTAGACGACCTCGTCGATGGCCTGTGGAAGCCCAACGATTTCGTAGCGGCACCCCGCTGCACCCGCAGGGAAATCAAACGACACAGTGCCTTCCACGAGGGCATGTGGCGAGTAAACGCGGACTTCAATGTCGTGACGCCGACTTTCGCCTTTTGCGCTGTACTGCAGCGGACGTCGGGCAATGATCTCGGCCACATGCTTCCCCTGACATGACCGCTTAGGGTCGAAAACGGACATTAGCAGCCTAGCCGCCGGCCGTCCCGCCGAACGTCTGCTATCGGCCAGGAGCGGTCAACGAGGCTTAGGTTCGGATGTACAGGAACTCCCGTTCCCGCCTTGAAGCAAGTGCGGATGCGATGGCCTCGAGTCCCGCACCATCGAGCCGAAGGCCGGCGGTGTGCCCGCGTGGTATCGCGTCGATCGTCTTCCTAAACCAGTGGACTTCGGTGAGCCGAAGATCCACCGCTGTGATGCTGCCCAACTCCACCGAAGTCAGGTCTGGAACATCACCATCGACTCGCACTTTTCCCAATGAGACGAAGATTGCACCGACAGGAATGTCCGCATCCCCGTTTCTCCCCACCACGAGTCCGTTCGGCTCAATTCGATCAACCTGGAATTCCATGGGCCGCGACTGTCCTTTGTAATGTCCGCTTTGGGTCGAAAGCGGACATTGGTACATCACCCTAGCTCAATCATGGATGTCCGTCACGCGCTTGAAGTCGACCACCCACACCCACGGATTCGCGCACCAGGCGCCGGCACCGTTGATGCGGTCCCACAGCGCTGCGTACGCATGAACCGCGGCGGGTGCGACGCGATCCGCCCAAGGTGTGTTGGCAGATAGTTCGGCACACAGCGGGCCGTCGATGCCTTCGGCGATAGCGTCTTCTTCGCTGATCGAGTGCAGGCGTTCGACGCGCACGTCGCGGACTTCGAGCAGCAGACGGCACGCCCACCTTGGCATGAATAGCGGCGACACATTCCCGCGTTCTGCCGCTTTCGGCAGGCGCCAGCCGGGGTTGCTGCGCGCAATTTCGCGATCGGGGAAGAACCGGCACTTGCCGTTCGCGGCGTACACGACGTCCACGCCGGAGCCGTCGCATGCATCCATCGCGCACCTAATCGCTACGTGAGGACGCCACGTTTCCTTCACCCAAAGACGATCGCCCGCCTTTCCATACGGGCTCGGCTGCACCAGATGGTTCGGCGCGAGTTCCTTCCATCCGCGCAGTGCGCGGTCGTCCCGAACGTCGCGTGCCATGTCGGCGAAGGCCGCGATCTGTTTCACGGTACGGCGCGTCTGAGTCTTCGCCCCACCGAGAATGGCGCGCACCATCGGCGCCGAGAAGAGGATCGGACGCTCACGCATCGCGAAACCCTTCCAGCTCCGCTACCTTTTTCCAACTCGCGGCGCAGTGGTTGAAGTGCCACGCCTGGATGCGGCAGCCGGCAACGAACGCAACGCGGAGGTGGGCATGCGGGTCGAGCTGGTTCATGCGGATCTCTGGATGAGCCGAGGCCATCAGGCGCCGGAGTGTTCGATTTCCAGCGGCCGCTACGCCATCGTTTGACGGCATCGTGGAGCTGGTCTCGCAGTTGGACTTTTCGAGGCTCATGCGCTGCGGGGGAGGGAAGAGCTGCTAGCTCATACCAGCCTTCCTCGACACGTTGTTGAAGCACGTGAAACCCAGCCGCTTTGACGCAGCATCCACGCGCGGCACCTGGGGTTGCTGCGCACCCGCCGCCATGCCGCTTCGTGCTGGCTCCGGTCTACATGGCATCGAATAGAGCCCCTTCGATGCACGCAAAGAAGCCGATCCAGTAGCCGGCGCGAGTTGGGTCTCTGAAGTCGATGTCGCTGGCGATCCAGCCGAGTGAGCCCATGCCGACCAGTTCGGGATAGGACCGCAACCACTCCGCGTACTGCATGGCGTATTGGCGGCCGAGGCGTTCGGCGTCGCAGTGGGCCTTCAAGGTTTCGGCGACAGGTGGGACGTTCCAGTAGTGCGGGCGACCCTGGTCGCGCAGGGCGACAAAGGGCAGGACGGCAATCGGCAACGTGACAGTCGGTAACGCTTGGGCCGCTTGCTTGCGGCCCTTGCCCTTCTTCTGGGTGGCAATGGTCGCGGTTCGGTTGGTTTGACGCGCGCGTGCCTTAAGATGGCGCTTAGCCATGCTCAGCTCCTTTCTAGCTGGTTGTGGTTAGCGGATCGTTCGGGTGCCAGCCCGGGCGGTCCGCGTCTTCTTCTAATGCTTGGATTTGCAGAGGGGTGGAGTATTGATGCGCCCCGCATCGAATTTACGAATGTCACGTGGCGCGGTCAAAGGCGCTTTCTGAAAGTCGGCTCGGAGTTTGTGACTGCGCGAAAAGGGCTTTGGCGAGTTGCCTGTAGGGATTGGCCGATAGCCTGCTGTTCGTGCGCGCTCGCGCGGCCTCTCGCAGGCGAGCCTACTTGCTTCGTTTCGAACCCGCTTCCGGAACGCGCCTGGTGAACAGGCTCTGATACTCGAATTCCTGCGCGCACAACCTGAGGATGCGATACGTGTCGTACAACGACGGATCGTTGGTCTGAGCCGCGAGGATGCGACCGTCGGGGCGTACGAATCCACGCGTGGCCGTGAAGAAGATTCCGCCCGACACGCCCCATATGCCTGTTTCCGCGATTGGATTCGCAGCCGTCGCAGGCGGGGCTTCGCCGCGCCCGCAACGTTGCCTCCCTATCGCAACTTGTCCACCTGCTTGCGTAGCGCATCGTGCGTCAGCGCACGGATGCCGCTGGCGAGCTTGTCGTCGCGGATCGTCGCGGCCAGCTGGTGGATGCAGAGCGTGGCGTAAAGGTTGTCGTACTCATCCCAGGGTTCGGGCAGCGGTCCCCATTTCTTCTTTGGGGGACGGAACCGCTTGAGCAGGTCTGGGCACAACGGGTCGTCCTCGTTCCACATCGCCAGTCCGGGCATGGGTTCTGCCATGTTCCTTCTCCTTGTCGTTGGGCAGCGCAGGCGGTGTGATCGCCTGCACGCACTCAAACGCGGCGGCCGCGTCGAGCGGCCTGCCGTTCGTCGTGCATTTCACCTTGACGTCCCTGTCCGCGGTTGAGCCCGCTTCAACCCCTCGGATTCAGCGAGGCGACGCACCGCTGCCGCTCGCGCAAACCGCCCGCTGGAGGGCTCGTGCTGTCGAGCCGAAAAGCTGAAGATCCCGCGAAAATCCCAGTCAGAAACATCAAGAAATCACCGGCCTGAACCGTTCATGCGCGATTTCTTGCGCCAAACCACAAATATGCAAAGTCCCCATCGCTTGTTCAGCACCGTCACGACGGCGTGAGTTAAGGTCGCCTCCGGTCACGAACATGATCGTGACGTGATGACCAAGCGAAAGCGGTGTGAAAACACGAGTCTCTTCGCTTCGTCTCCGCGCTGTTCAGCAAAACGCTGCCTACTTGGGGAACGTAAGTGAAAGATTTCCGTGCCATCGGCGCGGCCGCGATGCCGCGCCGCGAATTCATCCAGAAGACCCTCATCCTGTCGGTGCCGCCGATCCTGGGTATCACCGGCATCGGCAAAGCGATCGCCGCGGGCGCCGTGTCGGGCACCACGTGGACACCGCCGGTGCGCACGCGCGGCACGGCCGTGGTCAGCGTGAAGGACTACGGCGCCGCCGGCGATGGCGTGCGCGACGACACCGCTTCCTTCCAGGCCGCGATCAACGCGCTGCCGTCCACCGGCGGTACCGTCCAGGTGCCGGCCGGCACGTATCTCATCGATCCGACCGTCAACGTGCGCCTGCGTAGCAGCATGCACCTGCAGCTGGATGCGGGCGCGATCCTGCAGGCCAAGAGCAACGCTGCCGAGCGCGCGTACGTGCTGATGGTGATGGAGAAGAACGACGTCGAGATCTCCGGCGGCCGCATCATCGGCGACCGCGACACGCACCTGGGCACGACGGGCGAGTGGGGCCACGGCATCATGATCCGCGGCTCGAACCGCGTGACCGTGCGCGACATCCACATCTCCAACGGCTGGGGCGATGGCATCTCCATCGGTGGCGCCGCGAAGACGGGCCTGCCGACGGTGCCGAGCACCGACGTTGCGATCGCCAATGTCGTGTGCACCAACAACCGTCGCCAGGGCCTGACCATCGGCTGCTCGCGAAACGTGAAGGTGTACGACAGCGAGTTCAGCAACTCCAATGGCATCGCGCCGCAGTGCGGCATCGACATCGAGCCCGACGCCAACGACCTGCGCACGACCGACACCGTACTCATCCAGAACTGCCTGATCCGCGGCAACAAGGGCAACGGCATCCTGGCGTACAAGCGCGTCACCGGCGTCACCGTGAAGTACTGCACGATGGAATACAACGGCGGCTACGGCATGCTCACCGTCGGTGCGCTCTCCGGCTTTGTCACGCAGAATCGCTTCCTGCACAACGCGCTGTGCGGCCTGATGTTCAGCTCGACCACCGACAACTACCAGGCCAGCAGCAACGTGTTCCGCAACAACTACACCAAGACCATCGGCGTGAACACCGTCGACAAGCCGCTGGTGGCGATGACGGGCATCCTTCCGGGCACCATGCCGAAGGGCAACGATCCGCACATCCAGAAGTCCACCACGGCGACGAACATCCGCGTTACGACGAACCAGTACGCGATGTGATTGCGACCACGGTGTCCGTCGTTATCGGGGGATGACGGCGGACACCGGTGTGGCGCATCCGGCACGAAGGTGCCGGCAGGCAACGCGCGAGGCCGAAACGCCTCGCGCGTTTTTTGTTTCCGAAGACTTACTTCGCCGCAGACGATGCCGTCTTCTTGCGTGCCTTCTTCGTGGTGTTCAACGCGACCGCGGCGCGAATCAGCGCCTTGAGTGCGGCCTCGTCGATCTCGTCGCCTTCGTGCAGGTCGATCGCGCGACGCGTGTTGCCGTCCAGGCTCGAATTGAACAGCCCCTTGGGATCGTCCAGCGACGCGCCCTTGGCGAAGGTCATCTTGACGTGGTTCTTGTAGCTCTCGCCGGTGCAGACGATGCCGTCGTGCGACCACACCGGAACGCCGCGCCACTTCACTTCCTCCACCACGTCCGGATCGGCCTGATGGATGAGCTTGCGCACGCGCGCAAGCATCTTGCCGCGCCAGTCGCCCAGTTCGGCGATGCGCGCATCGATGCGTTGCGACGCGTCGTCGGTGCTTACGTCCGTGTTGCCGTTGCTCTTCTTCATGTGTGATCGCCTGGTTGCGGGATTCGTCTCGACGGTTACATCTTCTCGCCGGGCAGTTTGCTGGCCTGCTTGAGCCACTTCACGAATTGCGCTTCGTCGACCGTGTCGTCTTCGTGGATATCGAGGTAGCGAACATGCGCCATCTTCGATTCGCCCGGCGGCATCGGCTTGAGCGACGTGCCGCGGAAGAACGACACCTTGATGTAGCGCGTGAAGCAATGCACGCCGAGGAACCAGCCTTCGTCGCCGGCCGCGCCGTAGAGCGGCGAGTTCCACTTCACGGCCTTGCGCACGTCCGGAAGGGTCTTTTCGATGAGCGCGTCGAAGTGGCGCCACGCGTCGCGCTTCCAGCCCGGCATCGCGGCGATGTACGCCTGCACCGGCGCATTGCCGTAGCCTTTGGGAATCTGCGGATTGCCGCCGGAGAGCAGCTTCGGCTCGTCGGCCCTCTGCGCCGCGGCCTTATGCGGCGCAGCGGATCTCGTGGCGCGCTTCGCGGGCTTCTTCGCGACGGCCGCGCCTTTCGCAGCGCTTGTCGCCTTGCGGGAGGTCGTCGTGCCGGGCATCGGGCGCATCCTGTCGAGCGTGTCCGCGCCGGAGGATAGCACTGCCCCTGAAGTCAGGAAGCGGCGTCGGGGCTACGCCGCTCTCGCTGCATACCGCTTGAAACACGCCGCCTGGGGAACACCGCCTGAAAACACGCCGCTCAGGAAAGCGCCAGCGCCTCTCTCCCTGCGAGGGCGCTTTCCCGAGCCGGCTCGTCGGCGAAGGCTCCAATGACGAACGGCGCGTCGCAGGCGTAGCCCTGCAGGATGCCGTCGCGGCTGACGACGTCGAAGCCGACCGCCACGTGCTCCTGCCACAACGCATTACGTTCTGCCGACTTCTCCATCTCCTGCCCCTCATTCGGTTGAGGTGCGGAATCTGTGGGAAGCGCGGTGAGGAGGCGGTGAAGCCGACAAGGCCCTCATCGCGATCGCGCCGGAGCCTCAGACAGGAACGTGCGCGGCCCGCGTGCGGTGCGGTATGTGCGCTGCAACGCAGCAGCTAACCCGACGCGTCCTCGTCGTGCATCGGCGCCAGGTCGATCGGTAGCACCAGCTCGAAGGTCGAGCCTTCGCCCGCGCCATCGCTGAACGCAGTGAGCGTGCCGCCATGCAGGCGCGTGAGGCTGCGGGCGAGGGCGAGGCCGACGCCCAGGCCGCCTTCGTGCCGGTCCGGCGTGGTCTCGGCCTGCGCGAACAGTTCGAACACGCGCGCAAGCAGTTCGGGTTCGATGCCGATGCCGTTGTCGCGCACGCGCAGCAGTATCTGGTCGCCGAGCGATTCGATTTCCAGCGCGACCGTGCCGTTGGGTGGCGTGTACTTGGCGGCGTTGTTCAGCAGGTTCGACAGGATCTGCGTCAGGCGCGACGGATCGGCCCACAGCTCCACGTCCACCGTGCGGTCGGCGAGGCTGAAACGGTGCCCGCGCCGCGTCATCAGCGGCATCGTCTGCTCGATCGCCGCCTCGACGATCTCCGATAACCGCACGCGCCGGCGCTTGAGCACGGTCAGTCCACGCGTCACGCGCGAGACGTCCATCAGGTCCTCGACCAGGTTGCCCATGTGCACCGCCTGGCGGTCGATGATCTCGCTCGCCTGCAGCACGGTCTGCACGCGGTCGGGTGCCATCTTCAACAGCTGCGCGGCGGTGGCGATGGGCGCGAGCGGATTGCGCAGTTCGTGAGCGAGCATCGCCAGGAAGTGGTCCTTCTGGCGGTCCGTGGCGCGCAGCGCTTCCTGGCTGCGCTCGAGCATCTCCTGCACGCGTTTCTGGTCCTGGATGTCGGTGCAGGTGCCCATCCATCGCACGATGTGGCCGGTGCCGTCGCGCATCGGCAGCGCGCGGCCCAGCACCCAGCGGTATTCGCCGGTGTGGAAGCGCAGGCGGTATTCGATGTCGTAGGGCTCGCCGGTGGCTAGGCTGCGGCGCCACAGCGCCCATGCGCGGTCGCGATCGTCCGGATGCAGCGCGATATCCCACTCGTGTCCGCGCGTGGTGCCCTCGGGCAGGCCGGTGAAGTCGTACCAGCGCTGGTTGCAGTAATCGATCTCGCCGTTCGCGCGCGTGGACCACACCATCTGCGGCACGAGGTTGGCGATGGTGCGGAAGCGCCCCTCGCTTTCGCGCAACGCCGACAGCGCGGCCTCGCGGCCGGTGACGTCGGCGCCCTGCACGAAGATGCCTTCGATGTAGCCGTGCGAGTCGCGGATCGGCTGGTAGATGAAGTCGACGAAGAGCGTGTGGTTGTCGCCTTCCTCCGACCGCAACGTCACCGGCATGCCGCGGCCGACGAAGGGATTGCCGGTTTCGCGCACCTGGTCGAGCAGTTCGAAGAACCCCTGGTCGCTCAGTTCCGGCAGCACTTCGCGCAATGGCACGCCGATGAAATTCCTGCGCCCGATCAACCGTTCGTAGGCTTGGTTGGCGAGGTCGAAGACGTTGTCCGGCCCACGCAGCACGGCCATGAAACCCGGTGCCTGCTCGAACAGGTCCGTGAGGAACGCCTGTCGCGCGGAAAGACGCACGTTGTCGCGCTGCACGGCTGCGGCGCGCGAGAGCACGCCTTCGGACATCTGCTCGGCGGTGAGTCCGGTGGCTTCGCGCGCGCGGCGGACTTCCTCGCGCAGGCGATGCACTTCGGTGACATCGGTGGTGTGCTGCATCACGGCGACGACTTCGCCATCGTCGTTGCGCAGCGGCGTGTGCGTCGCGCTCCAGTAGCGCAGGTCGACCACACGGCCCTCCGGCGTATCGGATGCGATCGCGTAAGGGATCAGCGCGAGCACGTCGCGCTCGCCCGTGGCGAAGGCGCGTTCCAGCGAGAGGCGCAGCACGTCGGCCTGCGGACTGCCGTCGTCGTTGGTGGTGCCGGGGAAGACGTCGAACAGCACGCGGCCGAGCAGCTCCGCTCGCGGCAGGCCGGTGAGCAGTTCATAGGCGTGGTTCACCTCGACGAAACGCCACTGCCGGTCCACCACCATGTAGGCGTTCGGCGAATGCTGGAAGAGGCGATCGAACTGGATGGACACGCAGGGCTTCCCTGTGGCGCAGCCCGTGCAGTATCCACTAGTCCCGCGCATCGCAGCGGCTAGGATGGTGCGATGGACCCGACCGCCCGACGCCTGATCGACGACCTCCAGCTGGCGCCGCATCCTGAAGGCGGGCATTACCGTCGCATCTACGAATCGGCGTTGTCGGTCGAGCACGGTGGTCATCGGCGACCGGCGCTCACGGCGATCCAGTTCCTGCTGGCGCACGGCGAGGCGAGCCGGTGGCACCGCGTCGATGCCGACGAGACCTGGCACTGGCAGGACGGCGGGCCGCTGGAACTGCACGAGTTCGATGCCGATGCGGGCACGCTGGCCGTCGTGCGCCTGGACAGCGTCGCGCGCGGCGGGCCGGCAATGCACGTGGTGCGGGCAGGGCGCTGGCAGGCCGCACGGCCGCTGGGCGCGTATACGCTGGTCGCGTGCACGGTGGCGCCGGGCTTCGTGTGGGAAGGCTTCGCGTTGCTCGATCCTGCCAGCGAGGTGAGGCTGGCCTTGCGCGATGCCGGTGCGTGGTTGCCGGACTGATCGGGAACCCGCGTCGCATGCCGTGGTCCGAGAATCGTCGCGCCGTTCAGTTGCGTCGTTCAGTCAAGGGAATGCAGATGCGTCTTCGCAGGGCAATCGGGTTGTTCGCGTTGTTCGTCATCGCCATGCAGGCGTCGGCGCAGACCGTGCCGAAGACGACGGCGCCGCTTCCGCCGATCCGCGATCTTGCGCCGCTGGTGGTCAGCGGCATCCAGCCGGGTCCGGGCTTGTGGAAGGTGCGCAAGGGCGAGCATACGTTGTGGGTGCTGGGCACCGTCTCGCCGTTGCCGCGTCGCATGGAGTGGGAATCGCGCGAGGTCGAACAGGTCATCGCGCAATCGCAGGCGCTGATCGAACCGCCCGGCGTGCGCATCGATACGAACCTGGGGTTCTTCGGGCAGCTGGTGCTGGCGCCGAAGGCCTTCAGCGCACGCAAGAATCCGGACGGGCAGACGCTGCAGCAGGTCGTGCCGCCGGAGATGTATGCGCGCTGGCTCGTGCTCAAGCGCAAGTACATGGGCCGCGATTCCGGCGTGGAGAACTACCGGCCGATCCTCGCCGCGATGGAGCTGTACCAGGAGGCGATCAAGGACGTCGGCCTGCGCCAGGGCGGGGTGGTTTGGCCGGTCGTGGAGAAGCTCGCCAAGCGCCACGATGTGCCGCGCATCAAGACCACGGTGACGGTGATGATCCAGGACCCGAAGGTCGCGCTGAAGGAATTCCGCGGCGCGCGGCTGGAAGACCTGGACTGCTTCGCCAAGACGCTGGAGCGGCTGGAGTCGGACCTGGGCACGATGCGCGAACGCGCCAACGCGTGGGCGGTGGGCGATCTGGATGCGCTGAAGGCGCTGCCCTACACGGACCAGAACGAAGCCTGCGTCCGTGCGGCGGCGGAATCGAACGTGTTGCGCAAGCGCACGGGCGATATCGAGGCGCAGGTGGCGGGTCGTTGGCTGGGCGCGGCGGAAGCGGCGCTGGCGAAGAACCCGACGACATTCGCGGTGTTGCCGATGCGCGAACTCACGCGACCCGACGGGTTCCTCGCGCGGTTGAAGGCCAAGGGGTATGTGGTGGAGGAGCCGGTGCGGGTGGAGTAATCGGTTCGCAGGATGGGTTTCGCGGAGCGAAAGCCATCATGGGCGGTAGCGCTGGCCGCAACGGCGATGGGTTCCGCTGCGCGAAACCCATCCTACGAAAATCACCGTCATTCCAGCGAAAGCTGGAACCCATCTTGATCTTCGCAGGATCGGAAAAGGTTAGGTGTTGTAGCCCGGGTAAGCGAAGCGCACCCGGGTTGCGCGTGACACGCCATAACAGCATGCATCGCGAGTGCGAGCGTGGCCCCGCGTCCCGACCCTCACCCCAACCCCTCTCCCGGAGGGAGAGGGGCTAAACGTAGGATGGGTCTCGCGAAGCGAAACCCATCAGGGGCTCCAGCGCTGGCCGCAACGAGCGATGGGTTCCGCCGCGCGAAACCCATCCTACGAAAATCACCGTCATTCCAGCGCAAGCTGGAACCCATCTCGATCTTCGCAGGATCGGAAAAGGTTAGGTGTAGTAGCCCGGGTAAGCGAAGCGCACCCGGGTTGCACGTGACACGCCACAAAAGCATGCATCGCGAATGCGAGCGAGTCCGCGCGTCCCGACCCTCACCCCAACCCCTCTCCTGGAGGGAGAGGGGCCAAACGTAGCATGGCTTTCGCGAAGCGAAACCCATCAGGGGCTCCAGCGCTGGCCGCAACGGCGATGGGTTCCGCCGCGCGAAACCCATCCTGCGAAAATCACCGTCATTCCAGCGAAAGCTGGAACCCATCTTGATCTTCGCAGGATCGGAAAAGGTTAGGTGTTGTAGCCCGGGTAAGCGAAGCGCACCCGGGTTGCGCGTGACACGCCACAACAGCATGCATCGCGAGTGCGAGCGAGTCCGCGCGTCCCGACCTCACCCCAACCCTCTCCCGGAGGGAGAGGGGCTAAACGTAGGATGGGTCTCGCGAAGCGAAACCCATCAGGGGACGTGGCGGTCGCCAAAACGAGCGATGGGTTTCGCCACGCGAAACCCATCCTACGAACAGGAAAAGAAAGCGCTCAGCCCGCCGCGCTCACCGGCACATTCGGCCGACCCAGCTCCGGCCAGCGATGCAGCACCGCCGTGCGGATACCGGCCGCATCGAGCCCCGACTCCGCCAGCAACTGCTCGCGGCTGGCGTGATGCTGGAACTCATCGGGCAGGCCCAGATGCAGCATCGGCAACGCGACGCCCTCGGCGTTCAGCAGCTCGGCGACACCCGAACCCGCACCGCCTGCGACGACGTTGTCCTCGATCGTCACGAAACCCGCATGCGTGTGCGCCAGCTCAAGCAGCAGCGCGCGATCCAGCGGCTTCACGAAGCGCATGTTGACCACGGTAAGCCCCAGCTCCGCGCCCACCGCTTCGGCGGCCGCGGTGACCGAACCGAACGCCAGCAACGCGATCTTCGAACCATCGCGACGCACCTCGGCCTTGCCGATCGGCAACGTGTCCAGCGATGGCAGCACCGCCACGCCCGGACCGGTGCCGCGCGGATAACGCACCGCCGCCGGGCCTTCGTAGCGATAGCCGGTGCTCAGCATCTGCCGGCATTCGTTTTCATCGCATGGCGCCATCACCACCATGTTCGGCACGCAGCGCAGGTAACTCAGATCGAGGTTGCCCGCGTGCGTCGCGCCGTCCGGCCCGACCACGCCGCCGCGATCGATCGCGAAGGTCACGTCCAGGTTCTGGATCGCCACGTCGTGCACGAGCTGGTCGTAGCCGCGCTGCAGGAACGTGGAATAGATCGCGACCACCGGCTTCGCGCCTTCGCACGCCATGCCCGCCGCCAGCGTCACCGCGTGCTGTTCGGCGATGGCGACGTCGAAGTAACGCTGCGGATATTCCTTGCTGAAACGCACCAGCCCCGAGCCCTCGCGCATCGCCGGGGTGATGCCCAGCAGCTTCGGTTCGGCCGCCGCCATGTCGCACAGCCAGTCGCCGAAGACGTCGGTGTAGGTCGGCTTCTTCGCGCCGGGCTTGCTGATCAGGCCTTTCTCGGGATCGAACGGACCGACCGCGTGGTAACCGATCTGGTCGCCTTCGGCGAGCTCGTAGCCCTTGCCCTTGGTCGTGATGATGTGGAGCAGCTGCGGGCCCTTCAGGCCCTTGAGCGTCTTCAGCGCGGAGAGCAGGGCGGGCAGGTCGTGGCCGTCGATCGGGCCGGTGTAATGGAACCCCATTTCCTCGAACAGCGTGGACGGCACGAACATGCCCTTCCAGTGTTCTTCCCAGCGCTTGACGAACTTCGCCGCCGGCTTGTTCTTGTCGCCGAGCAAACGCTTGCCGCCTTCGCGGATCGCGTTGAGCGTGCGGCTGCCGGTCAGGCGGCCGAGCATCTGCGTGAGGCCGCCGACGTTCTCGGAAATCGACATCTGGTTGTCGTTGAGCACGACCAGCAGATTCGGCTCCGGATCCATGCCGCCGCCGTGGTTCAGCGCTTCGAACGCCATGCCGGCGGTCATTGCGCCATCGCCGATCACGGCCACGACCTTGCGGTCGTCGCCCTGCTGCTGCAGCGCGATCGCCATGCCCAGCGCGGCGGAGATCGACGTGGACGAATGCCCGACGCCGAAGGTGTCGTACTCGCTTTCCTCGCGCTTGGGGAACGGCGCGACGCCACCGGCCTGCTTGACCGTGTGGATGTTGTCGCGGCGGCCGGTGAGGATCTTGTGCGGGTAGGTCTGATGGCCGACGTCCCACACCAGGCGGTCCACCGGCGTCTCGTACAGCCAGTGCAGCGCGACGGTGAGTTCGATCACGCCCAGGCCCGCACCGAAGTGGCCGCCGACGAGGGCGACCTGTTCGATCAGGTAGGCGCGCAGTTCCTCGGCGATCGCGGGCAGCTCCTCTTCGGGGAACTGGCGCAGGTCGGCGGGGACCTGGATTTTGGACAGGCGCGGATAACGTTGCGGGTCGATCATCACGACGGTGTCAGACGGCAAGTTGGACATTGTCCCGCCGTCGTCCAAAGCGGGCAAGGATCGACTCCCGCCGCTTCGTGACGCCCTGTTCAGTCGCGCGGGCGGACGACGCCCGCGCGATGGCTCATCGGCCGCGCAGGCGACCGAACAGGCCGCTGCCGGCCTTGCCCGGATCGACCGGTTCCGGTTCGCGTTCGGCCTCGGCGAAGCCGGTGGCGAGGTTGGCGTTGATGAAGTCGGCCACTTCGGCCTGCGTGACGCCGCTGGCTTCGGCGATTTCCGACATCAGCGCCGGGCCCTTCATCATCACCGTGGCGATGCGGAAGTGCTTGGGGTATTCGCGCTCGGTCTGCGGCCACTTGACCATCAGGTAGCGGCGCGACGGATCGTGTTCGGAGGCCAGCGCGCCCTTGCCGGCGAGCAGGTTGCCGAACCACACCAGGCGCGAGAGCGGCATTGCCGCGCCCAGGCGCGCGCTTTCGCTGGCCCAGGTGTTGGCATCGACGGGCACGAACTCGCCCGAATCCAGCTTGCCTTCGAAATGCGCGGCCAGCGGCTTGAGCGCGGCCGGGCCGTGGTAGGTGCGCTGGTCGAGGTCGAGCAGCACGCCGTCGGTCGCGCTGCGTAGGCGCACGCGGCCCTTCAGGCGGTCGTTGACGATCCAGTCCAGCAGCGAGCCCTCGACGATCGACGACTTCGGCGCCGCGACCACCGGTTCCGCCGCCACGGGCGTTTCGACGACGGGCGCTTCGACCGGCTTCGGAGCGACCGGCGCCGGAGCCGCGGCAACAGGTGCGGGTACCGGAGCGGGTTCGGGTTTCGGCGCAGGCGGCGCCGGTGCGGGCGCGACCGGGGCTGCAGCGACCGGAGCCGGAGCGACAGGCGCAGGCGGTGCCGGCTTCGGTTCCGGGGCGGCCGGTGCATCGAACGTGATGCCCGCCTGCGTCGCGATATCGCGCAGCAGCACGCCCACGCTGTTCGCGTCGAACGGCTGGCCCAGGCGGAAGTCGGCCTGCGTGCGCTGCGCGGCGGTCAGCGCCACCACGCTCTTGCCGGCCGCGTGCAGGCGAAGCCAGCTCATCGGACCGTACATGCTGTCCATGTCGACGATGACGTAGTCGGCGTCGGCGTCGGGCACGAGGCTCCACGCATTGCCCATGCGGCCGTTGGCAGCCTGGATGGCCGCCTGCAGGGCGGACTCCGTGGTCGGGTCCATGCCGGTCAAGCCGAGGGTCAAGCGCATCGTGAATCCGTAGTGAATTTGCAAGTGTTGGCGAGTCTCGCGGACGCCCTGACGGTCGTCAACGCGCGCAGAGCGTCGCATCTGAACCTTTTAGGTCAGCTCGCCTGTGGCGGGAAGCGCGACCCGGTCAAATCGCCAACCCGATCACGCACAAGTCACGCCTGCATGCGTGCGTTCTTCGGAAGATGACTGCGAAGGAAGGCCATCTGGTCGGCCAGGATGTTGCGGTTCGACAGGATCAGATGCTCGACCCAGCTGGGCCGGTAGGGCACGGCCAGCAGCGGCATGCTCGCCTGTTGCGGCGTGCGGTTGCCCTTGCGCGAGTTGCAGTGGAAGCAGGCGGCGACCACGTTCTCCCACAGGTCGCGACCGCCCTTGGACACCGGGATCACATGGTCGCGCGTGAGGTGCGGCCGGGTGAAATCATGGCCGCAGTACATGCACAGGTAGCCGTCGCGCGCGAACAGTGCGGCATTGGTCAGCGCGGGCGTGGGATCGAGCGCATGCGCGCGCGCGTGGCTGCGCGCGGCGACGATGGGATGCAGTTCGATCATGCTCTGCTCGCCGGTGAAGCGGCTGATGCCGCCATGCACCTGCAGGCAGGGATCGCCCAGCGTCCAGGCGACCGCACCGCGCACGTAGAGACAGGTCGCGTCCTGCCAGCTCATCCAGTCGAGAACGCGACCGTGCGCGTCGAGCGATAACAATCGGACCGAATTCAAACGGTCGATCGCACCACGAGGCACGAAGGGGGGCGACGCCGGATCCAGATCGGTTCCGGTTCGGACCAGGCGTAGGTTCGCTCTATCGGTCTCCATCGGGACACCAGCTTATACGCCATTGTTTACGTTTTGTGTACTTGTGGCCTGCGCGGTTTGTTATCGCGCAGGCCACGGCGGGTTCAGACCGCCTCGACCGCCAGCTCCGGCAGCCCCGCGACGCCGCTTTCGATGGCCGCTGCATGCGTCAGCGTGCGCGGCAAAACGCGTGCGAAGTAGAAGCGTGCGGTCGCGCGCTTGTCGTCCTTGAACGACTGCGGATGCGAGGACGCATCGGCCGCCGCCACCGCGCGCGCCCACCAGTAGGCGAGCACCGCGTAGCCGGAGTACATCAGGTAGTCGTACGAGGCCGCGCCGATCTCGTCGGCATTGCCGGCCGCGCGCTGGCCGATCTGCATCGTCAGCTGCTGCCAGCGCGTCGCGGTCTCGCGCAGCGGGCCGACGAATTCGGCCAGCGCCTCATTGCCCGCGTTCTCTTCGCAGAACGCCTGCACGCGCGCGCCGAACGCCTTCAGTCCCGCGCCTTTCATCGCAAGGATCTTTCGGCCCAGCAGGTCCAGCGCCTGGATGCCGGTCGTGCCTTCGTACAACGTGGTGATGCGCGCATCGCGCGCCAGCTGCTCCATGCCGTGCTCGGCGATGTAGCCGTGCCCGCCGAAACATTGCAGCGCGTTGTAGGTGCACTCCACGCCCCACTCGGTCAGGCACGCCTTGACGATGGGCGTCAGGAAACCGGCCTGCGCATCGGCCTGTTCGCGTTCGGCGGCATCGTTCGAATTCGCGGCGATGTCGCCCTGCATCGCGGCGTCGTAACCCATCAGGCGGCCGCCTTCGATCAGCGCCTTGCACGTCAGCAGCATGCGGCGCACATCAGGGTGCACGATGATCGGATCGGCCGGCTTGTCGGGGAACTTCGCGCCGGACAGCGCACGCATCTGCAGACGTTCGCGCGAGTAACGCAGCGCGTTCTGCAGCGCACGTTCCGACAAACCCAGCCCCTGCAGGCCCACGCCCAGGCGCGCGGAGTTCATCATGGTGAACATCCCCATGAGTCCCTTGTGCGGCGCGCCCACCAGGTAACCCTGCGCGCCGTCGAAGTTCATCACGCACGTCGCCGAGCCGTGGATGCCCATCTTGTGTTCCAGGCTGCCGCAGCGCACCGCGTTGCGTTCGCCGCTGGCGCCGTCCTGTGCCACGCGCTCGCGCGGCACGACGAACAGCGAAATGCCCTTGCTGCCCGCCGGCGCATCCGGAAGGCGCGCGAGCACCAGGTGGACGATGTTGTCGGTGAAATCGTGCTCGCCGGCGGTGATGAAGATCTTCGTGCCGGTGATGGAATAGCTGCCGTCGCCGTTGGGTTCGGCGCGCGTCTTCAGCAGGCCCAGGTCGCTGCCGCAATGCGGTTCGGTCAGGCACATCGTGCCGGTCCAGCGGCCTTCGACCAGCGGCTTGAGGAACGCTTCGCGCTGCCAGTCTTCACCGTGATGCAGCAGCGCTTCGATCGCGCCGTGCGACAGCAGCGGGAAGTTGCCCCACGCGAGGTTCGCCGCGTCGATCATTTCCTTCAGTGGCACGCCGACCAACTGCGGCAGGCCCTGTCCGCCGAATTCAACCGGCGAGGTCAGCCCCGCCCAGCCGCCATCGACGAACTGCGCATACGCCTGCTTGAAACCGGCCGGCGTGGTGACCGCGCCGGTGGCGTTGTCGAGCTTGCAGCCTTCGCGATCGCCCACCGGATTGAGCGGCGCCAGCACGGTTTCGGTGAAGCGCGCGGCTTCATCGAGCACCGCGTCCAGCACGTCGCGCGTGGCGTCGGTGAAACCCAGGCGCTGGAACTGCGCTTCGGCATTCAGGACGTCGAACAGCGCGAAGCGCATGTCGCCGAGGGGGGCTTTGTATTGGCTCATGGGAATTCCGTGCGGGACGCGCGCTGGGGCGGTCGGTGAGAAAGGGGTGGGGCGATCAGCGCAACACGCCGGGCAGGCCCGGCGCCGGGCTGAGCGCCCCGTTGCGTACGACGATGTCGAAGCTGCGCAGCTTGCCTTCGTCCGGCGTGGCGTCGATGCGCCCGCTCAGCGAGTAGGCGAAGCCGCGGCCGGAGGAGAGCGCATCGGCCGCGGCGAACTTGCCGGCGGCGTCGGGCGTCATCGTGACGGTGATGACATCGGCCGATTCCGGCCCGATGGACAGCATCGGCTGCGCGCGCAGGCGGCCGGTTTCGGCATCGCCGACCTTGACGGCCAGGTCGATGTTCTCGAACCGCATCGGGATGCTGCTGAAGTTCTCGATGCGCAGCTCCGCCAACCAGCTGCCGTCGACGCGGACGGTGAGCTGCTGGATGCGCGCGGACGGCTCGGAGATGCGGCGGACGGGCCCACTGGAACAACCGGCCAGCAGCAGCGCAACCAACGCCAGTGCAGTCCAACGTGTCCAGTGCATCGCCTTCATGCCGCCGCTCCGAGTGATGGGAGGCCGAGCATACTACGGCGCACGGTGGGGTCGGCCAGCGGGGAAAGTCAGGGTGAGGCCGCCCGCAATCGTCATTCCGGCGAAGGCTGGGACCCGGCCCCGGGGCGCTGGGGCCACCCCATCGCGGTGTAGCAACTCACCGTCATTCCAGCGAAAGCTGGAACCCATTTGCTTTGATCTTGATCCCTTCTCTCACCCGGAGAAGGTGCCCGAAGGGCGGATGAGGGGTAACGAAGGGGCAGGGCTACGAACTCGCAGCGCGGTACCGCACGGGTGGTTTGGCCTTGAGGCTCCGTGGCCCTCTCCCAGCCTACGTAGGATGGGTTTCGCCCCCGCGAAACCCATCATCAGGGCGCATCCGCAGCACAACGCCGATCGCCTTCGACACACGAAACCGATCATCGCCGCGAAGGCAGCCGCAAAAAACGATAGGTTCCGCCAAGCGGAACCCATCCTACGAAGTCATCCCGATGAAGGCCGGAATCCAACCCACCAGCCCGTCAGAAAACCGGAACTCAGGTAGCCGCAGCCGGCGCTATAACCTGTGCGATCAACGCCAGCGCCGCGACCACGCTCCACACGAACACATAGCGCATCGCCGCGCGGCGAGCGCGCTTGCGGCGGATTTCGCGATGCGGATCGGGCATGGAAGAAGCGGCGCCATCAGCGTAGGCGTTCCGCGAGGAACCGCTGGTGTAAGTCCGTTCCACCCTGGTCCCCTTGGACGTGCGTCCGATTTCATGCAGAGAAGAAAAAGCGCCCCGGCCCAGCAAGCTCACCCGCTCACGGTGACGGCCTGATTCCATTGCTGAGCAGCTTCCTTGCTTGCGCATTGACCGGGCTGCCGGGGCGGATTACAGAATCGCGCCTGAACCGGCCGAGACACCATCGGGCGACTTCGCTTCTAGGGGTAAGACTTTTCCTACAAGCCCCGCGACGCGCGCCACCCAGGCTGCGCGCATTTTCCCTTTCGGAAGAGAAGGTTGCGTGAGGAGCCGAGCCGACGGGTGAGGCTACCCCGACTCGGGCGTAGGAAAACCAGAACCGCGACTTCTTCTAATTGATGGCGCGAAGAGCGGGCCAGCAGACTCGCTGGACGGAGCCTAGAAACTCCTCGAAACGCGGTTCCCACCATCGTCAACGGTGGGTTTTTTGCGCCTGCTCGCAGGTGCTGTCCGGCGACGTTTCTTCGCCGGGAGGGCGGCTAATACAACACCTCGCAAGAGGAAATACGCCCGACCGTTCGTTTCGCGGTTTTCTAGCCTCCCGGCACTCCGTCCGTGCATCCGCACGGACGGCATTCTTGCGATCCAACGGAAGGGCAACACGCATGGCACCCCAGCAAGCAGCTAAGTCCGACGAGCAGATGTTCCGTCTCCCGGATTACGCCTACGAACACCTGCTCATGGTCCGCGACCAACTGAGCCTGCTAGCCACCCTGATCCAGCCCTACACCCGGGCCGAAGAAAACACGCCCCGAGAAATCCCCCTGGGCCCCTTGGCCCAAGGCATCTCCATCATCGCCGGGCAGCTCAACGAAGTGCTTGAAGCGGTGCAGTAAGCAGCGGGGGCGTGAAGCGAACGGATGCGCCTCGTGTACCCGCATGCGCGCTTACCGGGGTTCGACCAACCTGATGCGTGTGACGGCCGCGTTGCCCCAGCCCGGCCCGGCATCAGGACGCAGGGCTTCGACGCTCACGGAGAAATCCACGTCCCGTCCCGAGGGAAGCTCCAGACTCCACCATCCGCTGCCGCTTTCCTTCGCGATGTCGTGCTCGTATACGACCTGGCCATCCACGCGTACCACTTGACGCATCCGGTCGGGGAACCCGCCAGGTTCGTAAGGATCGTTCACTTCCAGCCGCAGATGACCGGGCAGTTTTTCCGGACTCAGACGGCAAATCACGGTGGCGTGTTCGCCCGGTGCAGGATCGGGATGGTTCACCACGACGGTCACCGACGACGCGCTCGAATCGAGCATGCGCCCCCCGGTCAGCTTGCAACGGGTGGTCCCGTACTTGCTGCGAAGCGTCGCCCGCGTGGTCGGAACCGCGGGATCGGTGACGGCCAGTTCAGCCTCCCATCGGGACAGCATTCTGGCGGGGCCCGTCATGAAGCCCAGCGTGGCAAGCAACGCGATTCCTACGACCACTCCCCGCCTGATCCGGCCATATACAAGCGGAAACGCGACGCCAACCGCCACCGCTTGCAGGGCGAGGACCATCAGGAAGAACCGCGCCTGCGCGGGGAACGCGAAATGCAGAGCAATCTTCAGGCCGATGGTCAGGCAAAGTACGAGCAACGCCGTATTTCGCGTGCGGATCGCCAGCATCAATACGCCCAGAAACAGCAGTTGCATCAGGGTCATGCTGCCTACGAGCCACGGCGTCAGGCGGTTGGCCAATGCACCCGCGCCAGTGGAACGCTCAGGTGGCTGCGCGTCGCCTAGCAACGACCAGTAGGTCAATGTGCCGTCGCCACCTGTCGCGGAATAGACCAGTGCCGCTATGCGCTTCCTGAGGTGGAACATGGGCCTCCTCATGATCTCGCCCGCCGCCATGCGCGCGCCCTCGCGCGACATACGCTCCGTGTCGTCCGCAAGTCCCGGGTCGATGGACGCAACGTAAGATTCGAACGGGATCCAGCCGAATCCGGCGCCCGGAATGTAGGAACCCAGCAGCGAAGCACCGCCGGCTTCGGAGGTCACACCGAACTTGCCGGTTCCCAGGTATCGCTGGCCGCCAACGAGGGCGATCATCAATGCGGCGCCCGCAATGAAGACGAGCAAGGCCTTCGAGCGGAACCACGAACGCTCCATTGGCACGGCCGCGGCGATCGCGGCCGGCAGCATAACCACCAGCATCTCCTGTCGAAGGAACAGGCTCAGGCCCCACAGAAATGCTGCCCACATTGGCGAGCCAGCACCCTTGCGGACACAGTTGCGCACGACCAGACAGCCCAGCGCCAGCGTCGGAAGCATGACCCAGTTGTCCTGGGCGACGACACCGGAAAACAGGATGAGGGCCGGATGCAATGCGATGAGGGCGGTGGCCAGGATTCGTGCCGGATCGGGCAGAACTCCGCGTAGCATCGCGAACGGCAGCGCCGGTAACAGTGCCATGGTGAGCATCGTGCTGACGCGCGCGATCGTTTCGTTGTCGCCGGGCAGCAGGGCCATGAATACGGAAAGGAAGGTCGCGGTTCCTGCGCTCGTCAGCGACCAGTGCCAGACCTGGACGAACGGCCCCTGCTGAGCGATGTCGGCGGCGAAGTCGACGGCACGTTTGAAATCGGAGACTGGGATCGCGGGATATTCCGCGACCAGCCATGCACGTAATGCGAGGCCCGCTAGCAGGATCAGGATTCCGAGCGAATCCCAATGGGTAAAGCGAACTGACGGGCGCGCGGCGGCGCTGGTGGTTTGCGGGTTCATCATGGTCACATCGCGGGCCGCTGCATCGCTTCGGAAGGGTCGCGAAGCAGCGCTTATTGGTAGGTCTGACTTCCGGGCGTCGCATTCTTGCGTCAGTTCCGGCATCGCCGCCAGATACCGGTGCGAGGGCCTTTACCGACCGCGCAAAGGGATGCATACGCGCCGGCCGGTAAATTACGCTACTTCGCGTTGCATTGCCCGCATGCGGGCAGGCCACCCAAAGCAACGAACCCGCGAAGTCGCCTTCGCGGGTTCGCATTCCAACGGTAGCAAGGCGTGAACCCTAAAAGGCCAGGGCGGTAGTGGACAGGCACTTCGCGTCCCCCCGCCAGATCACCGCCAAATCGTCAGATCACGGCTCGACGCACCGCGGCGTCGAACAATGCGGCGGCGGCTCTTCCGGCGGCTGGGTCGTCTGTACGCCGGAAACGTTGACGGCCGTAATCGCTGCGCCGCCGGACTTCAGCGTGAAGCGGGTGCCGTTGGTGGTAATCCACGTCGCCGACTGGGAGCCGTTCTGCGCACGCGCAAACAGGACCGGACCACTGCCATCGAGATTCGAAGCCCACACTTCGGCATCGGCACGATTGGAATTCCAGCTGAGCGTCGTGGTGCAGGTGCTGCCACCGTAGGGAATCGTGCAGGGATTGCGGTTCGCGCTGATCGATCCGGTCGCCGGGGGCACTACGGCGATCGACCAGTCGGGCGTCGTCGCACCGAACCATGCCATGCCATCGGCCACCATCTGCCACTGCATCTTGTACGTACCGGATGCCGACGGCGCGCGCACCGTGAAGTTGAATCCAACGTCCTGTCCGGGACCGACATCATGCGGCAACGGAACGCGGTGCAGGCCCCACGTCATGTTGTCGCCAGGGTTTTGCGATCCCAGGCTGATATTGGTGCCAGCGCGCCAGGTTTTCTCGCTGATGTTCCGGAACCACGCCACCACGTTGTAGTACTGGCCGGCCACCATCGCTCCATCGATCGAAGCGCCGAGGTATTGGGAGTACAGGCCGTACTTCACCTGGAAGCCGATGCCACGGTAGGCGTTCCGCAGTTCGGCGATATCCCTGACGCCGGTCATGCCGCCGCTCGGGTGGCCAGCCCACAGGAAGGGCATCAGCATGATGACGCGGTTGTTGTTCGTCGCGATGGTGTGCGCGTACCCGGGACTTTGCCATGAGTTGTCCAGGTCGCCGCCCGTGCCTGCCTGTGGAACCACGATCAGGCGCTGTTCGGGACGCAGCTGGCTGGCGAGATTGTTCAACGCGTCCTGATAGCCGCTGTTGCTGTTGTGGTAGTCGTCCAGGCCGACCCAGTCGAAGATGCGCGCGCCGTTGATCACGGTGCCGTAATCCTGGCTGACCGTTGTCGCGATCGGAAAGTTGTAGGTCGCCGGATTGTTCCGGATCGCTTCCACCGCATTCGACAGGGCAAGGGCAGGGAAGCCCAGCATGTCGTCGAGTCCATACAGTTCAGGCTCGTCGACCGGGTAGAACGCGGCCACCGTGCTAGCTTCAGGGTTTCCCGGGACGAGGTAGCCGGCGGCGACAAGCTTGTCTACCAGCTGCCCGAATTTGTTGGCGGCCTCGGCATCGTAGCGGTAAGGCTTCGGCGTGACGAACAGGTACGACGTCACCGTCACCACCGCCTTGTTGCCGTAGGACTTAGCCAGGGCAAGCTCTCTGAGGATCGTCGGATCCCAGTCGTACCCGTCTTCACCGGTCCAGATGAAGGTGATGTTGGTGTGGTCCTGGTTGTCCGGCTGGAACGAGGTGTCCGGCGTGGTGTTGTTCGCGAAGTATCCGAAGTACTTCGGCAATGCGGAGGCAGGCAGGCTGAAGAGCGCCGCGGCCAGCAGCAGACAGAATCTGTAGCGCATGTAATGTCCTTATTGGTTTGACTGGTTCAGGTCAATGACCTCCATGATGCATGCGGATCTTTGCGCCACCCCCTTGGTCTGTTCGCGAATGGGACTGCAGGTCCGTGCACGCAAGAGCGCGACGGGCGTCTAGCCAACCGGATGATGTTTGCGGTCCCCGCGATTACTTTGGGGCGAGATCGATCCCATGAAGGAGAACGGGATCACAAACTTGTGGAACGACGTTGCCGGTTGCACGGGCGACGATTGGCGCTCCTTGTCTTGCGCAAGTTTGCTGTCTTTGCCGTTGACGCGAACGCACTTGCGTCGGTGCCTTGTTTGCCTTATGAAGACCACAGCCGCTAGTTCGCGGTAGGGGAAATCAATCTTGAACTTGCCATGGATGGCGCGCGTCGACGCGTGGCGTCCGTGTACTCAGGGGACGAGCTTCATGGTGTTCAATCGGAAGGGCCGCACCAGTGCGGCGCAGGCGATGGGCTGCGCTCGCGCGAAACGCTTGCGCAAGCAGCTGATCTGCTCCGCACTGTTCATGGCGTTCACGCAAGGCGTCGCAGCGCAGCAGATATTCACGCCCAACTTCGGCGCCACCGAGCAACCCACGGGTGACCGAAGCTACAGACCGTCCATCGAGGTCGGCGGTCATGGCGTGGTGCTGGCCACCGGGAACAAGATCGAGGTGGAGGCGGATTTCGCCGCGCAAGGCGAAATGGCGCTGTACCTGAGGCGCTCCTACAACAGCCAGTGGAGCGCCAGCGGCATCTTCGGCAAACACTGGATCAGCAATTTCGACTACTCGCTGGCTACGTCCGTGGTCGGTACGCAGACTGTGATCTGGATCCAGCGTCCCGACGGCAGGCGCATCAAGTTCGTGCCGAGCGGCGTGGCCAACCGGTGGAACGAGGACAAACCGGCGGCCGTCGCCTACGTCGTCAGGAATTCCGATGGCACCTACTCGCTTCGCAACGAGGATCGTGGCACCGAGACGTACAGCGCGGACGGATACATTCTCGAGCGCAGGAACGAGCAGGGCATCGCATGGACGTTTGCCTACGCAGGCAAGTACCTCCAGCGGGTGACCCATTCGTCCGGTCGCTACGTCCAGTTCAACTGGACCGGAACCCAACTTACCCAGGTGCTGGATACGGCGGGCAACCCGTACGGATTTGGCTACGATGCGAATGTGTTCGGGACGGGACGCGGCCGGCTGGCGTCGGTCACCTTGCCCGGCGCTCCCGCGACTGCCGTCTCGTATCACTACGAAGATGCGCGCTTTCTCGGTGCGCTGACGGGCAAATCCTATAACGGAGCCCGTTATTCGACCTATTCGTACGATTCGAACGGCCGGGTCGCATCGACCGAGCTTGCGGGCGGCATCGAGCGCTATACGTTCGAATATGCGGGCGGTTCCACGACGCCGGTGACGCCGCCGCCGCTGCCGCCCGCCCCTGGCGGAATCATCGACGAAGGCGGCGGTAGTGGATGGTGCGAGTACCAGAGTGGCTCGCGCATCTGCTTCCAGCCGCGGGCCGCGTCCATTGGCGGAATGACGGGTTTCGGTGCAATCGGGCTGTCGTCGCTGAGCATGATGGCCGCGACCGTGGCCGCCGCGACGCAGTCGACCTCGTTCACCGCGACCGAGACCAACCCCCTAGGCAAGCGCACCACGTATACCTTCGAGAACGATCGCCTTGTCTCGGTTGCGCGAGCAGCGTCTTCGAAGTCGAGCGAAGCCTATCGGGAGCGTCAGTACGACGCCAACGGTTACGAGAACATCGTCAGCGACTTTACGGACGGACTCACCGATTACGACTACGACGCGCACGGGCACCTGATATCCCGAACCGACGGCGCCGGCAGCCCTGTTGCACGGACGGTCCAGTACTCGTGGGATGAAGCGAACAACAGGCTCAATTCAACGACGATCGTAGGCGTCAGGGAGACAACGTTCCTGTACACGCCGGACGGGCGCGTGCAGCGTGTGGATGAGAAGAACCTGACGACACGGGGCGTTCCGGGTGCGGTGAGGTCCACCACGTACACCTACACCACGCACGCCAACGGTCTGCTTGCCAGCGTCGTCGCGGACGGGCCTTTGCCAGGAACGGCCGACGCGATCACGTCCAGCTACAACGCGTACGGCGATCTGATCAGTGTGCGAAACGGGCTTGGCCATACCACGACCTACAGCGGTCACAACGCGATCGGTCAGGTCGGCCGGGTGGTGGGCCCCAACGGAGACCAGACGGACTTCGAATACGACGGCCGCGGGCGCGTCATTGCGGTTCGGCCGCTGGTGAATGGTGCGCAGCAATCGACGTTGTACGCCTACGATGGATTCGGAAGGGCTCTGTCCACGCAGACGCCGGACGGTCGAAAGCGCAATTACGTCTACGACGACGCCTGGCGCCTGACAGAGGCTTTCGAACGCGAGCCGAGCGGTCTGTACGCGCGTAGCCTCAACAGCTACGACATCGCGTCCAATCTCACGCAGACCCAGGTACGACGTTCGTCGTTCCCGCCGGATACCCGTGTCGTCGGCAACATCGACGGCGTAGTGGCGGATGGCAGCGGCTTCGCCGTGCGCGGTTGGGCATGCTCGACAGGACAGGATGCATCGATTTCCGTGCACGCCTATGCCGGCGGAGGCTGGCCCGCAGGAACACTGATCGGCCAGTACGAGGCGAATCTCGCGAGTGAGCCGGGCATTGCAGCAGCATGCGCAGCGAGCGGCAGCGCTTACCGCTTCCAATTCCCCCTTTCCGATGCGGTTCGTGAGGCGCATGGTGGCGCGGCCGTTTACGTGCACGGCATTTCGCCGGCAGGAAAGGACAACGCGCTGATCGCAGGCTCAGGCGTGCATGCGATCCCACGTCTGCTGCCCAATGCCGCACCTGGCGGCTTGACGGCTCCGACCAAAAGCATCCTGAGTGCATGGACCGTGTCATGGAACGGCGGCGTGTCGCGCGCGACGCGATACCGCCTGGAGGAAAGCACCAACGGCGGTGCCTGGACGGTGGTTCATGATGCAGCCGAAACAAGCAAGGCCATCAGCGGAAAGGGCGCTGGCACGTACAGCTATCGCGTTGCCGGATGTAACGAAGTCGGTTGCGGTCCCGTGTCCGGCTCCGTTGCCGTGCAACGCATCGTGGCGCCCACGTATGCGCCGACGCCCAGTGCGCCCGGCGTCAACGAGGATGGTGCCTACGCGGTCAGCGTGAGCGGCGTGGATACGGCCACGTATTACGTGATCGACGAGACGTCCAATAACGGAGCCAACTGGTACCAGGCCCATAACGGCGCCGCGACAAGCGTATGGCTTACCGGCCGGAATACGGGTGTGGACTATCTGTATCGAGCGCGTGCATGCAATGAAGCCGGCTGCGGACCGACGTCGGGGACCATCTCGGTTCAAAGGGCCATCTATGGTGCGCAGTTCGCAGGATGGGGCGTATTCGGCTTGGCAATGCCCGGTCAGACGCAGGCCGTCACCATCTACATGCGCAACACCGGCAACACGACGTGGACGGACGCGCGTGGCTATCGTCTGGGATCGCAGAATCCGGGCGACAACTACACATGGGGCCTGAACCGGGTCGGTCTGTCCGGCGACGTGCCGCCCGGCGGCACGGCTGCCTTCAGCTTCAACGCACGCGCCCCCGGTTCGACCGGTCTGTACAACTTCCAATGGCGAATGGTGCGCGACGGCGTCGCGTGGTTCGGCGATCAGACTCCGAACGTCGTCGTGGAAGTCGCGACAGCTTCGATCAGCGCATCGCCCGCATCGTGTCCGCTCTACATCGGAGAGACCACGTGCACGTCGACGATTACCTGGAGTTCGACCCGCTCGGACGCACAGGTGTGGGTGACCAATCTCGACGGCACCGGCTGGCAGTTGTTCGCCAACGGTCAGAGTGGCCGCCAGAGCGCGTCATGGATTACCACGAGCGGCACTCGCTTCCATGTGAGGGTGGCGGGCGTATCCCTGAGCAGCGTCGACGTGCGCGCATACCAGACGGGTCAGTACCCGCCTGAGCCGCCGCCGCCGTCCTGCCCGACCAAGAAGTGTCAGGAGCCGTGATGACTCCAGCGCAGCGCGAACTTCTGACGACTACAGGGAACGGTAACTCTATGAATCGTGTGAAAGCTCTGGCGGCATGCATCGCCCTATCTCTGGCATCTTCAGCATTTGCCGCGGACGAAGTGAAGCTGAGCGCGTCGTATGAATACGACGATCTCGGACGCGTGGTACTGGTCCGTAATGGCGACGGCGCCGTAGTGAACGCCTACACGTACGATGCGGATGGCAACCGACTGACCGCGAAGGATGCGGTCGATCGGCAAACAGTCATGACGTACGACGCGCTGCACCGCGCGGCAACGCTGAAGGACCCATCCGGGAAAATCACGTCGCTCGCGTACGACGCCGATGGAAACCTGGTCGAGGTGAAGGATCCGCGCGATCTTCGAACGCAATACGCCTACGACGGCTTTGGCGCCATGGTGTCGAGCGTGAGTCCCGACTCCGGGACCACCTCGCTTCAATACGAAGCGTACGGTCTGCTCCGGAACATCGTGCGCAACGACGGAAGTCAGGTGTCGTTCGGCTACGACGCGCTCGGCAGGCGCACGTCCGAGGTGAGCGCCGACAGTTCCCGTACCTTTGCCTACGATAGCTGTGAAAACGGCGCCGGACGCCTGTGCAGCGCGAACACGCCGACCGTAGCCAAGAGCTTTGGGTACACGCCGCAGGGGCTTCTCTCAAGCCAAAGCCAGACCTGGAATGGCAAGACGGACAGCGCGGCCTTCGTGTACGACGGGCTGGGCCGCGTGACGGGGATCAGCTATCCCGGCGGCGTTAGCGTTGGTTATGGGTATACGGGCGGCGAGCTGCGGTTGATGCAGGTGACGACCAACGGGGTTACCTCGACGGTCGTAAGTAATACTACCTATCGGCCCTTTGGCCCGATCGACGGGTGGACGTATGGGAATGAGCTGGAGCGCATCGCCAGCCACGATGTGAATGGGCGGGTGTTCGCCCTGAGCGCTGGCACCGCGCAATCCATCGTGCAGAGCCTCACGTATCAGTTCAACGCAGCCAATGAGATCACTGCCGTTACCAACGGTCTGGATGCCACGCAGAACGGTGCCTACCAGTACGACGCGCTGGGTCGCCTGTCCGCAGACACAGCCGAGGCACGGGAATGGAAGTACGACGGCAACGGCAACCGTACCGTCTCGGTAAGCGCAACCGGAACGACCAGCTACGTCACCGACAGCGGTAGCAATCGACTTCTCAACTACACCGGAGCGCAGTCGCGGACGATGGGTCACGACGCGCTGGGCAATCGCTCGCAGGAGGTCGGGGTTGGATACGATGCCAACTACGCCTACGACGGTTTCAACGGCCTGCGTTCGGCGACCGTGAATGGGGTGTCGTCCGAATACTTCAACGATGCGCTGGGCCTGCGGGTGGCGAAGCGGACGCCGCAGGGCGACACCCGGTTCGTTACGGTCGGCGGCAACCAGCTTCTTGGCGAGTTCAAGAGCACCGGCTGGAAAAGTTACCTCTGGCTTGGAAGCGACCTCGTGGGTGTCGTGACGCCGAATGGTCAGGTCAGCTATGTGCACACCGATCAGGTCGGACGCCCGGAGGTCGTAACCAACTCGGCCCGGCAAGTCGTCTGGCGCGCGGACAACGACGTGTATGGACGTTCGGTCAAGCAGGACGCGATCGGCGGCCTGGCAATCGGATTCCCCGGTCAGTACTTCGATGAGGAAACCGGACTTTGGAATAACGGCTTACGTGTCTACGACGCCTTCGCGGGCCGCTATCTTCAGACAGATCCCCTCGGCCTTGCCGGTGGCATCAGCCTTTATGCATATGCCAACGGCAATCCAACCCGCTACGTAGACCCCATGGGGTTGGCGGGTCTGCTGATCAGCGGCAGCTTCTCCGCCAACCTGACGCTTCTTGGCGGTACCGGATCGACCGGCTTCTTCATCGGAACAGGCGGCTGGGGCTTCGTGTACGGTGGTGGGGCCAAGCAGAGCACGAACGTTGATGCCGGCGTCGGCGTTTCTATCGGCGGAACTGCAGCGAGCAAGCCATCGGACCTGGCTGGCCTGAGTGCCTCCATGGGCGCCGCAGTCAATGCGGTCGTGCTGCCGGTATCGGCGAATGTGGAGGTATCCAATCTGTGCCCAGGCTGCAAGCCCGTCTACAGCATCGGTGTTGGTGGAGTACTCAAACTCCTTCCGTTTGAACTCTACACAGCCGAGACCTACACGAAGGTAGGCTACGCACAGGAAGAGGCCGATACCGGCGAAGCGATCGTCATCGTGGATGGCGAGGAAGTCTCCCGGGAGACGTTCGAGATCAAGCGGCCGGCTTCCCGTGGGGGCGGCGGTGGCGGCGTTGGCGGCGGCGGTGGCGGTGGCGGACCCATCGGCGGTACGGTTACCGTGGGCAAAGTCGAGAAGAAGAAAGAGTGATCAGGGTTACGCCATGACCGAATCAGGAGTTTTCCTCGCGGGCTTCTTCCTGGGTGCTTCACCTGGCTTTCTGCTTCTGGTGCACTCAATCTTCCGGGCGCACTCATTGCGACGCGCAGTAGAGCGCGTCGCGTTCTCGGAAGGAAAGCTCAAAGACCCCATCTTCTCGATTGGTTCTTCGACCAGCGAAACACGCGAATTCCAGGCGAATCCAACTTCGCTGCTGCAGGAATCCGATTCCGAGACGTTACGGCTGGCCAAGCAGGCGCTGCTGGACGGTATGAAGGTGCTTCGGCGGCGGGCGACGACGGGGGGCGCTGCATTGTTTGCTGGCGCAATCCTGGGCGCGGGGCTTGGATACTTGCTGGCGCAGCGGTTGGGAACCGGGTAGACAGTGGTGCGCGGTCGATCCTTTGCGACGGCTCACTTCTGGAAGAAGGCTGCCTGAAGCGGCGCAAACTTTTGCGCCGATGACCTGTAATGCTTCACGACACACGCCTCGGGCCTCGGCTTGCGTTGTCAGGGGGCAACGCGAGCAATGGATAGGCGAGATCTGCCATTGTTATCTACGGCTTTAAGCGTGATTCCATCTTCATCCGCTTTGAACTTCACGCCAATGCTCGGCTCTCCGCGCGGCGCGGAAGCGATACCAGCGATCTGGAAGGTGCCCAGGGAATGCGTGGATTTGGCTAGAGCTGCGTCTCCGCGAAAGACGTGGAGAAGGATCTGGCCTTGGCCGTCCTCGGCAGTGCTGAAGTTCTGGGAGCGCGAACACGGGACCTTGCAACCCTTGGCGAGCAACGGAGTGAACACTCCGCCGAGTGTCTCGATGCCAACGGACTCACGAAGTGTTCCGTCCAGAGAAACTGCCGCAGTGCCAGGCTCAACCAGGACCGATGCACCGTCCGTGGGGGCGCAGCCGAAGAGGAACAATGCAATCAGCCCAGGCCAGTACCTCACTCTCCCCCCCTATCACTTGATGGGCGAACCTGCGGCCCTGGCGAATGGCTGCCTCGGGTCGGAAGCGGACATTAACACTGCTACGGCGAGGTTCGGCCGGGCAGCCAGCTGGCCGAATCAATCGAGCCAACATCGGGGACGTAAGGCGCTGTGGCCGTCCCCAACTTCTCCTGCGGCGCGAAGGCGCGCGACTTCGCGTGCTTGTGACGTATTGCGAGTTCTGTGTGTGAAGCTGGTCACCACTCCCGGGATCTTGTAGCCTCGGCGAGCGGGGCCAGAGATCAGGGGCGGCCCTGGCAAGAACGGCACGATCATCAGGGGCGGCAAGGGCGCGGGCACACGTGCGCTTAGCTATTAATGTCAGGGCGGACGCAATGTCAGCGCACTATTGGGACGTCACCAGGGCGGGTGACGAGTGACAAGTCCGGAAGCAGGGTGAAACTGTTTGGACTCGCCACGCCACCCGCGAGCAAGCGATCAACCAAGCCCAATTCATGGCTACTCGCGAGCAAGCTCGGAGTGGCGGGTCCGCGGTCATCCGCGTCGAGCCAGCGCCAGTGAGAAGCCCTAATGCGGGCCGATCGTCTCCGACTGAACCTCGTTTTGACCTTCGACGCTCGCCTGCCGCGCTCCGTAGGTAACTAGACGCGTCGAACACTTGGCCGTGCGGTCAAGCCGAGCTTGCGCGCCCCGACTTTCGAGGTATTCGCGTGGGCGCCAATTGATCTGTTCGCGATTGCGGTCGCGCTGATGGCGAGTGGTGCATGAACCGTATGGCGTTTGCGTTCCAATCCAGGCGCGCTGCACGAAAGTCGAAGACGCGAGCGCCGTGCTACCCCTGTGCTACCCACGGTTCGGGATGCGGTTCCAAACAAAAAGCCCAGTAGGGCCTGAGAGCCTTACTGGGCTTTGAATTTGAATGGTGGCCGGGGAGGGAATCGAACCCCCGACACGGGGATTTTCAATCCCCTGCTCTACCAACTGAGCTACCCGGCCATTCCGCAACGGGCTGGCCGTGCGAGAAGCGGAATCATACGGATCGGCGCCGGACATCGCAAGCCGGATGTGTGCTGAACGGGTCGGGGCGGGGGATCTGGCGGGCGATGCCGGCGGGTGCATGATGGGCCGACGGTCCACGCCGCAGCCGCGACGGCTGCAAGGAAAACCCCATGAAAGCGCTTGTTTTCGCGGTCCTGTCGACCCTGAGTTTCACCGCCTGCGCCGCCGACGCACGCGTCAGCGATGCCGATCGCCTCGCGCTGTATCGCGCCAACGCCGGGCAGCCGGTCGCCAACTTCCAGTACTTCGGCCGGCTCGACGGCTGGACACCGCTGGGCGATTCCGCGCTCGCCATCTGGACGAAACCGAACACCGCCTACCTGCTGGAACTCAAGGGCAAGTGCCTGGACCTCGACTTCGCCCAGGCCATCACCGTGACCAACCAGTCCGGCCGCGTGTATTCGAACTTCGACAAGGTCGTCGTGCTCGGGCGCGGGACGAACCAGATGCCGTGCTGGATCAAGGAAATGCGCCCGATCGACGTCAAGGCGCTCAAGGCCGCCGAGCAGGAAAAACGCCAGGCGCAGACGGCCGAGCGCGAGAAGACGAGTTAACTCTCGCCTTCGGGCACGTAGCCGGCGGGCTTTTCGGCGTCGCCGCCGAACAGGAACTTCTCCATCTCGCCTTCGAGGAAGGCGCGATGTTGCGGGTTCATGGGCGAGAGGCGGTTCTCGTTGATCAGCATCGTCTGGTGCGCCAGCCACGCCGCCCACGCGGCCTTGCCGATGTGCGCGAACACGCGCTTGCCCAGCTCGCCGGGCCAGGGCACGAAATCGAGCCCTTCGGTTTCGCGTTTCTCGTATTCGCAATAGACGGTGCGGGGCATGTCAGGCGCCTTGGTTCGTGAGCAGTTTGCGGATGGGCGCGGGAATGCCGAGCGATGTCAGTTCCTCGCGCGCGACCCAGCGCAGGTCGTCATTGTCGCCGATCCGGCCGCGCGCTTCGGCGCGGATGCGCAGCGGCTGCAACTGCAGCTTGTAATGGCTGAAGGCGTGGTCGATGGGCGGTAGCGCCAGTGCCTTTGCGTAATCGCCGGAGAGATGCTCGTCGAACCAGCCGCGCGCGGCGTCGGCGTCGTCGGCCTGCGGCAGCGTCCATAGCGAGGCCCAGATGCCGGTCGGCGGGCGACGCAGCATCAGGACGCGGCCCTGCGCATCTTCGGCCCACAACACGTGCGCGTATTTCTGCGGCGGCGTCTTGCCGGGCTTGGGCGTCGGCAGTTCGGCGACGCGGCCCTCGCGACGCGCGACGCAATCGTCCTGCAACGGGCACAGCACGCACGCGGGATCGGCGCGCGTGCACAGCGTCGCGCCCAGGTCCATCTGCGCCTGCGTGTAATCGGCCAGTCGCGTGTCGGGAAGTCGATCGCTGGCGACGTGCGCGTCGACCAGCGCCCACAGTTTCTTCTCGACGGCGGGCAAACCCGGATATCCGTCGATGCCGTGATAACGCGCCATCACGCGCTTCACGTTTCCGTCGAGGATCGCGTGCCGGTCGTTCCATGCCTGCGACGCGATCGCTGCCGCCGTGCTGCGGCCCACGCCGGGCAGCGCGGTCAGCGATTCGAGATCGCGCGGCAGATCGCCACCATGCAATTCGACGCACTGCTTCGCCGCCGCATGCAGATTGCGTGCGCGTGCGTAGTAGCCCAGGCCCGACCACAGCGCGAGCACGTCGTCCAGCGGCGCGGCGGCAAGGTCGCGCAGCGTCGGCAATGCATCGACGAAACGCTGGAAGTAGGGCGCGGCAGTTTTCACCTGGGTCTGCTGCAGCATGATTTCCGACAACCACACGCGATACGGCGTGCGCGGATGCTGCCAGGGAAGATCGTGGCGGCCGCTGACGTCGAACCAGGCGAGCAGTCGTGCGGCGAAATCGGGTGTGTTGCGTACGGTCATGGTGTCGCGTCTTCGCCGAATTCGACTTCCACGCCTTCGAGCGTGGCGCCGGCGATGTCGATTCTCGGGCTGGTCAGGTGGCCGCTCAACGGTGGCAGCGGCGATGCGGTATCGAGATGGTCGATCCATTGCAGGATCGACGGCAGTCGGAGCGCACCATCGAAACGCGTCGTGTCGCGCCGCAGGCGCAGTGCGGTGGTCGCGGAAAGATCCGCGCGGCCGCGATAGTCGAGCGTAAAGGGCAGGGGCGACGTCGATTCACCCAACGGCGATGGCAATGCCGGCCACGCGCGTGGCCACGACGACAACGTGCCGTCGAGCTGCATGCTGAGCGAATCGCCGAACGTCAGCGCACCGCTGCCTTGCAGGCTGGGCACCGCGCCGGTACCGAACACGACCAGGCCCAGCGGCGCGACATGCAGCGCGCCTTCACGTACGCGCATCGGGCCGGCGAGGCCGTAGGTGAACGCAAGATCGGTGTCGCCGTTGCGGTACGTCGCGTTCGCGCCCAGACGCATGGCGTCCAGGCCGATGCCGTCGTCGCTGTTGTGCAACCGGCCGGAGAGCTGCGTGCGCATCGGCATCGTCCACGGCGGCGACAGCACGCTGACGTTGCCGACCACGCCGAGCCCCGCACCTGCGGCAAGGCGCGTGAGTGCGGTGCGCACGTCGAAGGGAACGCGCAGTTCGCCGGTCGCGAAACGACCGAGCAATCGCGCGCGGACCATGCGATCGGGATGGAACGACGGCGCATCGACGTCGATGGCCTCCACGCGCCAGCCATCGCCCACCACGCGTCCGCGCACGATGCGCAGCCCGTCGGTGAGCGTCGGGATGCGCGGTTCCTTCGTGGGCGGTCGCGTCGCGAGCCAGCGCTGCAAAGCGGGCAGGTCGAGATCCGGCGCATCCAGTTCGATGCGGCGAACGGTGAGGTCGGAGCCGCGCGCACGGATCGTCCGCCACGGCAGTTCAAGGCGGATGCGGTCGGCTCGCAGCAGCGGCGTTGCGTCGCCGGGCTTGCGCGCGACGACGCCGCGGATCGTGAGCATCGGCGTGCCGCGCAGGCGGTATTCGCTGGCGCCGCTGGAGGTGATCTCCAGATCCAGCGCATTGCCGACCTGCGCGAGGATCAACCGCGCGACGCGGTCCGGTCGCGACACCCAATGCAGCGCGAACGCCAGCAGCGCCAGCGCGATCAGCAGCGCCAGCAATCCGATGCGGCGCCGGCGTGGCGGCGGGGGAGTCTGCGGTTCCGGCGCGGCCATGCGGTGCCGGCGCGACGTCAGGCGCCGAGGGCTTCGGGCAGCAGCGCGTCGACGAAGGCTTCGGCGTCGAACACGCGCAGGTCTTCCGGACGCTCGCCGATGCCGGCGAAGCGGATCGGGATGCCGAACTCGCGAGCGAGCGCGAACACCACGCCGCCCTTCGCCGTGCCGTCGAGCTTGGTCACTACCAGGCCGGTAACGCCGACCGCGGCGTGGAACTGGCGCAGCTGCGACAACGCGTTCTGGCCGGTGGTGCCGTCGATCACCATCAACACTTCATGC
>Ga0102589_1001062_pt1 | contig 41698 bp, 34 predicted proteins | sample AraplaMF_Col_mLB_FD_76858 | JGI IMG/M metagenome (GOLD analysis project Ga0102589, IMG submission 76858) | Arabidopsis root microbial communities from the University of North Carolina, USA - plate scrape MF_Col_mLB | ecosystem: Host-associated > Plants > Roots > Endosphere | place: USA...
TTTTCCTTCGAGTTCCGCGATCGGCTGCTCGAAATCAAGGAAGGTTTTCTTCGCCATGTGTTGCTCCTCAGGGCTTCTTCAAACTTAGATCTTGCTCGGTGCCGCCAGGGGCACCCAGGACCGGCAAAGGATCCAGAGAGCGCCAAATATACCAAGTTGCGACGCTGCAGTACGGCGCCCAGGCGGCGGCCACCTCGCGCGCGTCGCTGCGGCTGACCGATTCGCCGGAAAAGTAATTCTGGCTGATACCGCTGATCAGACCGATGTCGTCCAGCGGCAGGACATTGGGACGCATCAGGTAAAAGATCAAAAACATCTCAGCCGTCCATCGGCCTATACCGCGAATGGCCACCAGCTCGGCGATGATGGCTTCGTCGTCCATGGACTGCCAGTCTTTGACGTGCACCGTGCCGGCGTCAAAGTGGATCGCGAGGTCAACCAGGTATTCGACCTTGCGCGCGCTCAGGCCGGCGGCCCGCATGTCGTCGACCTTGAGCCTGAGCACATTGGCCGGCGTCATCTTTTTGGGCAGGGCCTCGAAGCGGTGCCACACAGTCTGCGCGGCCTTGACCGAGATCTGCTGCCCCACGATGCTGCGCGCCAGCGTGCTGAAGGCATCGCCGCGGGCCTGCAGGTGGGCGTCGCCGAACTGCGGAATCAGGCGCTTCATCACGCGGTCTTTCTTGACCAGGTGCCTGCAGGCCTCGGCCCAGTACGCGGGCGCCGCGGTAATCGGGCCCGGCACGTCGGCCAGTTCGGCGCTGGCGGGGCCGCTTTTGACGACCTGCTTCATGGCGCCTTGCGCAGGATTTGCGGGTTCTGCGCCGGCTCAAGGCCGAGCGGCTGGCGAAAGCTCACGACTGGGCCTCCCAGGTCGTGCCGGCGGCGGAGTCCTTGAGCACAATGCCCTGGGCCAGCAGGTCCTGGCGGATGCGGTCGGCTTCGGCGAAATTTTTTGCGGCCTTGGCGGCGGCACGCTGCGCAATCAGGCTCTGGATGCTGGATTCGTCCAGGCCGGCGCCGGCCTGCAGGTAGGCGCCGGGCTCACCCTGCAGCAGGCCCAGGCAGGCGCCCAGGCTTTTGAGCAGCCCTGCCAGCGCGGGTGAGCGCGTCTTGTTCACTTCGCCTGCCAGGTCAAACAGCACAGCCACCGCTTCGGGCGTGCCGAAGTCCTCGTCCATCGCGGCCTTGAAGCGGGCGGCGAAGGGATTGGCCCAATCGATGGCGACAGCCTCCGGCTGGACGCCGGCCAGCGCGGTATACAGGCGCTTGAGAGCGTTGCGGGCATCGTCCAGGTGGGCATCGCTGTAGTTCAGGGCACTGCGGTAATGCGTGCGCACCAGAAAAAAGCGGATGGTTTCAGCGTCGTAGCGTGTGAGTACATCGCGGATGGTGAAGAAATTGCCCAGGGACTTGGACATCTTCTCGTTATCCACCCGTACAAAGCCGTTGTGCACCCAGAAACGGGCCAGCGGCTTGCCGCTTGCGCCTTCGCTCTGGGCGATTTCGTTCTCGTGGTGCGGGAACTGCAGGTCGGCGCCACCGCCGTGCAGGTCAAAGGTTTCCCCCAGGGTCTGGCAACTCATGGCTGAGCACTCGATGTGCCAGCCGGGGCGGCCGGGGCCGTAGTCGCTGTCCCACTTGGCGTCGTCGGGCTCGGTGGGCTTGGCGCTCTTCCAGAGCACAAAGTCCAGCGGGTCTTCCTTGCCGTCGAGCACGGCCACGCGTTCGCCGGCGCGCAGCTCGTCCAGGGACTTGCCCGAAAGCTTTCCGTAACCCTTGAACTTGCGCACCGCGTAGTTCACGTCGCCGCCTGGAGAACGGTAGGCCAGGCCCTTGCCTTCGAGGGTGGCGATCAGGCCCAGCATCTGCGGCACGTAGTCGGTGGCGCGCGGCTCCAGCGACGGCGATTCCATGCCTAATGCACCGATGTCCTTGTGCATGGCGTCTATCATTTCGTCGGTCAGCGCCCGGATGCTAATACCGCGCTCAACCGCCCGCTTGATGATCTTGTCGTCGATATCGGTGATGTTGCGAACGTAGGTCACGCGCAGGCCGCTGGCCTTGAACCAGCGTTGCACCACGTCAAAGGCCATCATCATGCGCGCATGGCCGATGTGGCACAGGTCGTAAATCGTCATGCCGCAGACATACATGCGCACATGGCCGGGTTCCAGGGGGGAAAAATCTTCCACTGCACGCGACAGCGTGTTGTAAATGCGAAGGCTCATGAAAATTGGGGCGGAGAGGCCCGACCTCGGGGTCGGGAGACTATCGGTTGGACGGGGAACAGGAAGCTTTATCTCACGGACGCCGCGGGCGGACAAGGGCCGGCTGGCGGGCGCGCAAAACCTGGGGCAAAAAGGAAAAGTACGGAATCCGGGCGGCCATGGACTATACCCCCTCAGCTACAATTAGCCAGTATATCCAGCCCGATGGACAACATTCAGCAGACCCTCCGGCAACCTGAAAAGACGGGCTGTTTATGGCAATTTTTCTACCCACGGCCCTTAAACAGCCCCAGGGACCCAAAACAATAGCGAGAAGTTCTTATGCCCACGCAAAACTTTTTTAAACGCAAGCCCCTGTCGGCCCTCCTGCGCCTGCTGGTGGCTGCTGCCGCCCTGTCGATGTCCGCAGCCCATGCCGACGACTACGCGGATGTCAGCCGCCTGATGCGCGCCGGCCAGTTTGCCGAAGCAATGACCAAGGTCGACCAATATCTTGCAAGCAAGCCGCGCGACCCGCAAATGCGTTTCTTCAAGGGCGTGATCCAGACCGAAACCGGCAAGACCAACGACGCGATCGCCACCTTCACCAAGATCACCGAAGACTATCCCGAGCTGCCCGAGCCCTACAACAACATGGCCGTGCTGTACGCCGGCCAGAGCCAGTTCGACAAGGCTCGCGCCGCGCTGGAAATGGCCATACGCACCAACCCCAGCTACGCAACCGCCCACGAAAACCTCGGCGACGTCTATGCACGTCTGGCCAGCCAGGCCTACAGCAAGGCCTTGCAGCTTGACGGCGGCAATGCGGCTGTTCCGCCCAAGCTCGCCCTGATCCGCAACCTGTTCTCCGCCGACGCCAAAGCCCAGCCGCAAGCGGCGGCCAAACCGGCCGCCGGCGCGCAGGCTTCCGGCCAGGTCACGGCTGCAGCGCCGGCTCCCGCGCCAGCCCCCACACCAGCCGCCAAACCCACACCTGCGCCCGCTCCTGCCGTGGCAGCCCCCGCTGCCACGCCAGCGCCGGCCGCGCCCCCCGCACCAGCACCGGCCGTCGCGTCCCCCGGCGCCGAGAAAGACGTCGAAGCCGCCGTGCGCAGCTGGGCGAAAGCTTGGTCCGACAAGGACATGAGCGGCTACCTCGGCAGCTACGGCCAGAACTTCGACCCACCCGGCAAGCAGGCCCGCAAGGCCTGGGAAGAAGACCGCCGCGCGCGCATCGTCGGCAAGTCCAAAATCAGTGTGGTGCTGTCCAATCTCTCCATTTCGGTGCAGGGCAACAAAGCCACGGCCCGGTTCAAACAGGACTACAGTGCCGATTCACTGAACATTTCCAGCCGCAAGACCCTGGACCTCGCCAAGGTGGGTGACCGCTGGGTGATCGTCAAGGAATCCACCGGCGGCTAATCCGAGCCAAGTGCATTGCCCAGCCCGTTCCTGCCCCTCCTCGCCGGCCGGCAAGCTCTCGCGGAAATCAGCATGAAGAAGGCGCTCACCGCCCTTTTCTTTGTGGCCCCTTGCTTGGCACCTCTGGTGCCGGCGCTTGCGCCTGCGCGCGCGGAAGCCGCAACCAAGGCCGCGGCACGGCCCGCCGCCGCACCGCAGCGTGCACCGCGCGACGGTGAAGCGGAAGCCCGGCTGATTGAAATCTACAAGTTGATCGGCCAAGGCGGCCCCCGCGAAGCCCTGCGCAAGGCCGAGAGCCTGACCAGGGACCACCCCAACTTTCAGCTCGCACAGTTGGTCTACGGCGACTTGCTTGCCAGCTTCGCGCGTCCGCTGCGCGCGCCCGGCGACGCGCCCGAAATCACCGCCAGCAAAGCCGCCGCCCCGGCGTTGGCCGAGCTGCGCCAGGAATCGCTGCTGCGCCTGCGCGCGCTGCGCGATCGCCCGGCGCCAGGCACCGTGCCCTCGCAGTTCCTGGCACTTTCGCCGCGCAACAAGCACGCGATCGCGGTGGATGCCTCCAAGTCGCGCCTCTACCTGTTTGAGAACACGCCCGTAGGCCTCAAACTGGTGGCCGACTACTACATCTCCGTCGGCAAATCCGGCATCGAGAAATCTGTCGAAGGCGACCTGCGCACTCCGGTCGGGGTCTATTTCGTCACCAGCAACCTGGATCCCAAATCGCTGCGAGATTTCTACGGCTCGGGTGCGCTGCCCATCAACTACCCGAACCAGCTCGACGTCAAGCGCGGCAAGACCGGTGGCGGCATCTGGCTGCATGGCACACCGCCGGCGCAGTTTTCACGGGCGCCGCTGTCCACCGACGGCTGCGTGGTCCTGGCCAACCCCGACCTGGAGCGCATCATCCGCACGGTCGAAGTGCGCAGCACGCCTGTCGTCATCGCACACAGCCTCAAATGGGTAGCGCCGCAATCACTCGCGGCCGACAGCAAGTCATTTGAGGCTGCGTTACAAGGCTGGCACACCGCCAAGTCCAGCGGCGACATCGCCAGGCTGACCGCGTGGTACACCCCTGATTTCACCAGCTACGGCAAGACCCTGGCCGAATGGACTCCGTCTTTGCAAAGCGAGCTCAAGCAACTGGGCGGCCGCGATATCCAGCTCAAGGATGTGTCTTACCTGCGCTGGACGGACAGTGCCGACACGATGGTGGTAACCTTTGGCGAGCTGATCAAAGGCGCCAGGACGGGCCGCACCAAGCGCCAGTACTGGATCCGCCAGGGTAGCCAGTGGAAAATATTTTTCGAAGGAGCCATTTGATGGCAGTTCACACAAGGCCGGCCGTGTCCCCAGCCTCTTCTGTTTCTTCCCCCTTGCGCCGCGCGGCATTCGCACTGGCCGCCGCCGCGGGCCTGTCCCTGCTGGCCGGCCCGGCCCTCGCGCAGAATGCGCCCAAAGTCAAATTCGTCACCAGTGAAGGCGACTTCGTGGTCGAGGTCTATCCCGACAAGGCACCCAAGACCGTCGAGAACTTCCTGCAGTACGTCAAGGACAAGCATTACGACGGCACGATTTTCCACCGCGTGATCAGCAACTTCATGGTGCAGGGCGGCGGCTACGACGCCACCTATGCCGAGAAGAAAACCCGCCCGCCGGTGCCGCATGAAGGACGCGAGGCGCTTGCCAAAGGCGGCCCGAAAAACGTGGTCGGCACCCTGGCCATGGCGCGCACCAATGACCCCAATTCCGCGTCGGCGCAGTTCTTCATCAACGTGAAGGACAACGACTTCCTGAACCCCACCGTCATCCCGCCCGGCGACCCGGTGCCCAAATTCGAATACCAGGGCCGCGTCTACGAAAACACCCCGCGCGCGCAACTCGTCAATGCGCCGCAGCTCTACGGCTACACCGTCTTCGGCAAGGTCGTCAGCGGCATGGAGGTGGTCAACAAGATCAAGTCGGTGCCGACCGGTGCGGGCGGCCCCTTCCCGAGCGACGTTCCCAAAACGCCCGTCCTCATCAAATCAGCAACCCTCGTCAATTAATTGACTTCCCCCTACTCCCATACAGGACACCACCATGAGCAAACCCAAAGTCGAACTCCACGTCGCTGAATACGGCGTCATCACGCTGGAACTGGACGACGCCAAGGCGCCCAAGACCGTTGCCAACTTCCTGAACTACGTCAACAAGGGCCATTACGCCAACACCGTGTTTCACCGCGTGATCCCCGGCTTCATGGTGCAAGGCGGCGGCTTCGAGCCCGGCATGAAACAAAAGCCCACCGACGGCGAAATCGAGAACGAAGCCAACAACGGCCTGAAGAACGACAACTACACCATCGCCATGGCGCGCACCAACGCACCGCACTCGGCCAGCTCGCAATTTTTCATCAACGTGGCCGACAACGGCTTTCTCAACCACACCGCACCCAGTGCTTCGGGCTGGGGCTATGCCGTGTTCGGCAAGGTGATTGCCGGCACCGACGTGATCGACAGGATCAAGGCCGTCAAGACCGGCCGCAAGGGCTTTCACGACGACGTCCCCCTGGAAGACGTGATCATCCAGCGGGCTATCTCGCTAAACTGACCGGCCGGCCGAGCGCAGTCCGCCCACTCAACCGGTGTGAGTACCCCCACGACCGTGCCCCGGATCGCGGAGCTTTTGGCGCCGCTGTCATGGCGCACGGTCGACTTCATTTCCGACCTGCACCTGCAGGCCGCAGAACCCGCCACCTTCGACGCCTGGCGGCATTACCTCGAAAGCACGCCCGCCGACGCGGTCTTCATCCTGGGCGACCTGTTTGAAGCCTGGGTGGGCGACGATGCCGTCAGCGAAGAAGAACTGAACGGCCCCTCTGCCGGCTTTGACGCGCTCTGCGCGCGCGCCATGGGCGAAGCCGCCGGACGGCTGGCCCTCTTCTTCATGCACGGCAACCGCGACTTCCTCGTGGGCCAGGACCTGATGGACCTGTGCAGCACCACTTTGCTCGATGACCCGACCGTGCTGGAATTTCCCGCCGGCTCGGGTCGGCGCTGGCTGCTTTCGCACGGTGACTCGCTCTGCCTGGACGACACCGACTACATGGAATTCCGCCGCGAGGTTCGCGGCGCCGGCTGGCAGCGCACCTTCCTGGCCAAGCCCCTGGCCGAGCGCCAGGAGATCGCGCGCGCGCTGCGCCGGCAAAGCGAGGCTCGCAAGCAGTCGGGCGTGTCCTATGCGGACGTGGATTGCGCGGCTGCCCGCCAATGGCTGAACGCCGCAAACGCCTCCACGCTGATTCACGGCCATACCCACAAGCCAGCCTTACATGACCTGGGCGAAGGCCTGTCTCGCGTCGTGCTCAGCGACTGGGACCTGGCCGCTCCCAAGCCGCGCGCCGATGTTCTGCGCCTGACGGCCAGTGGCGGCCTGCAGCGTGTCGGGCTGACATGAAGCTGCAAAGCTTCCCACCCCTGCCACCGTTTCACCTTTTTTCTATTTTGTTTTTTTCACCTGGAGGCCTTACCCTCTTTTGCTTTTATCCTTAAGGCCCCAATTCCGCTGCACCTGATCTAGACTCAACGCCATGCTGAACTGGTTACGAACGCTGGGACGCCAGAGCGCATCCACCAAGACCATCCCCGACACCCTATGGATGGACACCTTGCTGCACTTCCCCTTCCTGGCCCGCCGCCCGGTGGGCGAGTTGCAGCGGTTGCACGAGCTGGCCGGGAAGTTCCTCACGCAAAAGGAGTTCACCGGCGCGCACGGCCTGAAGGTCACCGACGAGATGGCTGTCTCGATCGCCGCACAGGCCTGCCTGCCGGTGTTGCACCTGGGCCTGCGCTGGTATGACGACTTCAAGGGGATCGTGGTGCACCCGGGCGCCATGCTGGCGCGCCGCGAGGTCACCGACCATGCCGGCGTAGTGCACCGCTACAGCGAAGAACTGCTGGGCGAGGCCATGGAGGGAGGCCCCGTCACCCTGAGCTGGCAGGATGTCGCTGCCGCCGGCAGCACAGCCGAACATGGACACAACATCGTGATCCATGAATTCATCCACAAGATTGATATGCGCGACGGCGCGGCCGACGGTTGCCCGCCACTGCCCACCCGCAGCGCCCTGAGCGGATGGCATTCGGTGATGCAACCGGCGTTCGATGAGTTTTGCGAAAAAGTCGCCATGGCCAAGCGCTTCGGGGCCGAGCCTCCCTGGCTGGACGACTATGGAGCAGGCTCACCGGCGGAATTTTTCGCCGTGGCCTGCGAGGCCTACTTTGTCAACCGCGAACGCTTCACCCAGGATTTTCCGCAGCTGACGGTGCTGTTCGACAAATTCTTCATCCCGGCCAAATAGGCAAAGCAGCAAAGGCCGGGGCGGCTTTGTGCCACCGGGGCCCGGGGTGGATAGGCCTTCAACCTTCCCTTACACCCCGCCGTACCCCCCTAATCCTCCTAATCCCCTTAATCCTTTAACCCCTTTTCTTCGCCTGCTTCGTTTCATGGAGCTCCACCACCTTCCGGAGCCCCCCATGAAAACCCGTCTCCTCCCCGCTTCCATCCTGCTGGCCCTGTCCGCCTGGACCCTGCCGGCGCAGGCCGTTGGCCGCCTGGCCGACATCACCGTGATAGACCGCGCCAGCGGCGCCACGCTGCCGCTGTACTACCACCGTGGCGAGTACTGGGTGGCGGGCCAATACGGCGCCAAATACGCGATCTCCGTGCGCAACAAGCTCAGCGAGCGCGTGCTGGCCGTGACCGCCGTCGACGGCGTGAATGTACTCAGCGGCGAAACCGCCGCCTGGGACCAGACCGGCTATGTGTTCTCGCCCTGGCAGCAGTACCAGGTAACGGGCTGGCGCAAAAGCAGCAGCGAAGTCGCCGCGTTCGAGTTTTCCGCGCTGGGGGATTCTTATGCCAGCCGCACCGGAAGGCCTGCCAACGTGGGCGTGATCGGCGTGGCGCTGTTTCGCGAACAGCCGCCCGAGCCGGTGGCGCAGGCGCCAGTGTATTCCAGCCCCTACCGCAGCGAGCGCGAGGCCGACGCCCCCGCCAGCCTGCGCGGCGCGCCCCCGGCGCCTGCTTCGCCGGCGCCCGCAGCTGAATCGCTGGCCGACCGGGCGACCGGCGGCGCACAAGCCTCCGCCTCCGCCGAAGGGATGCTCAGGAAAGCGCAGCCTTCCCCGTTGCCGGCCCCCAAACTCGGCACGGGCCACGGGGCCCGCGAAAGCTCGGTGGTTTCGCACACCAGCTTCGCGCGCCTGCAAGCCCAGCCCAACGAAGTGATCCGCATCCGCTACGACAGCCGCGAGAACCTGGTTGCCGCCGGCGTGATCCGCGAACCCGTGGTGCACAACCCCATTCCCGATCCCTTCCCGCAATCGGGCAGCACGTCCTATGTCCCCGACCCTCCTCTGCGCCGATACTGAAAGCATGCATCTGCGCCGTGATAATCTGGCGCATGCCCAGCGCCCCGACGCCAGACAACGCAGCCGAAGACAGCGACGAATCGCTGATGCTGCGCTATGCGGCCGGCGACATCGCGGCTTTCGATGCGCTTTATGCGCGCCACGAGCTCGGCGTATGGCGCTATGTGTTTCGCAGCGTGCGGGTGCAGGCGTTGGCCGACGACCTGCTGCAGGACGTGTGGTTTGCCGTGGCGCGCAGCGCGCCCACTTACACGGTCTCGGCGCGTTTCAAGACCTGGCTTTTCACCATGGCGCACAACCGGCTCGTTGATTACTTTCGCACAGCGCGCAACCATGTGAGCATTGACGGCGATGAGGACGGAGAAGGTGGCGGCATAGCCGGCACGCTGGCCGCGGATTCGGGCTTCGGTCCCTTGCGGCGGCTGGAATCCAGCGAGCAGGCGGCCGCGCTGATCGCGGCGGTCGAGCGCCTGCCGCGCGAACAGCGCGAAGCTTTTTTGTTGCAGGCCGAAGCCGGCCTCAGCGTGGACGAGATCGCAGCCGCCACCGGCGTGAATTTCGAGACCGCCAAAAGCCGTTTGCGCTATGCGCGAAACAGCCTGCGCCAACAGCTACAGGAGTTTGCATGACAGAGCCTGACCGCAGCCCGCCCGGCGATGAGCTGGTGCAGCGCTACCGCGAGGCCAGCGCGCAGGACACGCGCCGCCCCGGCGCGCATGTGCGGGACGCGGTGCGGGCCCACGCGCAGATGGTGATCGCCGCAGGCAAGGCTCCCCCAGCAACGGACAACGCCCCCACCTCCCCCGCCGCCAACCAGTCACGCTGGAAAATTTCCGCCCTTGCTGGCCTGGCGCTGGCCGGCTTGACGGGCCTGCTGGTATTGCAATACGACCGTGGCACGGACGAGGAAAAAGACCTGGTGTTCGGCCAACCCAGCGCGAGCACGCCGCCTGCACCTGCACCTGCACCTGCACCTGCACCTGCACCTGCAACGGCTCCAGCGGCGGCGGCACCGCAAGCACCCCAGGCCGATAAGCGCAGCGCCAAAGCCGCGCCCGCTGAAAACCTTGTACCCGCGCCCACGACGCAGGCGGCGGCCAAACCCGTTGCTCCACCCTCTATCACCGGCTCGGCCGCGCCCAAGACGGAAGACCAGGCCGCGCCACCGCCTTCGGCAAGCGCAGCCCCTTCACCAGCCCCACCGCCGCCCGCACCGGAGCTTGCCGCAGCCAGGGAAAGCCCACAGCCGGCACGGGCCGCGCGCCAGGCCGACGCCGCAACGGGCGGACTGGCAGCGCCACCGGCGCCCGTGCCGCAGGCTGAGGCACGGGCCGCGCCGCCCGCGCCCGCACCCGCACCCCAGCCCCCGGCTCCCGTGGCTGCACCGGCGCCTGCCGCACGCGCCGCCACTGCTGCGCCTGTTGCCGCAGCGCCGGAACAAAAACGTGAAAAATCGGTCGCGCCAAGCTCCGCCCTGCGCGCGGAAGCGTCCGGCACACCCCTACTGGCAGGCGCATTGCAGAACGCGGCGCGCGCGGGTGATCTGGCGCAAGTGGAACGCCTGCTCCAGCAGGGCGCCGCCCTCAATGCCGCCGACGCGGCAGGCCGAACGCCTCTGATGCTGGCCGCCATGCAGGGACATACGGCCGTGGTCCAGCGCCTTCTGGCGGCGGGCGCAAACACGGCATTGATAGACCACGACGGCCTGAACGCACTGCAACATGCGCGCCGGCTGGGCTATGACGGAATTGCCCACCTGATCGAAGCGGCCCGCTGAGCTTGTGGCGGTGCCGGGCGCGCGGACGGAACCTATCGACGGTACACCCATCGACAGGGGCCAAGCCAGGCTGATGGCGCGAGGTACCATTGCAGCCCGCTTGCCCCTGAACCCTTTTTCCACGAACAGGTCCTTCCCATGGATATAGATCCCCTTGAAGTTGCCAAGGGCGACGACACCGACGACGCATCCTTTGCGCAGTTCCGCAAGCTCAACCAGTTTGTGGCCATCACGATTGCCCTGCTGGCCACTTTCATGGGCATTTGCAAGGTCAAGGACGACAACATCGTCCAGGCAATGCAGCAGGCGCAGGCCAACAAGCTGGACCACTGGAACTTCTACCAGGCGCGCAACATCCGCGAGGAAGTCGCCAAAGGCACGCTGCTACAACTGCGGCTGGCCGCCCCGTCACAGCCCGCTTCGGAGCAAGCCAACTACCAGAAGGCGATTGCGCAGTACGAGCAGCTGGCGGCCGAGCAGGCCAGAAAAAAAGACGAGCTGAAAGCACAAGCCGAGCAAGACCAGAAAGACTATGACGCCGCCAATTTTCGCGACGATCAATTCGACCTCGCTGACGCCCTGCTGGCCATTGCCATTTCACTGCTGGCCGTCACGGCGCTGACCCATTTCTGGTGGCTTTACTTTCTGGCGCTGGTGCCCACGGGTTTTGGCGTGATGATGGGTCTGGCCGGCCTGGCGGGCTGGGGTATTCATCCGGACATGTTGATCCGGCTGCTGTCCTAGTGGCTCCGGACGGCGTTCAAGCCTGGGCAAGGCGCCACCAAGGGCTCAGCTCGCGTAATACAGCACGGCCACGCAGTGGCAGGCGGTACCCGCTGCCACAAACAAGTGCCAGATGAAGTGCCCGTAGCGCAGCCTGGAATCGGTGGCGAAAAAGCCCACGCCCAAGGTGTAAAAAAGGCCGCCGGCCACCAGCCAGAACAAGCCCCAGCCCGGAATCAGTTCCAGCATGGGCTTGACGGCAATTACGGCAATCCATCCCATCGCGAGGTACAGCGCCGTGGACACGCGCGGGTAGCGTATGCCGGCGACGGCCTTCACCGCCACCCCGGCCAGCGCCATGGCCCAGACCAGGCCGAACAGCGTCCAGCCCCAGGGACCGCGCAGCACACCTAAGGTGAAAGGCGTATAGGTTCCAGCAATCAGCAGATAGATCGCACCATGGTCCAGCACCTGGAACACGCTCTTGGCACGCGCGGCGCGCACCGCCGGCAGCGCGTGGTACAGCATGGAGGTGAAATACAGCAGCACCATGCTGGCAGCGAACACCGAGGCGCCTGCAATGTCAATGGCATCACCTTGCCGCGCGCTGGCCGCCACCACGAAAGGGGCAGCCACTATCGCAGCGAGCAGCGCCATGCCGTGGCTGACGCTGTTGGCGATTTCCTCGCCCAAGGTTTGCGGCCGATCCTGGGGCAAGGCCACAGCGGCGGCAGAAGCCCTCATCGTTTGAGAAGCGCCTTGAGCACGTTCTGAACGCGCCGGGCATTGCCGGCATCAAAGTCGGCGGCCAGCACCTGGGCCGTGTCTTCGCCCCAGGTTTCGGCCGGCGCGGGCGCGTTGCGTTTGGTCAGCAGTTGCAGCTGCAGCATGCGGCGCGCGCTGATGTGCTCGGCAGGCGTGGGCAGGTCGGCGGCAATTTCCAGGCGCAGCAGCGCTTCGGCGGCATCCTTGCCCGAAGGCGTGCTGACGGCCTGCACCCAGCGGTTGCGCACGGCGGGCGGCACGGCCTTGCCGAGATCCTGCGCGCTGGGCAGTTGCGCCGGGTCGCGTTTTTCCCAGGCGGTGAGCAAATGCGTCAGCACCTCGCCGTGCGCCTGCACGGCGAGCTTTTTCAGGGCCTGGTTGGCCGCTTCAAAGGCTTCGCGCTGGGCGCGGAAGGCGGCGTCGCCCAGGCGCGGGCCGCGCTCTTCAAAGGCCGGGCGCTCGCTGCCGCGCGGGCCACGCTCGTCACGGCCCGGGCGGGCATCACGGTCGGGACGGTAGGGCTCGAACTTGTTGTCGGTGCTCTGGCGCGGGCCGCCCGGTTTGGCGCCCGGGCGCGCGTCCTTGCGGTCGCCGAACTTGCCGCCGCGGCCTGCCGGGGCGGGTTCGGGTTTTTTCATGCCGGGACGGTCGTCGCCGCGCCTCGCCACGATGGGCTTGGGCGCCGGCTTGGGTGCGGGTGGTGCTTCAGCTGGGGCGCCGGCAGGCTCGCCCGCTTCCGCAAATTCGGCGGCCGCTGCGGCCTGCGCGTTGGCAACAGGTTCAGCCCCAGCCTCCGGCGCAGCCGCAAGCGCGGCTTCGACGGAAGGCGTATCAGCGGCTGGCGCGGGTGCAGGCGCCGCCGCGGCGGCCACAGGCACCTGGCCTCGCACAATGGCTTCCAATGCCTTGGCAGCGGCATGGATCTTCTGGGCGTCCCCGCTGGCAGTGGCGGCTTCCACGGCTTTGGATGCTTCCAGCACCATGCGGTCGTATTCACCCAGGGCCGCGGCGGCTTTCTCGCGCTCGGCAGTCTTGCGCTGGAAAGCATCGTCTATCGGCTTGCGGAAGGCGTCCCACATCTTCTGCTCTTGCTTGCGCTCTATGGGCACGGCCTGCGCCTCATGCTGCCAGCGCTGTTGCAGCGACTTGACGGCGTCTATGCGCAGCTGCGGCTCGGCGCCCAGCACGTTAGCCTCTTCAATCATGGCCTTACGACGCGCGATGCTCTCGGTGCGCGCCGCGGTCAGCGGGGCATCAGCCGTTTCCATGGCCGCCTTCCACACGGGCTGGATTTCGGCAAAGGCTTTTTCACCCAGGTGGCCGGCTTCGCGCCATTTCTCGACAAAGCCATTGAGACTGCGGATGTGGTGCTTCCAGTCGGTGTTGCCCTTGTTGGCTTCCGCCCAGGCCAGCACTTCGTCAATCAGCAGCTTGCGCTCGGCCTTGACGGTTTCATTCTGTTCCTTGAGCTTCTCGAGCCAGGCCTCGACGACCTTGTGCGCCTCGTTGCAGGCATCGTCAAAACGCTTCCAGAGCGCGTGATTGGGAGTGCCGCCCTGGTCGCTGGTCTTCCACTGCTCGCGCAACGCGCGCAGGGTTTCCTGCTGCTTGCGCCCGCCCAGCGGCTTGGCCACCAGTGCTTCGGCCTTGACCACCAGTTCTTCGCGGATCTGGTCGGCGCGCCAGCGCTGCCAGCCTTCGAGTTCGCCGGCCGCGGTGAGCGCGGCATGCGCGGCCGCTTCGAGCTTGCTGTCGATGTTGCGGATGTGTTCCTTGAGCGCCTGACGCAGCTCGGCCGCGACCTTGGGTGTGGACTTTCCGTGTCCTTCGGTGACTTCATGCTCAAGCTTGGCGAGCGCAGCCTGCACCGCGGCCGCGGCTTTCTCGCGCATCTCTTTGAGCACGGCCGGATCGATCCTGGCCTTGGGCGCGCGCGCGGCAGCCTCGCCTTCAGCCGGAGCCTGGCCACGAGCAGCACGCAATTCATCGGCCCACACGGGCACGGCCGGCAATGGCGCGGCCGTGTCTTCGGCGGCCTTGACGGCTTGGGTGAGCGCGCCCTGAAAGGCCTCCCACACGGCCAGCAACTGGCCGCGCGAGGCATCGAGCAGCGGCGGAAACTTGGCGTCCACGCTGGCCCAATTGGCGTCCTGCGTGAGTTCATCAGCCTGGCCCTGCCAGTGCGCGACGTCGGCCTTCAGGGTGTCCAATGCGCCTTCAGCTTCGCGCCAAGGCTTGATGGACAGCACCTCGATACGCTGCGCGATCAGCACCGCGGCTTCGCGCTGCACCTGGGTGCGGTGCTGCAGGTCTTCAATTGTCTTGACGCGCTCAGCCAGCTGCGCCTTGAAGCCGGCCAGCGGTTCCTTGGACAAGGGCGCGCCGGCTTTGGCGGCGTCGCGCTGCCAGGCCAGGGCGTCGGCCAGGTTGAGCTTGGGCACGGCCAGCAGCGCCTGGGCTTTTTCGGCCCACTCGGCGGCCACGGCTTCCTGGCCCTTGCTGCGCTTGATCTCGTCCAGTTTTTCCTTCAGCGGTTTGGCCGCGCCCTTGTCGCGGTTGGACAGATCTTTGTAGACCTCGGCCATCTGCTCAGCCGTGGGCTCGGTCGCCAGCCAGGTGCGGATGCGCGAGGCGCGCTCGCCGGAGGTGGGTGCGGAAAACGCGCCGCCGGTCAGGCCGTCCAGCGGATGGGCTTCGGGCTGCTTGTTGGATGGCGTTTTCACTGCGGGAGTGTCGGGTTTGGAAGATTTGAACATGGGAACGCAAACTCAAAAAAATAGTTGCCGCCGCCCGCAAGACCTCCCCGTGAGGGGAGCTTTGCGCAGCGGCAGCAGGTATTGGAATGGATGGGAGACCGCGCCGCGCAACCCGTGTTGCGCGCATTGGCCCTGACCCCATAAAAGCTTTATCAATAAAGCGCTGGTGCTATTTTCGCCTTTTTTAAGGCATCGCCAAATTCAGTTCCGCGCGGGGTGTCCATTTCGCTTCCGGCGGCACGGCCTTGGCCGCGCCCAGGAACAGCCTTTCGGGCGGCAAATCGCGGGAAGCCAGGTAATCTTTCACCGCCACGCCGCGTTGCACGGCCAACTCGCGCATGGCGTCATCATTGACCTTGATGTCGGCCAGCAGCAGCCTTTCCATCTCGGGCACGGACAGGTCCTTGGCCAGGCCTATTAGATTGCGCGGCTTGGGCATGTCGGCGCGTTTGTAGACTTCCTTGAGCAGCTCCGGGTATTCGGCCGGGCTGATGCTGACGGCGGCCGAGGTGGTGCCACCCTCCTTCACGGTGATGCGGCGCTTTTCGGCGCGCACCAGCGAATCGAGCCGTTCGCGCTTGAAGCCCTCGCGCTCGGCCTCCACGCTGCTGGTGCCGACCACGGTGAGCTGCAACGAAGGCCTGTCAGCCAGGGCTTTGGCCACCTTGTCCAGCCCGGCCTTGGCTTCGGGGCGCAGTTCGGCACTGCCGGGCGCAAAGCCCACGGTGCTGAGCTCTTCCCCGCCGCCGCCGAAGGCGTTGGCCAGCAGGCTGAAAGGCGCGGTGATGGCCTTGACGATCACGTTGACGATAACCTTGACGATGACGGGGCCCAGGCTGAACTGCGGGTCATTGAGCGAGCCGCTGATGGGCAGGTCAATGTCGATGACGCCGTTGCGGTCGGCCAGCAGAGCGACGGCGAGCTTGACAGGCAGGCTGGCGGTGGAACCAGGCACTTTCTCCCCAAAGGCGAGCTGGTTCAGGATGACCTTGTTGGTCGCCGTGAGCTTGCCGTCGGGCTGTACCAGGTAGCTCACATCGACACTGAGCTTGCCGCGGTTGATGCCGTAGCCCGAGTACTTCACGGAGTACGGCGACAGCGGCGGCAGTTCCAGGTCGCGCACCTTGCCCTTGATGTCCAGCGCCAGCGGCTTGGCGAGCGGGTTGAGCTTGCCCAGGATTTCGAGCGAGGCCGTGCCCTCGGCCCGCCCCCGCAGTTCCAGGTCGGCCATCGCAGGCACTGCCGCCGTGCCGCCGGCAGGTATGGGGGCCACCGACGAAAAGGCGCTGAGCTTGCCGGTCAGGTCGCTAAGGTCGGCCGAATAATTTGGTTTCACGAAGCGGTCCGAGAACAGCACCTTGCCGTTGATCAGGCTGATGGGGCCGAAGTTCACGATGGGCGGCGGGTTTGCCGGAGCCACGGCGCCTTTGGCATCGGCGACCGTCGTTTTGGGTGGCGCTGCGGCTGCGGATGCCGGCGTCGAAGCTGCGACGGCCGCCTCCGCGGCTCCCGCAGGGGTGCTGGATTTGACGAGGTCCTGCAAATTGATGCGGCCGTCGGGCATGACGATCAAACGCGCAAAAAAATCGGTCAGCACGGTTTCCTTGACCTCCACGCGCGTGGCCTTGGCCGGATCCAGCGCCACATGAAAGCCGCGCAGGTTCAGCGCTTTCCAGGCGAGCAGGTCTTCGCTGGGCGCCAGTGTGTTGGCGCGCAGCTCTTCGAGTGAGGCATCGCCCGTGACCTGCGCCTGCGGCCCGCCCGGCGTCTGGCGGTACGCCACCCTCCCCTTGAAGCTGGCATCGGCACGCAGCAGCTCGATATTGAGGGTGTCGGCGAAATAAGGCTCAAAGGCCTGCACCGGCAGCCGGTCCACCAACAGGCGGCCCTGGGCCTGAAGCGGCGCCAGGCCGATGCTGCCGTTGAAATCGACTTTGCCGGGCTCGAAGCGGCCGGCGGCCAGGCGCAGGGAGGCGGTCAGCGGCATGGGTTTGGCGGCCTGGGCCCGGGATGTGGGCCTGTCGTCCAGCAGCAGCCCGCCGAGCTGGGCTTTGGCCCCGGTAACCTCGAAAGCAACCGGCTTGGCCCCGGCCTTGTCGGAAAACGACATCGTGCCCCCTTCAAGCTGCACATCCTGGATGGCCACGGCCCAGGAAGGCGCGGCCGCCCGGGTGGCCGCATCGGCGGTCGGTGGTGCTGGCGGCGCAGCGCTGGCGCCGGGCCTGGCCATCCAGCGCTCGTACATCCAGCGCTTGTCGCTGTCACGGTCCACCAGGGCCTTCGGCTGCGTCAGCAGCAGCTTGGCAGCCTTGAAGTTCTGGCCGGCCATGTCGATGTCCACCTGCGCCAGGTCCACGCGCTTGACCGACACCAGCGAGACCTTGCCCTGGGCCAGCTGAACCTCGCTCAGCGCGAGTTGCGGCGCGCTGAGCTGCAGCACTTGCGGCTTGTCGCCGCTGGCCGCCTGCCAATTCACGCCCAGTTCGGCGTCAAGCTGGCCGCCCAGTGCCGGCAGCAGGAACTGGCCCACGTATTTGGCGGCCATGCCCAGCGGCCAGGCCGCCACCTTGGCCGTGAGCTGGGCGGCCTGGTCGGTGGCGCTGCCCTGGAAGGTCAGCAACGCCGGGGCGGCCTGAGCCTGCACGGCGGCTGTCTTGCTGCCCGCCTTGGTGCTGGCCTTGGTGGGTGGGGGGACAGGAGCCGCAGGCGGCTCAAAGCCCACCGAGCCGTCAAATTGCAGCGGCGCGCTGGCCGAGAAAGGCATGGCGATGGCCGTGGCATTGAGTTGCAGGCCGCTGAGGCGGATATCGGCGGGCGAAGCCAGGGTTTCGTCCAGCCAGTTCACGCTGCCCGCGCGCACCGCCACCCGGGCGACCTGAACCCTCCAGGGTGTGGGCGCCGTCCCTTTGGCCGCCGCGGCTGGCTTGGCGGGATCCGGCGTGCCTGCTTCATTCTTTGCAGCAGGCGTGGCAGCAGGCGGAAGCAAATTGAGGTGCCCCGTCCGGTCGCGGACGACGGATAGCGCTGGCGCGGTCAGCTCGACCGCCGCGAGTTTGACGAACTGCTCCAGGGGCCGCACATCGGCCATGTTGACCTGCAGCCGCTCAAATGCGAGCACATCGGGACGGGCCGCAGGGGGCGGCTCACCACCCGCGACGCCGCGCTTGCCGGCCGGCTTGCGGCCGGCGGCCTGGGCGGGGGCAGGGGCGGCCATCGCCGCCTGGCCCACCGCCTGCACGCGGACATTCTCCGCCGTCACCGTGCCGGAGATCCGCACCTGCGTGGCCGGCGTCTGCTCAAACGCCACCTTGGCATCGGCATGCAGCACGGCGCTTTGTAATTTAAAGGGCAGGCTCGCCGGCCAGTAGGCCAGGTAGGGATTCAGGTCGAAGCCCCGCAGCGACAAGGTGGCATCGGTTTTATGGGTCTGGGCAAAGGGCGTACCCTCGGCGGCGGTGTCGAAGCTGCTGCCGTTGAGCTTGAAAGCCAGGTGCGGCGCAGTCTTGATTTCGCGCTGGGATTTGAGGTTGCTCAGGAATGGTACGGAGAGGTTCAGGTCCCTCAACTCATGGGTCTTGCCGACGGACTGGTCGGCAAAGTCAACGCGCCCGCCACTCACCACGATGTTGTAGACCGCAAAACGCGGCGGATCGCCGGCCGGCTGGTCAGCGGGAGCCTTCAGGCGCTCCAGGATGTCGTCGATGTCATAGCGGCCCTCACCCTGATGAGCCAGAAAGGCCACGGGTTCGTCGACCTGCACAGCGTCGGCTACCGGCGCCAGCCGCAGCAGGGACTCGAGTTCCGCATCTATATATATGCGCTTGACGGTCAGCTGGGGCACTTCCTGGGGGGAAGCCTGGGGAGCGCCGGCGGCCCCGGCCTTGGCGATGGCCAGGTCGTGCAAGGTGAGTTCCAGCGACCAGGGCTTGAAATCGATCACGCCCACCGTGACCTGCCGGCCGAGTTTTTCAGAGGCAATTTTCTCGATTTGCGACTTCAGGACGACCGGCACGGCCGTATAGGCCAGCGCCCATACCAGCAGCAGCGTGCCTAGCGCCCATGCCGCACGCCGCCGCCACAAGGGTGAGCGGGCCATACCCGCAGCCCGCGCCGGCAGGGCTTTTGCTGTGTTTCGCCATTCAATTTCGCGCCATTTGTTCTTCAAATCATCGATTGCCATAGCCGCCGAGTTTTTAACGCGGGCGCCAATCGGTCAATGATTTATTTGAAAAAGACGGTCACGCCAAAAGGGCAATGTCCAAAAAGAAAAACCCCGGGCAGTTGAACCGACCGGGGTTGACGGCGGGCATTTATGCTCATGCCGTCGGGTTTCCGCAAAAGAGAGATGAATCGTCTCCAGTGCGATGAAAGCAAGTGATTGCTTCCAGATTTTCCGGGGTTGGCTACCCGGTTGGATGCGTGAATGAACACGCAATTGCAGGTTAAACCTCGGTAGCCCGAGATGCAAGACCATCTTTTCAATCACATGGACCGGTGTGATTGGCACTGCCTTCAGCATGTGCTTGAGCATCTGAAATCGCCTCTTCAGTCCCACATCGAACATCGAAAACGGCCTACAACCGGACCCGCGATCCGCCGATCCGGTATTTTTCACAGCGAATTTAACTTAGAGCTTGATCTCAAAAAGAGGCCGTAACTACCTTGATTCAGGCGGATTCCGCCCAGAATCAAGGTTTTTATTTGCCTATTTGATATAAGAAACAAGTTCATTATTATTGACAGGTTATTTAACGACCCCCTAGAATCCCGCCAGTCCCACAGAAACCTAGGGACAACCCGAATCTCCGCTGCCCCCTTCATCAAAGAAGACGGCAACGTCAAACAGGGGTCAACACCCACAAGGCTTGCCTTGGTTTGATGGCGACCCAATCAAAGCCTGCTTGGCCCCCAAAGGGCCTGCAAGCGTAGAAAGGAGTGCTATGACAGCGCTAGGACAATTCGGCCTTGAGGCGCACTTGAAAAGTGTACGTAGCAGTGTTTTAACCATTGCTGATGACATCGCCCAGGGCTTTTTCGAGATCACCCACAACAGCTTCGCCCTTCTGGGCCTGGCGGTCGTGTTCGCCGTGATCACTCTGACGGCCCGGCCCGACTTGCGTCAGGCCGGTGAATTCAAGCTCATGACGTGGCTGCAGCAGCGTCAGGAAGCGGCCATCGGTTTTACCGAGCCGGCCGCCATCGAACGGGCCACGGCGTCCAACCCCAAGGATCTGCCGGCCCAGCAGGCGGCGGTGGCGTACTGGCTCAGCAAGAAGTACGGCGTGGCGCCTGAGCCATTGAGCGTGCTGGTGGCTGAAGCCTTCGAGATCGGCCAGAAAGCCAAGCTCGACCCGACGCTGATCCTGGCCATCATGGCCATCGAATCGGGTTTCAACCCGTTCGCGCAAAGCCCTGTGGGCGCCCAGGGCTTGATGCAGGTCATGACCAAGGTGCACCACGACAAATACGACAACTTCGGCGGCAAGCTGGCGGCCTTCGACCCGGTGACCAACCTGCGCGTCGGCGTCAAGGTGCTGCAGGAATGCATCGCCCGCGCCGGATCCGTCGAAGGCGGCCTCAAATACTACGTGGGCGCCGCCAACATGGAAGACGATGGCGGTTACGCCAGCAAGGTGATGGGCGAACACGCCCGGCTGCTGGCCGTCGTGGCATCCGCATCCAAGCGCGGCAAGCCCTCGCCTTTCTTTGCCGAGCCCGGCACTTCGCGCCCGGTTCCGGCGTCCATGCCCGGCAAGTCCGACGCGCCGGCCTCCGAAGGCAAGACGCCTGAGAAGGTGGCGATGCTGAGCCAGTCCTGATCCCCGCCGGGGCGAGCCTTGGCCGCCTCCCCGCTCACACCGAAAGCCGGGCTGTCCAACGCCCGGCTTTTTGCTTTTCACACTACGGATATGGGTCGGCGTCCAACGCGTTTTACGCGCCCTCAGTTACACTAGCCGGGTGCGCGACTGGCGATAGGCTCAAGGTTTTCGCAACCTTTGAAGCTGACGTGGGACACCACTGGGAAGCGCACCGCTGACAGCCGTTGGGCCTCAGCGTTCAGCCGTTCGCCTGGGCAGCCCTTGTTTCATTGAGAGTACCTCTCTCATATGAATAGCAGGGACCACGTCTTTAAGGACTGCCATGTACCACCGCAACATCCTGGTCGAACAGACCGACCCCGAAATCTTCGCCGCCATCCAGGCTGAAAACGCCCGGCAAGAGCAGCACATCGAGCTGATCGCCAGCGAAAACTACGCCTCGCCCGCCGTCATGGCCGCGCAGGGCTCGCAGCTCACCAACAAATACGCCGAAGGCTATCCCGGCCGCCGCTACTACGGTGGCTGCGAGCATGTGGACGTGGCCGAGCAGCTCGCCATCGACCGCGTCAAAGCCATCTTCGGCGCCGAAGCGGCCAACGTGCAGGCGCATTGCGGCGCATCGGCCAACGAAGCCGTGTTCCTGGCCTTCCTCAAGCCCGGCGACACCATCATGGGCATGAGCCTGGCCGAAGGCGGCCACCTGACCCACGGCATGGCGCTCAACATGAGCGGCAAGTGGTTCAACGTCGTCTCCTACGGCCTGAACGACAAGGAAGAAATCGACTACGACGCCATGGAGCGCAAGGCCCACGAGACCAAGCCCAAGCTGATCATCGCGGGCGCCTCGGCCTACAGCCTGCGCATCGACTTCGAACGCTTCGCCAAGGTGGCTAAGGCCGTCGGCGCCATCTTCATGGTCGACATCGCCCACTATGCCGGCCTGGTGGCCGCGGGCGTCTATCCCAACCCGGTGCCGCACGCCGACATCGTCACCTCGACCACGCACAAGAGCCTGCGCGGCCCGCGCGGCGGCATCATCCTGATGAAGGCCGAGCATGAAAAGGCCATCAACAGCGCGATCTTCCCCGGCCTGCAGGGCGGCCCGCTGATGCACGTGATCGCGGCTAAGGCCGTGGCCTTCAAGGAAGCCATGAGCCCCGAGTTCAAGGCCTACCAGCAGCAAGTCGTGAAGAACGCGCAAATCGTCGCCGATACGCTGACGCAGCGCGGCCTGCGCATTGTCAGCGGCCGCACCGAAAGCCACGTGATGCTGGTCGACCTGCGCGCCAAGGGCATCACCGGCAAGGAAGCCGAAGCGGTGCTGGGCAGCGCCCACATGACGATCAACAAGAACGCCATCCCGAACGACCCGGAAAAACCGATGGTCACCAGCGGCGTGCGCATCGGCACCCCGGCCATGACTACCCGCGGCTTCAAGGACGAGGAAGCCCGCGCCACGGCCAACCTGATAGCCGACGTGCTCGACAATCCGCGCGACGCGGCCACTCTGGAAGCGGTCCGGGCCAAGGTTCACGCCTTGACCAGCCGCTTCCCGGTTTATCGCTGATCGCGATGGGCGGCGCAGGCACTATAATTTTGATAGCATCCTGCGCCGCTCTCCATGGGCTAAGGACAGATTGATCTTTTTAAATCCAGGTCAACACCCATGAAATGCCCCTTCTGCGGTCACCTCGAAACCCAGGTTGTCGAAACCCGGGTGGCCGAGGATGCCGACTTCATACGCCGCCGCCGCCAGTGCGGCGCGTGTGAAAAGCGCTTTACCACCTACGAGCGGCCCGACGTCACCTTCCCGTCCATTGTCAAAAAAGACGGCCGGCGCATCGAATACAAACGCAGCAAGATCCTGGGCTCCATGAACCTGGCGCTGCGCAAGCGCCCCGTCAGCACCGAGCAGATCGACTCGGCCATTGAGCGCATTGAGGAAAAGCTGCTGAGCCTGGGAGTGCGCGAGGTCGCCTCCAACCGCCTGGGCGAGCTGGTGATGCGCGAACTCAAGAAACTCGACAAGGTAGCTTACGTGCGTTTTGCCAGCGTTTACCGCAGTTTCGAGGACATTGACGAGTTCAAGACCCTGGTTGACGAGGTCAGGCGCTAGGAGTCGCCCCAGCGCCGGAAGCAGCGTAACCGCCACTGATTAGTGGTAGCCAGAACCCGACAGCCGGGGCCTCGTTCGCCGAATGTGGTTCCTATACTCACGGCATGAGCACAACCGTGTACCCAACATCCTCACGCCGCCCAGCCAAAGCGGACCTGCGCGCTTGCGGTGCAGGTTTCACGATCATCGAAATCATGGTGACAATCGCTGTTCTGGCCGCGATTTTGGCAATAGGGCTGCCTAATTTGAGAGATTTCCTGGCTCGAAATCAGGCTGGCGCCATTACGGCTGAATTTACGAATGACCTATCGCGTGCGCGGATCGAAGCGATAAGCAGAAATAACTGCGTCACGATGTGCATGTCAGCCAATACGTCAAATGCCTTGACCGGGGGCACTCCAACTTGTGCAGCTGCGGGGCTTGACTGGCAGGCGGGATGGATCATTTTTTCCAATCCAAGTTGCAGCGCGACACAAGACGACCCCACCACTGTCGGGTCGACGCTGATTTCCGTGCGGCAACCTGGTGCCAACACCTTCACTTTGCAATCGCCCAGTGCATCGCCCCTACGCCGATTCATTTTTGATTCTCGAGGGCTTTCGACTGGCATCCAGTCCACCTTCACGTTGGCCTACACCCAGGAAGCGACCGGGGGCCCAAACCACAGATTGGTCTGCATTAGCTCGGCGGGCAAAGTCAGCGTCAAAAAATATGGGGGAAGCACATGTCCATGAGTCGCCAGCGAGGCGCGGGTCTGATTGAGGCCTTGATCGCCATACTCATTCTTTCCATCGGTATTCTGGGCATGGTTGGCATGCAGACAGCCTCGCTCAAATTCGAGCAAACCGGCTGGGTGCGATCTGCACTGTCATCCAGCATCAGCAGCTTTGCAGATCGCATCAGGGCAAATGCCAGCTCGACCGAAACCGCCTACAGCTTTTCTCGCACCTACGCAGCCGAACGCGCATCCATCGACGGGGCGTCGACCTACCTCACCCCCGCCAAAGATTGCAACACTGCAACCTGCACCTCTGACGAGCTGGCTGCGTATGACCTCGCCGTCTGGCGCCTTGACCTGAACAACCAGCTGCCGGGCGCGGTGGGCATGGTAACTCCGACCGGAACCAAGGGTGCGAACCTGCGTTTTGTGGTGACAGTGGCGTGGTACAGCAAGGACAACCTCGATGGCACAACCCTGCGTACACCCGATATTTGTACCGCCACGACCACAGGCATTGCATCGCGAAATTGCTGCCCCGGTGCATTAGGCACTGCTAGCGCCCTGGCTGGCGTTCAATGCGTGAATCTGGAGATGATTCCATGAAAACACTTCAGACTGCAATGCTGCGACCACGCCGCCGCCAATATGGTTTGACGATGATCGAACTGCTGGTCAGTCTCGTTATCAGCCTCGTGCTCGCCCTCGCTGCTGCTGCTGCCTACCTGGGCACGCGCGCGACCGCTACCGCGACTGCCAATATGGCGGCGCTGAATGAAACAGGCAAGCTCGCCCTGGACATGATTGGCCGGGATCTTCAGATGGCTGGCTTCTATCCGGCGATTATGTCCAACAGTGTTGCGACGTCCAACTTGATGGGTAGTTTCAGCAATACCAAAAATACCGCCGTTGCGGCGTACAACCAGGGGTTGTTTGGATGTGACGGCGCGGTGTTCAACCCAACAACCGGCGCCTGTGGCAGCACCGTATCCACGGCTCCCGACTCTGTCATCGTCAATTACTTCGCCAGGTCCGAGTTGGACGCGACGACTTTCGGGAGCGGATTCGATTGCCTCAGACAGGATGTCGCACTTGACCCCAATAATGCGGCCCAGGTGGCTGCGGGGCTGCCGCGCTATGTATCCAATCGCTTCGGCCTGGTTGCCACCACCTATACGGCCCAAGGAGCCGGGAATACCAACCGGACGGTCAATACGAAAAGCCTGGGTTGCAATGGCAACGGAAAGGCCGTTGAAGACACTGTCTATCAATCGATTTTTGAAGGCATTGAGGACATGGTGATCAGATATGGGGTGGCCGCCGGGGCAACGAACCTGTCTCCCGAGACCTACCACACCGCCGCTGAAGTCAACGCATTGCCAAAAGTCGGCGATTTGACCTCATGGCAGCGCGTAACTGCCGTCAGGGTGTGTTTGCTGACCCGCACCCAAGAAAATTCTCGCACGGAGGACAAGGCCGGCGCCTTGCGCACCTATACCAACTGCAGGGGTGCCAACGTCACTTACGCGGCCACGGACAGGACTTTGTACAAGAAGTACGAGCGCGTATTTGCCATACGCAACAATTTGACGGGGACTTACTGATGCGTGCCGGCATATCTGCTACAACCATGCGCCTCGAAAAAGGCGTATCCCTGCCTGTGGTTTTGATGTTCCTCCTGGTCATCACAATTCTTGGGACCTTAGGCATGCGGCGCGCTACCACCGGTGAAACGCTCTCAAGAAATCAGCTCGATTACGAAGTCGCCCGCCAGGCCACAGAAGCCGCATTGCGCGACGCAGAGCGGGACTTGTTGTCGGTAGCAAACACTCTGCTCCCCAATGCCTTGTGTGCGCGCAACGACGACAGGCCTACGGCTGGAGCAACCAGGTCGCCCAATTTCGACAATACCTGTCCCAGAGGGCAGTGCCGATTTGAACGGACGTATTACGACACCAGCAACTACACCACGGTTACCAACCCTGAGCCCTGGTGGCCGACGATCAACGGCAAAAAAGGCCTTTGGGAAGGCCCGCCCGCCTCGCCCAGCGCAAAACCAAGCGACGCGCTAGGCGTCGGCACCAACTGCAGCTTCACCGGCGCAGTTCCCCTTGGCACGTTTACCGGGGTTCCCAGATTCGCCGGCGTCGCGCGACAGCCCGAATACCTGATTGAATATCTCTCCGCAGGCAATGACAAGGTCATGCGCATCACGGCCCGTGGTTTCGGTGCAGATATCAATACTGAAGTTGTGATGCAAACCTATTTCCGTCCCTACATGCGTTAAGGAAAATCCATGAAAAAAATCATCACCATTGCCGGATTTTTCTTCGCGGCCCTTGCTTCTCAAGGGGTGGCATTAGCACAGGCGCTTACCCCAGCCATCCCGCCAAACATCGTGACTTCGACCCCGAGGCCGATGATCATGCTGAACATGTCGAAAGACCATCAGCTTTTTTATCGGGCGTACGACGAATTCTCGGACCTTGACGGCGACGGAATCCCCGAAACAACCTACAAACACAGTTTTAACTACTACGGGTATTTCGATTCTTATAAATGCTATAGCTACAGCGGCACCAACAACCGCTTTGCCCCCGTTAGCACCAATACGGACAAGTATTGCACGGGCAACTGGAGCGGCAACTTCCTGAACTGGGCCACGATGACCCGCATGGACGTGGTGCGCAAGGTGCTGTATGGCGGCTTGCGCTCGACGGACACCAGCACGTCGACCGTTCTGGAACGCGCGAGCCTGCCAACGGACGCCCATTCATTTGCCAAGTATTACAAGGGCGATGACCTGGACCAGCTCACCCCCTTTACGGCCAGCCAGCTTGCGGCTTCGAGCGTCATCAGTAACGACAACACCAATAACGCGAGACGCCTGATTGAATTCACCTTCAATTCCAACAAGGCTCACAAGAACAATCCGGGCAGCGCGCCAACCGCAGCCACTGCTACCACTTGCCAGAGTCTTGTTGAAACTTACTACGGCAGCGCAGCCAGTGCCCCACCCAATTACAACTGCGTAACGCATTCCGTCGCTCAGGCTACTGCATTCAATGTCGAGGTCGGCGACCAGATCAGGGCAGTGAACACAACCACGACGACCCAATACATGGAAGGTGTTGCAGTTGCCGTTGATCCGGCCTGGATCACCATGGTGGTCACGCCAACCGGTTATGTGGGCGCCACTTCCGGTACACCGACATTGACCATCAATCGATGGACGATCCAGAACCTGACACAGACTTCGGCCACCATCTGCAATACCACACTGGGTGACAACCTGACGGCTAACGCGCCGTTCAACACCAATACAGCAGGCAATGGGGATTCGCATACAAACGCCAACCCACCTTTGATGCGGATCGCCAAGGGTGACTACCAACTCTGGAATGCCAACGAACGCTGGCAGTGCCACTGGAGTGGAGAAAAAGCCGCTGCCAACGGTAACAATGTGGGCGTCACCGGACTGGGAGCCGGCTCCAGCAATCCTACCAAGGGCACCCAGGGGGTCGTCATCGGCACCACCGGTCCCGACTTTATTGTCCGGGTGGAGGTTTGCGCATCGGCATTGCTGGGTACAGAAAATTGCAGGCAATACCCATCCGCCAATTTCAAGCCAATTGGCCTGCTGCATGAGTACGGGGAAGGCAATCTTGCCGAATTCGGATTGATGACCGGCTCGTTTGCGAAAAATATCAGCGGTGGTGTACTTCGAAGTAATTTGCAGTCATTCCGCAACGAAGTGAACTACACAACCGACGGTACCTTTACCACTGCCCAAGGCATTGTTTACACCATCAATAAGCTGCGCATTTACGGATACCGCTACAGCGACGGCACGTACATTGGAGACGGCAACTGTACCTTCCAGTTGACGTCACTGACGGACAACCAGTGCACCAGCTGGGGCAACCCCATGGGCGAGATGTTCACCGAAACGCTGCGCTATCTTGGTGGGCTGTCTCCGAGTGCCATTTACGATTACACGCAGACAGGCTCAAAAGATGCCGCCATGGGCTTGCCAAAGCCGGCCTGGATTGATCCGGTGAACAGGGCCAACGCTGCCGCCAAGACGGCTGCCGATGCCATCTTCGGCCAAGGCCAGTGCCGCGCCATCAATGCCATTAACTTCAATGCCAGCGTGACGTCTTATGACAACAACACCGGCACTCAATGGAGTCCTTTCGCCACGTTGCCGGGCAGCCCCAGCCTGGTCAACATGATCAATGTGATCGGTAACGATGAAGGGATTCACGGCAACAAGTTTTTTATCGGTAACAACGGCACGACCAACGACGGAACCTGTACCGGAAAAACCATTTCCACCCTCGCCGCCGCAGATGGTTTGTGCCCTGACGCCCCAACTTATGCGGGGTCGTATGCACTGTCCGGCGCTGCCTACTGGGCCAGAACCAACCCGGTTCGGACACCGACTGCCGCAGAACTGCTCGCCAACCCGGATGCGTACAAGGTCAAAAGCTTTTCAGTAGCGCTGTCCCCCGGAAAGCCTCGCATTGAAATTCCGCACCCCACAATCGCGGGCCGCAAAATCATCATCCAGCCTTCTTACCAATTGGTTGCGGGCGGTACGGTCGGCGGCGGTACGCTGGTTGATTTTCGGGTCGTGGGTACCCCTACGGCCACATCGGGAAAATTCCTGATTATCTGGGAAGACTCCGAACAGGGCGGTGACTACGACAGCGATGCCTCCGGCATACTGCGCTATGAAGTGGTCGGCAACCAGGTATATGTATACACCCGGGTTTTTAATGCCGCGTCGGTGAACCCTCAGGGATTTGGGTACACCATATCAGGCAGTACCAAAGATGGCGCGCACTTCCATTCCGGCATCTATACCTACAACTACACCGACAGCACCACACTGACCGTCACAAAGGCTGACGGTACTGCAAATCCCAATATCAATGCATCGGGCGGCTGCAAGAACTGTGAAGTTAACCAGGAAGAAAGCCGGGCTGTTTACGATTTCGGAACGGCGACTGCCGGACAGCTGCAAGACCCACTTTGGTTTGCCGCGAAATGGGGCGGATTCAGCAAAAATGAAAAGGTCACAGTACCGCCTTCTGTTCCGAAGGTTTATTACGACAAACCAACTGCAGACAAAGCCAACTGGGACGTGAAAAAGCTTGACGGTACATCTGGTGCAGATGGCTTCCCCGACAATTATTTCCTGGCGATCCGTCCTAGCGAGCTGGAAAAAGCGCTGCGCGCCGCCTTCAGTGCCATCGTGGGGGCGTCCAACACAGCGCCCGCTGTCGCTTCTGCGCAGATCCAGACTGGCAGCCTGAAATACCTGGCAAGCTTTGACGGCGACGACGGGCATGGGGAATTGCTGACATTCATCGTCAAACCTGATGGTGACTTTGATACTCGCCTCAAGAGCGACGGCACGCTGGACCGAACCTACTATTACTGGGACGGCCACACCAAATTGACGGCGTCCACAACTCGCCAGATCATTACCAATGTAGGAAACTCAACTGGCACCGCATTTACCTGGGCAGCATTGTCAAATGCGGTTAAAACCACTGCGTTTGGCGGCACCGACGCGACAGCCCAAGCCAAGCTCGACTGGCTGAGGGGCAGCAGGGTTGACGAGGCCCCGGCAGGCCTCAGGTTCCGCAAACGCAACGCCAACTCCATCATGGGTCCGGTCGTCAACTCCAATCCTGTAGTGACATCCAAACCCAATGCGGACTATTTCGGTACGGTCTTTCCGGGCTACGGCGCATTTGTCACGGCGCAAAAAGACCGCAAAAACATCGTGTGGGTTGGCGCAGGTGACGGCATGCTGCACGGCTTCAATGCCTCCACTGTTGTGGCGGAGGGTGGCACCCCGATCATTTCTTACGTGCCACAACTCATTCATTCCCGCCTGCAGGACTGGGTGGATCCAGCCGGTGCAAAGGTCCAGTCGTTTGTAGATGGAACGCCCTACTCCGCAGATGTGTTGCTGGGGTCTACGATTACCGTTTCCACAGCGCCCGGCTATGACGCGCAGGCACCTGCGGCTGCGTGGAAAACCTACCTGTTTTCTTCTTTGGGACGCGGCGCAAAAGGCGTATTCGCTCTTGATGTAACGAACCCGGATACATTGACAGAAGCGAATGCGGCGAACATCTTCAAATGGCAGTTCTCCGAAGCAGACGATAACAGCGGCGACCTCGGCTATAACCTGGCGCAGATGGGCACCATGAATCGCTCCAGTGAGCAAGCTGGCGCTGTTGCCAAGATGAACAATGGCAAATTTGCGACGATCGTTCCGAACGGGGTGAACAGCACCAATGGATCGGCGGCTCTTTACATCCTGTTTGCAAACGGCCCCTATGGCGGCGTTTGGACGCCGGGAGTCAATTACGTCAAACTGGTAGCCGCCACAGGCCCCAACAACGGATTGTCGCAAGCCACCTGGGTGGACATAAACAATGACGGGGTCGCCGACTACATCTATGCGGGCGACCTCAAGGGCAACCTCTGGAAGTTCGATGTTTCGAGCCCCAACCCAGCACTCTGGAAGGTTGCTTATGCCAATGCGGATGGCACCAACAAACGGCCGCTGTTCATCGCCAAACCCTCGGATGCATCGGTAGACCGCCTGCCCATCACGACCGCACCTGAATACCGCTTCCACCCGTTGGGTGGTGTTGTGGTGAACTTCGCGACCGGCAAGTCCATTGTCAGCTCCGACTTCCCGGACGGCACCGTCGGCCGCGTCGAAGGGATTTTCGGTATCTGGGACAAACCCATATATTCCAGCGCCGCCTACGTTGCCGACCCTACGCTGCTTGATAACGCTACCACCGGCCTGCCCCGCCTGCGGACGCAGTTGGCTGCCCGCACATTCACGCGCGTTACCCTGGATGATGCAGACCCCACCAATGGCGTTGTAGGCCAGGGTTACGTGACCGGCGCAGCCATGGACTGGACTAACAACAAAGGCTGGTACATCAACCTGCCCGACACCTCGGAAATGGTGGTGAGCAACCCGACCATGAGCCAAGGCCTGCTGGCGACCGTATCCATTGCACCAGCAGCGGTCAGCAGCAGCGTGTGCTTTAGCGGGCCCGCCGCCTACATCACCTTTGTAGACCCCATTACGGGCCTGCTGAACACGGGGCTCTTCGGTACCATCACGATTGGTGGTATCACCTATCCTGTTGCGTCCATCAAAATCACCGATCAACGTGTCACTGTCACTCGGGATGCAACTACCGCCCAATGCGCCTCGGGTCAACTGAACTGCACGCGTGTTATAGGTGATACCACCGATGAAAGCGGCAGTTCAAACAACACCAACGCGCGGATTTACTGGCGCGAGATTCCCTCATTCAAGACCAGGTAAATGCCATGAAAACTCTTTCTCACAAAGCTGCAAAGGGAACTCGATCGCGCGGTGTTCCCCGTCGAAGCGCAGGTTTCACCCTCATAGAGGTGATGATCGTGGTTGCCATCATTGGCATCTTGAGCGCTGTGGCATTTCCGAGCTACAAGGAGCATGTGGCAAGGGGGCGCAGAGCAGAAGTTCGAACCATACTCCTTGAGGCATCGCAGTGGATGGAGCGCCATTACACGGAAAACATGAAATACGACAGCAACACGGCAGGTACTGTTGTGGCCGATTTGTTCCCCGCAAATCTGAAGCAATCACCCCGTGATGGCGGCGGCATTTACACCATTACAGTATCTGCCGCGACCGCAAGAACTTATACCGTCACCGCGACACGCAACTCACCCGGCGCCATGTCCACCGATAAATGTGGCGACTTCCAGATTACGAATACGGGCGTAAAAAGCAACGTCAACTATTCATCATCGTTTTCATCTGCCCAGAGTGCAGCCACCTTTTGCTGGAAATGATGAGCGCAGCCACACCGAGCGGTGAAGCATAAGAAGGAACGAGATCTTCCCCAGCGGATCAGCTGGATTATTGCGGCCATCGTGTCCCTGCTCATGCACGGTGGCCTGCTTTTGCTGGTCTCGCAATCTGCCGAACGGCCCAGAAAAAGCTCGGCTGCAACAAACCCTGCCGATCGCAACATGGCAGTGCGAGTGATACCTGAGTCCAGCGACACTGCTCAGGCTCAGCGGGCCGAATCGATATTCCCTTCCGCCGAAAATTCCGCTGGGGCAATCAAGCCGTTGCCCCCGGAGAGCTTGATCACGCCCAACCGGGAGCCTTCCTCCGGAAGGCCGAAAAAGCTGCAGATATCCGATCTCCATTTTTTCGACATTGATGAGGTGGACCAGCCAGCCCTTCCCGCCCTCGACTGGAACTTCCCTGAGAAAATAGCAGCGAGCCTGGGATTGCGCCGCCTTGTGATAGAAATATGGATTGCGGAAGACGGCCGTTTGTTGGATATGAATATCATTTCCTCAAGACCGGAAATCAGCCGAAGACAGCAGGCCGAGATCATGGACGCGCTTATCCAAACGAAAATGACTCCCGCCACAAGGCAGGGGCTTTTAGTTCCCAGCCGGCGGGTTCTCGAAATGGGCTTTAACTCCGAGTCAAACCGTTGACTTTCCAACCTCCAGGTCTGCACCTTAAAAGAACATCATGAACCTTGCGATGCAGCAGGCTTTGCGTGTGTCAGAAGAGGCTTTGTACCTAAGCGCTCCTAACCCGCGGGTGGGTTGTGTCTTGACCGACTCGGCCGGAAAACAAATTCTGGGTACCGGTCACACCCAGCAGGCCGGCGGTCCCCATGCGGAGATCATGGCCTTGCGTGATGCGGCAGCTCAAGGCCATTCCACCCAAGGCGCCATCGCGTACGTCACGCTGGAGCCTTGTTCCCACCATGGGCGAACCGGCCCCTGCTGTGACGCCCTGATTGCAGCGGGCATCCGCAAAGTCGTCGCCTCCATGGCGGACCCCAACCCGCTGGTTGCCGGGCAGGGCTTTGATCGCCTGCGCGCGGCCGGGGTTGAGGTAGAGGTAGGCGGCGGCGCCGTGCAAGCCAAAGAATTGAATATCGGTTTCTTCAGCCGCATGGTCCGCAAGACGCCTTGGGTGCGCATGAAGATCGCCGCCTCGCTGGATGGGACCACCGCCCTTGCCAACGGCCAGAGCCAGTGGATCACTTCCCCCGAGGCGCGAACGGACGGCCATGCCTGGCGCGCCCGGGCCGGTGCTGTTTTGACGGGCATAGGCACCGTGCTTCAAGACAACCCCCAGCTGGACGTCCGGCTGGTCGAAACGCCCAGGCAGCCTTTTCGCGTGATCGTCGATAGCCAACTGCAGACGCCTGTGGACGCGAAGATTTTCGAGGCAGGGGGTCCAATATGGATTTACACGGCAGTCCAGGGCACTCCCCAGGAGGCAGTCCTGGTGGCCAAGGGAGCCACGATTACCTGCCTGCCCGACGCCCGCGGCAAGGTAGACCTGGCCGCCATGATGAAAGACCTGGCTCGGCGTGAAATCAATGAATTGCATGTCGAGGCCGGCAGCAAGCTCAACGGCTCGCTGATCCGTGAAGGCCTGGTCGACGAGTTTCTGGTCTACCTCGCGCCTACGCTGCTCGGCCCCGGCCTGGGCATGGCCTCCCTGGGACCGCTGGAGCGACTCTCCGATGCCCTGCCCTTGCAATTCCAGTCCGCCGACCGGGTCGGCCCCGACCTGCGGGTGCTGGCTCGCGGGGTCGGCCGGGACCAGTTTTAGGCGGATTTCACGCGGGCAAGACCTGGGCCAGGCCGCCTTTATGGGGCAATAGTGGCCTTTCCCCACGCCCGGGCCTGAATCCCTGCGAAAATAGCGCATGTTTACCGGAATCATTACCGGCGTGGGGCGCATCGTCGCCATCCACAGCCTGGGCAGCTCTTCAGACCACGGCAAGCGGCTCACCATCGAGGCGCCTGCGGATTACCTCAACGACGTGGGCCTGGGCGACAGCATCGCCCTCAATGGCGCCTGCATGACGGCCACCTCGCTGGACCTGCCCCTCAACCGCTTCACCATCGACATTTCCGCTGAATCGCTGGCCAAAACCACAGGCCTTGCGCAAACCGGCCCCATCAACCTCGAAAAAGCCCTGCGCGCCCACGACCGCCTGGGCGGCCATATTGTCTCGGGCCATGTGGACGGCATAGGCCGCGTCACGCATTTCGCTGAAGTTGGCGAAAGCTGGGAGCTGCGCATACTCGCTCCGCGCGAACTCGGCAAATACCTGGCCTACAAGGGCTCCATCACCGTCAATGGCGTGAGCCTGACGGTCAACCGCGTCACCGACCTGTCCGGCGATGAAGGCGGTACGGAGCTCAGCATCAACCTGATCCCGCATACCGTGCAAAACACCGCCCTGGGCCAACTGGCCGCAGGCTCCCAAGTGAACCTCGAAATCGACCTGATCGCGCGTTACGTAGAGCGCATGCTGGGCGACACCCACAACAACACTCCCCAAAAGCCCTGAACCATGAGCACTGCCATTTCTCCCGTTGAAGACATCGTCGCCGACATGCGCGCCGGCCGCATGGTCATCCTGATCGACGAGGAAGACCGCGAAAACGAAGGTGACCTGGTGCTTGCGGCCGACCACGTGACGCCCGAGGCCATCAACTTCATGGCGCGCTTCGGACGCGGCCTGATCTGCCTGACCCTCACCCGCGAGCGCTGCGAGCTGCTGCAACTGCCGCCCATGGCCACGCGCAACGGCACCAAGCATTCCACTGCCTTTACCGTCTCCATAGAGGCGGCCGAAGGCGTGACCACCGGCATCTCCGCCGCCGACCGCGCCCGCACCGTGCAGGCCGCCGTCGCGAAAGACGCCAAGGTCAGCGACCTGGTGCAGCCCGGCCACATCTTCCCGCTGCAGGCGGTGGACGGCGGCGTGCTGATGCGCGCCGGCCATACCGAGGCCGGCTGCGACCTCGCCGGCATGGCCGGCTGCTCGCCGGCCGCCGTGATCTGCGAGATCATGAAGGACGACGGCACCATGGCTCGCCTGCCCGATTTGCTGCTGTTCGCGGCCGAGCACGGCCTGAAGATCGGCACCATCGCCGATCTGATAGAGCACCGCAGCCGCAACGACTCCCTGGTCGAGAAAATCGGCTGCCGTACGCTGCAGACCGCTTTCGGCGAGTTCACCGCCCATGCCTTTCGCGACAAACCCAGCCAAGGCCTGCACCTGGCCCTGGTCAAGGGTACATGGTCGGCCAATGACGTCGTGGCCGCGCGCGTACACGAGCCGCTCTCCGTATTGGACGTGCTGGAAACCGGCCGTGCCATGCACTCGTGGAGCCTGGACCAGAGCCTCAAGCATATCGCCGATGAAGGCCGGGGCGTGGCTGTGCTGCTCAACTGCGGCGAAAGCGCCGCCCAGTTGCTGGCCCAGTTTGAAGGCACAGCGCGCGCCAGCCAGGCGCCCGAACGCGGCCGCATGGACCTGCGCACCTACGGCGTGGGCGCGCAAATCCTGCGCGAGTGCGGCGTACACCGCATGAACCTGATGGGCAACCCGCGCCGCATGCCCAGCATGACGGGCTACGGCCTGGAAATCGTCGGCTACATCACCCGGGACTGAGCTCTCGTCACACCATCAATCCACAAAATCAATCAAAAAGGGAATCACCGTGTTTGGAGCAGAAAAAGGTACAGCCGACAAGCTGGACGGCAAAAAACTTTCCATAGGCATCGTGCAGGCGCGCTTCAATGAAAGCATCACCAACGCCCTGGCTGAGGCCTGCAAGCAGGAGCTTACCGCCCTGGGCGTGCACGAAGACAACATCCTGCACGTCAAGGTGCCCGGCGCGCTGGAAGTGGCCTGCGCGCTGCAGGCGCTGGCCGAAAGCGACCGATACGACGCGCTGATCGCGCTGGGCTGCATCATCCGCGGCGAGACCTACCACTTCGAACTGGTCGCCAACGAAAGCGGCGCCGCCGTGACGCGCGTGGGACTGGACTACCAGTTGCCCATCGCCAATGCCATCCTGACCACCGAAAACCTCGCGCAGGCCCAGGCCCGCCAGGTGGAAAAAGGCCGCGACGCCGCGCGCGTCGCCGTCGAGATGGCCAACCTGATCAATGAAATTGCCTGAGCTCCTCACCGAACACTTGAGCACTCGAGCACTAGCGACCCTTTAAACCTGACCGGCACTTTTCATGGCTGAACCCATCATCAAACCCAAACGCCCGCCGCAGACCCGCACCGGCCTGACCGACACCGGCGTCAAAAAAGCGGCCGACAAATCGGCGCGCACGCGCGCGCGCGAATTCGCCCTGCAGGCCCTGTACCAGCACCTGGTGGGCCGCAACGAAGCCGACTCCATCGACGCCTTCACCCGCGACCTCGCAGGCTTTCACAAAGCCGATTCGGCCCACTACGACGCGCTGCTGCACGGCTGCATCGCGGACGCGAAAACGCTGGATGCCGGCATCGTCCCCCTGCTGGACCGGCCCATGGCCGAGATCTCGCCCATCGAGCATGCGGTGCTCTGGATAGGCGCCTATGAGTTCACCCATTGCCTGGACGTGCCCTGGCGCGTCGTGATCAATGAGTGCATCGAGCTGGCCAAGGCCTTCGGCGGCACCGACGGCCACAAATACGTCAACGGCGTGCTCAACAAGATGGCGCCCGCCCTTCGCGCCGCCGAAGTCGCTTCCGACAAAGCCCGGCAATCCGCGAAGTGAAGAGCCTGCCGTGAAAATCGCCCGGCGGGCTCAACGCATTGAGCCGTTTTACGTCATGGAGGTTGCCAAGGCGGCCTCGGCGCTGGCGCAAGAGTTCGCCCACAGCGACCGGCCCATGATCTTCCTGAACATCGGCGAGCCCGACTTCACCGCGCCGCCATTGGTTCAAGAGGCCGCGGCCCGCGCGATTGCGCAGGGCAACACCCAGTACACCCAGGCCACCGGCCTGCCCGCGCTGCGCGAGCGCATCAGCGCCTGGTATGCCTCCCGCTTCGGCGCCGACGTGGCTCCCGGCCGCATCGTCGTCACGGCGGGTGCCTCCGCCGCGCTGCAGCTGGCCTGCCTGGCGCTGATCGAGGCCGGCGACGAAATTTTGATGCCCGACCCCAGCTACCCGTGCAACCGGCATTTCGTCAGCGCCGCCGAAGGCAATGCGGTGCTGGTGCCGACCACCGCGCAGGAGCGCTTCCAGCTCACCCGCGAGAAGGTCGAGGCGTCCTGGAATGCACACACGCGCGGCGTGCTGCTGGCCTCGCCCTCCAACCCGACCGGCACCTCCATCGCGCCCGAAGAACTGCAGCGCATCCACGAGTTCGTGCACAGCCGCGGCGGCATCACGCTGATCGACGAGATTTACCTGGGCCTGAGCTACGAAGAGCATTTCGGCCACTCGGCCCTGGCCATGCCCGGCGAGCTGGGCCAGAGCGTCATCAGCATCAACAGCTTCAGCAAATACTTCAACATGACCGGCTGGCGCCTGGGCTGGCTGGTGGTGCCCGAGGCGCTGGCGCCAGTGATAGAGCGTATCGCGCAAAACCTCTTTATCTGCCCCAGCACCGTGGCCCAGTACGCGGCCCTGGCCTGTTTCGAAGCCGAAAGCCTGCAGGAATACGAGCGCCGACGCACCGAATTCAAGGCGCGCCGCGACTACTTCATCCCCGAACTCAATCGCCTGGGCCTCACGGTGCCCGTCATGCCTGATGGCGCCTTCTACGCTTATGCCGACTGCACCCAGGCCGCCGCGCGCCTGGGCGTGAGCGGCAGCTGGGACTTCGCCTTCGAGCTCATGAAACGCGCTCACCTGGCCGTTACGCCGGGCCGCGACTTCGGCCATGCCGCGCCCGAGCAATTCATCCGCTTCTCTACAGCCAACTCCATGGCGCAGTTGCACGAAGCCGTGGCCCGGCTCAAGGCGGTGCTGGCATGAGTGCAGGTGCACGCGCGTTCAGTTGGCCAGTGAGGGTCTACTGGGAAGACACCGACGCGGGCGGCATCGTCTTTTACGCAAACTACCTGAAATTTTTTGAACGTTCGCGCACCGAATGGCTCAGATCACTCGGTATTGAACAGCAGCGCCTGCGGGAAAGCACGGGCGGCATCTTTGTGGTGGCGGAAACCAGCATACGCTACCATCGCTCCGCCCGGCTGGATGATGAACTGATTGTTACGGCAAGCCTGGTCGAAGCCGGCCGCGCGTCCATGATAATCAGCCAGCAGGTGCTATTAAAAACAGAGCATGCGCCGGAACAGCCGGCACCCTTGCTCTGCGAAGGAACCATCAGGATCGGCTGGGTCGACGCCGCCAGCCTTCAACCACGGCGCATTCCGGCTTCCATTCTTGACAGCTTAAAACACGATACGCCCACAACATGAACCAAGACCTGTCCATCGTCAGCCTCATCCTCAATGCCAGCTGGGTCGTGCAGGCCGTCGTGGCGCTGCTGGTCGGCGTGTCCATCGCCAGCTGGGCCGCGATCTTCCGCAAGATCGTCGCGCTCAAAAAAGTGCAGAAGCTCAACGATGAGTTCGACCGCGAGTTCTGGTCGGGCACCAGCCTGAACGATCTCTTCGCCGGCGCCGCGCAAAACGCCAAGCATTCCGGCCCCATGGAGCGGATTTTCGCCAGCGGCATGCGCGAATACCAGAAACTGCGCGAGCGCCACATCACCGACCCGGGCACATTGCTCGACGGCGCGCGCCGTGCCATGCGCGCGAGCTACCAGCGCGAGCTAGACGCCATCGAGGCCAACCTGTCCTTCCTGGCCACCGTCGGTTCGGTATCGCCTTACGTGGGCCTGTTCGGCACGGTCTGGGGCATCATGCACGCCTTCACCGGGCTGGCAGCCCTGGAACAGGTCACGCTGGCCACGGTGGCGCCCGGCATCGCCGAGGCGCTGGTGGCCACCGCCATCGGCCTGTTCGCCGCCATCCCGGCCGTCGTCGCCTACAACCGCTTCTCGCACGACATAGACCGCGTCGCCAACCGCCTGGAAACCTTTATCGAGGAGTTTTCCAACATCCTGCAGCGCAACCTGGGCGCCCAATCACCATCCGGCCATTGAGCTAGAAGGAGACCGCCATGCCAGCAGTCAACTCCCGCCGCGGCCGAGGCCGGCGCACCATCAGCGAAATCAACATGGTGCCTTTTATCGACGTCATGCTGGTGCTGCTCATCATCTTCATGGTGACGGCGCCGCTGATCACGCCCAGCATGATCGCGCTGCCCAAGGTCGGCCGGGCACCAAGCCAGCCGCAGAACCCGGTGCAGATCCAGATCAGCAAGGACGAAGCCGTGCAGATCAAGATCAAGACCGACAGCGTACCCAGCAATGTGCGCAGCGTCGCGGCCGACATCGCCCGGCTGGAGCCCGGCGTGAAGGCCGAGGGCGCGCAGGCCGTGCCCGTGGTCATCAGCGCCGACAAATCCATCAAGTACGAGACCGTGGTCCAGGTCATGGACAACCTGCAAAAAGCCGGCGTGTCGCGCGTAGGCCTGTCGGTACAGACCAGCGGCAAGTAGCCGCCAGGCCGCCCTTACTCGCTCTTAGCCCGCCATGCCCAGCGCCGCAGACCGCCTTGATTTTCTCCCGCCCCGGGATGGCGGGTCGGGCCGCGCGTTCGCGCTGGCATTGCTGGCACATGCCCTGCTGATCGCCGCCCTGACTTGGGGGGTCAGCTGGAAACGCACCAGCCAGGACGTCGCCTTCCAGGCCGAACTCTGGACCAATGTTCCTGCCCAGCAGGCCGCACCCAAGCCGGTCGAAGTGCCCGCGCCGCCGCCTCCCCCCCCCACGCCGCCCACCCCGGAGGTCAGGACGCCACCGCCGCCACCCGAGCCCAAGGTGGACATCGCCCTGGAGCAGGAGAAGAAACGCAAGCTGGCGCAGGAACAAAAGCAAGCCGAAGCCGAACGCCTGAAAGAAAAGCAGAAAGCTGAACTGCAGGCCAAAAAAGACAAAGAGGCGGAGCAGAAAAAAGCCGCCGAAAAGAAGGCCCAGGAAGATCTGGCCAAACGCAAGGCCGCCGAAGAGGCCAAAAAGCTGGAGGCCCAGAAGGACAACAAGGAAGCCGCGCAGCAAAAAGCTGCCCAGGCCGCCGCGGAAAAACAGCGCCAGGAAAACCTGCGCCGCATCGCCGGCATGGCCGGCGCCACAGGCGACGCGGATTCCAAGGGCACGGCGCAAAAATCCAGCGGAGGCTCCACAACTTACGGCGCCATCGTCAGGGCTGCAATCAAGCCCAATGTGGTGTTCACCGAGGACTTCACCGGCAACCCGACGGCAAAAGTGGAAGTACGGCTGACGCTGGACGGTACTGTCATCAGCCAGCGTCTGCTTCAGTCCAGCGGCAACAAGGCTTGGGACGAGGCCGCGATCAATGCCATCATTCGCACCCGCGTGATGCCGAGGGACGTCGACGGCCGGATCCCCGATACCACGCTGATTCTGGAAATGAAGCCGCGCAACTAGCGCCGGGCGTCAATCGCGCCTCCCCGGCCCGCGTTGCATGGGCCTGGCCCCGGTTCACTCGTAAACGATCTGCACCAGCCCCCTGTCGGCCTGCGCCATCCAGCTGGCCAGCGCCGCATCTGTCGGGAAGAACCTCGCGGCCTCACCCAGATGCAGTTCGGCCGTCGCGCCACCCGTTTCGTTTTGCCGCCTGAGGCTCAGGCGCACCGGCAGGCCGCGGCTGATCTCGCCCTGCTCCGACATTTCGCGGCGCGGCGGGAAGTCCCTGACCATGCGCGAAATATCGGGCGCGCTGCCGTTGACGGCAACGCGCAGGTATTTACCGAATTTGCAGCGCGCGGTTTCCAGGTCCCACACCTGCGTGACCTTGAAGCGGCGCCCGAAACGCTCTGACGCGCCCTGCAGTGTGCCCTGCACAACCACCAGTTCGTCGTCCTTCAGCAGATTCCGATTCGCATTGAACAGCGCCTCATCGACCGAAGCCTCAAGCACATCGGTCTTGTCGTCGAGCTTGAAGATGATCAGCTTGCCGCGGTTGCCGTTGATCACGCGCAGGTCGCTCAAAATGGCGGCCAGCAGCTGCGGCTCGCGCGAGTCGATCAGGTCTTCTATCTTGCGTTTGGCGAACTGCCGAACCTCGGTTTCCACCTCGTCGAACAAATGGCCCGAGAGGTAAAAACCGATGGCCGTCTTCTCTTGCACCAGGCGCGCCTTCACGCCGAAGGGCATGGCTTCCACCAGCGGTGGCTCCTGGGTGCTGGCGGCGTGCGAGTCGCTCATGTCGAACAGCCCGCCCTGGTTGGCGTTGGCTTCGGTCGCGGCGGCGAATTCAAAGGCGCGGTCCACCGAGGCCAGCAGCGAGGCACGGTTGAGCTGCAGGTTATCGAAGGCGCCGCCCTTGATGAGCGCTTCCACCGTGCGCTTGTTCAAGCGGCTGCGGTCCACGCGCACGCAAAAATCGTAGAGCGAGGTGAAGGGGCCGCCTTCCTTGCGCGCCGCCACGATCGCCTCGATCGCCTGCTGGCCGGTTCCCTTGATGGCACCCAGGCCATAGCGAACCGAAGTCGCGCTGATAGGCTCGAAGCGATAGTGGCCCCGGTTGATATCGGGCGATTCGAACTGGATGCCCATCTTCTGCGCATCACCGAACAAAATCTTGAGCTTGTCGGTGTCGTCCATTTCCACCGTCATGTTGGCGGCGAAGAATTCGGCGGTGTAGTGCACCTTGAGCCAGGCCGTGTGATAGGCCAGCAGCGCATAGGCGGCGGAGTGCGACTTGTTGAAGCCGTAGCCCGCGAATTTTTCCATCAGGTCGAAGACCTCGTCGGCCTTTTCCTCACTGAGGCCGCCCTCGCCCGCGCCCTTGCGGAAGATCTCGCGCTGCGCGTCCATCTCCTCTTTTTTCTTCTTGCCCATGGCGCGGCGCAGCAAGTCGGCGCCGCCCAGCGAGTAACCGCCCAGGATCTGCGCGGTCTGCATCACCTGCTCCTGGTAGACCATGATGCCGTAGGTCTCTTCGAGGATGGCCTTGACGCGCGGGTCCGGGTATTCGGGCACTTCCTTGCCCTGCTTGCGCG
>Ga0102589_1001065_pt1 | contig 41638 bp, 31 predicted proteins | sample AraplaMF_Col_mLB_FD_76858 | JGI IMG/M metagenome (GOLD analysis project Ga0102589, IMG submission 76858) | Arabidopsis root microbial communities from the University of North Carolina, USA - plate scrape MF_Col_mLB | ecosystem: Host-associated > Plants > Roots > Endosphere | place: USA...
AAGCTTGCGATGCAACATCGCGCGGCCTACGTATTCAGCCTGAAAATGCGGCCATGCATGCGTGCGCGTACGGATGTCGCGTGTGAAGAAGATCATCACGCGCGACATCGTCTCGGACGATCGCGGTATCTCAGATGATGCCGCCGCCGATCCCGAGTCGCACGATGCCGACGACGATCACGATGCCGTTGAGCACCAGTCCGGTCTTCGCGCGAGCGCGATTGCCCGGGCTGGTGAAGGCGATGCCGATGGCGGCGATGATCGCGCCCACGGCCGCGAACGGGATGAGCAGCCAGTTGCCCCATCCCAGCAGCGGGATCAGCGCGATGACCATCCAGATCATCGCGACGATGCCCCAGAGAAGGCTGATCAGACCCATTGCGGTGACTCCTTGTGGTGGGTGGATGCGCGGGTGCGGGTGTGGATGCGATGCGATGCGATGCGATGTCGAGCTTAGGACGTGGGGCGGTGCGGGAACAGATGAATCCGACGAAACGGGTTCCTGTGCCGCTGAAGCGGGGCTGGAGGGGAGCGAAGCCGTAAGCCCCTCTCCCACCGGGAGAGGGGTTGGGGTGAGGGTAGGGGCGTGCGACCACGCGCGCATGCGCGATGCTTCGTAGGATGGGTTTCGCAACGCGAAACCCATCAAGCCAGGCGCGATGGGCGATGGGTTTCGCTGTGCGAAACCCATCCTGCGCAGCGCCTTGATCGCGTCTCGAAAGGGCAAGATCAAGATGGGTTCCAGCTTTCGCTGGAATGACGTGCTCTTAGCCCCTCTCCCTGCGGGAGAGGGGTTGGGGTGAGGGTCGGGGCGTGCGACCACGCGCGCATTCGCGATGCTTCGTCGGATGGATTTCGCAACGCGAAACCCATCCTGCGCAGCGCCTTGATCGCGTCTCGAAAGGGCAAGATCAAGATGGGTTCCAGCTTTCGCTGGAATGACGCGCTCTTAGCCCCTCTCCCCGCGGGAGAGGGGTTGGGGTGAGGGTCGGGACGCGCGACCACGCGCGCATTCGCGATGCTTCGTAGGATGGGGGTTCGCGTTGCGAAGCCCATCGAAGCGGGCATCGATGTGCGATAGGTTTCGTTGTGCGAAATCCATCCTACGCGGCGTGTCGAACTGCAAGATCAAGATGGGTTCCAGCTTTCGCTGGAATGACGGTGGTGTGGTTCACCGTGAAGGGAGTGCCCGTGCGTTGCGGGCCTGGGTCCCGGCCTTCGCCGGGATGACGGGTTTGAAAAGCTGCTCCCGATTCCCGATTCCCGATTCCCGATTCCCGATTCCCGAATCCCGAATCCCGAATCCCGAATCCCGAATCCCGAATCCCGAATCCCGAATCAACTACCCATGCACCCCATCGATCTCCACGCGCAACTCGCGCCGGCATACCGCTGCGTGCAACACCACGCGCGGCACATCCGGCGGCAGTCGTTCTTCAAGCGCACGCGCCACCACATCGAGTTCATCGCGGTCACGCACGTACACCTTCAACGGCGAATTCGCGCCGAAACGCGCCGGCAGCGTGGGCCACTTCGCGCGCGCGGCCATGAGCAGACTGTCGAAATTCGCCAGCGTCTCGTCCAGCTGGGTCTCCACCGAATCGGCGTGCTGCGATTCGTGGCCGACGATCGCCGCCGTGCCCGACAACATCAGCGGCATCGTGCTGCCGACCGGGGGCAGCATCGCGCGGGCGAAGCTCGGCGGCTGCGGGCCGTACTGGCGGGGGTAACGATAGGCGCTGATCTGACGCGGATTCTCCAGCGGCGTGCCCGGCACGCGCGAGGCCAGCCAGTACACCTGCAGGCGACGCGGCGCATCGGGCGCGTTCACCTGGCCGATGGCGGTCGCCGCCGGCAGCGTGTTCGGATCGACTTCGCCCAGGCCACGCGCGCGGCCCACGCAGAACTGGCGATACCGCTCCAGGTCGCCTTCGCCGACGGTGATGCCGTCCAGGTAATTCCAAACGCGCAGCAGGTGCGGCGTGCCGTGCGCCTGCAGGAATTCGCCGAGGCGGCGATACAGGCGTTCGGCGGTGGTTTCGATGTCGCTTTGCCGACGCGACGGATCGGTTTCGCCTTCGTCCAGTTCGATCGCGCCGAACAGCAGCGCGCCATCGTCGGCCCACGCGACATCGCCATCCCGACCGCGTTGCACCGGCGCGCTCGCGCGCCACACTTCCAGCGGCGCGTCGCCATGCGGTTCCAGCGCCACGCGCAGGTAACGCGGGTCGTCGTTGTGCGGCGCGTTCGCGCCGAATGCGATGACGGCCAATACATCAGGTTCGACGAGCACCGACTCGGGCGTCGCGTGCACGTATTCCACCGACCAGCGCGGCTCATGGAACGGCATCGGATGCACCGCGCTCACGACCGCTGCTCCGGACCCGGCTGCAACGTGTCCGCTGCGCCGTGCAGTCCGACATCAACGCCCACCTGGCGCTTGCGCTTCAGCCAGCCGCGCAGCGCCAGCGGCGCCATGCGGATCGCCGTCACCGCGTAGATGAAGCGGAACAGGCGCAGTCGCTTGAGCACTTCCGGGTTGTCGAACACGTCGCCGGCCAGCATCGAGATCACCGCCTGTTCCACCTGCCACACGTTGCGCGGATGGTTGAACAGGTGGCGCATGACCGGCGTGGTGAAGCGGTAGATGAACCACTGGAAATGCTTCAGGCCGCGCTTGAGGCGCTGGTCCATCTCGCGCTGCAGTGCCGCCTCGCGCGAGGGATCGCGCAACGCGCCGTCCACCAGCTGCGCGGCCTGCTCGGCGCTGTTCATGCCCAGGTACACGCCGGAGGAGAACACCGGATCGACGAACGCGTACGCATCGCCGACCATCGCCCAGCCCGGCCCGTGCATGCGTTCGCAGGTGTAGGAGTAGTTGCCGGTGACATGCACCGGCGCGACGCGTTTCGCATCGCGCATGCGCTTTTTCACCTGCGGCTCGGATTCCAGCGTCTTCATCAGGAACGCTTCGTTCTCGCCGCGGCGCTGCTTGAGGTATTCGGGGAAACACACCGCGCCCACGCTCATCACGCCGTCGCGCAATGGGATCAACCACATCCAGCCGTGCGCGAAACGCTGCACGGTGATGTTGCCGGCGTCCTCGCCCTCGCGGCGCTCCACGCCGGTGAAGTGGCTGAAGATCGCCGCCGACTGGTGCAGCGCGTTCTTCTTCTTCAGCTTGAGCTGGTTGCCGAAGAACGTGTCGCGACCGCTCGCATCGACGATGTACCGCGCGCGGATCGTGAACGCGTTGCCCTGCGCGTCGCGGGCGTGCGCGATCGACGGGCGGCCGTCGCTGCCGAATTCCACGCGTTCGACCTTGTGGCGTTCGCGCGCGTCCACGCCATTGGCTTGCGCGTGGCGGAACAGCAACTGGTCGAACTCCTCGCGCTTGACCTGATAGGCGTAGCCGAAGGCCGGATTGAGCGCGCGTTCGAAGCGGAAGGTGTTGTACTGATCGGCGCCTTCGTTGTCCGGCGCCATCGGCGTGCCGTCGTCGTTGACGATCGGGAATTCCGCGCCGGGCTTGAACGTGCCGATGGCCTTCACCTGTTCGAGCACGCCCAGCCGCTCCAGGATCGGCAGGTTCATCGGCAGCAGCGATTCGCCGATGTGGAAGCGCGGGTGCGCGTCCTTTTCCAGCAGCAGGACCTTCCAGCCCTTGCGGGCCAGCAGCGTCGCGGCGGTGGTACCGGCGGGGCCGCCGCCGATGACCAGTACATCGGCCTGCAGGGGCTCGTCGGTTTCGGGATGCGTGTTCAGCTGGGCCGGCGAAGTGCTCGCCTGGCCGGAATCGGCGACGGTGTCGGTCATGGGCCAATCATAAGGGAAGGGGCGCGTGGACCCGGTGGATCCGGGCCCGCCGCCGGGCCGCCGCGTCCCGGTGGGGCTTCGGCCGTCCGGACGGTTGCACCCGGCGCCCCGATGCCGGATCGTGGCGTCCCTCGATACATCTAGTGTTGGATTCCCGATGTCTGAACAAAGTGCCGTCGAACGCGAACTGGCGGAGCTGCTGGTCGAAAGCCTGAACCTCGAGGACGTGGCCCCGGCCGAAATCGACCCGGAAAGCCCGCTGTTCGGCGAAGGCCTGGGCCTGGATTCGATCGACGCGCTGGAACTGGCGCTGGCAATTTCCGGGAAGTACGGCTTCCAGCTGCGTTCGGACAGCGACGAGAACCGCCGCATCTTTGCCTCGCTGCGCGCACTGGCGGCGCACATCGAACAGCGCCGCGCGGCGTGAGCGCCGCCTCGGCGGGGACCGGCATGGCATCGGCCGTACTCCGCGCGATCCCGGCCATCGTGCTGGCCGTCGCCTACCCGCTGCTGGCGCACTGGGCCACGCACGACGGGGGCGGCGTATCGGCCGCCATCGCGCTCGCCGACCTGGTCGCGCTGTGCCTGATCGCCCCGCTGATGCAGGGCCAGCTCTGGTCCTGGGCCGCGCTGGCGGCCAGCGGTGCCGCGCTGGCCTGGCTGGTGCGGACCCCGTATGCGCAGATGCTGTTGCTGGCACCGCCGATGCTGTTCGTCGGTTTCGTCGCGTGGATGTTCTGGCGCAGCCTGTTCCCGCCGCGCGAACCGCTCATCACGAGGATAGTGGCTGCGATGGAAGGCTGCGAGCCGGCCACGCTGCCGGTGCCGCTGTACCGATATTCGCGCAAGCTCACCGCCGCCTGGGCCTACGTGATGGCCGCGCTGGCCCTGGCCAACGGCGTGCTGGCGATGATCGCCGTGCCCGATGGCGTGCTGGCGCGACTGGGCCATCCGTCGCCCATATCCATCGGACAGGAAGCGTGGTCGCTGTTCGCAAACCTGCTCAATTACGGCATCGTCGGCGGCTTCTTCGTCGGCGAATACATGCTGCGACGCTGGCTGTTCCCGCATCGCCCGTACCGGCATTTCTTCGATTTCCTGCGGCAGATGGCGGCGCTGGGGCCGCGTTTCTGGCGTGGACTGTTCGATTGACGCCAGTATCCTGAGCGTCACTGCCGCGTAGCCGCCGCCACCGCATGGACTTCACGATTCCCGCCGACCATCCAAGCCTGCCCGGGCATTTCCCCGGCCGGCCGCTGGTGCCCGGCGTGGTCGTGCTGGAGCGCGTGGTGGAGGCCATCGAAATCACGCACGGCGCGCTCGGCCCGCTGCGTTTGCCGCAGGTGAAGTTCCTGCAGCCGCTGCTGCCCGGCGAAACCGCGCGCATCGAACTCGACGGCGCCGCGCCGCGCTGGCGTTTCCGCGTGCTGCGCGAAGCGACGTTGATCGCGAGCGGCGAGATCGTCCAGCAGGACGTCGCCGCATGAGCGAGAACTGGAAGCAGCGCCCCGAGGGCGGCGGCTATTTCGCGATCTGGCTCATCCGCAGCATCGCGCGGTACGGCGGCCGCACGGTCGCACGCGTGTGCCTGTATCCGATCACCGCGTACTTCCTGGCCGTGCGCGGCCCGGAGCGCCGCGCGTCGCGTGCGTACCTGGCGCGCGTGCTCGATCGCAAGCCGACGCTGTGGGATGTCGCGCGGCATATCCATACCTTCGCGGCCACCATCCTGGATCGCGTGTTCCTGCTCAGCGGCCAGCTGACGCGGTTCGATATCGAACCCGTCGGCTTGACGGCGCTGGCCGCGCGCGTGGATCGCGGCGAAGGCGTGCTCATCTTCGGCTCGCACCATGGCAGTTTCGATGCGCTGCGCGTGCTCTCGCTCACCCGCCCCGCGTTGCGCGTGCGCATCGTGCTGGACGTCGCGCACAACCAGGCGATCACGCGCCTGCTCGACGCGCTCAATCCGCAGCTCGCGCGCGACGTGATCGACGCGGGGCAGGACGGCGTGTCGATCGTGCTGGCGATCCAGGAGGCGCTCGCGCGCGGCGAACTCGTCGCGCTGCTGGTCGATCGCGCCGAGCCGGGCGATGCGACCGTGCGCGTGCCGTTCCTCGGCAGCGACGCGGCGTTGCCGAGCGGCCCGTGGTCGCTGGCCGCTACGCTGAAAGTGCCGATCATGCTGGCCTTCGGACTGTATCGCGGCGGCAACCGCTACGAACTGGTGTTCGAGGAATTCAGCGACGGCCTCGATATCCCGCGCCGCCAACGACGCGAACGCATCGCCGCGCTGGTGCGCGATTACGCCGCGCGATTGCAGCACCATGTGCGCCGCGCGCCCTACAACTGGTTCAACTTCTACGATTTCTGGCATGGCGACGATGACTCCTCACGTACGCGACTGGGCGAGGCGACTGGCGCCGGCGCTGATGCTGTTCAGCACGGCGATCTGCGCCGCACCGGCTGAGCCTTCCGTCGAAGCGGACTGGATCCTGACGAAGATCGCGCGCCCGGTTCCGGCGCAGACGCCCTTCGTCGAAGTGCGCGGCTCGAAACTGTTGAAGGCGCCGCTGCGCCTCACCGGCCAATACCGTCGTCCCGACAACGACACGCTCGTTCGCGAAGTACGCACGCCATACGCCGAAACCACGACGCTGCGCGCGGGTGAGGCGACGATCGAGCGCGCCGGGCAGTCGCCGCGGAAGTTCTCGCTGTCGCGCGTGCCCGAACTGGCCGGCCTGCAGAACAGCTTCGGCGCGCTGCTCGGCGGGGATCACGCGTCGCTGCACGCGCACTACACGCTGAAGGCCGACGGCACGCGCCAGCGCTGGACGCTGACGATGACGCCGAAGGACGCCGCGCTGGCGTCGAAGCTGCAGGCCATCGTGTTGTACGGACGCGGCTCCGAACTGCGTTGCATCCGCACGCAGCCCGCCGGCAACGCCGATGCGCAGCGCACGCTGCTGGCCGGCGCCGCGCAGGATGCGGCGAAGGCGACCGATGCGGCGGCGCTGGTCGCATTGTGCGAAGGCGCGACGACTCGATGAAGGACGGCTCGATGAGTGAGTCCGATGCACGCCCGATGAGCAGCACGCGGCGGCTCGCGCTCGCGCTGCTGTGGCTTGCGTTGCTCGCGATCCTGGCGCTGTTCGTCGCCCCGCGCGTGCAGCTCAGCGGCGACCTTCGCAAGTTCATGCCCGCGCCGCAGACGCCGGCACAGAAGCTGCTGATCGACGAACTCGGCGAAGGCCCGGGCTCGCGCCTGTTGCTGGTCGCGTTGTCGGGCGATGCGCCGGAAACGCTTGCCGCGCAGTCGCAGGCCCTGCGCGAGCGCCTGCTGGCGACGCGCGCCGGCGCGAACGTGCCGTTCAAGCTCGTCGCCAACGGCGCCGACATCGGTCTGGATGCGATACCGCAACGCCTGCGTCCCTATCGCTACCTGCTATCGCCGACGCTCGACACGCAGCGCTTCGACGCGGGCTTCCTGCGCAGCGAACTCGATGCGCGCGTGCAGGACCTCGGCTCGCCCGCTGCGGCCATGATCGAGCCGCTGCTGCCGTCCGATCCGACGCTGGAAACGCTGAAGCTCGCGCAGGCCTGGCAGCCGGCGAACGCGCCGCAGCGCCTGCACGGCGTGTGGTTCGATCGTGCCGGGCGCGAGGCCTTGCTCGCGATCGAAACGCATGCGGCGGGTTTCGATCCCGAAGGCCAGCAGGTCGCGGTCGACGCGATCCGCACTGCATTCGACGCGGTGTGTGGAAACTCGAAGACGACGCTGACGCTGACGGGACCGGGTGCGTTCTCGGTCGAGATCGGCGGCCGCACCGCGCGCGAGGCGAGCCTCATCGGCACCATCGATTCGCTGGTCTTCGTGCTGCTGTTGTGGGTCGCGTACCGCAGCTGGAAGGCGCCGCTGCTCGGCGGCCTGCCGCTGGCGAGTGCGGGACTCGTGGGCCTGGGCGCGGTGGCGCTCGCGTTCGACGGTGTACATGGCATCACGGTCGCCTTCGGCTTCACGCTGATCGGCGTGGTGCAGGATTATCCGATCCATCTTTTCAGCCACCAGCGCGCCGGCGTTTCGCCGTGGGCAAGTTCGCGCGCGCTGTGGCCCACGCTGGGCACCGGCGTCGCATCGACGTGCATCGCCTACGCGACGTTCCTGGTGTCGGGCGTCGACGGGCTGCAACAGCTGGCGGTGTTCACCGTCGTGGGCCTTGCGACCGCCGCATTGGCGACGCGATTCCTGCTGCCGGCGCTGATCGATCCCTCGCCGCACGATGCCGCCGATTCGAAGTGGCTCGCGCGTTGCTGGAACGCGCTCGCGCGCTGGCCGCGCATGAATGCGGCGGCGGCATGCGTCGTCGCCGCGATCGCCGCCGCGATCATCGCTTTCGCGCCCGGCGCGTTCTGGCAGAACGACCTTGCGCGCCTGACGCCAGTCCCGCCGGCCGCGCTCGCACGCGATTCGCAGCTGCGCGGCGAACTCGGCGCGCCGGACGTGCGTTACATCATCGCGTTGCAGGCAAAGGACGCCGAACACGCGCTGCAGGCGTCCGAACGTCTGATGACGGCGCTGGAGGGCCTGCGTACCCAAGGCGTCGTCGGCGGTTTCGATCTGGCCGCGCGTTACCTGCCCAGCACCGCGACGCAGCGCGCACGGCAGGCGAAGCTGCCTCCGGACGATGAGCTGCGTGCTTCATTGCGCGACGCGATGACCGGCGGCGCCTTCAACGACGATGCGTTCGACGACTTCGTTCGCGACATAGCGACCGCACGAAGCGCGACGCCGCTGGTGCCGGCCGACCTCGCTGGAACGCCGCTCGCTGCCAGCACCGAAGGCCTGCTGCTGCAGCGCGACGACCACGCGACCGCGCTCGTCGCGCTTTCAGGCCTGCGCGATCCGGACGCCGTCGCGCGCGTCGCGCAGGCGCACGGCGCGCAGTTGCTCGACCTGAAGCAGGCCTCCGAATCGCTCGTGGCGGAGTATCGCGAACGCGTCCTGTGGGCGCTGGCGCTCGCGTCCGTGTTGCTGGCCGCGGCCGTGTGGTTCGCGCTGCGTTCGCCGCGCCGCGTGCTGCGCGTGCTCGCGCCGATGGCACTGACGACGCTGCTGATCCTCGCGGTGCTGCGCGGATTCGGCGTGGAGCTGAACCTGTTCCACCTGGTTTCGCTCATCCTCGCCGCTGGACTCGGACTCGATTACGCGCTGTTCTTCGACCATGCGGGCGACGATCGCGCCGAGCAGCTGCGCACGCTGCACGCGGTGATCGTGTGCAGCCTGACCACATTGCTGGTGTTCGCGTTGCTGGCGACGTCGAGCATTCCGGTGCTGCGCGCCATCGGCGGCACGGTCGCGCTCGGCGTCGCGTTCAACTTCGTGCTGGCGCTGCTGATCGTGCGTGCGCCGGTGAAGGACGCCGCGTGATCGGTCGCGAGGACATCCTCACGCTCGTCCCGCACCAGGGCGCGATGTGCCTGTGGGACGAAGTGGTCGAGTGGGATGCGCAATCGATCCGGCTGCGCGCGTTCAACCATCGCGATACGGACCATCCGCTGCGTCATCGCGACCGCCTGCATGCCGTGCATCTGGGCGAGTACGGCGCGCAGGCGATGGCCGTCCACGGTGGCTTGCTCGCGCGCGATGCGGGCGAGGGCGTGAAGCCGGGGATGCTGGTCGCGTTGCGCGACCTCACGCTGCACGTCGTCCGCATCGACGATCTTCCCAACGCGCTCGACGTGCAGGCGCAGTGCCTGATGGCCGATGCGTCGGGCAGCCAGTATCGTTTCGTCATCACGCACGAAGGCGCCACGCTCGCGAGCGGACGCGCTGCCGTGTTGCATTGGCTGCCGGGAGCACCGACATGAGCGCACGCAAACCACAGGGTCCCCGTCGCGCACTCGTCACCGGCGGAAGCGGCGACATCGGCAGCGCGATCTGCATGCGTCTCGCGGCCGATGGTTGCGAAGTGATCGTGCACGCGAACCGCAACATCGAACGCGCGCAGGCGGTGGTCGACGAGATCCGCGCGGCCGGCGGCGCGGCGCAGGCGATCGCGTTCGACGTGGCCGATGCGGAAGCCACGCAGGCGGCAATGGCGACGTTGCTCGAAGCCGGCCCGATCCAGGTCGTCGTCAACAACGCGGGCATCCACGACGACGGCCCGATGGCCGGCATGAGCGAAGCCAAGTGGAAGCGCGTCATCGACGTCTCGCTGCACGGCTTCTTCCACGTTACCCAGCCGTTGCTGTTGCCGATGGCGCGCACGCGATGGGGTCGCGTGGTGAGCGTGTCGTCGGTGGCGGCGGTGCTGGGTAATCGCGGGCAGGCGAACTACGCCGCGGCGAAGGCCGCATTGCATGGGGCCACCAAGTCGCTCGCGCGCGAGATGGGCAGCCGCGGCATCACCTGCAACGTGATTGCGCCCGGCGTGGTCGAAGGCCGGATGGCCGAGTCGGCGTTCCCGGCCGAGGCCATCAGGCAGCTGGTGCCGGCCGGCCGGGCGGGACGACCCGACGAAGTCGCGGCGCTGGTCGGATTCCTGTGCTCGGAGGCCGCTGCCTACATCAACGGGCAGGTGATCGGCATCGACGGCGGGATGACCTGAACGGACGGCGACTTTGTTCGCTTCCATGCCACGGCCGCTGGCGTAGGATCGCCGCAACCCAACATGGAAGCGCCGCCATGCGCCGCATCTCAACGATCCTCGCCGCACTCGCCCTGGCCGCGTTGGCCGGCTGTTCGTCCACCTCGCAACTGGTCACCGGCACGCCGCGCGCGCCGGTCGATCCCTCGCAGGTTCGTGTTTACTACACGCCTCCGCCGGGCGGTTTCGAGGAAATCGCACGCCTGGAGACGGCGAGCGGCAGCTTCACTTACGGCGAGCAGAACAAGCTGAACGACGTGATCGCCAAACTGCGCACCGAGGCGGCGAAGCTCGGCGCGAACGGCGTGCTGTTCATGGGCACGCAGGACACCGGCGGCGGAAGCAGCGTCGGTCTCGGCGTGGGCGGCGGCAGCGGTGGTGGCTATCACGGCGGCAGCTTCAGCGGCGGCGGCATCGGCGTGAACATCTCGCCGACGAAGAAGTTCGCGCAGGCCGTCGCAATCTACGTCGCCAATCCGCCGCCGGTGAACGCGCCGCAGACGCCGCCTCCGGTCGTGCCGCCGGCGCAGCCGGTGAAGTGATGTTTCTGTTCCTCCCCCTGCAAGCACGGGAGGGAGGGATCACGAAGACCGCGTCTGCACCACGCCCATCGGTGCAGGCGCGAATTCCCCGGTGGGATCGTCGATCAGCGTCGGATTCGCGCGGATCCGCCGATACATCTCCGGCACACCGCCACGCCGCAGCACGCCGAACACCACGTGCGAAGTGATGCGCGAGAAATCGCGCAGCGGCTTGAAGTGGCTCGGGCGGAACTGCTCGTCGCTGTGTACGCACTTGTAGCGCGATTCGATCGGCACCGAGACGCAGCGCGTGCCCAGCTGCTGCGCGGCGGAAATCAGGATCTGCGCCTCGAACACGAAATCCTCGCCCGGCACGTCGGTCAACGCGGCGACGGCGGCCGGATACAGGCGCTGTCCGCTCTGGCTGTCGGCGAGCTGGTAACCCGTGCCCCAGGCGATGCCCCAGTCGGCGAATTCGTTGGCGAGGCGGCGATACACCGGCTGCTGCGAACGGCGACGCAGGCGCGCGCCGATCACGATGTGATGCGGATACCGGTTCGCGGCCGCGATCAGACGCGGGATATCGCTGGGCAGGTGCTGGCCGTCGCCGTCCATGCTCACGATGGCGCGCGCGCCCATGCGCAACGCGTGCTTGAAACCATCGCGCAGGGACGCGCCTTTGCCCATGCGCTGTTCGTGGCGGATCACGGTGACGGGCAGGTCGGCGATGCGCTCGCCCGTGCCGTCGTCGGAACCGTCGTCGATCACCAGCACGCGCGGGCACTCGGCCAGCGCGCCTTCGACGACGTCGCGGATGCGCAGCGCTTCGTTTAGCGCGGGAATGACGACGATGACGTCGTCGCGGGTCAGGTGCGGATTCACGGGCTTACCTCCACGAGCAGGTCGTGCGCGGCGCCGGCGGGCAATACGGCCCAGCCTTCGCCACGCGCGAGCACGTCGAACAGCGGGAGCATCGGCGCCATCGCGTTGGCCGATGCGTAGCGCGCAAGCGCGCCGGTTGCGGCAGGTTGCGTCGAGGACGGAACGAGCCGCGCGTGCAACGTCGGGCCAGAGCCATGGCGCGACAGCACCAGCGCGCCGCCGAGCAGGCCTTCGCTGTGCGCCATCGCCGCGAGCGGTCCGGCGTGCTGGCCGTCGTAGGCGACCAGCAGCACGGCGTCGGCGTCGGTGCGCAGCTGCGTCAGCGCTTCGATCAGGCCCTGCGCGAAGCTCGCGGTGTAGGCGCTGATCGCGTTGGCCGGCTGCATCGCGCCGGTGCCGATGGTCCAGTAACCGGCGGCGGCGTTGTGCACGGAGTTGTGGAACTTCGTTGGCGACAATGCGCGGGGATCGCTGGCGAGCGTGGCGCACATGTAGTCGGTGATCGACAGCTCGCCATGCGTGGACGCGAACACCGACGGCAGCGATGCGGGCTCGCGCGCGGCGGCTTCGCATGCGGCCATCGCGACTTCCAGCGCGATGGCGACGGTTTCGGGCGCGCGGCGGCGTTCGTTCGCCGGCAGCAACTGCGGCGACGGACGCGCGGGCGCATCGATGGGTTGCGTGCCGTTCAAGGCGTAAGCGCGCGCCGCCGTCCACGACGGCAGGCCGCGCGTCCAGAAGCCGATTCCTTCAACGTATGCCGTCAACGGCGCCTGCGGAATGCTCATGCGCGACCGAACACCAGCGAACAGTTGTTGCCGCCGAAGCCGAAGGAGTTGTTCATCGCGTAGCGGATGTCGGCACGTTGGGGTGCGAAGCGGATCTGCGGGCCGCATGCGGGATCGGGCGTGCTGCTGCCGAGCGTCCCGGGCAGTTCGCCGCGTTCCAGCGCGATCAGCGCGATGGTCGATTCGACGATGCCCGCCGCACCGAGGGTGTGGCCCGTCCAGCCCTTGGTCGAACTGGCATGCAATGCATCGGGGAAGAGCGACGCGACGGCGGCGGCTTCAATGGAATCGTTGGCCGGCGTGGCGGTGCCGTGCAGGTTGAGGTAACCGACTTCGTCCGCGTCGATGCCGGCGCGCGCGAGCGCATCGCGCATCGCCAGTCGCGCGCCGAGGCCTTCCGGGTGCGGCGAGGACATGTGGTGCGCATCGCTGGATTCGCCATAGCCGCGAAGCTGCAGGCCGGTGCCGCCGCCGCTGGCGCGTTCCAGCAGCGCGAAGCCGCCGGCCTCGCCGAGCGAGAGGCCATTGCGTGAGGCATCGAACGGACGGCACGGTTCGCCCGATACCAGCTGCAGCGAGTTGAAGCCGAACAGCACGCTGCCGCAGAGCGTATCGACGCCGCCGACGAGTGCGGCATCGGCCAGGCCCGCGTCGATCATCCGCGCCGCCTGCGCGAACACCTTCGCGCTGGACGAACACGCGGTCGCCACGGTGATGCACGGACCACGGAGTCCGGTCGCCTGCTGCACGAACTCGCCCAGCGAATGCGGCGTGTGAACGTGCGGGCGCGCGAACCGCTCGGCGAACTCGCCTTTCTCCAGCGCGGTGTACGCGGTTTCGGTGCTGCCGATGCTGGAGGTGGAGGTGCCGACGATCACCGCGACGCGCTCGGCGCCGAAGCGTGCGATGGCGTCCTCGATGGCCTCGCGCATGCCGTCCTGCGCCAGCGCGAGCCAGGCGAGGCGGTTGTTGCGCGAATCCCACGGCATCAGCGATGCGGGCAGTTCGAGGGTTTCCAGGCCGTCGACCCGGCCGATCCAGCAGTCCAGGCGGGCGGCGTCGGTGGCCGCGTCGCCGAAATCGTTGCGGCGCAGCCCGCTGCGGCCATCGCGCAGCGCCTGGGCCAGCGCCTCCCGGCCGGGGCCGACGGCACTGGTCGCGGTGCATGCGCGTATCGCGAGGGGTGCCATGGGGCGGGCGGTGGACGGCGGAAGCGTGGACGGCACGAAAAAATCCTTAGCGGCGGTCGCGAAAGTATAGCCAGCGCCCCGGCGCCGGCCTTCGCGCGGCATTCCGCCGCGCCGCGTATTCACGCGGCGTGGAGGGGGTGTCGGAATTGGGTGAAGCCGGAGGGGTATCGGCTGCGGTTGCAAGGGGCTTCAGGCGGCCGTCATCCCGTGAGGCGGGATCGACGCACCGTGGGATGCGTTTCGCGACGCGAAACCCATCGCTCCCACCCCCGAATGATGGGTTTCGCCTCGCGAAACCCATCCTACGTCGCGCCGGCGGAGCGATTTCGTCGCTTACTTCTTCATCTGCGACGGAACGAACTGCTCGCGCACGGCCTTGGCGAGCAGGTCCGGCGGGAGCAGGCCCTGGTCGAGCAGGAAGTTGTTGAACGCGAGGCGGTCGAACCTGTCGCCCAACGCGATCTCCGTCTCCATGCGCAGTTCCAGGATGCGGCTGTAGCCGTAGAAATAGCTGCCCGCCTGGCCCGGCGAATTGAAGGTGTAGCGGTCCAGCTCCTGCTTGGTCATCGCTTCCGACAGGCCGACCTTCTCGCGCAGGATCTTCCCCGCCGCCTCGCGATCGATCAGCCCCAGGTTCAGCATCGGGTCCAGCATCGCGCGCGCGGCGCGCATCAGGCGGAACTGCAGCGCGATCAGCTGCCCGTCGAGCGGCTCGTACGGCACCATTTCGGCTTCGGCGTACAGCGCCCAGCCTTCCACGTTCACCGAGTTGAACGCGAACATCGTGCGCGCCAGCGAGATGCCGCGCTCGACCATCGCGGTGAACTGCAGCTCGTGGCCCGGGCGGCCTTCATGCGCCGACAGCGTCCAGCGCACCGCGTCGAAGTTGAAGTCGTCGTATTCGAGCGCCTTGCCGTCGGCGGTGGGCACCGACACCGGCAGCACGAACTGGCCCTGCTGGCCGGTGTTGCCGATCAGCGGCGCCGGCAGGAAATGCGGTGCCGGGGAGGCGGCCGATTCGGCCTCGCTGCCCAGGCGCATCACCATCGGGCGATTCGGAACGTCGACGATGCGCTCGTTGCGGATGATCGGATCGATCTGGTCGATCACCGTGCGATAGCGCGCTTCGAGCTGGTCGTTGGGCATGTTGCGCTTCTTCAGCGCGGCGATGACGGCGACGTAATCGCGCGGATCCTTCACGTCGAGGTTGTTCGCCTTGGCCACCAGCGGCGCGAGCTGCTGCATCGCCGCGCGCGTTTCCATGAACTCCACCTGCGCGCGGCGGATCAGCAGCTGCGGATCGATGTCGATGCCGAACTGCTTGAGGCTGTTGGCATACAACTCCGGCGGAAGCTTGGTGTCGGTGCGCGCGGTCGGCAGCACGTTCGCGCGCGCCCAGCTGCCGTACTCCTTCAGCTGCGTTTCCATCGCGGCCAGTGCGGGTTCGGCGCCTTCGACCTTGTACTTGGCGAACAGCTTGCGGATGCCGTCGACGTAGGTGTCGACGTTGGCGAGCGCCTGCTCGACCTCCAGCTTCGTGGGATGCACGAGTTTCGCGTTGGCAGTCGCTTCGGTGTAACGCGCCTTCGCCTGTTCGGTGATCGGCGTCTTCTCGGAGCCCTGGCCGACGTAGTTCTTCAGTCGATCCAGCGCCTTCGCGCGGCGCTCCGGCGGCGTCTGGTCGGACAGCAGGCCCTGCAGGCCGCTGAAGACGGTCTGCGGGACGTCGCTCCACGGCAGCATCAGGCGTTCGGTCAGTTCGCTGGTCGCGATGTTCTCGTCGGCGGCGCGGATCATGATTTCCAGATCCTGGCGCACGTTCTGATCGCGCTCGGTGGCGAGCTTGGCCTTGAGCTCGTCGCGCGCCTTCGCGGTCGCGGCGCGGTAGCGGGCGGCGTTGTCGGCCTTCAGGTCGGCGACGCGGTCGTCGTAGCCGGGCACGCCGAAGAAGGACATCTGCTCGGGTGCGAACTCGGCCTGCGACTTCAGCAGGATGTTCGCGAATTCGTTGCTTCGGGCGACCCATGCCGGTGAAGGCCTGGCGGGTGCGGGCTTCGCAGCGGCAGGCTTCGCGGCGGGCTGCGCGGCCTGCGCCAACAGCGGCGCGCCGGTGGCGAGGGTGAGGGAAAGGGCGATCGCGAGGGTCAGCGGCTTCGTCATGGCGGGGACTGTGTGGTGGACGGGGCGAGGATGGAGGCTACATCGCGCCAGGCCCAGCCCCGAAGGTCATGTCGACGTCTGGCGATGCGCGGGCAATGCGGTATCGTCGCCGCGGGGATGGAATGCCGGCGCGGCCGGCCGCAGGGAGTCGCATGTTCCGCAAGACGCTGGCCATCGGTTGCTTCGCAGCCGTGTTCTGTTTCGCCCATTCGCCCGCAAGGGCGCAGACCGCTCCCGAAGCGCGCTTCACTGAGTCGGACCAACTGGTCATAGATTTCCCGCAGTCCGTGCAGGCCTGGGACAACCGCGTCGGCGACGTTGGCGTGCGCCTGCAGCCTGATGTGCGCCGGACCTGCCGCTGGGACAGCGAAACGCGCCTGACCTGCACCTTCCAGTCGCGCCTGAAGCGCGCGACCCGCTACCGCATCGACCTGGATGCGGGCCTGAAGACCTGGGACGGCAAGCGCCTTCCGGCACGCACGCTGTTCGCCGAGACCGCGCGTCCCGCACTGCGGGCCACGATCAGCGACTGGAACAGGGGCGAGCCCACGATCGAGGTCTGGTCGTCCGTGCCGGTTACGCGACAGGCCGTGCAGGCCGCGTTGCGGCTTCGCATCGACGGCGAGCCGGTCGCGTTGCCGCTGCCCACGCAGATTCCGACGCAGAACTGGCATGGCACGCAGAGGGGGTTCCTCGTGCACCTGCCGCACGTGGACGGCGCCAATCGCATGCTGCAGCTGGACATCGTTCCGGGCCTGCGTTCGGCCGAAGGTCCGTTGCCCGGCGTGCAGGACGCGACGTTGTTGAAGGTCCTGGCGAACGAGCCGTTCGCCGTTCGACGACTGGTGTGCCCGCGACGCGAGGGCATTGTCGATGTGCCCAACCGTGGCGGCGCGATCCAAGCGCGCTGCGTGCCCGGCGCGCCGATCCGGCTGGAGTTCTCGCGCGATCTTCCGCAGAAGACGCGCGACGCCGTGACGCGGCAATTGCCGACGGGGCTGACAGACGCGCCGCAACGCTGGTGGTATTCCTCCCCGACGGGCGATGTGGCGCGCTCGCCGGGTGATTGGCTCGCCCTGGAGGCGGAGGCTCCCCACGGCACCTACGCGCTGACGCTGGACGGTCAGCGTGGGGAAAACGACGAACCCCTCGCGCCGGTGCGAATCGACATCACGACCGACGCGCCCCCGCCGCAACTGTCGGCGCCCCGCACCGCCGCGCTGCTGCCGTCCGGTGCGCCTTCGTCCCCGCTGTTGCAGGCGATCAGTAACAGCGACGTCGCCATCGAAGTCGATGCCGTGGGTGGCCGCGAGCGCCGCGAAACCATCCACGTTCGAAGCTCGAAAGGCGCGGCAGTCGACGTCGCCTCGCCCGTGGCGCGACGCGCGCTTGCCGATGGCGGCTGGGTGGAATGGACGCCGGAACCCGAGGCGACCGATGCGCACGATCTCGCCGGATCCAAGGGGCCCGTGCGGTTCGCGGCGCCTGCGTTCGACCTGTACGCCGTGCGCGGCGTGCGCGAGGTGCTGGTCTGGGCCAATGAATGGGAACGCGACGCGGCGGTGGCCGGTGCGGACGTCGAACTCCTGCTGCGCGAGAACAAGGACGCCGCGCTGCGCGTGGTCGCACGCGGCACCACCGGCAAGGACGGCGTCGCGCTGCTGCGCCTGCCGGACGACGTTGCGATTCCCCGCAGAGACAACGCGCGCCAGGACGCGAAGTGGCTGGTGCGTGCGCGGCAAGGCTGGCGTGGCCGGCGCGCCGTGCTGCCGCTGGGCAACGACTGGGCCTCGCAGCTTGGCTATCCGCTGGACCGCGTCACCTGGGGCGTGAGCGATCGGCCGATGTACCGCCCCGGCGATACCGTGCATTACCGCCTGTGGCGTCGCGACCGCAACGGCGCGCGCCTGCAGGCGATCGGCGCCGACGCGCCGCTGACGCTGCGGCTGCAGGACGACAACGAGAACAAGACCATCACGCAGTGGCAGGCCACGCCGTCGGCCAGCGGCGACATCGCTGGCGAACTGCAGTTGCCGATCCACCTCACCGACGGCACGTACTGCATCGGCCCGCCGAACTCGCGCGGCTATGGCGCCGAAGGAACCTGCTTCTACGTCGGCGTCTATCGCGCGCAGGACCTGTGGGCCGAGCTGTCCGTGACGCCCGGCGTGCTGCGCGATGGCCAGCGCTTCACGGCGGGACTGAAGGCCGGCTATTACTCCGGCGGCAGCGCGGCAGGCACTGCGATCAAGCAACTCGAATTGTCGATCGAACCGTTCGACTTCGACGAGGCCTATCCGGACTACGCGGCCTACCGCTTCATCGATAGCGACGACGATGCGTACAGAGATGTTGCGATCGACATCGACGCGACAGGCGCGGACGACACGCTCGATCGCGATGGACAGTCGCAGCTCGAAGCCACGCTTCCGCGCGAAGGCAATCCGCGGCGCCCGCCGTTCGGCACGCTGGCGCTGTCGACGGAAGTCGTACCGCAGGGTCGCGAGGGCACCGTGGCAAACGATGCGTCCGTGCTGTACGCGCGCTACCCGGCCTACGTCGGCCTGCGCAGCATCCCGGCGTGGCCGCACGGCGACGCGCCGGTCGAGCTGGAGGGCGTCGTCGTCGACGCGCAGGGGCATGCGCTTGCCGATCCCTCCATCACGGTCGACGTCGATTTCGTGGCCGGTCCGTACGGCGCCGAAAGCACGCAGCGTCTCGCGCAATGCACGCTGCGCGCGGGTGTCGCGGGCCGCTGCGATTTCGCGCGCGCCAGCAGCGGTCGGTATCGCTTCACCGCGCGCAGCGGCGACGCCGCGCCGACCCGGCTGGATCGCTACTTCTGGCTCGGCGATGCGGCGGTGCAGGTCGACATCGACGAACCGGAACTGGACATTGCCGCCGGCGACGACACCGCGACGCTGCAGGCCACGCTGCGGCAGCCGTTCGACCGCGCTCGCGCGCTGTTCGTCATCGCCAGTCACGACCGCATCGAGAACTACCGCGTCGAGCCGGTCGCCGGCAACGTCGCGCAGTTCGCGTTGCCGCGCGCGGACTCCCCGCATTCGCAGGTGCACGTGTTCGTTCGAGACGCCGACGTGGAAGCCTACGCCGTGGACTACGACGGCTTCCGCAAGCCCGGGGAGATCGCGATGGCCGATTCCCGCGTGCCGTCCGCACCGGAACCGCAGGCCAAGCCCGCGCGGGTTTCGGTCCGCTTCGAACCGGTGCGCACCGCGCCGGGAATGCAGGCACGCGTGGTGCTGCACAACGACAGCGCGGTCGCGCGCGACGTCGTGCTGTCGGTGATGGATGATGCCTTGCGCTCGCTCGCACAACGCTGGCTGGACTATTCCGATCCGCGCGGCAGCTCGCTGCTGGGCGCGCTGGAACGCGGTGGCGAGCTGAGTCCGTGGGGATTCGACGCGTTCGTGAACGACACGAAATGGCGCTACCTGCTTCCGTGGTCGGGAGAGGCACGCGGCAACGACTCCAATGCGCTTGCGTCGAACGGCTCGCCGTTTCCGCCGCCGCCGGAGGAGCCGCCGGTGATCCTGGACGATCCGTCGCCGCTGGACGGGAACGCGTACGACGGCTATGCGACCGCGCCCGCATCCGCACCTGCAGCCTTCAACGAAGTCGCCGGCAACACCACGCTCGACCGGATCGAAGTGACCGGCTCGCGCATCAGTCGTGCCGATATGGAATCGCGCGAGGCCAAGGCGCCCGATGCCGCGCTGGAGCGGTCCGGCCTGCGCAATGGCGAGGCGCGCGATGCGCGTGCGCTTGCGCGCGTGCGCACGCGTTTCACCGACACCGCGGCGTGGCATCCCGACCTGCGCCTGGCGCCCGGCGAAACCCGCGTCATCGAACTCACGCTGCCCGACAACCTGACGCGTTGGCGCGCGGTCGCGTGGAGCAGCGACGCAGACGACGACTTCGCGATGGCCGAAGCGACGCTGGAAACCGGACTGCCGCTGGAAGCGCGCCTGCAGGCGCCGGTGCGCCTGTATCCGGGCGACCAGTCGCGCCTGATCGCGCACGTGCGCCAGACCGGCGACACCGCTGTGGACGTGCAGGCCGGCCTGCATTTCGAAGGTGCCAACGCGCCGGCGGACCGGGAGGCGGTGGTGAAGCTCGCGCCCGGCGGGCAGGGCAGTTTCGGCAGCGTCATCGCGCCGCAGGACGTGGGCACGATCACCGCCGTGGCGAGCGCCTCCTCCGCCGACGCGCACGACGCCGTCGCGCAACCGATCGAAGTCGCGTCGCCGCGCATCGCCGCGCGCAAGGTGCTGGCCGGCTGGCTGGGCGAGGACGCGATCGCGCTCGACATCCCCACGCTGCCCCGCAACGCATCGGCCGCCAGCGTGCACGTTTCGCTCCAGCACGGCGTGGCCGGCATGGTCGACGACTGGACGCGTTACATGCAGGCGTACCCGCATCGCTGCTGGGAGCAGATCCTCAGTCGCGCGGTCGCGGCGGCGCTGGCAATGGAGCGCGGCGACGCAGCCTGGAGCGACGCGCCTGCCGTGGTCCGGGAAGCACTCGACAACGCGGCGGTCTTCCAGGCCGATGACGGCGGTTTCCGCTATTTCGCCAGCGGCGGCGACTGGGGCGATCGGGCGTCCAAGACCGTGCTGACGGCCTACACCGTCGAGGCCTTCGCGCTGCTTCGCAGGCTGGGGCATCCGGTGCCGGTCGATATCGAGAAGAAGGCCGCGGACTTCCTCGAAGACGAGAAGCCCGTCGTCGAGAAAGGCGCCTCCCGCGATGTCGCCGCGATGGGGCTGGCGCGGTTCGCCTTCGCGGCGGCGGCGCGCACCGATGTCCAGCCGGCGCAGCTCGATGCGTTGTGGCGTTACTGGGACGACCTGCCGCTCTCCGCGCAGGTGGCCACCGCGCGCGCGCTGCAAGCCAATGCGCATCCGGCCGCCAACGAGGCGAAGCAGCGACTGGTCGCCGCCACCGTCGAACGGGGCGGTGCGCGTTCGTTCCGCGCGGCCGACCGGCAGGACGCATGGATGGGGTCGAACCTGCGCGAGCAATGCAGCCTGATCGCGCTGCTCGATCGCGAACGATCGCCTGGCACCGCCGAGACGCGACGCACGCTCGTCGCCGGATTGATGGACCTGTACGGCGGCACGCGCACGGTGGACACGCAGAGCGGCGCCATCTGCCTGATGGCGCTGCAGGACGCCGCGCGCGATGCAGGCGGCGACGTGTCGGCGCGCGTCGAACTGGGCGCGGCGAACGGCGATCTGACGCTGGCCGCTGGCGAGCGTAACGTGCAGTGGAGCGCACCGCTCGCACATGCCGAACGCCTCCGCATCGCGCCCGCACCGGTTTCGTCGCGCGAAACGCCGACGGGCTTCATCGCCGAACTGCGCTACGAGGAAGACGCACGCGTCGCGCAGGCATCGGCGATCGGCCTGTCGATCGCGCGCCGCTACGCGGTATTCCGCGACGGGCAGTGGCGGCCGCTGAAGGAGGGCGCGGTCCGGGAAGGCGAGTGGGTGAGGATCACGCTCGCGATCGACAACAGCGCGTCGCGCCGCTTCGTCGCCATCACCGACCAGGTGCCGGGCGGATTGCGCCCGACCGACCTGAGCCTGTCCGGCGTCGTGGTCCGCGACATCGAACGCGTTTCCGATACCGGCAGCAGCGCGTTCGGCACGCGCCGCCTGGATGCGCGCGCGCCGAAGTTCTACGCCGACATGCTGCCGCGCGGTCGCCATGAAGTGCATTACTTCGCCATCGCCGGCAACGGTGGCGATTATCTCGCCGCGCCCGCCGTCGCCGAGCCCATGTACGGCGGTGCGGGCACCGCGCGCACGGCCTCGACGCGCATCCGCATCGTGGCCGACGAGCCTTGAAGGACCTCGCAGGAAACAAAAAAGCCCGGCGAATGCCGGGCTTTTTCGTAGTGAGGCAGGTCGATTACGGCTTCAGGCAGCGGTCGAAGAAGTTCTCCGTCAGCCGCAACCGGTGCAGGTTGTCGGCGCCCTTCAGGCCGTGCTTCGCGCCGGGGTAGGTCATCAGTTCGAACGGCTGTCCGCGCTTCTGCAATGCGCTCATCAACGCGGTGGAATTGGTGAACAGCACATTGTCGTCGGCCATGCCGTGGATCAGCAGCAGTTTCGAAGAAAGACCGTCGATGTGCCGCAGCACGCGCGCTTCCTGATAGCCGGCGACGTTCGCCTTCGGCAGGCCCATGTAGCGCTCGGTGTAATGCGTGTCGTACAGCGCCCAGTCGGTGACCGGCGCGCCGGCGGCGCCGCAGGCGTACTGGTTCGACGCCTTCGCCAGCAGCATCAGCGTCATGTAACCGCCGTTGGACCAGCCGTACACGCCGATGCGCGAGCCGTCGATCCACGGCTGCGATTTCAACCATTCCACGCCCTTGAGCTGGTCGGCCACTTCGACCGTGCCCTGCTTGCCGTAGAGCGCGCCACCGAAGGCCGCGCCGCGACGCGGCGTGCCGCGGTTATCGAGCGAGAACACGACAAAACCGTTCTGCGCGAGGTACTGGTTGAAGTCCGGTGCCCACGCGCGCTTCACCGTCTGCGACGCCGGGCCGCCGTACACCATCACCACGACCGGGTAGCGCTTGTTCGCATCGAAGCCGGCCGGCTTGATGAGGCTGTAATGCAGCGTCGTCGCGCCATCGGCGGCCTTCATCGTGCCGAACTCGATCGGACGATGCGCCGCGGCGTACTTCGCGTACGGATGCTGCGGATCGGCCAGATCGTTCTTCAGCAGCGCGGCGATGCGCGAGCCGTCGTTGCGGAACAGTTCCAGCTGCGGGGGCGTGGTCGGGTTCGACCAGTTGTCGACATACACGCTCGCATTGGCGGCGAAGCTGGCGGCATGCGTGCCGTCGCTCCTGGACAGGCGTTCGATCGCGCCGCCGGCGAGCGGCACGCGATACACCTGCGCATCCAGCGGCGAATCCTTGCCGGCGGCGAAGTAGACGTAGCCGGCGGCTTCATCGACCGCGAGCACGCCGTCCACCGGCCAGTCGCCGGAAGTCAACGCGGTCGCCTTGGAACCGTCTTCGGACAGCACGTAGAGGTGTTCGAAGCCGCTGCGTTCGCTATTCCACAGGATGCGGCCGTCCTTGAGGAAACGCAGGTCGTCGTGCAGCGGAACCCAGGTCTTGCTGATCTCGGTCTGCAGCACGCGCTGGCCGCCGTTGGCGAGGTCGGCTTCGATCAGTTCGAGCTTGTGCTGGTCGCGCGACTGGCGCTGGAAGGTCAGGCGCTGCGGATCGCGCCAGTCGACGCGCGCAAGGTAGATGTCCTGTTCCTTGCCCAGATCGACCCACTTCGCCTCGGCGTTGGCCTTGGGCGCGATCACGCCCAGCTTCACCAGCACGTTGTGGTCGCCGGCCGCCGGATAGCGCTGCTCGACGACCTCGGTGCGATCGGGATACACCTCGTAACGCTTCTGCACCGGGACGGGCGTTTCGTCGATGCGCGCGAACGCGATCGACGAATCGTCCGGCGCCCACCAGTAACCGGTGTGGCGGTTCATTTCCTCGTCGGCGACGAATTCGGCGACGCCGTTGCCGATGACGTCGCTGCCATCGCGCGTGAGCTGGATCGACTTCCCGGTCGCAAGATCGATGGCCCACAGGTTGCGGTTGCGCACGAAGCTGACGAAGCCGCCGCGCGGGGACAGCTTCGGATCGGTGGCGAAACCTTCGCCATTAGTCAGCTTGCGCACGCCCAACTTGCCGGTCTTGGACAGGTCGTACAGGTACAGCTCGCCGCCCAGCGGGAACAGCAGCGAACGGCTGCCCGGCGCCCACTGGTAATCGACGATGCCGCTGAGCGCGGCGATGCGCTGGCGCTCGCGACGCGCTTTCTCTTCGTCGCTGAGCACTTCATCGCCCGGCAGGATGTCGTCGGCGTCCACCAGCTTCGCCGTCTGCCCGGTGGCGATGTCGTACGCCCACAGGTCCAGCCGGTTCTTGTTGCTGTCCTTGCCGCGCAGGAAGGTCACGCGCTTGCCGTCGGGCGAGATCTTCGCCTTCATCAGGCTGGGGCCGGACAGCGGCGCATCGCCGGCCAGCGCTTCGAGCGTGAGCTTCACGGGCGCGGCGGCGGCCTGCGCGGGAGCGGCGTGGGTCGGCAGGGCTACGGACATGGCGAAGGACGAGACGAGCAGGCAGGCGGCGAAGCCGCGGGCGGTGAGTTTTTTCATGCGGTCGTGTTGGCGGGCGTTCCGAAGAGGATCTTGTGCATTTCAGGCGTCATTTCGCGCTTGGCGCCGTAGCGGTCGGCCAGCGCGTAGGCGCGCTTCACGGCCGGACGCCGCGCGACGGCATCGTGCCAGCGGCGGACGTTGGCGAATTCGGTGAGGTCCAGCGGCGCCTTCGTGTAGGGATTGATCCACGGGTGCGCGGCCATGTCGGCGATGGAGAACATGTCGGCGGCGATGAACTCGCGACCTTCCAGTTGACGGTCGAGAACGCCAAGCAGGCGCAGCACTTCGCGCTTGTAGCGGTCCTTCGCGTAGGCGATGTCTTCCGGCGCGTAGACGTGGAAGTGGCCGTACTGGCCGGTCATCGGGCCCAGGCCGCCGATCTGCCAGTGCAGCCACTGGCTGACGTCGGTGCGGCCGCGCAGGTCCTGCGGCACGAAGCGGCCGGTCTTGTTGGCCAGGTAGGCGAGGATCGCGCCGGATTCGAACACGCTGATGCGCGGGCCGCCGTCGCCGGGTTCGTGGTCGACGATGGCCGGCATCTTGTTGTTGGGGGAGATCCTCAGGTACTCCGCCTTGAACTGGTCCCCGGCGCCGATGTCGACCGGATGGATCGTGTAATCCAGCCCGGCTTCTTCCAGGAAGATCGTGATCTTGTGGCCGTTGGGGGTGGGCCAGTAGTGGAGGTCGATCATGGGTGGAACTCCGGGCGGGTGTGGGGCCCTTCAGTGTAAGGGCAGCCGCGCTTTGCCCGGTCCGGCCGGACGCAATGCAGATTTCCAAGGTCTGACGGGCTCGGATTGGCGGCTGTCACGGGCCGCCGGTACCCTAGCCGGCCCCGTTTCGAACCGAGCGCCGCTGCATGTCCGATCCGCGTCCCGCACAGATGAATCCGCTTCCCGCCCTTATCTTCTCCTCACGCTGGCTGCAGTTGCCGTTGTACCTGGGCCTGATCCTGGCGCAGCTCGTCTACGTTTTCCTGTTCGGCAAGGAACTGTGGCACCTGATCCACCGCGCGCCCTCGCTGGGCGAGCAGGAGATCATGCTGATCGTGCTGGGCCTGATCGACGTGGTGATGATCTCCAACCTGCTGGTGATGGTGATCGTCGGCGGCTACGAGACCTTCGTCTCGCGCCTGCGCCTGGAAGGCCATCCCGACCAGCCCGAGTGGCTGAGCCACGTCAACGCCAGCGTGCTGAAGGTGAAGCTGGCGATGGCGATCATCGGCATCTCCTCGATCCACCTGCTCAAGACGTTCATCGCCGCGGGCTCGCTCGGCGGCCTGCCCTTCTGCAATACCGAGCAACTGGCGGAAATGAAGGCGCAGCTGGCCGTCACCAGCGCGCAGTGCACGCAGATGACCTCCGACGGCGTGATGTGGCAGACGATCATCCACTGCGTGTTCATCCTGTCGGCGATCGGTATCGCGTACACCGACAAGCTCATGGCCACCGCGTCCAGCAAGGCGCACAAGGACGCGCACGCCCACTAGGGCGCCGCGGCCCGCCCCTCGCCGCGCCCCATGATGGCGCGGCGCAGGGCGACGGCCTGCCTGTCGTGGCCGAACGCGAGCGCGCCTTCGCCGGTGCGGATCGCCAGGTCCCGGTACACCGCGTCCAGCGAAGGAAATTCGCGCGATTCCACCATCCGCGCGTAGTTCGCCGAGAACACCTTCGTGCCGGACAGCCGGTCCAGTTCGCCCAGGAATTCCAGCGGCGCCACTTCGCCCGTGCCTTGCAGGCAGCAGGCCGAATACTGCGAAAGCACGCGATCCAGGCTGGTGGCGTGGTCGCGTCGCAGCGCGACGTCGGATTCCAGCCAGAACGCCGCGCCGGCCCAGTACACGCGCATCGTGCCTTCATGCGTGCGGCTGAGTTCGATCAACGGTTTGCCGCTGGATTCGCGCCGGCCGCGGCCGAAGCCCGCATCCAGCAGTTCCCACGCGCGCTCCGGCGACAGCAAACCGGCCCGCGCTCGCAACACGTTCTGGTAGTAGCTGGCGAGTCCTTCCGACAGCCAGCGTCCATCGCGCCCCATGTACGGATGGAACAGGTGCGAGAGCTCGTGGATCGCGGTCCAGTCGGCGCGAAGTTCGTACGGCCTCGCGTCGTCGCGCACGAACAGCAGTACCGCCGCGTCGCCACGGCGCAGCGTCTGTCCCCAGGGAACCGGACTCGGATCGTCGTGCGCCTGCTCGCGCCCGACCTGCTCGATGCGCACCCGCGCGCTGAGCAGGGGATACCGTCCGAACGCGGTCAGCTGCGCCTGCGCGACTTCGGCCAGCCAGTCCTGCAACTGCGCGCGGCGGTGCGCGTCGTTCACGCCGATGACGCTGACCTGCAGTTCGGTATCGCCCGAATGCAGGGTGCGCTCGGCGTCGGGGCCGGCGGGGTCCTGCGCTGCGGCGCCAGCGCCGGCCGCAAGCAGCAGCCCGGCCGCGATCGCCCATGCCTTCGGGACCGGACGCATTCAGCTCCTCCGTCGTCGAGGCCCGCGACGCGGGCGGTGAGACCTGCGCCGCTACAATACCCGCATGGATGTCTCCCACCTGCTCGACGCGCTGAATCCAGCGCAGCGCGAGGCCGTCAGCGCCCCGCCCGGTCACTACCTCGTCCTCGCCGGCGCCGGCTCCGGCAAGACCCGCGTGCTCACGCACCGCATCGCCTGGATGAACGAGGTCCATGGCGTGCCCACGCACGGCATCCTCGCGGTGACCTTCACCAACAAGGCCGCGGGCGAAATGCGCGCGCGCGTGGATGGCCAGCTGCGCAATGGCGCGCGCGGCATGTGGATCGGCACCTTCCACGGCCTCGCCCATCGCCTGCTGCGCCTGCACTGGCAGGAAGCCAAGCTGCCCGAAGGCTTCCAGGTGCTCGATTCGGACGACCAGCTGCGACTGGTCAAGCGCGTCGTGCAGGCGCTGGAATTCGACGAAACGCGTTTTCCGCCGCGCCAGATCGTGTGGTGGATCAACGCGCAGAAGGACGAAGGCCGCCGCCCGCACAACCTGCAGCCCACCAGCGGCGATCCGTGGGCGGACGTCATGCACAAGGTCTACGAGGCCTACCAGGAGCGCTGCGAACGCGCCGGCCTGGTCGATTTCGCCGAGCTGCTGCTGCGCGCGCACGAACTGCTGCGCGACAACCCGGCGCTGCTGGCGCATTACCGGCATCGTTTCCGCGAGATCCTCGTCGACGAGTTCCAGGACACCAACGCGATCCAGTACGCGTTCGTGCGCGTGCTCGCCGGCGATACCGGCCACGTGTTCGTGGTCGGCGACGACGATCAGTCGATCTACGGCTGGCGCGGCGCGAAGGTCGAGAACATGCAGCGGTTCCTGAAGGATTTCTCCGGAACGCACACGATCCGCCTGGAACAGAACTACCGCTCCAGCGCGAACATACTGGAAGCGGCGAACGCGGTGATCGCGCACAACCCCGACCGCCTCGGCAAGAACCTGTGGACCGACAGCGGCACGGGCGAGCCGATCGACCTGTACGCCGCGTACAACGAAATGGACGAGGCACGCTTCGTCGTGGAGCGCCTGCGCCAGTGGGTGCGCGATGGCGGCAGCCATGGCGAAGTCGCGATCCTCTACCGCAGCAACGCGCAGTCGCGTGCGTTCGAAGAATCGCTGCTGTCCGAACAGGTGCCGTATCGCGTGTACGGCGGGTTGCGCTTCTTCGAACGCGCGGAAATCAAGGACACGCTGGCGTACATGCGCCTGATCGCCTCGCGCCTGGACGATGCCGCGTTCGAGCGCGCCGTCAACACGCCGACGCGCGGCATCGGCGAGCGCACGCTGGACGAAGTGCGTCGTCGCGCGCGTGCCGATGCGGTTTCATTGTGGGAAGCGGCGCGGCGCATCGTCGCCGACAACGGACTGACCGCGCGTGCACGCAACGCCGTCGCCGGCTTCCTTGCGCTGATCGACGACCTCGACAACGAACTGGCGACGATGACGTTGCCGGAGAAGATCGACCACGCGCTGATCCGTTCGGGCCTGCGCGAGCATTACTTCAACGAATCGCGCGGCCAGCTGGATTCGCGCGTGGACAACCTCGACGAACTTGTGTCGGTCGCCTCGCGCTTCACGCGCACCGACGACGAGGATGCCGCGGCGATGCCGGAGCTGGTGGCGTTCCTGAGCTACGCCGCGCTGGAAGCCGGCGAAGGACAGGCGCAGGCAGGCGAGGAAGGCGTGCAGCTGATGACGCTGCACAGCGCGAAGGGCCTGGAGTTCCCGCTGGTGTTTTTGGCGGGCATGGAAGAGGGTGTGTTCCCGAGCGGGCGTTCGACAGAAGAGTCGGGCCGCCTGGAAGAGGAGCGACGCCTGGCTTACGTGGGCATCACGCGCGCGCGGCAGAAGCTGGTGCTCAGCTACGCCGAGTCGCGCCGCATCCACGGCGCCGACATGTACGGCGTGCCGTCGCGCTTCCTGCGCGAGATCCCCGCGCCGCTGCTCAACGAAGTGCGCCCGAAGGTGCAGGTGTCGCGCCCGTACAGCGGCGGCGTGCAGCGCGGCGTGCTCGGTGCGAGCCGCGGTCATGCGCCGCTGGAACAGCCGGCGGTGCGGTTGGGCTCGGTGGTGCGCCATGCGTCGTTCGGTCTGGGCACGGTGACCGATTACGAAGGCAGCGGCGCGCATGCGCGCGTGCAGGTGAATTTCGACGATGCGGGCAGCAAGTGGCTGGTGCTGGCGTATGCGAACCTGCAGCCGGCGTAGCTCGGCGCTGCTGTTGTAGCCCGGGTAAGCGAAGCGCACCCGGTTTTACGTTGCAGGGCCGTAGGATGGGTTTCGCTACGCGAAACCCGTCGCCCTGGCGCCTGAACGATGGGTTTCGCTTTGCGAAACCCATCCTACGAGGTGAGGCGCTTCACCCCCGCAACTTCGGCGACTCATCCAGCGACCCATCCGGCAGCAGCGCCACGCAGCGCTTGCGTTCGCGGTCGAACAGCACCGGCATCGGGTCCTGGAACAACGGGCGGCGCACGAATTCCAACGTCCACTGGAAGTGTTCCAGCTGCTCCAGCGTACGCGTCTGTTCCGCGGTGAGGCCCTGCCGCAGCACGGCGGCGTCGGGTGTCGGCTTCGGCTTGCGTCGTTCTTTCCCGGACACTCCGGTGTTTCCTCCGTTGCGCCGCATGAAGACGGTGCGGCGTACCGTTAACGGCGTCGCGCGGGGAAACTTGAACGCCCGCGGATCGCGTATCGATCCGCAGACTATGGCGCCGCTTTACAGCGCGTCGTGAAACACGATGCCCAAAGTGTGACGTCGACCTGAACGCACGCGGCTCACACCGTGCCGCAGGTTCACCCGATACGTTCCTCGCGTTCCGTTCACGGGGCGATGATGTACCGCGAACACCACCGCATCGCCGCGACGCAGCGGCACCACATCGGCGCGGGACTGCATGCGTGGGCGCTGTTCGGTGAGTACGAACTCGCCGCCTTCGAAATCCCCGCCCTGAAGACCGCTGCCCGGCTGGGACAGCAGCACGGCCATCTGCAGCGGGAAGACGTGCTCGCCGTACACATCCTGGTGCAGGCAGTTGTAGTCGCCCGCGTCGTAACGCAGCAGCAGCGGCGTCGGGCGCGACTGGCCGGCCTCGTGACAGCGGCGCAGGAAATCGGCGTGCGTGTGGGGATAACGCACGTCGATGCCCATCCGTTCGTTCCACCGGTTCGCCAGCGGCGCCAGGTGCGGGTACACCGCCGAGCGCAGCGTTGCGACCGTCTCCGGCAATGGATACGCGAAGTAACGGTATTCGCCGCGGCCGAAGCCGTGCCGCGCCATCACCACGCGACTGCGGAAGCCGTCGGGGCAGTCGTACAACGCGGCGATCGCACGGCATTCGGCTTCGTCCAGCAGCCCCGGCAACACCGCGTGGCCGCACGCATCCAGCGACGTGGCCACGCCTTCCCAGTCCTGCCACGCGATCCGCTGCGCGAGCGCATCGCGACGAAGGGCCAATGCCGCACTCATGCGCGCGCCTCGCGTTGCAGCAGCGTCCGCTTGCGCGCCACGCCCCACCGATAGCCGGAAAGCCCGCCGTCTGCCGCGATCACGCGATGGCACGGCACGGCGACGGCGAGCGGATTGGCCGCGCAGGCGGCGGCGATGGCCCGCGCCGAATCCGGCACGCCGAGCCGGCGCGCGAGTTCGCCGTAACTCACCGTCGAGCCCGCCGGAATGCGGCGCAGCGCTTGCCACACCTTCACCTGGAACGGCGTTCCCTGCAGATCCAGCGGATGATCGAACGGCAGATGCGGCGCTTCGATGCAATCGACGATGGCCTCGAGCATCGCATGCACGCCGCCGGCATCGACCGCGAGCGTTGCATCGGGCAGGCGCGATTGCAGGTCGCGCACCAGTTCGCCCGCATCGTCGCCGAACAGCACCGCACGCACGCCGGCATCGCCCTGCGCGAGGAGCACCCGACCGAGCGAGCTGTCGCCGATGGCGAAGCGGATCGCCGGCGTCGCACGACGGGGATGGCAGCGCTTGCATGCGCGGAAGCCCGCGCGCTCGGCCTCGTCCGGCGTGGCGTGGAAACGCACGTTGCGCGGCAGCGGCCTCCGCGCGCCACACGAGGGCCGGCAGTACACGCCAGTGGTCCTGACCGAATACACAAAGCGACCGTCGGCGGCGCGGTCGCGTGCGCACAGCGCGGTCCAGCGCGGATCGCGCTCGATGTCGGGGTGCGCGGGAGCTGGGAACTCGCCAGCGTGGGAAAGATTGGAAAGCGTCATCGCGTTCTCCCATGGAAGGAACGCGATCGAGTCTGCGCGGCGCGCCGCACGCCCGATATCCGGATCGTGCGGCGACCTGCGTGGCGGTGTTTACCAGCTCAGCAGCTTGTACTGCACCGGCGAGATCGGGCCTTCGCCCTTGCTGCTGTCGAGGATGCCGTCGGCATTGTTGTCGACCAGGTAATACACCGGTCCGCGCGCCGGCGTGATGCGCACCACGCGCAGCTGGCCGGCGACGTAGTACTCGTCGATGGCGTCGCCGCTGCGATCGGTGCGCGAACGCACTTCCGGGTTCTGCAGCCCGACCGTCGGGTCGTCGGCGCCCATCGTCGCGCAACCGGCCATGGCCAGCGGAAGCAGCAGGGCGAACAGAACATGACGCATGGCGGTCTCCTGGCCGGGGCGGGCGGGCAACGGGTTTACGGCCTCAAGGATACGCGCCGGAGCCGTTCGCCGGGGTGACGGCGGCCCGGAAGCCGCAGCGTAGAATTCCCACCATGACCGACACGCCCCGCCTCGTCCTCATCGACGGCTCCAGCTATCTCTACCGCGCCTTCCATGCGCTCCCGCCGCTCACCAACGACGCCGGCGAACCCACCGGCGCGCTGTTCGGCGTGGTCAACATGCTGCGCGCCACGCTGAAGGAACAACCCGCCTACGTCGCCTTCGTGGTGGACGCGCCGGGCAAGACCTTCCGCGACGATCTCTACCCCGAGTACAAGGCCAACCGCGCCGCGATGCCCGACGACCTGCGCGCGCAGGTGCAGCCGATGTGCGACATCGTCAACGCGCTGGGCATGACGATCCTTCGCATCGAGGGCGTCGAAGCCGACGACGTGATCGGCACGCTCGCGGTGCGCGCGGCGGAGCAGGGCATCGACGTCACCATTTCCACCAGCGACAAGGATTTCGCGCAGCTGGTGCGTCCCGGCATCGCGCTGGTGAACACGATGAGCGGTAGCCGGCTGGATTCCGATGCCGGCGTGATGGACAAGTTCGGCGTGCACGCGGACCAGATCGTCGACCTGCTCGCACTGATGGGCGACTCGGTCGACAACATCCCGGGCGTCGAGAAATGCGGCCCCAAGACCGCGGCGAAGTGGCTGGGAGAATACGGCACGCTCGACAACGTCATCGCGCATGCGGAGCAGATCAAGGGCAAGATCGGCGAGAACCTGCGCGCCGCATTGCCGCGCCTTCCGCTCAATCGCACGCTGACGACGATCAAGACCGACGTCGAACTCGATCGCGGTCCTTCCGATCTGGTGCTGCGCGATCAGCACGTCGACGAGTTGCGCGTGCTCTATGCGCGCTACGGCTTCAAGCAGGCGCTGCGCGAACTGGAAGGCCCCGGCGCGGTGGTCGAGGACCATGCGAACAGCCCGACCGGACTTCGCAACACGGCCGCGGGCCACGCGCGCACCGGTGCGCCGGCCGAGGCGGTCGATCCATCGCTGTCGGCGAAGGGCGAGTACGAGGCGATCCTGACGCCGGAGCAGTTCGACACGTGGCTGGAGCGGCTGCGGGACGCGGACGAGTTCGCCTTCGATACCGAAACCGATTCGCTCGACCCGATGCAGGCCAACCTCATCGGCCTGAGCCTGGCTGCGGAACCGGGTCGCGGCGCGTACCTGCCGCTGGGCCACGATTATCCCGGCGCGCCGAAGCAGCTGGACCGCACCGAAGCGCTCGCGGCGCTGCGCACGTTGTTCGAGGATCCCACGCGCAAGAAGATGGGCCAGCACGGCAAGTACGACCTGCACGTGCTGCGTCGAAACGGCATCGAAGTGCGCAACTACGCCGACGACACGATGCTGCAGAGCTTCGTCTACAACGCGACGGCGACGCGCCACGACATGGATTCGCTGGCCAAGCGCTACCTCGGTTACGAGACCGTGCGCTACGAGGATGTCGCCGGAAAGGGCGCGAAGTCGATTCCGTTCTCGCAGGTGTCCATCGAGGACGCCACGCGCTACGCCGCCGAGGATGCCGACGTCACGCTGCGTCTGCATCGCGTGCTGTCGCCGAAGGTCGAAGCGGTGTCGGGCCTGTCGCACGTCTATCACGAGATCGAGATGCCGCTGGTGCAGGTGCTCGAACGCATCGAAGCCAATGGCGTGATGATCGACGCCGACGAGCTGCGCCGGCAGTCGGCGGACCTGGGCAAGCGCATGCTCGCCGCACAACAGAAGGCGACGGAGCTGGCGGGGCGCACGTTCAACCTCGACTCGCCCAAGCAGCTCGGCCAATTGCTGTTCGACGAACTCAAGCTGCCGGCGCTGGTGAAGACGCCGTCGGGTGCTCCGTCGACGAACGAGGAAGCGCTGGAGGCCATCGCCGACCAGCACGAATTGCCGCGCATCATCCTGGAATACCGCGGCCTGGCGAAACTGCGCAGCACCTACACCGACAAGCTGCCGGAGATGGTCAACCGCGACACCGGTCGCGTGCACACCAGTTACCACCAGGCGGGCGCAGCGACGGGTCGACTGGCGTCGAGCGATCCGAACCTGCAGAACATCCCGCTCCGCACCGACGACGGCCGCCGCATCCGGCAGGCGTTCATCGCGCCGGAAGGACGCCGCATCGTCGCGTGCGACTACTCGCAGATCGAGCTGCGGATCATGGCGCACCTGTCGGAGGATCCGAGCCTGCTGCGCGCGTTCGAATCCGGCGCCGACATCCATCGCGCGACGGCGGCGGAAGTGTTCGGCAAGCCCATCGACGAGGTTAGCGGCAACGAGCGCCGCGCCGCGAAGGCGATCAACTTCGGCCTGATGTACGGCATGGGCGCGTTCGGACTGGCGCGGCAGCTGAACATCTCGCGCGGCGAGGCGCAGGATTACATCGCGCTGTACTTCAGCCGCTACCCCGGCGTTCGCGATTTCATGGAGCGCACGCGGCAGCAGGCGCGCGAGCAGGGCTATGTCGAGACGGTGTTCGGCCGGCGCCTGTACCTGGACAACATCCACGCCCGTAACCAGGGGCTGCGTGCTGGCGCCGAGCGCGCGGCGATCAACGCGCCGATGCAGGGCACCGCCGCGGATATCATCAAGCGGGCGATGATCTCCATCGACGGCTGGCTGGCCGACCATCGCGATCGCGCGCTGATGGTGCTGCAGGTGCACGACGAACTGGTGTTCGAGGTGGAGACCGGGTTCGTCGATACGCTGGTGGACGAGGCCCGCGACCGGATGTCGCGAGCGGCCGGATTGCGGGTTCCGCTGCTCGTGGACAGCGGTATCGGCGTGAACTGGGACCAGGCCCACTGACCGTTCGTCGGAGGGCCGATCCGGCAGTTTCCGTGCCATGAACGGCTTAACGCCCTTCTGGCGCGGAGCACGGGAAAAAACGTTTTCAATTCAGTGAATGCATCCTGAATCCAACAAATTGTTAACCCGTATCTTCACGAACCATCCATGTACGGAATGGTCATATAGGTCGCGACAGGTGCAACGCCTGTCGCCGATCTCTCCCTCCCCTGGAGTGATCCCGGAGCGAAGGCCCCTCCCCAGGTCCCGCTCCCCAGCCCCGCCGGCCCCCCCTGCCTGCGGGGCTTTTTATTTTCGGCGTCGCCGAAAATAAACCCAAAGTTTTGCGGTGCAAAACCTTGGGCCCCCGCGCCGATCCACCCAATCCCTGCGGCTGCCGCCGCGCCCCCTTACTAAGGGGGCTGGGTGCTTGTGTCCGGGGTTGTGGCGCATCTACCCGTCATCCCCGCACCCAATGCGTTTCTTCTCCCTCCCCTGCTTCCAGGGGAGGGTTGGGTAGGGTGCTCGCCGCGCGGCGGCGAGCGGACGCGGCCGTTACGCGGTCGCGAGGCAAAATCACGCCTAAGCCATTCACGGAAGTCCCCATGTTCGAAATGTCCATGCCCTGGTGGGAATTCATCCTGCGCGCCGTCGTCGTTTACGTCGTGCTGCTGGCGATGATCCGGTTGTCGGGCAAGCGGACGATGGGGCAGTTCACCGCGTTCGACATGCTGCTGATCGTGCTGCTCGGCAACGCGGTGCAGAACGCGCTGCTGGGCAGCGATACGTCGATGAGCGGCGGCCTGCTGCTGGCGGCGACGCTGATCGTCCTGAACTGGATCGTCGGCCTGCTCACCGCGCGCAGCCGGCGCGCGGAGCGGTTGCTCGAAGGCGAGCCGGTGGTGATCGCGCGCAACGGGCATGTCTACCGCGATGTGTTGCGGCGAGAACTGGTCAGCCGCGACGACTTCGCCAAGTCCATGCGCGAAGCCGGATGCAGCGACGTGGACCGCATCCACCTCGCGCTGCTGGAAACCAACGGGCACATCACCATCATCCTGCGCGAGAAGCACCAGGACGACGAGCGCCCCTGACGCGCGTCAGCCCAGTTCGGCCAGCCAGTCGCGCGGGCGCAGGTAATCGGCCAGGCGCGCCTCGGCGCTGCCGTCTTCCGGCACGAAGCCGTATTCCCACCGCACCAGCGGCGGCAGGCTCATCAGGATCGATTCGGTGCGCCCGCCCGATTGCAGGCCGAACAGCGTGCCCCGGTCGAAGACGAGGTTGAACTCGACGTAGCGGCCGCGTCGATACAGCTGGAACTCGCGCTCGCGCTCGCCATGCGGCGCGTCCTTGCGGCGTTCGACGATGGGCAGGTAAGCATCGAGGAAGCCGTCGCCCACCGCGCGCAGGTAGGCGAAGTCGTTGTGCGCGTCTTCGTGCAGGTCGTCGAAGAACAGACCGCCGACGCCGCGCGTCTCGTTGCGATGCTTCAGGAAGAAGTACTCGTCGCACCAGTGCTTGTGCTTCTCGTAGCGCGCCTGCCCGCCGAAGGGTTCGCACAGTTCGCGCGCGGTCCGGTGCCAGTGCAGCACGTCCTCGTCCACCGGATAGAACGGCGTCAGGTCGAAGCCGCCGCCGAACCACCACGCCACCGTCTCGCCATCGCGCACCGCGCGGAAGTGGCGGACGTTCGCGTGCGTGGTCGGCAGATGCGGATTGCGCGGATGGAATACGAGCGATACGCCGACCGCGCGCCACGACGCGCCCGCAAGCTCCGGGCGCGCGGCGGTCGCCGAGGGCGGCAGCTTCGTGCCGGAGACGTCCGAGAAGCCGATGCCCGCCTGTTCGAACACGGCGCCGTCGCGCAGCACGCGCGTGCGCCCGCCGCCGCCTTCGGCGCGCTGCCATACGTCTTCCTTGAAGCGCGCGGAACCGTCGGCGCGTTCGATCGCCCCGCAGATGCGGTCCTGGAGGTCGGTGAGGTAGGTGCGGACGTCGTCGAAAGCCGGGGCAGGCGAGCTCATGTTCACAAAGACATAGCAGGGCAGGCGCGCATGATAGCCGCCGCCCGTTCAGGGGGCCGTCGAGGGACCGGCGTTCATGCCGGGGGCCTCGCCGAATCGTCAGGTGTGGGAGGTGGGTGATGCGCATGCTCCGCCCGTGTGTCCTGTCTGCCGTTCTGATCGCCGCGTTGGCGGCGACCGCGTGCAAGCGCGAGGCCGCGCCCGCGGCGACGACGACGCCAACGCCAACGCCCGCCGCACCGGCACCCGCGGCCGCGCCGCCGCCTGCGGCCGCTCCCGCGCAGCGCGTCTTCGGACAGGAAGAGCTCGACCAGATGGTCGCGCCGATCGCGCTGTATCCGGATTCGCTGCTGACGCAGGTGCTGATGGCGGCCACGTATCCGGGCAACGTGGCCGATGCGGTTGCGTGGTCGAAGGCGCATCCCGATGCGAAGGGCGACGCGGCGGTGAAGTTGGTCGCCGACCAGCCGTGGGACCCAAGCGTGCAGTCGTTGGTCGCGTTCCCGCAGGCGCTGGCGACACTGGGGCAGGATCCGGGCTGGGTGCAGCGCCTGGGCGATGCGTTCCTCGCGCAGCCCGGCGACGTGATGGACGCCGTGCAGCGCCTGCGTCGCGCCGCGCAGGCGGCGGGCAACCTGCAATCGTCGGAGCAGCAGAAGGTGACGGTCGTGCCCGCGCAGGCCGCACCGGCGCCGGTGTCGTCCGGTGGCGATGGCGGGTCGGCACCGCCGCCGCCCGCGCCGAGCGAGACGATCATCCAGATCGAACCGTCCAATCCCGAAGTCGTCTACGTCCCCAGCTACAACCCGACCACCGTGTACGGCGCGTGGCCGTATCCGTCGTATCCGCCCGCGTATTACCCGCCGTCGCCTGCGTGGTATCCGGGCAGCGCGCTGGTCGCCGGGCTCGCATTCGGCACCGGCGTCGCGGTCGCGGATGCACTGTGGGGCGACTGGGACTGGCATGGCGGCGATGTCGACATCGACGTGAACCGCTACAACAACATCAACGTCAACAACCGCCTCAACGCGAACCAGAACACCTGGCAGCACAACGCGAACTTCCGCGGCGACGTGCCGTATCGCGATGCGCGCAGCCGCGAGCAGTTCGGCCAGCAGCGCCTGCCCGGCGCCGACCAGCGCCAGCAGTTCCGCGGCAACGATGCCGCGCACCAGGCCAATCGCGATCGCGCTCGGCAGGAGATGGAACGGCGCGGCTTCGAAGCACCGGCGGCAAGCAATCGCCAGGCGCAGGAGCGCGCACGCGAAGCCGGGCGCGACATCCAGAACCGTCCCGGCGGTGGTGGGCTCGAATCGCGGCCGGGGCAGGCCGGTGGCGGCGTGCAGCGCGATGCATCGCGCGAACGTGCGCGCGAAACGGCGCAGGCGCGCACGCAGCAGGGATCGCAGCGCGACCATGCGCGCGATGTCGCCCAGTCGCGGGGCGATCGCAGCGCGCAGGCCGGCACGCATCGCGATGCCGGCCCGCGCACGACGCAACACAACGCGCAGGCGCGCGATTACGCACGCAACGAGTCGCGCGGGTCGCAGGTGCAGCGTGGGCAGCATTCGCAGGTGAACCAGCCGCGCCTGCAGGATCACGCGCAACAGCGGCAGGCGCACGAGGTGTCGCGCAACAACGCGTTCGACGGTGCGCGGCATCCGCAGCAGTCGCGCCAGCAGATCGAGCGCGGGCAGCAGAGCCGCCAGGCGCAGCAGCGTCCGCAATCGCAACGCTCGGGCGGGCATCAGGTGCAGCGTTCGGCACCGAGCCGTGGCGGTGGCGGTGGACGTCGCGGTCATTGATCGTGCGCGACAGATGGCACGTCGCATGAGGAGCCCTTCGATGAAACATGCAACCCGCATCGCGTTGGCCTTGTCGATGACCCTGTCGATCGCGTCGCCCGCGTTCGCGCAGAGCGCCTACCCCACCGCGGAAGCGGCGGCGGACGCCTTCGTCGCGGCGGTCGAGAAACGCGACCAGGCCGCGTTGCAGAAAGTGCTCGGCGCGCAGTGGCGCGACTACATTCCGACCGAAGGCATCGATCGCGAGGATGTCGACGCATTCCTGACGCAATGGAAGCAGTCGCACCGCGTCGTGGTCGATGGTGCGCAGGCCAAGCTCGCCGTAGGCGATGGCGGATGGACGCTGCCGATTCCGCTGAAACAGGATAAGAGCGGCTGGCGCTTCGACCCGAAGGCGGGCGGCGAGGAAATGCGCGTGCGCCGCATTGGACGCAACGAACTGGCCGTGCTGCAGGCGGTGCAGGCGTACCGAGACGCGCAGCTGGATTACGCCGAGAACGACCACGATGGCGACGGCGTACTGGAATACGCGCAGCACATCCTCAGCGGCGATGGAAAGCACGACGGCCTGTATTGGCCCGACGATGGCAGCGGCGACGTGAGCCCGCTGGGACCGCTGTTCGGCGACGATCTGCCCAAGGGCGATTACCTGGGCTATCGCTATCGCATCCTCACGCAGCAGGGGCCGTCGGCCCCCGGCGGTGCGCGCAATTACCTGATCGACGGACGCATGACGCGCGGCTTCGCGCTCATCGCGTGGCCGGCGAAATACGGCGACACGGGCGTGATGAGTTTCATGATCGGCCCGGACGGCCAGGTGTTCGGGAAGGATCTCGGACCCGGTGGCGAAGCGGTCGCGAAGTCGATGAAGGGATTCGATCCGGATTCGAGCTGGACCGAGGAGAAGCCGGCGGCTGCGGCTGCGACGACGACGCCCTAGCGTGCTGCCGTCGAGGCGTCTCCATCGCGACAACGCGTGCGAGGCCTACGGCTCAATCGACGTCGACTGCAACTATCGCGTGAATCGGGACCGTACCGAGTACCTGCGCGACCGCCTGCGCGAATGCAAGGCCGGGACGTGCCGCAACGACGCGATCGTGAAGAAGTCCTGGTGAGATAGCGTCCGCGCCGTCCACAAAAAACCCCTCTTCGAAGGAAGAGGGGTTCCGGTATCAGGCGTCGATTACGTCGACGTCGATTACTTCAACGTCCGCCCGAACAGCTCATGGATACGGCGGTACTCGTCGTACCAGCTGTCCGAACGCGTGAAGCTGTGGCGCTCCATCGGGTACGGCGCGATTTCCCACTTGTCCTTGCGCAGTTCGATCAGGCGCTGGCTCAGCATCACCGAATCCTTGAAGAACACGTTGTCGTCGATCATGCCGTGCGCGATCAGCAGGTTGTCCTGCAGCTGGTCGGCGAAGTTGATAGGCGAGGAGACCTGGTAGGCCTCCGGATCCAGTTCCGGCGTGTTGAGGATGTTGCTGGTGTACTCGTGGTTGTACTGCGACCAGTCGGCGACCGGACGCAGCGCGGCGCCGGCCTTGAACGTGCCCGGCGAGCGGAACAGCGCCATGAACGTCATGAAGCCGCCGTAGGAACCGCCGTAAATGCCGGCGCGGTCCTTGTCGCCCTGCTTGGTCGCGACCAGCCAGTCCAGGCCGTCCAGGTAATCCTCGAGTTCCGGATGGCCCATCTGCCGGTAGATCGCCGTGCGCCAGTCGCGGCCGTAGCCTTCGGATGCGCGGTAATCCAGGTCGAGCACGACGTAACCTTCCTGCACGAGCAGGTTGTGGAACATCTGCTCGCGGAAGTAGTTCGGATAACGCTCCGACACGTTCTGCAGGTAGCCCGCGCCGTGCACGAACATCACGATCGGGTACTTCTTTCCGGGTTCGTAATTCTTCGGGCCGTAGAACTTGCCCCACACGACGCCGGCGCCGTGCTTGCTCGGCACCTGCACGTATTCGGGCTGTATCCACTCGCGTGCCTTGAAATCAGGCTTGCGCGTGTCCGTCAGCTGCGTGGCATTGCCGCCCGCGGCATTCACCACCGAGATCTGCGGCGGCATGTAGCTGGACGAATGGCGCACCAGCACCTTGGAACCATCGGGCGAGAGCGTGAAGTCCTCGACGCCGTCCAGCGACGTCACTTCGCGCACGTCGCCGCCTGCGACCGGCACCGCGCAGACTTCGTAATCGCCCGGCCACTTGCGGTTGCAGGTGAAGAAGAACGTCGCGCCGTCGGGCGACAGCGTCGGCGTGGACACTTCCCACTTGCCGCTGGTGAGCTGGCGCGACCTGCCGCCGTCGTTCACGTACAGATGCGAATAGCCGCTGCGTTCGGACAGGAACCACAGCGCGCCGTCGCGCGTGAAGCCGAAATCGTTGAAGCCCCAGTTGATCCACGCCTTGTCGGTGAGGCGGTCGCGCGTGACGAGCTTGTTGTTCGCAAGATCGACGCTGGCAATCCAGCGATCCTTGTTGTCGACCGCACGCACCAGCAGCGCGACGTTGCGCGAATCCTCGCTCCAGTGGATCGCCGGGCCCGAACCGTCGCCGTCGCTTTCGATGCGGACGGGGCGATCGCCCTTCAGCGGATCGAGCTTGGCGGCCTTGCGCATCGCGGCGAGCGGGTCGTCCTTGATGCCCGGCAGCGTGTCGAACTTCAGCTCGGTCGCCTTCGATGCGCCGACGTCCACCAGCCACAACCGGTGCGGCAGCGGATCGTTGCGGCCCACGCGCGTGCGCGCGTCCTCGAATTCCTCGTAGCCCGACTCGGTCACGTACTTCGGCATCTTGCCGGCCTGACCTTCATCGGCGCCCTTGGCCGTGGTGACGACCAGCAGCCACTTTCCGTCGGGCGACAGCGCGCTGTCGGCGACGACGACATCGGTGCCCAGATACGTCGGCGCAGGCGCACGCGTGGGATCGGCACGACGCCATGCTTCGTTCTGGTCGCGCGCGGCATCGCGCGTTTCCTTGTCCTTCTTCAGCGTGGCGATCATCGCCAGCTGGCGTTCGCGCAGGTCGTCGGCCTTCGGCGGCGCGGCGGGATCCTTCTCGGCCTTCACCACGGCGGCCTGGCTCACGCCGTGGCCCATGCTCCACTGGTACCAGTCGTTGCCCTGGCGAAAGACGAGGTTGCCGTTGCTGCTCCACTGCGGCGTGGCTTCGTCGGCGTTGCTGCGCGTGACCTGCGTCAGCGTGCCGTTGCGCAGGTCACGCACGAACACGTCGCCGTTGCGCACGAACGCCATGCGCGTGCGCGCGGCGTCGTACACCGCGCGCGGTGCGTCGAGGTCGGCGCGTGCGGCGCCGTCGAGCAGCATGGCGGTGCCGCCCGAGACGGACTGCTGGTACGTGTCGCGGATCGCGGCCCCTTCACGCTTCAGCTGGTACTGAACGCGTTGGCCATCCCAGGCCCACCAGGCCTGTTCGACCGGCGGACCGATCCAGTCGGGATCGGCCATGGCCTGGGTCAGCGTGACTGGCGTCTGCGCGTGCGCGGCGCAGGTCAGGAGAAGTGCGGAAACCGCAAGGGAAGTGAGGCGGATGTGACGCGATGGCATGAGGTCGTACCGGCACGGTTGGACAAA
>Ga0102589_1001068_pt1 | contig 41587 bp, 38 predicted proteins | sample AraplaMF_Col_mLB_FD_76858 | JGI IMG/M metagenome (GOLD analysis project Ga0102589, IMG submission 76858) | Arabidopsis root microbial communities from the University of North Carolina, USA - plate scrape MF_Col_mLB | ecosystem: Host-associated > Plants > Roots > Endosphere | place: USA...
TTTGAAGGACCAATGCGCAAAAATCTGATTGCCATGTTAGATGAATTACAATTACACGAATACTTAGGAATCTCATCGACAAGTGAACTTTTTAGTACAGCTAGTCATTTAGTTCAAACTACTTCGATAATTACTTATCCTGTCTTCTATAAAGGTAAAAATTATAATGGATCAACTCCAAATATAATCAAAACTGAATTACTAAGGAAGTACATCATTCAAATCTTTGCGCAAGAATTAAGAAGACTTGACCATCCACTCATAATCCCTTTAGGAGTTAACGTCTCTAAAGTCTTAACCTTCCTTGTTGATCACAACTATTTGGATTCAAATTCGATCTTACACGGATTTCCCCATACATCAGGAGGGAACGGGCATCGTCATAAGCAATTTGCAGATAATAAAGAAGAAATGAAACAGAAACTGAAATCTTATTTTGGCTAAATTGATAAGAATACAGAATTAAATAGAAAGTAACACCTATACTTATTATGTTTAAGGTGTCGTACTATTACATTTGTAAATCATTACTGTATGATAACTTTTTTAATGCATTCTGTTGTTACATGATGATTCATTGGAACGGAAAGTGCTCGACTCCTGTGGGAGTTGCGGGACTGCTGAGACCCCACAGGAGTCCCACAGGATGTGGGTCATGCATGCGTTACGACAGGACGTCGTGGTTTTAGCATGCCTACCTTTCGAGGAGGATCAGCGTCCCCCCCACGGAAAGCGAGCATCCTGGAATGGAAACCAACGCATACTTTTTTAAATCAAAATTAATATATCAGTAACATTTCCTCCCTAGACATTCTCCACATTTTCAAATATAATTAGCTAGACAACTAATTTAATTAGCTAGCTAACTATTTATATTTATTAGGAGAATGAATATGCGAAATCGTCAGCCTTTCTTTTTTTCACTTAATCAAGTTACGCGCCAATTTTCAAAGTCATTTAATGAAAATCTTGTTCCGACAGGATTATATTTAGCACAATGGTCTGTTATTCGATACATCAACCTTCATGGACCATGTACTCAACGTACGATCTGTTCTAATTTGAATATTGAGCCACCTACATTAACAAGAACTTTGTGCAGAATGGAGAGCCTTGATTTAATTGTACGAAAAGAAGGTAGCGATAAAAGAGAAAAAATGATTCATCTTACTGATAAGGCAATCAATCAAATTGACGATTGGCAAGAGAAGATCATTTCATTTGAAAATGAAGTGATAAAAGATATATCCGATGAAGAGCTTGAGATTGCACATCAAGTTTTTCAAAAAATGATGAACAATATGAAAGCATCTGAAGGAGAAACAACTGGGGGAATTTTAATTGAATGAACGTTTATGGACAAAGGATTTTATTAGTGTTAGCTTAAGCGCATTTTTTGCATTCTTAGTTTTTTATACATTAACAGCAACATTGCCTATATATGTACTAAATGATTTAGGTCAGAAACAAAGTCAGGTTGGCCTTGTTATCACAGTATTCTTAATTTCTGCCGTCATCATCAGACCTTTTTGTGGTATATGGCTTGATACAATTGGAAGAAGAAAAATATTAATATCTTCGTTAGCTTTCTTTGCAATCACTACATTTTTATATTTAATCGTTAATAATTTCTTCGGATTACTTACACTTCGTTTTATTCAAGGAATTTCTTTTGGATTAGCAACAACTGCATTAGGTACTATAGTAGCAGAAATTATACCTCCAAATCGTCGAGGAGAAGGAATGAGTTATTTTAGCTCAGCAATGATTTTAGCGATGGTTTTTGGTCCTTTCTTAGGGATCACGTTTATGAATCATTTCAGTTTTTCTATTTTATTTTTAATTTGCGGCATATTTGGGATTTTATCCTTTGTGTTCGGAATGACAACGAACATTCCAAAACAAAGTATTAGTACAAAAACGCCGATTCGAATGTCTAACTTAATTGAACGAAAAGCTTTACCGATTTCATTAACAGCTGCATTTATTTCATTTGGTTATAGTAGTATCATGTCATTTATTACTCTTTATGCGAATGAATTAGGATTTGTAGAAATCGCTAGTTTTTTCTTTATCGTATATGCGGTTGTCGTATTAATGTCGCGACCTTTTACTGGAAAGCTATTTGACCGTAAAGGTGAAAATATCATTATTTATCCTGGCATCATCGTATTTTCAATTGGACTAATTATTTTAGGTTTTTCTAATATCCCTTCAATCTTTTTACTTTCAGCTGTTTTAATTGGTTTAGGTTATGGTTCAATCGCACCAAGCTTCCAAACATTAGCAATTAACACCGCAGCTCCTGCAAGAAAAGGGATGGCAACAGCCACTTACTTTATGTTTTTTGATATCGGAATTGGATTAGGTTCTTTCGTACTAGGAATTGTCACTGCAAAAACTTCTTTCCATTCAATGTACTTTTTATCCGCACTAATCGTATTAGTTACAACTGTTATTTATTATTTCTTGCACGATCGAAAACAAAAAATGGTACCAGAAATCAGCAAACAAGCAGCTTAAATAGATCGATAAATAAAACTCGCCGATGTTGGCGAGTTTTTTACTTTTACGAAAAACTTTAACTTCTCAATCGTTTTTTATTCAATTGTTGGTTTCAAGGTCTTGTACATATTTGCTACGTGCTCGTCTACTTCATCTCGTGACATACGCAAGCGAGCAACAGAAGAACCATACCCTATTTCCTTTTTACCCTCCGCTAATCCTTGGAAAATTCCATCCGCAAATTCATTTAATGGTTCTCCATGTGTGTGTAACCCCGCTCCACCTAAATCTGTATTCACCGCTGGAGGAGCAACTTCGATCACTTCTACAGAGGTATCTGAAAGCTGGTGTCTTAAGCCAACCGTAAATGAATGAAGTGCCGCTTTCGTAGCTGAATAAATTGGCGCAATCGCTAATGGTGTAAAAGCTAGTCCAGACGACACGTTAATAATGGTCGACTCTTCTTTTGCAGCAAAAAAAGGCACAAATAACATTGAAAGCTGGAATGGTGCTTCAATATTAGCCGCGATTTCTTTACTAAAATAACTCCAATTATTCTTTGCATCAGCTTTTAAAACATTAAAACGTTGTTGAATCCCAGCATTGTTCACTAACACATTCACTTCTGGATAGTTCGTCGTTACCCAATCAAATAATGCTACTCGATCGGATTCAATTGTCAAATCAGTTACATGCGTTATTAGACTAGGAAATTTTTCTTTTGCATTTTGAAGCACATTTTCACGACGTCCACAAACAATAACTGTATTTCCAGCATTGATAAATCGCTCTGCAAAAGCAAGTCCGATTCCCGAACTCCCGCCTGTAATCAATATTGTATTTCCTGAAAGTTTCATTTTCGTTCCTCTTTTCTTAGTTAGTCATGATTCACTCAAATCCTATAATGATTCATTAATAAATTCTTCACTGGAGTCCTCAAGGTTTATCTTTCTTTACCCGTAGAAATATCATACGACTTAAACCAACGTTTATGTCAAAGAAAGTAATAGATCATGATAGTCTTCCCTTTGATATATAGTTGATCACTCATTACATATTTAATCCAAAGTAAATAAACAGCATTACCCCTTTTACTCCAATGCAGCATAATTCAACACTGATCAGGAGAACTTAATACTAAAAATGATATGGAGGAAATCCAAATGAGTACTGAAAATCCGAGTGACGGATATCCATTCTCAATTTTAGGTGTAAATTTAAATTCAGAGAATAATGTGAAATTAAATGAGGATACATATGAAGTGTATGTAAATGATGAGTTTGTCGGACATAAAACATTAAAAACTGCTGGAGAAAAACTTTCAGATGTTGAAGATTTTTTACGTATTCAAGGGATTCATGATTTTTCCTCTGCTCTAAGAGGAGACCATTTTATGATTCAAACAAATGGCGACTTCGAACATATGAAAGAGGCATTATCGGTATATTTCAATAATCGTTAGAAAACAATTCATTGCACAAGTCATTATCTAAAAAATTGAAGTCCCCTAAACTTTTTAGGGGTTTTTCAATTAGGAAATAAATGAATCTTATAAAGATACATCTAGATAGCATGAGTTATTGCATATCGTTAATATAATAGGAATATCTGTGAAAAAATTTCCTGATTGGAGTGAAACGATATGCTTGAAGTAAAAGGACTGGCTTCTTTTTCACCTTTAGGTCATTTAAATGAGTTTCGAAAAGACCCTCTTCTATTTTTAAGTGATCTTTATCAACAATATGAAACGATTGTGTCTTTTCGATTTGCTCATCGTAAAATCCATTTACTGTTAGAGCCAGACCTTATTAAGGAAGTACTAGTTTCAAAACAAAATTCTTTTCATAAATCTAAACCCTTTCAAGAAATGAAAACCTTACTCGGAGAAGGATTATTAACTAGCGAAGATGATTTCCATATGAAACAGCGTAGATTAATTCAGCCCTCTTTTACAAAGCAGCATGTACAAACATATGCGGAGAAAATGACGATGATTACGGAAGAATTTATCTCTACTTGGAAAGAAGAAGAAGAACGACTCACCAGCAGAGATATGATGGAACTCACACTAGCTATTATTGCCAAAACAATGTTTAGCATGGATATGAAACAAGGTCATGAAAAGGTTGGTAAGCACTTTGATGTTATTATGAATATTGCTACTAAGCGAATACGATCTGTCTTAAAAGCCCCCTTAGCTTTGAAAACACCACAAAATAAATCACTATCAGAAGCGATTAAGAAAATAGATGATGTATTATATGAAATTATCGAAAAGAGAAGTAACTTAGACACGCAACATGATTTATTAGAAGTGTTAATGCGAGCAAGAGATGAGGAATCAAATGAAGGGATGTCTCATCAACAATTAAGGGATGAAGCTATGACAATTTTCCTTGCTGGTCACGAAACAACAGCAAATGCATTGTCATGGTGCCTATATCTTATTTCACAAAATCCTGATAAAGCAAAACTCTTATACGAGGAAGTTGATCGTGTACTTGGTAAAAAACGAGCAGATTATGATTCTATGAAAGACTTAATCTATACGCAGCAAATCATTTGGGAAAGCATGCGGCTCTATCCTCCAGCTTGGCTGATCAGTAGAAAAGCAATAAATGACGTATCAATCGGAAATTATAAAATTCATAAAGGTGAAACAGTCATGATGAGTTCATATATCATGCATCGCTCTGAAAAATATTTCTCTAATGCAGATGAATTTATGCCAGAACGGTTTCAGAATGGTAAAGTGCAAGGTGTACCTGAATTTGTATATTTCCCATTTGGTGGAGGCCCACGCGTTTGTATAGGGAATCATTTTGCCATCATGGAGGCAACTCTTGTACTCGCAACATTAGTAAAACACTATTCATTTGAACTTGTCTCAGATCATCATAAGGTTGAAGCAGAACCTCTCATTACCCTTCGTCCGAAGAATGGATTACGGATGCTTATTAAAAAGAGAAAGTGATAACGGAATAAAAATGGCAACTAATGAGCATGTCAATTAGTTGCCATTTGTTAATGAATCGTACTGACATAGCAGTTTTAACAAGTTTAATCATCATGTTTTGAACTTTGATGCTAAAAATCATATTTCACTTACTTTACGATTTCTTTCCACTCATTAACCAAAAGTCCATATAATACATGATCAACATAATGATCATATAACCATTCTGCTTGTCTAATAATGCCTTCTTGTGTAAAGCCTAAGCGTTCAGGCAGTGCTCTACTTTTTTTATTTTCGACCGCTACTTTTATCTGAATACGATTAAGACCTAATTCCTCAAACCCATAATGTATTAATGCATTAAGTGCCTTAGTCATTACTCCTTCACCTTGGAATTCTTCTCCTAACCAATAGCCAACTTCACCAATTTTACTTCCTCTATTTATGTCATTGAATCCAATTGTCCCTACGATTTTCCCTTTGAAAATGATCGCAAAAGATTTTGGATATCCCCTATTTTCTACATATTCCTTAAATCTTGATTTAATATTTTGAGCCGTGTCTTCTACACTTTCAACATAATCGAGCCAGCCTAACCATTCTCTCAAATATGCTTTTGAACTAATCGTTAAATTGTGAAATTCTTCAGCATCATCTTCGTTAAACATTCTTAACGAAACTTCTTCATCAATTTTATGTAGTAACATCTATCTTCTCTCCCAACTTTTCAAAATATTAAATATATTTTAGCATAAAATTTCTATGATTCTTTTAAAAATAGGTTTGCTTTATAAATGAAATCTACTTTTTTCACTTTTTTTCGACTAGTTTCATAAATTCATATAAGTAAGTATTCTATATTTGTTGTATAATAAATTGTTAGAATATTCATTAAATGGAGGGTTTATGAAACAGATTCTATGTACTTTTTTAACCGTGGCTATTTTGATATCATCTTCAATACAAACATTTGCAGAAGAGAATAAGGAAATATACATAACAAAGAGAAGTGCTGTTTCGAATAACACATTGGAATATGCAAATAAAATTTTAAGTGGTGAATTATTTGTTTCCCCTAACTATCCAGCTTATAAAATAACGTCACCTGTAAATTGGAAAGAAGATCCTTACAAAAGTACGACATGGCGATTGTATTATCAAAGCCTGGATGCATTAAGTTATTTAACCAATGCTTATGAAATGACGAGTGATCCGAAATACTTAACTTATGGACTAGAGATGATTCAATCATTTTGGAAAGTGAATCATTCTCCAGAAAAAGCTACAGATTCGTATACATATGAATCACATGCAATGGCGAACCGTACAAATAATTTAATGTATTTTTATCACTACTATGTGAGTTCTCCTATTGTAACTGAAGAAATGCAAAACTATTTGAAAGTCATCCTTAGAAAACATGGCGCTGTCTTAAACGATGATCAATACTATAATTTCCGTTCAAACCATGGAATTTATGAAGATCGCTCTTTAATTGAATTGGCCTCATATTTTCCAGAGTTTTCAACTAGCTCTGATTGGAAGGTTCATGCTTTAGATCGAACAAAGCAACATATCAAAAAAGACTTTACCCCCGAAGGTTTACATAAAGAACATAGTCCTCTTTATTTTTTACTAGTGATGAACTTAATTGAGGATATTAATAGAATTGCTGATGATCCAGAATTATCACAATTAGTCTTAAAAGGGCAAAACGCATTTTCAAAAATTGTTCTATCAGATTTTAGATTACCTGGTTTAGGGGATTCTGATTATGCGTCTGCACAAATCACTAACTCTTACTCAAAACTGGACCCTGAATTTGAATACGTCATAACAAGAGGAGAAAAAGGAAAGCAACCGCCACTTGTTACGAATGTATCTGATTCAATCGCTATCATTCGTGATGGTTGGGGAAATGATACTTCATCCATCGTTTTTTCAGCTAGTAATTTTAGCGTCGTTCACAAGCATGCTGATGATTTATCGTTTCAATTTTCTCAAAATGGACAAGATATTTTCATTGATAGTGGCAAGTATAATTACAACACAAGAGAAGCAGTTCAAAAATATTTACGTACAACCTTTGCTCATAATGTTGTCACGATTGATGGCAAATCATATCCAATTTCATTAGACAATGTGGGAAAAACAAAAATTTCTAATGTTGTTGAAAATAAAGACAGTGTCATCATGACTGGTGAACATACTATTTATTCTGGTGTTACTGTTTATCGAACCATCATTTACTTAAAAGAAAAGAAAATAACATGTATTCAAGACGAAGTACTTTCTGACACTCAACATACCGCAAATCAAATTTTTAATATCGGACAAACAATCCCTACAAAAACAATAGATCCTAATACAGTAAGATTAAATAACTCCATCACGTTAAAACAACATCATCCATCTTCCCTAAAAGAATTTTTTGGACAAATGAATCCGATTCGTGGTTTTGCATCAACGTCTTTTAATAAAATTTTTCCTATTAAACAATTAGATTTTGAGTCTAGTGGTAAAAACATTCAATATTTTACTAGTATTAGTACTACTCCAACGACAGTCTCACAGTTTTCATTAGATTCAGATCAATATCGAATGTCATTATCTGATGGATCAAACTATATTGTGGCAAAACCGATTACAGCTCCTTTTGTAAGTTACGTTTCTGATAAAAGCTTAAAGATTAGTGGTTTTACACAAGGTAATGCAATCGTTAGTATTCATTCTGGGAACGATACGATTGCTAAAGGTATTGCAAATCAATCTGGGAACTTTCATATCAAGATTAATAAGCAATTAGCAGGAAAAAAGCTAACTGTTATTGTAAAAAGTAAAAATGCATATTATGAGGAAGCTTCAGCCGAAACGATTGTATTAGATAAAACGGCTCCAACAACTCCGACAATACATCCGATGACACAAACAAATGTACTTTCTGGAACATCAGAAAAATTGGTTACTGTTTTTATAGAGATAGATCATAAAGTATATACGACAAAAACCAACTCAAATGGTATCTATCAATTGAAGATACCAAGTCCCCAAAAAGGAATATCAATTAAAGTTTATGCCAAAGATGCAAGTGGAAACATAAGCGATATGAGAACTGAGAAATTGAAATGACACAAAAATGGTACTGTTCAGACTGTTGAAAAACGCTCGCTTTTTTCGTTGCTTCGCCTTCTTGCGGTGCTCATTACCATCATTGGTAACTCCGCTCCTCATCCGGCTTTGTGCCTCGAAAGACAAGCGTTTTCAATCAGTCCGAATCTCTTTGTTTTTGTACTTACGAACTGAGGTACTGTTCTATCTGAACAGTACCTTTTTATTACATTGATATACCTTTATCAAAGATAATAATTTCAACATTCACTTTAATGTTAGCTTTTTCATAGAACGAAATCCATTTTTCATCATTTTTCTTCCATACTGAATGATTAAACGCTGATGCATAGATCCCTAAGCCTAAAGGGTCTACTTTTGCTTTTTGAAATGATGTAACTAAATCGTTTAAATCTTTTTCTAATTTCTTTTCAATTTCATCTCTCAAGGATTTTTCCGTTTGATCATTTAACTTAATTGGTGATTCATTAATAACAATTGGCATTTTTAGATTGATCTTATATTGATATTGACCATTTTTATATTTTTTATGAATTTTTCTTCTAATATCCTTCGCATAAAAACTAACAGCGTTTTCTTTGAAAATATCAACATCTCTTTTAAATTTATCTAAAGCTAATGTTAATGATAACTGCCCTTCCACTTTATCATTTAAGATCTTAAACAACTGCGTTTCTTTCATTGATAGAGTCTTACTATACACATTCTGATCATTCAATAATGTGGTTCCGGTCATCTTTAATTTATTTTCTACTATACTGAGTTCTGGTGCAAAAGGTGTGATTCCTTTTTCATAATACATTTGATAATACTTTCGCAATGAAGTTCTTACGGCAACCTCTCTAAAGTTTGCAGTTTGTAATAATTGTGGCAAAAAAATTGATAGCCTTGGTTTATCTTTTAAATCAAGATCAAAAACAGCTTTAACTGGACCACTGACAAAAACGATATCTGCGTTTAGTCTCAACTTCGGATCTCTATAGATAAAATCTAATGTTGAAAACCAGTTTTTATGTTCAATTACTTTTGAACCAATTAATATAGCTTGAACCTTACCACCAGACGTAATTCCGGTTGCCATCGTATCAAAGTAATTTCTCGCTTCCTTCATTGATAAAGTTTTAACTTCAAAATGTTCATTTTTTTCTTTAGCATCTTCACTAAAGACAGGGCTAGACATATACATTTCAACCTTACCTTCTTCATTTACATCTATTCCTAATAATAATGACATTGTTATATCTTCTATATTCATTTTATCTCTACAACCTGTTACACCAATAACTAAGAAAACGCTAAGTATACATACTTGAAAAAGCTTCAACCTCTATTCACCCTATATCTTTTTTTGATTAAACCACCTATCCATAAAATGATAGGCATTCCAATAATAATGTAAATTCCAGTAATCGTAATATAATTAATCCAAATATTCGTCGTTGTGAAAGTAGGAATTATTATATAAGTAATCAATACAAATACAAGAAAAAGGATAAATAGAACAAGTATATATCTTTTTAATTTAAATAATTCAGAGATCCCACACATTCCCACCCACAAATATGTTACCCATGTCTTTGAAATAACCAATAAAAACAGTGATAATAACACGAAATCTAGTCTTTCGACGTATTGAAATTCAAGGACACTTAAAATATCGATAACCGGTTCATATATTTTTGATATTTCATAAGGACTATAAACAACAAAACAAATTAATGTCACAAATAAATATGTAAAAGTAGTCATTGCATTCGCAATAATAACTCCCTTTATTGCCTTTTCTTTTTCTTTTAAATAAGGGTAAATAATGAAAATGACTTCAATGCCTAAAAACGACATTGTTGTAGTTGGAATCGTTTTAAAAATAGGCAACCACCCATCTTTAATGATTGGCAAAATAAAATATATATTCATATCTTTCAACGTAAAAAGTAGCATTAGTAATACAAATACGATAATGGGAAAAATCGTTTCAATATATTTAGCAATTAAATGCACTCCACCGGACACTAGTTGAAATGTTGGAACTAAAAATATTAATAAAACAATCGTTATACTAGTTTGTTGAAGAATATAAGATTGAATATAAAGTATTGTTCTTACTATTACCGTATATCCCATACATAGAAAATAAATGGAAAATAAAAATACTATGATTTTCCCAAGTATATTTCCTAAATAAAATGTAAAAAAGTCAGCGAAACTTTTTGTTGGTGCCTTTTCTCTTATTTTTATAAAAGTAATACTGATGATTGTACAAATAAATCCACCGAAAATAATTGCAATCCAACTACTCGTACCAGATTTATCCGCTAATTCACGAGGAAGAGCTAACATACCTATGCCGATTTGAACGCCAAATATCATTAATATGAATTGCAATATTGATATATTTATCTTCCCATTCATGACATATCCCTTCCAACATACTTATTTACTCGTTCCGTTTGTTTTTTTTATTCCATAGGAATCTTAGCGGTATTCTAAATATAGTATCATTTAATTGAGATACCTTAAGTGGTGAAAATGGCACGGTATATGATGTTTTAAAATTAGTTAATGTCAAGCCGTGTACAATGAGGACCATCGTACTAACAACAAGACCAATTAACCCAAATAACGAAGCCATTACCATGATTGGAAACCTGATAATCCTTAAACTAGATGCCATTTCAAAGTTTGGAATAATAAAAGATGATATTGCTGTCAGCGCAACAACGATGACCATGATATTACTAACAATCGCTGCTTGAACTGCAGCTTGACCAATTACGATTCCTCCTACTACACCTACAGTCGTACTAATTGGAGCCGGCAATCGTATTCCAGCTTCTCTTAACATTTCCAGTGTAATTTCCATAATGATTGCTTCAACCAAAGGATCAAATGGAACTCTCGTCCGTGATTCTCCAATTGAAATTAGTAATTTCAATGGAACAATTTCATAGTTAAAAGAAATGATTGCAATATATAATCCTGGTAAATAAAGTGTGATAAAAAAGGCGACGACTCTAAGGATCCGATTAAATGAGCCGACTAGTGTTCTCGAAGAATAGTCATCAATACTTTGAAAGAAAGATAAAAAATTAGAAGGTAGGACAACGACTTCTGCTGACCGATCTAAAATCAAAATGACTCTCCCTTTGAGTAAAGCCGAAGCCGCTTCATCAGGACGTTCAGTAGTTAATAATTGCGGAAAAGGAGAGATTGGATTCCTTTCCATTAATTGAGCCAATTGGTTCACATTTAAAATAGAATCCTCTTTTATTTCTGAAATTTTTTTCTGTATTGAAGTCAATAACTCCTCATCTACGACTCCATCTATATACGCAAGCGAAACAGTACGCTTATTATCAGTACCTATTTCTGTTTGATATGTTCGAAAACTACTTGTAGTGATGTATCTTCTTAGTAGTGCAATATTCGTTTGATAGGTTTCAACAAAAGAGATTTTTGTCCCTTTCAGTGAATTATCAATTGTTGGTGGAGAAAAAGGTCTTTGCATTAAATTTTCTGTTGAAAAAATAAAAGATGAAGGTTCATTTTCTAAAAATAAAATACTTTTGCCTGCTAAAATCGATTTCTCAATGTCTACAATTTTATTTGTTCTAACTGCATGATTACTCATAAACAGTTCAAGTCCATCTGAACTAGCTGACATATGATTTACAAATGAATCAACCTTTTGTTCATCTACTAAACCCGTCAAATAAAATAGAAAGGCTTGTTTCTTATTAATAACTAAATCCTTTTTTCTAATATCAGAGGTTGAAAAAATTTTACGGATTAATTCCTCATTTTCTTCGATATTCCCATCGATATTAATTGTCGACGAGCGTATTTTATATTTATTTTTGAAACTACCATTTTGTAAATCCATTTAATTACCTCTCAAAAATGACCTCAAATAATTTCACTTCTAGCAACTAAGTTTGTGCATTTTGCGGGTAAACTATGCATGGTATTTTCTTCATAATTCTTGAATGCGTTAGTTGATTACAACTCCAGGATGCTCCCTTTCCGTGGGGCAGTCGGTGAGCCTCCTCGGCTACGCCTGTGGGGTCTCACCTTTCCTGCTACTCCCACAGGAGTCTCGCACCTTCCGTTGTAATCAACTTCTGTCTACCTTATTAAAAATAGTCTTAGAGAAAAGAGGCTTCTATCATCATTTGAACAATCTATAAATAGTTGCGATTCTTTTTCTATATGTAATAAAATTATTTATAACTATAGCTTTCGGTTCATAGTGATTGACGCAAGAATAATTTGCCTGTGGGAGTGGGAAGTTTGAATTTAGTATATGAAGTGATATCAGAAGAGAAAATAGAATACTGCAGAGATTTATGTAATGAACTAATGGCATTCCAAAAATCAAAAGCACATATTACACCAGAATTGTTTGATAGCATGAATTTCGATACGAGGTTAGTTCCCTCTGTAAAAAATGCCATACATAACTATATTGTGATCGTAAAAGATGCTGATAAAATAGTAGGATATGTTTATGCAAATATCTCACCAAAAGAAGTTTATTCAAACAGCTTTGCTACTTTTTTTGACTTATCATCTGTTGCGAAACAAATTGTAGGCTGCTTATCCCAGTTTTATATAAAAGAAGAATACAGAAAATATGGAGTTGGCTCCGTCCTATTTAAAATGTCAATTGATTGGTTAAAACAGTTTGATGATGTAGATGACTATTTCATTTACGTCTCTAATGGCAATGAAGATGCCCTAGAATTTTATAAACGAAAAGGATTCACAGTCAGTCACGATATCTTAGATGGCTTTATTACAGTTCTACGTAGTAATCAAGAATTTAAATGATAACTATGATAAAAAAGCACAGTATTCTCTACTACATACTGTGCTTTTACTGGTTTTATATTTAACTACTACTCTTCATCTTCCCTTAACAAGTCAGCTAAAAATTTTTCTCGATGCTGTAAGAAGTATTTTGTGATTTGATAATGATCTGTGTCTTCATATGCTATTTTGGATATTTCGCCATTATCGAAGCTTAAAATGTTTGCATTAGGACAACCAAGTAAAATTGGTGAATGCGTTGCGATAATGAATTGGGAATTTCCTTCTTCAGCTAAATCATTGAGAATTTTTAAAAATGTTAATTGTCTTGCTGGAGAAAGTGCAGCCTCTGGCTCATCTAGTAAATAGATCGCATCTCCATTAAATCGATTTAAGAATAATGACAAAAATGATTCACCATGAGATTGTTCATGTAATGATTTTCCGCCGTAGCTTTGATAAGCTAAAGGATCATCCATTTCATCAAGATAAGTTGCAAAATGATAAAAAGACTCCGCTCTTAAAAAGAAGCCATTTGTTATTTTTGGCAACCAAGATAGTCTTATGTAGTTACTAAGCGATGATCCAGACGCAAAAACTTCATAGCTATTATTACGTCCCCCACCAGCTGTATGAAAGCCACATTTGTCAGCAATCGCTTCTAATAGAGTTGATTTACCGGAACCATTTTCTCCAACAAAAAATGTAATATTACTTTCTAAATTCAACTCATCTAGCTTTCGAATTGAAGGAATTGAGAAAGGATAGTTTGAAAAAGACGGTACATCATCCTGTAATAGTGTAATTTTCTTTAAAAACATGTTCATCACCTACATAAATTATACAATAATGTAAATGATTTTCGAGACATAAAAAAACAACAGAAAAAATCTGTTGTCCCTTTAAAAAATTGTTACAATTGCATCTCTATATAATATGATTGCTTTTACAATGTGGAAAACACTAACTAGGATCAGTGTCACTTCGAATGCTGATACATGTAGCAATATGAACTTTTTGCGAAGGATATGCTGTCTGAAAAGCGCTGGAAAGCCCTCATCTTTTTTTAGACATATGAAATAAAAAAGTAAAATGACAAGATATAAAAAGAAAGCCAAGTCTAGATAAGACCAGTCAAGTACATTAGCGAATTTAAAACATCCCCAAATAATGACAGCATTCAAGATGCAAGCAACAATCCATGTGAAGAAGGAAGATGTTGTATATATCGTTTTCATTTGATCACTTCTCCTTCTATTTTACAGATATCCTCTGTAGTCAATTTTTACGCGACTCCTACTTCGTTTATGCTTTTTCTCTTTCTTGTCCGGTGAAAATTTTTATACAATTGAAAAATGCGAATACAGCAAGCACTTCATTCTCGTGATAAAATGGAAAATATATATTTAGAAAAGGAATGAATCAATATTAATCTACAAGAAAAAGTAAAAAATCTACCTCTTACTCCTGGTGTTTATTTAATGAAGGATTCACAAGGTCATATTTTATATGTAGGAAAAGCGAAAAGTTTGAAAAAGCGAGTCCGAACATATTTTCAAAATACAAAGACTCATTCCCCTAAAATTAAAAAGCTTGTAGCGCATTTAAAGGATTTTGATACGATTCAAACAGATACAGAATTTGATGCTCTTATGCTGGAGTGTCACTTAATAAAAGAAATAAAGCCACATTATAATCGAATGATGAAAAGTCCACAGTCCTTTGCATACTTAGTCATAGATCCTCATAAAAAAGTCCGAAAAATCGAAGTTTGCAATCAAACAACAGATATTGAAGACTCTTTCATCTTCGGCCCTTTTACAAGTAGAAGTTTAGTTGAACGAGCGATTACTGGCTTAAAAGATTGTTTTAAAATTAATTGTGCATTTTCAGCTATTAAAAATAGTGCTTGTCTTAATTATTCTTTAGGTACGTGCAATGGCGTTTGTTTAGGTGGACAGGCAGTTGAAGAATATAACGCAATCATTGATAGACTGATTGGTTTTTTGAATCGAACAGATATGAGCTTAATTGAGGAAATGCAACAGATGATGCATCAAGCTTCTGAAGAGTTTAATTTTGAAGCAGCTACTAAATATCGAGACTGGATCGACACTGTTTCCTTACTTTTAAAGAAAGAAAAAGTAATCGAATTTACCGAAGAAAATCATAATATCATCATGATTGAGCGCTTAGATGGTACTTCAATCAAGATGTTTCTAGTGAAACGTACCCAAGTTCTCTATAGTGAAATATATGAAATGAAAAACATTTCGACTGACCGGTTAATAGAAACAATAAAGGCAAACGCTCAAACATACTTTCTCAATCATGAAATGAAAGAATCATATGATGTAAGTCGTGATGAAATTGATGAGGCGCAAATTATCTATAGCTATCTAAATAGTCCAAACTGCCATTCAGTCATCATAAAGGATCAGTGGTTAAAAACGATGAATTCTCCAACTCTTGATAAAAAGCTAATCAAGTTTTTCTTAGCAATCTAAATTTTTACATTTATACATGTACGGCGACAAGTACGTTGATCATCATTTATAATAAGAATGAACGTATTTAAACATTTTACTTTAGGGAGGTGATAGAAAATGACAAGTAATGTGCGTTTGTCAGATTCTGCAACGTCTCATGCAAAGCCTAATATTGGAAAGGCGATACTTTGCATGGGGTGAGTACTACATTTAATCGCCCAAGTAAGCCTTTTTAAATATTGGCTTTGCACCTTATTTTAAACGAAAAATAAATAAGGGGCGTTACAGTCATGACATATTTAAAAGCAACGGCTATTTTACCTGAAAAATTGATTTTGGAAATTCAAAAGTATGTTCAAGGAGAAACAATTTATATTCCAAAACCTGAAACGACTCATAAAAAATGGGGATCTCGTTCAGGCACTAGAAAATTCATTGACGAAAGAAATATCAAGATCAAAAAAGCTTATAAAGCCGGCACCTCAATTGATCAATTAGCTGATGAGTATTTCCTCTCTATTGAAACAATTAAAAAAATTATATATACGAAATAAATTGGAAAAGCACTGACGCATATCAGTGCTTTTTTTATGGCGAGATTGTTTAGCAATCGTTTTCTACATATTAAATTGGAGAAATTTTGTGTAAAGTAAAATTAATGATTGTATATGGGTATACCTTGATTAGGAGTGAAGAAAATGGAACCCTTTATAAGAAGTGATCAATATAACTTCATCAGAGCACAAATCCAAGTGCTTGTGAATGCACATTCGACTGTGAATGATCAGATTGTATTACGTGCACTAAAATCTCTTACACATGAAAAAGTTTATCATATGTTTTCTGACATAAACGAAGAACAAATTCAGCTACTTTCTCCAATTATCGCAATTGAAGATAAGTCAGAAGCTGAAAAAGTACTAGCGCAAATCAAGCCATATGTATTTCCTTTTAAGAAGATTTCTGAACAAGGAATAAAAAAATTATTCCCGAAGGCTAAAAAACTAAAGACGCCTATTTTAGAAAATCTAGATCTAACAGAAGTTACTTATATAGGCTGGGATGATATTGGTTCAAATAAAAAATATATTGTTACCTACTACAATCAAAAATTAATAGGCCTGCAAGGTACATTTAATCTAGTAAACAAAAAAGGAATTTGTACATTTTGCCATAAATTTGAAGAAATCGGAATGTTTATGACAAAAACAAAAGGTGCGGATCAAGGTACTTTTATAAAGAGAGGAAATTACATTTGCAAAGATAGCTTGAAGTGTAATCAAAATATTACATCATTAAATAAACTACATGATTTTATACAATTAGTAAACGGTTAATGGCTTTTTGCAAATGAAAAAGGCAAGCTTAGAAGCTTGCCTTTTAGTGTTGAGTAAGTAGAGATGTCCAGTTTAATATGAGTTTAATATAGCCTCTCTAATAACGAGGAAGAAGCGTTTCATGCTTAGGGTTATTTGTTAGATCATTATATGTTTTCTTAACTTTGCCGGAATCAATAATCTATTTTTATAGAAACAATTAATCAATTTTACTTAAATATCCTACAAGTGTAATAAATATACCGAAAATAATAAAAAATAAACCCATTTTATATTTCTTAACTTTAAAGTTTAATATGATTATAGGCATAATCGCAAACAAATAAAAGAAATGAGATGTATTAGGGTTGGAATATATACCAATGCATGCAAAAGTATAACTAATAATAAAAAATAATAATATTATTTTTTTTACTTTTTTCCATGTACATTCCCTCTTTTAATAATTTAATATGGTTTTGAACCAAACCACCAACTTTCTAACTTATGTATATTGTATCATGAACTTTTGCAAAAGAAGATGTTATTGGAATTAAAGTCATCGCTGCAACTACTGAAATAATTAAATTTTTTCATAATAAGTTATCTTCATTTTTTATTTCGCTAACTTAATAAAATTGTACCAACTACCATCTTTAGTAATATATGATTTTACAATTAACATATAGACACCCCATGAAAATTAATTTAGTCAAATATAGGTGGATTTCACTTACATCGAAGTAATTCCAATCATAAAAAGCATTAGAGCAGTCATTGCGAAACTAATAATAAGCGTTAAAATTGATAAATTAATATTTTTCTTAAAGTTCATTACTCCAAAAATAAAGCCACACAATACGGTTCCCCACCATAAAATATCAGCTAAAACATAGTTAATTTTTTCTAATTGACTTGAAAAAAACATTACAAAAAGCAAAATTTGAGAAAAGAGTGATAAAACCAATGTCCAATGTGGTTTATCGAACTTACCCTTGTTCCTTTGAAGATTAGCAATACAAAGAACAATAAAGATTCCAAAAACTATTAAAACGAATGTCAATAAAATTAAACTAATCACAATTCTAACTCCCCATATAAATTATCTTTTAAAACAGTACGTTTATCTTCCGTTCGTATGATTATTCCTCTTCGATGTTACCAGAATTATCTATTTTTCTGATATTCTATAATTTATGCTTTCATGTCTATCCGCTAATCACATAAAAGGAAGTCGATCATAATCGACTCCCTAATTTATTCTAACAAACGTAGCATTAGTTATATAAACTCAGACTTTGCGAAACGAGTTTAAACAAAGTACTAATTCTGTTCAATCTCATTTTTAAATGGTGCTACTTGTTCCTTTGCAAATTTACGAGCTGCTACCACACATAATACAACGACGATATTCACGGCTACGAGTAACCAACCAACTTTCTCGTGGAGAATTAAAGAGGCAAGCAATAGTCCAAAAAAAGGCTGGAGAAGTTGCAACTGTCCAACCGCCGCTATGCCGCCCTGCGCCAGACCACGATACCAAAATACAAAACCAATGAGCATGCTGAATAAGGATACATAACCAAGACTAAAGAGAGCAGGACGGCCGATGTCTTCCCACGAGCTTGGAGTTAAGTAGAACGAAAGTGGAAGCATAATGGGCAGAGACAATACGAGTGCCCAAGAGATCACCTGCCAGTTTCCTAGACTCCGTGATAGGCGTGCACCTTCTGCATAACCGAGACCACATACAATGATGGAAGCCAGCATAAAAGCGTCACCGATTGGTGATGATTCCCCTCCATGTATTAGGGCAAATCCAGTCACCAAGAGGCTACCTATGGCTGAAAAAATCCAAAAGGCTGGTCGGTGGCGTTCACCACCCCGAAGTACACCAAAAATTGCCGTCGAGAGTGGAAGTAGCCCAATAAAGATAATAGCATGTGCGGATGTGACATACTGAAGGGCTAAAGCTGTCAGTAACGGGAAACCAATTACAACTCCGAACGCTACTACCAATAATGGAACAATGTCGCTTCTGACGGGTCGTTTCACCTTGAAGATCAGAAGGAGTGCTCCTGCCAATACACCAGCTATTGCAGCACGACAGACTGTTAGAAACAAAGGATCAAATTCAGCCACAGCCAAGCGCGTTGCAGGTAGTGAACCACTGAAGATGAGTACCCCTAGGAAACCATTAATCCAGCCTTTAGTTACTTTATTCATAGCAATCACTCCAAATCATCTCTCTTCAAACCCCTTTATGGATTCAAACGACTAATAAATGGATTTGATGTTTTAGGAATCTGTTTAGACATATTAATAGTACTCATATTGTGAAAACAATCGACATTAACTATTAAATTCTACTCAAATTCCGTGATCCTCAATTTCCATAATATGTTAATCCTTGAACTTAAATGATATTTCCTTCAATGGGTTACGATTTTCATTTTTTAAATTGTCATGAGTTTAAGTAGTTTAATATAGTAAAGTATTTTAAGGAGAATTCAAGTAAATGAGTATCTTATTTTAAACGCTCTTGCAATTTTTTTATTTCTTCAGTCTGAATAATGATGTTATTATTCAATTTTCTAACTGCATCAAATACTAAGAATATACCAATAAAAATTAAAAACCCAAACAGAGAACTCATCATATAAATTTGTTCCTTCTTCCTATTAGATTATTTAACGTCACTGAGAGTTTTCCAATCGCTTTCAAATGGACCTCCCCTTAATTCTCTCTTACACGTATTCTTAATGATTTATATTGATAGTTTCATTTCTTATTGAATCACCGAAGCAAATAGTAAAATAGGAACCAAAATTGGCTCCTAATTACTACGCAAGCGTTACAATAAAACTTATAAATTTTTTAATCAATAAATTTTAATCTCTTAAACGGATAATATATTATTTGAGCTTTTCCTACTATTTCTGTATCATGAATGTAGTCTAAGCCATTTCTACTGTCTTTACTGTTAAGACGATTATCTCCCATTACAAAATAAGAGTTTTTTGGAACTATCACTCGATCATATTGTAAATACTTTTTATATTCCCCTTTTAATTCTTTATCAAGGTAATCTTCTTTGATTGGCGCACCATTTACTTTTAGTATTCCATCTTTTATCTCAATCTTATCTCCATTTAGACCAACTATACGTTTTACATAATATTTTGGATCATTATCTTTTTTGATAATGATTACATCTCCACGCTTTACATCTGATAATTGTAAAGTTACTTTATTAACAAATAAGTGATCTTCATTATGCAAAGTTGGCTGCATTGAAGCCCCTTCTACTATAAAGGGAGAAAAAATAAATAGTTTAATAATAAAAGCAAACGTAAATGAATAGGCAATTATTTTCATTAATTCCCATGGAATATTTTGTTTCTTTTTCAATTTTTTAACCCCTCCTTATGAAAATTTATAACCATATTTTACCATAAAATTGAGGACAAAAAAGACTGATTCTAAAAATAGAAATCAGTCTTTTTCTTCACTTAAAACCATTCCGGTTTATTATGATAAAACATCCCAATTTACAAATTTTTCTAGCATAATAGAAATAATCACACCCATAATAAGTCCATTTGTTAAAAACGGCTGTAAATACATTGGTAGATCACCGAATATTGTCGGTGATATGTTCATTAGACTAACACCTACTAATACAGGTGCTGCAATTCTAAAAATTGAATTGGATGTAAATGCTTGTCCCTTTGTACTATTAAAAGCCGTACCAAATAGTTGAATATACGCAACAAATAATACTGCATTACCAACCGTAATTGGCATCGTTGCTAGAAATGTAATAATCGGCGGAATTAATCCGACAAACGTAAGCAGCATTCCCCCAATTAAAAAAGGTTTACGGTCGTAAAGCTGGGTACTTTGAAGAAATCCAATTGATGATGTAAAAGGTGTATAAGGTACAAGTCCAAATACCGGCGCAATCATTGAAAATAAACCTGTCAAAAATAGCGAATAACGATATTGCTTAGGCTTCGCTTCGTTTCCGGTTACTTCAGATGCAGCTTGTAGTGAAGCAAACGTATTACTTAAATTCATTAAGCCTGCAAAGAAAGCAATCGCAATGATTCCAAATTCTAAGTTTAGTTTACCTAATGGGAACAGTGAAAATGTGGCATTTGCTGATTCCATTTTTGGTGTAGTATCAGAAAATAAAATCGCATAAAATATCCAACCAACAATCATTCCGATTAAGATCGAGAAGTTACTAATATTTTTTGATCCTTTTATCTTCAATATGCTAACAAATAAGACAATACCTAAAGATAGTAAGCTCACTGGTAGATTCATTTTTCCATCTTCCGTTATCCCAAGCATTCCTTTAAAAAAGACGAATATAAGCTGAAAAGATAGTAGGAATAAATAGACTGTCATGACCATTGGTGGAAAAATTCTTTGCACGTAAGATACTAGATTCATAGCCGCTAATAATAACGTTACGATTCCTGCGGCAATAAATCCAGTCGCAATACCTCCGCCAATTTGGGTATAGCTTAAACCAATCGCAGGTGCAGTTAATCCTAAATTCAACATGACGCCCCATAATAAACCAGAATGACCTTCCATAATGGGATATTTATGTCCCTTCCACCCTTGAATAAAAGATGCGATTCCAGTCAATATAAGCGAGCTTCTCATCGTCATTTCAGTAACACTTGAAGGAAGATGAAATGCAGCTCCGATTGAAATTGGAACTACTACAGTGTTTGCAAAAATAAAAAATAACCATTGAAAAGAAGAAAAAAGTGTTACAGAGTCTTTTAAGCTTTTCATCTTGTCCCCCTCCTTGTTTATATTTCTAAGAATTTTGTGAATACAAATGTTCTCCAACTTCTTTTTTCAATTTGATAGAAGTCGAAAGGATGACACCTATTATAATTAGGAGCCCCCCGGATAATTGAGAAATAGATACATTATTTTTTAAGATGATTAGTCCTACAAGCATAGCGATAAATGGTTCAAGATTCAAAAACATGGCAGCCTTTGAAGCACCAACAACTTGAATTTGATGATTCCAGATTAAAGTACAAATACCATGCATCAAAATGGCAGTGACAATTAATAAAAGCCAAGGCAAAATATCTATACTAATCTTCGAGACTTTTTCTGTTGCTAGAAAAGGTACTAAACTACCAAATCCAATTATATTCGAATAGAGTGAAATTGTAATCGAATGATATTTCTCTGTCAGTTTCTTGATCATGATGATCGAGATTGCAAAAGTGAGCATTGTGATAAAAATCCAAATCAATCCAATTGAAAAATTGAGTTCTTTTCCATTTGTAATGACAAAAAAAACACCTATGAGAGCAACAATCGATCCGATACAAAATTGCTTTGATAATCTTTCTTTTAGAAAGATTGAAGCTAAAAGCGATGTCGTAATCGGTGCAAGTGCAAGTATTAATGCGGAGGTTGTTGGGTGTGCTGTTTCTAGCGCAGCATAAAATGACCATTGATTGATACAAGTACCTATTAATCCTAACAGAAACATCATGAACCAGTCTTTTTTATGAATCTTTTTCCATTTATTCACCGTAACCGCATAGATCATCATAAACATCACGATAAAAAGTAATCTGAATACTGCAAGGAACATCGGTGGGAATGACTTAACTAATATGGCTCCAAAAACAAAATTGCTCCCCCAACAGACTACACAAATTAGTAATAACAAATAAGATTTAAGCATGGTTAGAATCCTGCTTTCTGATTATCTATTAAACAAACGAAAAAGGAAATCCAGAAGAATCTAGAAATCCTTTTTTCGAACAGACCATTACACTTGAATAGATTGAATTTGCTTACCTAGAGAACCAAATACGATGTTGCCTTTATACATGACAGCATTCCGTTTTGTGCGCCTTGCAATTGCTTCAGCTGAGCAGCTTGCTGTAGTAAATACTAAATTAGCTGCATCGCCTACTTTTGGCCACACTTGATTTCCTTTGACATCTAAAGGCATAATTCCACCTGTAATATACTTAAGAGCTTGCGATAAAGAGACTTCATCGATCCATTTAAAGCGTTCAGCAAGACGACCCGCTCTCTCTAAAATATCGCCTGTTCCTAACGGAGACCAAACATCAAAGATATTATCATTCCCAACTGCTACCTCAACGCCTCTTTCATTTAATAAATCAACTGGTGGCATATTTCGATTAATTGGGACACTAGTTACGATAGAGATCCTTGCATCTGCTAACATATCGGCTAACTCACTTGCTTCTTCTCTAGCAACATCACCTAAACCAAATGCATGGCTAATGGCGACTCTTCCTTCCCAGCCTGCTTGTTTTGTTAAAGCTGCTAGTCTTTTCATTGTAAAAGTACCTAGATAACCTGGATCATGTAAGTGTAAGTCAATATCAGCATTTCCTTCTGTAGCTAAATCGAATAATTCAACTAAAGAGGCTTCAATATTTTGGTCAACTACTGCAGGGTCAACTGCTCCAACGATTCCTGCACCATTTCTTAGTGCTTCTCTTACTAGCTTAGTAGAATTGGATCGTAATAACCCATGTTGTGCAAATGCGACAATCTCAGAGCTTAGTTTATTAGAATAGTTCTCTAATGCCATTTGAACCTGCTCCATATTTTTCAGACCAATTTCCGGGTAAAGATCAACATGAGTTCGTACATGTGCAGACCCTGATGCTAAGAGGATGTCAAGTAAAGCTTCTGCACGTTTATTTGTACTCGTTCCAATTGTAGGAAGTACATTTTTTTCATTTTCAAACCGTTCAATTACACTAGAAGTAGGTGTGCAGGCTCTCCAAACATCGCCCATCAATGTTTTATCTAAATGGACATGCTTTTCAATAAATGAAGGTAATAATAATAAACCATCTGCATCTTCCTCGTGTATGTCTGTTCCGATGAAATCACCTTTCACAATCTTTACGATGATTCCATTCTCTATTAACAAATGGGCTAGTTCAGTTTGTGTGCCTATTACCCTACCATTTTCTTTTTCATAGCCACATTCTAATCGTACATTCTTTAACCAATAAATTGCTTTCATGAACTCATCCCTTCTCTTCATAAACAGTCAATTTCACTACAATGCTGATTCTAGAATTAGTCCTCCGTATGCGAGTCTGCCACGCGAAATCACTGCATTGCGATTAGCTCTTCTTGCAACTGCTTCTGCTGAACAGGATGCTTCAACAAGTACCATACTTGCTTCATCACCAACTTTTGGCCATAAGCGCTTGCCATCTTTGTCCAGTGTCTTCACCCCACCAGTTATAAATTGCAGTGATTGGGATAAGGAATATTCATCTATCCATTTATATCTTTCAGCTAAACGGCCAACTTTTTCTAACATATCTCCCGTACCGTATGGTGACCATGAATCATAAAATCCATCACAGCCAAGTGCAACATGGACTCCGTAATCATAGAGTAAGTCAACTGGTGGCATGACACGATTGATTGGTACTGTTGACATAACCGAGACGCCTAATTTTGCTAGAATGCTAGCCATTTCACGTGCTTTTTCGATTGGCACATCACCTAGTGCAAAGGCATGACTTAAAGAAACTCTATTTTGCCAATTGGCATCTTCAATCAAAGATGTTAGTTTTTGAATCGTATAGAAACCTAGATGACCTGGGTCGTGTATATGAATATCAATATCAGCATTAAATTCAACTGCAATATCAATCATTTCATACAGAGAAGCTTCTATATTTAAATCAACACCACCTGGATCTAGTCCTCCTACAATTGTTGCACCTTCATTCATCGCTTGTCTCATTAAAGAGCTTGAATTTGTTCTCAACAATCCATGTTGTGGAAAAGCGACGATTTCATGAGTCATTTTCCCTTCAAATGTATCAAGTGCTTTTTGAATTTCTTCTAAATTTTTCAAACCGATATAAGGATCGATATTTACATGGGTTCTAACGTGAGAAGCGCCACCTTTTAATAAAAGTTGAAGCATTTGCTCTGCTCGGTGTTGTCCAGTACTTGCAAGCTCAGCTAACTCTCTTGCTTCTAAGTTTAAACGTTCTATTAAATTTGTAGCTGGAATACAAGACTTCCATGGGAGTCCTAAATACGTTTTGTCAAGGTGATTATGCATTTCTTTAAAAGCTGGTAGTGCTAATAAATTTCCTGCATTATGAACTGGTGTTTGAGTAGAATCAATTGGTATTTCTGATAATTGAATCGAATCAATTACTCCCTTATTTATATAAAGATTATATAATCCTGTTTTTGTGCCAATAATGTTTCCGTCTTCAAATATATATCCATCATCAAGTGTAACGTTTAACAGCCAATATGATTGTTCCATTTTATCATCACTCTCTTTAAATGAAGTTTAGATATTCGTTGTTTCTAATGTAGAAATTGAACCACTTACGACATTCCCTTTAAAGATAACCGCTGCACGTTTTGCTCGTCTTGCAACTGCTTCAGCTGAACAACTTGCTTCAACAAGAACAATATTTGCTTCGTCTCCAATTTGTGGCCAGACTTTTTCTCCTTCATTGTTTAAAGGTGTTCTTCCACCAGTGATGAATTGCAAACTATTTGCTAATGATTGTTCTTCAATCATTCGGAATCTTTCAGCTAAGCGACCAACCTTTTCCAAATTATCACCAATACCAAATGGTGACCAATGATCAGTAAGGCTATCATTACCTAATTCAACCTTTACACCTTTTTCATGTAATAATGGGATTGGAATCGTTCTAAAAATAGGTACAGTTGAAGTAATTGAAATACCTAATTCTGCAAATCTTTCAGCAATGCTAGTTGCTTCAACAACTGAAAGGTCTGCTAATCCACTTGCATGACTAACAGTTACTCGACCTTGCCAACCAGCTTCTTCTGTTAATGCAGCAAGACGTTGCATCGTAAATAAGCCAAGATGATCTGGATCATGTAAATGCACATCAATACCAGAATTTGACTCTACAGCGATATCCATAATTGTTTCTAGTGATCGTTCAATATTTTCATCAATCGTTGCTGGGTCAACTCCTCCAACAAGATTGGCACCATTTCTCATCGCTTCTTTAATCAAACCTACAGAGTTGCTACGCAATAATCCATGTTGTGGAAACGCAACGATCTCATAAGATAATTTATCCTTATACCCTTCTAACGCTTCAATTGTCGCTTCAAGATTTTTTAATCCGATGACAGGATCTACATTACAATGCGTTCGTACATGCGTAGAACCGTAACTCAATAATAAATCGAGCATCTTCTCTGCTCTTTCTTTGGCAGTCGGTAATAACTGAGGTAACAAAATTTGTTCTTCTTCTATACGTGTTCTAACGCCATTATAAGCGGGCATACATGCCTTCCATGGCCCACCATAATAAGTTTTATCAATGTGAATATGCATTTCTTTAAATGAAGGGATCATTAGAAGACCGTTCACATCATGCTGAGGAATCCCATCCGTAATCGGTTCGTTCTTTAAAATAATCGAAGCTATTTTCCCATTTTCAACCTTTACATTGTAGCTCTGAGTAGCAGTTCCGTTAATCACTTCATTTTCTTGATAAGTAAACCCATTTTCCAGACGTACATTTGTTAACCAATATGATCTTGACAATCTAATCACCCTTCCATTCCAATTTATATTTGTATCTATTTCATTATAAATCTAGTAAAAATGAAATCATTTCAGGATATTTACACATTTTTATGTTATTTTTACTATTTGTAACCAACTACTTGCGTAGAAAAAGTTCACCTATTAATAGATGAACTTTCAATGCATCCGACTACGTACAAAAAATAGATTTTAGACTGATAGAAAACAATGAGCCACCCTGTTTAGGTATTACTTATGATGGCAGTAAGCACCACATGAAGGCAGCAACGAAAAAAATGAACTTTTGAGAGCAGTTTACCAATTATTTAATGGCTACATCATTAATTTCTAAATAACCAGAAGGACTAATTGAAAATCCTTTTACATCTTTTGCTACTGCAGCGACATTTTCAATGACTCTTACAGGAATATAAGGTGTGTCATTCATTTCTATTTCCTGCGCCTCTGCATAAAACTCTTTTCGTTTTTCTTCATCTTTTTCTTTTCGGGCAGCATTAATTAAGTCATCAACCTTTTGATTGCTATAAAAAAACGTGTTTCCAGCTCCTCCTTGAGAGTCTGTGTGAAACAGATTATATTGGTTATAATCCGCATCTCCTGTAGCATTTCTCCAACTAATGATGAACATTTCTGATTGTCCACTATTTACTTTTTCAACAAACGAGCCATATTCCATAACTTGAACCTTTAGATGAATCCCAATCCCAATTAACTGCGACTGTAAAACCTCTGCTAAGTTCACTCTTTCTTTACTATCCATCGTTAAAATCGTTGCTTCAAAGCCTTTTGCATATCCTGCTTCAGCCATTAGTTTCTTTGCCTCTTTTAAATTGTACTCGTAAGCTTTTAGCTTTTCGTCATATCCAAATACTTTTGATCCCATTAATGAGTTTGCCTTTACACCAACATCATTAAATACGCCTTTTATAATTGAATCCATTTCAACTGCATGAGCAATTGCTTTACGAACTCGAACATCATTAAATGGTTTTTTCATCACATTAAACCCGATATATTCTGTTCCATATCCTTCACTTCGATAAATATCCATTGCCTGAGATGACTCTACTTGATCCATAACTGCTACTGGAAGTGGTTCAGCAATATGTGCTTCTCCTGTTTCAATCATTGAAATCCTTGTGGAATCTTCAGGAACAACTTTGAAGACTACTTTGTTTACTTTTGGCTTTTCTCCCCAGTAATCAGTGTTTTTAATTAATGTAATTTCTTGTCCTGGTGACCATGATTCAAACTTAAAAGGACCCGTTCCATTCGGTTCTTGAATAATTTCCTTACCGTATTGATCAATTGTCTTTGGACTAATAATGCCTCCTTCATGATTTGCTAAAATTGAAAGTAATGGAGAGAAAGGCTCTTTTAATATAATTTGAACTGTATTTTCATCTATCACTTTTATTTCTTTTACCATTTTTAAAACGACAGCTCTAGGTGAGGCAACATTTGGATCTAATAATCGATCAAACGTCTTTTTTACGGCAGAGGCATTAAATGGTGTGCCATCATGAAATTTCACATCATGTTTTAGATTAAACTCCCAAGTTGTATCATTCAGTTGTTTCCACTCATCTGCAAGCATCGGCTGAATTTCATTATTTTTATCTCGTTGTACGAGCCCTTCATACACTTTATGATGTGTAACACTAGCTGCATTTATAGTGGACATAAATTGCTGGTCCAAGTTTTCAGCATCTGAAAGTCGAGCGATGACTAGCGTTCCTCCTTCATTTGAATTTTTGTTCGGGTCATTTGCTTTAGTGCCTACATTTTCATTAGATGAACATCCAGTTAAAATAATAGCCATAATCAGTACAAGAAAAATCTTTCCAATCTCACGTTTGAATTTCATGGACTTCGACCCCCTGCTTTTATTTTGCAACCTCAATATTTATCTAATTATATAAAATATTCAGAATATTATTTTCGAAAATCTTTACTATCTTTTTCAGTTTCTTTACCTATTTCAATTCGTTCGTCTTGCCAGTTTTTTTGCGAATTCATCATGTTCATTTGTTATTTCAAATGTCTAGAGCTGATTTATTCAATCGCTTCAACTGTTTGAAAAGATGGTTTAAACAATTCATCCTCTGGCAGCTGCTGGTAATCTCTTTCCATATATCCATTTCTCATCTTTTCAAAATATACTTGTCCTTTTTCCTGCAATTCTTCTAAATTTACATTTGGAATCAGTTGGTCCTTCATGACGATTTTGCCATTAATGATTGATAATTTTACATCTCTACCTGTTGCACTGACAAACATTGTTCGAATTGGATCATCGATTACCCCCATATGGAATCCATTCAAATCAATAGCAATCAAATCTGCTTTCGCACCTTTGGCAATTCGCCCTAGATCGTCTCGTCCTAGAAAAGCTGCTGCATCAAGAGTCACGGATCGAAAGAAGTCAGCATAAGTTGACCCTTCGACCTCTTTTTCAAATAAACGAGAGAGCATGCTTCCTGTTCTTACATTTTGAAAAATATCAGGAGGAAATGTATCTGTACCAATTGCTATATTGATTCCTTCCCTTTTATATTTTGCAAATGACTCTAATGCAGATCCATGTCTACCGATAATTAATGGGCAATGAATAACTGTTGTGTTTGTTTCTTTTAGTAGAGAAATATCATTATCAATATCACAATTTGCTTCGCTATAGCCTGACACAAAATGAGCATGAGGAATCCCTGTTTTTTTGCCTAGGAATCCTAAATTATATAAATACCTAATTGGCGTGACACCATGTTCATTTAATATCGTGTTAAATTCAAAACTACCTTGTGCAGCATGAAGCTTAATTGGGACATGTAATGCTTCACTATATTCTTTTGTCTTCTGTAATACATTTGCAGTTTGAGACTCAATTCTTTCAGGAGCTAACATACCTCGTACTAATCCATCATAGGCACCATCAAATTCTTCAATGAATTGTACCGCTCTCTCAAGACCAGCTTCACCTTCCTTCTCGTCCCAATGCATTCTTATCGTTCCATCCGGTTCAATAGCGCGAATCCCACATTGATAACTTGGACCAAGATAAATTCTTAAACCTAAATTAGCAGCATGTTTTGCAGCAGCAGCTAATTCTTCATATGTTTCAGCCCACTTCTTATAAAAAACAGAAGTAATTGGCATTGCGGTTGTGATTCCATGAAGAATGAGTTGAGAATAAGCATAAAGAGATTTAAATTCTTCCTCTTCTGCACTCATCCATTCACTATGTCCTTTTTCGATATATTCTTTAGACCAAAGTAGATTTTTTTGTCTTGTTGCACTCGCTTCTAAATGTAAAATATCATGATCGATATCACCTAAAGCATTTAAATCAATAAATCCCGGACTAATCATCGCATTTCCTGTATCAATCACCTCGGAAACCTCTTCATCAAAATTCTTTCCTACGTAAATGATCGTATCATTTTCATAAACGACTTCTGCATTTTCCAACATAACGTGATCCTCACCATTAAAAGCAACTACATATCGACCTATTAACTTCGTTTTCATATTAATCTCCTTTTCTATTATGTTTCACTTCTATAATCATTTATCATCAACAAACTTTCGGCTTGTCCCCAAAAATCCTCAATAAACTGAGAAGACAGCATATGTAACTTATGCTGTCTTTCCATTTATTTCTTGCGATTATTTGACTGTAATGTCTTCAAGCATTAAATAGTTTGCAGGGTTTAGCCATAAGCCATTAACAGATTTTCCGTATACAGCTAAATGTTCATAGTTACGAATTGGTACGTATGGTACTTCTTCTCTTTCAATTTTTTGTGCTTCAGAATATAACGCCTTACGTTTTTCACTATCAGATTCTTTACGAGCTGATTCAATTAATTGATCTACTTCAGGATTACTATAGAATGCACTGTTACCCGCTGCACCCTGTGATTTACTATTAAAAAGATTAAATTGATTGTAGTCTCCATCTCCTGTTGCATTTCCCCAACCACCGATTGAAACTTGGTGCTCTCCTTTTGCTGTTGCTTCAATATAAGCTCCATATTCTAGAACTTGAATTTTCACATTGATACCAATTCCTTTTAATTGTGACTGAATAACCTCTGCCATATTAATTCTTTCTTTACGATCACTTGTCGTTAATGTAAATTCTAAGCCGTCTTTTACGCCTGCTTCTTCTAATAATTTTTTCGCTTCATTAATATCGTATTCGTATCCTTTTATTGTTGGATCATACCCGAATACCTTTGGACTCATTGTAGAATTAGCCTTTGTACCAATATCGTTATAAACCCCTTTAATAATTGCATCAACCTCAATTGCATGAGCTACTGCTTTTCGAACGCGAATATCATCAAATGGTTTTTTCTTCGTATTGAAACTTAAATATTCAACTGCAAGTCCGTCTGTTCTGTATAAATCCATTGTGTCCGATGCTTCTATTCTTTCAATTTCCGTTACTGGGACTTGATCTGTTACATGTGCTTCACCAGTTTCAATCATTGCAATCCTCGTTGCATCCTCAGGAACAACTTTAAAAACGACTCCATCAATTTTTGGTTTATTTCCCCAATAATCTTTATTTTTTGAGATCGTAATTTCTTCACCAGATTTCCAAGAATCGAAGACAAATGGTCCTGTTCCTACTGGATTTTGTCCAATTTTATCACTGTTCTCTGTAATCGATTTTGGACTAATGATACTACCCTCATTACTTTCAAGAATAGATAAAAGTGGAGCATATGGATATTTCAATACAAATTGTACTGTTGTTTCATCAATTACTTTAATTTCTTTAATCATTTCTAATTTACCCGCTTGAGGTGAAGCTGTCTTTGGGTCTAGTAGTCTTTCAAAATTGGTTTTTACCGCATCTGCATTAAATGGAGCCCCATCATGAAATTTCACACCTTCACGTAGTTTAAACTCCCAAGTTACATCATCAAGCTGCTTCCACTCTTTTGCTAGTAAAGGTTGTGGTTCCATGTTTTTATCTGGAACAACTAATGTTTCATACACCTTTTCATACACAACATTTGCAGAAGGGATATCTGTAATGAAATGTGGATCTAATGTCGTCGCATCGGATAGTCGTGCAACAACTAATGTTCCTCCTGCTTTCGCTTTTGTTCCCGATGCATTGCTGCTTGTTTTATCTGATGTACAAGCTGATAAAACAGACGAGACTGTTAATAGTGATGCAAATAATAATCCAACCGTTTTCTTTCTCATTTTGATTCCTCCATTTCATACTTGCCTTTGTTTCACTAGATTTTTTAATGAGTACATCAGGCTTAATCAAATTATAAAAAAAAACAAAATTTTATATTTTCAGAATCTTTACTCGTTTTTTAAATATCTTTACTGCTTTTCCACTTCATATTTACTTCAATTCTTATTTTGAATAAATTTAATGAAAGAAAAGGAGGAACTACAATGAAGCCAGAGATCGCTATGAATCAATCTGAAATGACTATTGTAAAAAAAGAATCTCAAAAACTAAAACGCTGGAAAGCCTTTTATAAGAAGTTTAAGAGAAATAAATTGGCACTGATCGGTGGATATATTGTACTGTTTTATATTTTAGTGGCAATTTTCGCACCAATCATTTCACCACAGGATCCTTTTAAAATTGATTTAGTTAACAAACTCCAGACACCTTCGTTTGATCATTGGATGGGTACGGATGATAAAGGAAGAGACATTTTAAGTAGATTAATATATGGGAGTCGACTTTCATTAACCGTTGGGTTTGTGTCCGTATTCTTCGGGGCAGCCATCGGAATCATCCTAGGTTTATTGGCTGGATATTACGGAAAATGGATGGATACGATTATTATGCGAATCGTTGATGTACTACTTGCTTTTCCTGGAATCTTACTTGCTTTAGCTATTATTAGTGCACTTGGACCAAGTTTAATCAATGTAATGGTAGCAGTTGGTGTATTTTCAATTCCAATGTTTGCTCGAATTGTACGTGGTTCAACTCTATCAGTTAGGAAGCTTGAATATATAGATGCCATTCGTGCTTTAGGTGCAACGGATGTAACAATCATTATGAAACATATTTTTCCGAATATTCTATCACCTGTAATCGTTCAAGCTACTCTTCGTCTAGCTACCGCGATTCTATCAGCAGCAGGTTTATCTTATCTTGGTTTAGGCGCACAACCGCCATCACCTGAATGGGGTGCAATGTTAAGTAGTGGAAGAGATTATTTATTTAGTGCCCCTCACATTGCTTTATTCCCAGGAATTGCGATATCAACTTTAGTACTTGGCTTTAATATTTTTGGTGATGGTTTAAGAGATGCACTTGATCCTAGAATGAAAAAATAAGGAGGAAAGCGAATGTTACTATTCATTATTAGAAGAATCTTACAAACAATACCTGTTTTACTCGGAGTCAGTTTAGTCGTTTTTCTTATTATGCAGATGGTTCCTGGAGACCCTGCTACTCTTCTTGCAGGTGAAGGTGCAACAAAACAAACAATTGAAATGCTCCGCCATGAACTTGGACTGGATCGCCCAATTATATACCAATATTTTGATTACGTATTTCATGCGATTCAAGGTGATTTCGGCGAATCCCTTCGTAATAATCGCCCAGTTTTAGACGAGATTATGATCCGGCTCCCTATTACATTACAGCTTGCTCTTGCAAGTATTTTAATCACAGTTGTTCTTGGTATGATCGCCGGTATTATATCAGCTACTAAGCAATATTCGATGGCAGATATTTCAATCATGATTATTGCACTATTAGGAATCTCTTTACCTAGTTTTTGGTTTGGACTCATGCTAATCTACTTTTTCTCTGTTAACCTTCATATCTTTCCAGTTGCAGGTTGGGGAACAATTCAGCATATGATTCTACCTGCCATTACTCTCGGAGCTGGTGGTGCGGCAATAGTTGCCAGAATGACACGCTCAAGCATGCTGGAGGTTGTTCGACAAGATTATATTCGTACTGCGAGAGCCAAAGGCTTAAAAGAACATATCATCATTTACAAGCATGGACTGAAAAATGCATTAATCCCTGTCATTACAGTTGTTGGTCTTCAATTTGGTGCTCTACTTGGTGGTACTGTATTAACAGAATCAGTCTTTGCAATTAACGGACTTGGTAGATTAATAGTTGATGCAATCCGAACGAGAGATTTACCAATGGTTCAAGGTGGCGTTTTAATCGCCTCTGTCATCTTCGTATTTATGAACTTAGCTGTTGACGTACTATATCGATATTTTAATAAACGAATTGACTTAAACTAAGGAGGTACTTAGATGAAACAATTGAACGAAAACATACTAGAAGTTAAGGATCTCGAGACCTACTTTTTTACAGAAGAAGGAACGAGTAAAGCAGTTAATAAAGTCAGTTTTTCATTAAAAAAAGGTGAAACACTCGGAATCGTCGGTGAATCTGGAAGTGGCAAAAGTATTACCTCCTTATCACTTTTAAGATTAATCCCTTCACCTCCTGGAAAAATTGTTGGTGGTAATATTTTCTTTAAAGGTGAGGATTTACTATCGAAAACTGATAAACAAATGCGCTCAATCCGTGGCAATGAAATTTCTATGATCTTTCAAGAGCCCATGACATCATTGAACCCAGTTTATTCAGTAGGCGAACAAATTGCAGAAGTGATTCGCCTTCATCAAAACCTTGGAAAAAAAGAAGCGTGGCAAAAGGCAGTAGATATGCTGAAGCTTGTTGGAATCCCCTCTCCTGAAAAAAGGGCAAAACAAGAGCCACACGAGTTAAGTGGTGGAATGAGACAAAGGGTTATGATTGCAATGGCACTTGCATGTCACCCTGAAGTATTGATTGCTGATGAACCGACGACAGCACTTGATGTAACCATTCAAGCACAAATATTAGAACTCATTAAAAATCTTCAAAATGAATTAGGAACTGCAGTAATTTTGATCACTCACGACCTTGGTGTTGTCTACGAATCATGTGATCGTGTTGCAGTTATGTACGCTGGAAAAATTGTTGAATATACAACAGCAAAAGAACTATTTGAAAATCCGAAACATCCATATACGATTGGTTTATTAAACTCTTTACCACGTTTAGACATGGACCAGGAAGAATTAACAACAATTCCAGGTACTGTTCCTAGTCCATATAACATGCCTAAGGGATGTAGCTTTGCTCCTCGCTGTGCTTTTGCAAAGAAAATTTGTGAAGAAATGGTCCCTGATTTACAACATATTGATCAGATGACTCAAGTTAGCTGTTGGAAGCATACTGTTCAGTGGGATCGAGAATTTGTTGTACATGAGAAAGTAGGTGTCGAATAATGAGTATCACAGTTGAAGAGAAAAAGGTTTTATTAAGCGTCAATCAATTGAAGCAATATTTTCCGATCAAAGGTGGAATTTTTGGAAGAACTGTTAATCATGTAAAAGCTGTTGATGACATTAGCTTCGATATCTACCAAGGTGAAACGTTAAGTATCGTTGGAGAATCTGGTTGTGGTAAGTCAACAACTGGACGAGCGATTCTACGACTAGATGAACCTACTAGCGGTACTATTCAATTTCAAGAAAAAGATTTACTTGCTTTAAGTAAGAAACAAATGCGTAAGGTCAGAAAAGATTTACAAGTTATTTTTCAAGACCCCTTTGCGTCACTGAATCCAAGACAGACGGTGGAACAAATCCTTAGCGAGGCATTAGCCATTCAAAATGTAGTACCAAAAGAAAATAGAAAGCATAGAATTGAGGAATTACTTGGCCATGTTGGATTAAGACCGGAATCGATGGAAAGATATCCTCATGAGTTTAGTGGGGGGCAACGACAGCGAATCGGAATCGCTAGAGCTCTTGCAGTTGAACCAAAATTAATTATTTGTGATGAAGCTGTTTCTGCACTTGATGTATCTATTCAAGCTCAGGTTTTAAATTTGTTAAAATCTCTTCAACGACAATTTAATTTAACCTTCCTATTCATCTCACATGATTTAGGAGTTGTTAGACATATATCTGATCGTGTAATGGTAATGTATTTGGGCAAAGTCGTGGAAATCGCAGATAAAAAGTCCATTTTTGAACAGCCTCAACACCCATATACGAGAGCTTTATTATCAGCCATACCCGTACCAAATCCGGTGCAAAAAAGAGAACGAATTATTCTAACTGGTGATGTTCCTTCACCGATTGATCCACCTACAGGTTGCCGTTTTCATACGCGCTGTCCTTTTGCAATTGATATTTGTAAATCACAAGCACCGGAGTTGAAAATTTCTGCTCAAAACCATCAAGTCGCTTGTCACATCGTGTCATAAGTAGTATAGTTTTTCGAAAGGTAGCTTTATCAATCACTTAGTAGAAGATATCTTCAAGATCAAAATATTTTAAAATTGAGGTTCACCGATGCTTAGTTACGAGGGATTTACATTATTAATTATGCTATTTATTTTAGCTCCTATTATGGGAGCTATTGCTCTTTTATTTCTATTTGTATTTGAGAAAAAAATAGATTTACTTGAAAATAAAAACAGAGAAATTCGCTTAGAACAAGCACTTCAAGAAGCTCAATATAATAAATTAAACCAGCAAATCCAACCCCATTTTTTATTTAATACACTAAATGTTATTTTAGGATTAGCACGCTTAAATAGAAAATCTGAATTGATTCGTGCGCTTGAAGCTTTTTCACAATTCTTGAAATTTAAATATAAAGCATCAGAACCATTAATCCCACTTGAACAAGAAATTCAATATACAAAGCATTATTTAGATATCCAAAGTATTCGATTTGGCGATCGACTGAAGATCGATATGGATTGTCCTAGGGAATTATATATTGCACTTGTTCCCCCATTTATTTTGCAGACCTTGGTAGAGAATTCATTTAAACACGGTTTAGAAAAAAAAGTTGGAGAAGCTCTTCTCAACATTCGTTTCTACCAGGAATCAGATTCTGTTTATTTAGAAGTAATTGATAATGGATTAATGGGTTTAAATGTTTCAGTTTCAGATCACGATGGCCATGGATTAGACAATATAAAAAAGCGTTTGGAATTATATTTTAATGACCGAGCCCTCATTCAAATTTCATCAATTGAAACTGGTACGAGGGTAAAGGTTGTTTGGCCACTAGTTTACAACACGACAAATGAGGAGGTAGCAAAAAAATGAATGTATTATTAGTAGATGACGAACCTTTAGAACTAGAACAGATGGAATACATGATTAAAACTACATTTCCTTTATGGAAGTTTTATAAAGCTGCCGACGCATGCCAAGCGCTAACCATTAATCAAAATCACAAAATAAACCTAGCTTTTTTAGATATTAATCTACCGGGACGGTCTGGACTTGAGTTTGCAGAAGAACTAAGAACAATCAATAAAGAAGTAGATATTATAATGGTCACTGCATATCAAAGTTTCGATTATGCTAGACAATCTATTAGAATTGGTGTTGTTGATTATTTAACTAAGCCAGTTATTGAGAGTGATTTACAAAAAGTGTTAGCAAAGTATCAAGACCCTCAATCATCCAATGATTATTCAAGCTTAATTTATCAAGCACTTTTATTTATCCATGACAATTTTACAGAGAAATTAACACTTTCGGATATTGCACGAGAAGTTCATACTAACCCAACTTATTTAAGTAGAAAATTTCACGAAGAAGTCGGTTTGCCGTTTTCGGAATATATTATTCATTATAGAATTCAAGCTGCTAAACGATTCTTAATCAATAATCCAGCATGGAATATTTCGGATGTTGCTGAAAACTCTGGGTTTAATAGTCAGCATTACTTCAGTACATTATTTCGCAAAATAGAAGGAATAACACCGAAAGAGTATCGTGAGAAAGGAAAGTAAACATTGAATCAACGATCATTTAAAGAATATGTACAAGGCCCAGTTCAAATTGGGATGGGAATGGGGATCCTCTCCTTATTAGCACGTTGGGTGACAGGTTCAACAATTTTATCCTCTCCTGAATCTATGGTGAAATATGGCGTATTCGGTGGTATTGGGTATGCATTGATGGGAGCATTCGCATTATTTGCTTTTAGTTTCATCGGTAAAAGAGTTAGAAGGGATTTTCCAGAGGGGTTAACGATTGGAGATTATTTAAAAACAAAGTTGAATCCACTTGGTTATTGGGCATTCGTTTTCATATTAATCGTTACGAGCTTACATATTTTATTTATCCAAGGTATGGCCGCTTCTACACTATTTAGATTTTTATTTCATTCCCCCCTTTCTGTTGAGATGTTTCTATTTATTTGTTTTTGTGTTCTGTTTGCAGGTTTTGGTGGTTTAAAAATGATTCATCATATGGCAGCTTTCAAAATCATTATTATGTTTGCTGCGGTTATACTGATTCCTTTATATTTTTTCGTTAAAGAAGGAATTCAACCTGTCTATGACGGAATTCGTCTTTATCACCCTTATATGTTGGTAATTAATCATTATGATATATGGAGCTTTCTCATTGCAGGTATGCTCGTAGGATTTGGTCAGTTTTTCTTTGACCTTACATCTTGGCATCGATTATTTATGATCGAAATCAAAAAAGTACCATTAACTTTTTCATTAACCGGACTGATTTGGCTAATCTTCCCATTATCATTTACATCACTGTTTGTCATTGTCATTTTCACAGGTGGTTTTACTGATATTCAATCTATTTTAGTTGGACTGGCAAATAAAATTACGACTCCATTCTTTTTTATCCTGTTCGTTTTATGTGCATTTAGTGCCATAACTTCTACATTTGGAGCAGGGCTTCATTCTCTAGTTAGTTTCATCGTAAAGAATGTAATCGGCCCATTTCGTAAGTTCTCAAATGAACAACAAAAATTAAGAATGGCATACTTACTATCTATTTGTATTGGTGTCATCATTTACTTTGCTACAATATTAAACTCCTCATCAATTGTAGAATTATTATTTTACTCAGGAAATATTTACTCAGCATTATTGGCGCCAATTGTTTCAATAGTATTTAGTAATGGCAAAGTTTCGAATATCATACCATTTAGTGCGATGATTGGTATCATCATTTCATTCATTTTTCTTCCGTTTGTAAGTGACTTTCAAAGTATTTGGATTAGTGGATTTGTATCTTTTTTCATTGTAGTGACACATACAATTTTCAAGTCTACGATCCAAAGAAAAGATTATCATGTAAATTAGCAATAAACGCTAGATAAACGAAAAGAGCATCGGGTTCGATGCTCTTTCTTCCTACATTCTAATTGTAAAAATTAATTTCCACCTTTGCTCGGTGGTGGGTTTTCATTTCCACCTTTTCCTGGTTGTTCTGTTTCGCCTTTACCTGGTTGTTCAGTTCCACCTTTACCCGGTTGCTCTGTTTCACCTTTACCTGGTTGCTCTGTTTCACCTTTACCTGGTTGCTCTGTTTCACCTTTACCTGGTTGCTCTGTTTCACCTTTACCTGGTTGCTCGCCTTCACCTTCACCAGTACCGCCACCTTGGCCTTCACCTTCACCAGTACCGCCACCTTGGCCGCCGCCTTCTCCTGCTCCGCCTCCAGTGCCGCCACCTTCTCCTGCTCCGCCTCCAGTGCCGCCACCTTCTCCTGCTCCGCCTCCAGTGCCGCCACCTTCTCCTGTTCCGCCTCCAGTGCCGCCACCTTCTCCTGCTCCGCCTCCAGTGCCGCCGCCTTCTCCTGCTCCGCCTCCAGTGCCACCGCCTTCTCCTGCTCCGCCTCCAGTGCCACCGCCTTCTCCTGCTCCGCCTCCAGCACCGTTACCATTTCCTGCTCCACTTCCAGCATTAAATTTCACAACTGCATAAGCATAAGATATCGATTCAAATGTAGCTTTGTCGACTGCGCCAGTTACAGGGAGTCCATGAGTTCTTTGGAAATATCTTACCCCTTTAACTGTTAAGCTATTATAATGACCAGTAATTTTACCGGAATAACTGCCAATCGATTTCAACATACCTTGTACTACGAAAACATCAGGTCCCTCTGATCCTCTTCCAAATGCAAAACCTGTAGTAGATAATCCAAGTGCTAGCATCAATGATAATAAAACTGTTCGAATGCTTTTTCTACTAAAACGAATGATAGATTGATTTTTTTCATAAGCCATTTTTGATCCATCAAATTTCTTCACTTGCTACACCATCCCTCAAAAATTAAGAATTTTTTTAAACTACAAATTTTACTATTCCCTTTTCATTTTCAAAAATTCACCATTCATTTATCAAAAAAATAATAAAGATTCCTTGAATATTAATTTGGAAAGGTAACTTTTCTTAGGTCTATTTAAGGAAGAAGTGAGAAATTCTTAAGAATGAATCAGAAATTAAAACCGAAATATCAAAAAGCCTAGTTCATTTACTGAACTAGGCAATCATGGTTATCTATTTAATTAGTTAACTGCAACATCTTCTAATACTCGAACAAATTCACCTTTGTTCACTGGGTAACCAGCTTGAGCAATTTTAACTTTTACAATTTTACCAATCATATCTTCAGTTCCTTTAAACACCACTTTAAGATAGTTATCAGTGTATCCGATTAGATAGCCTTCATGACCGTCTTCAGAGTATGTTTCTTCTGGAATGACTTCAAGAACATCACCATCAAACATAGATGCATATTCTTTTGCTAATTGGTTTGAAAGTTCAATTAAACGATGTACTCGTTCATTTTTGATTTCTTCATCGACTTGATCTTCCATACGTGCCGCAGGCGTACCTGTACGTTTTGAGTATGGGAATACATGAAGCTCAGAGAATTTATTGTCTCTAATAAAGTTATAAGTTTCCATGAATTCTTCTTCTGTTTCACCTGGGAACCCAACAATTACGTCAGAAGTAATTGAACAGTTTGGTAATACTTCACGTAATTTTTCAATTCTTTCAGCAAACTGTGCCATCGTGTATTTACGACGCATACGTTTCAGAACTGTATCAGACCCTGATTGTAATGGTACATGTAGATGTCGTACAACAATATTTGAATGACGTAGAACTTCAATTACCTCATCAGTAATTTGACTTGCTTCAATAGATGAAATACGAACACGCTTTAAGCCATCAACAGCTTGTAAGTCTTTTAATAACATTGAAAGATTGTAGTCCTTCATGTCTTGACCATATCCACCTGTATGAATACCTGTTAGTACGATTTCTTTGTAACCAGATTCAACTAATTGAGTTGCTTGGCGAACAACTTCTTTAGGATCACGAGAGCGCATTAACCCACGAGCCCAAGGTATGATACAAAAAGTACAAAAGTTGTTACAGCCTTCTTGAATTTTTAATGATGCACGTGTACGATCTGTGAAAGCTGGTACATCTAATTCCTCATAAACACGTGCTTTCATAATATTTCCTACACCGTTAATTGGTTGACGTTCAATACGATATTGCTCGATATAATCTAACATTTTTGTTCGATCCTGTGTTCCAACTACTATGTCTACACCTGGAATCGCCATAATTTCAGCTGGTGATGTTTGCGCGTAGCAACCAGTTACACAAATTACTGCATCTGGATTTTTACGCACGGCACGACGAATAACTTGTCGGCTCTTTTTATCACCTGTATTTGTAACTGTACAAGTATTAATTACGTAAACATCAGCTTGGCTTTCATATTCCGTACGGTCATAGCCTGCTGCTTTAAAAAGCTGCCAAATTGCTTCTGTTTCATAATGATTAACTTTACAGCCTAATGTATGAAAAGCTACTTGTGGCATTTCTTCACCCCATTAATTCAAAATGATAGGAGGCAGCCGCTAATACATAAAATGGT